>Ga0335085_10007530_pt1 | contig 16855 bp, 15 predicted proteins | sample Lox_Sample_45_FD_206712 | JGI IMG/M metagenome (GOLD analysis project Ga0335085, IMG submission 206712) | Soil microbial communities from Loxahatchee National Wildlife Refuge, Florida, United States - Lox_Sample_4.5 | ecosystem: Environmental > Terrestrial > Soil > Wetlands | place: USA...
ATGACGCCCAAGAGTCCATATCGACGGCGTCGTTTGGCACCTCGATGTCGGCTCATCACATCCTGGGGCTGGAGCAGGTCCCAAGGGTATGGCTGTTCGCCATTTAAAGTGGTACGTGAGCTGGGTTCAGAACGTCGTGAGACAGTTCGGTCCCTATCTGCCGTGGGTGTACGAGACTTGAGAGGACTTGTCCCTAGTACGAGAGGACCGGGATGAACGCACCTCTGGTGTACCGGTTGTGGCGCCAGCCGCATCGCCGGGTAGCTATGTGCGGACGGGATAACCGCTGAATGCATCTAAGCGGGAAGCCCCCCTCAAAACCAGGTCTCGCTGAGAGCCGTGGTAGACCACCACGTTGATAGGCTGGGTGTGGAAGTGCGGTGACGCACGAAGCTAACCAGTACTAATCGCTCGATAGGCTTGATCGCTCTCATTGCTTGCAGCACCAAGCTCCGCGTGAAGACACTCTTTCGATTTGTGATGCGCGCTTGCGTCAAAGCATGCGCGTGGCTTTGCTGGTCTGGTGGTTATGGCGAGGGACTCTGCACCCGATCCCATCCCGAACTCGGCCGTGAAAGCCCTCAGCGCCGATGGTACTACGTCCTAAGACGTGGAAGAGTAGGTCGCCGCCAGGCCAGCAAAGCTACGCCGTGCTTCTCGGCAACGCGCGTCGCGAATCATCACTCCACTCGAGACTATGTCGCGCGCTCCGTCATTCGATCGCTTTCCGCGGGGTGGAGCAGCCCGGTAGCTCGTCAGGCTCATAACCTGAAGGTCAGAGGTTCAAATCCTCTCCCCGCAACCAAACCAGACGGAAAGCAAAAGGCCTAGCCGAGAGCGCTAGGCCTTTTTCTTTTGTCCGGGCGCCGCGCGGGTTCCGCGGCTGAGGCTCGCTATTGGCGCTAGGCCGCGTTGCTCGCCGGCGCCGTCGTGGCCACGCGTTCGGGATGGGTGAAGAGCTCGAAACCATCGTCGCGCGCAATGCCGATGAGGGTCATGCCGGCGGCGTCGGCAATCCGGATCGCCAGCGCCGTCGGCGCCGATATCGCGACGATCATGGTCGCGCCGGCGGCGCAGGCTTTCTGCACGAGCTCAACCGAGATCCGGCTGGTCAGCAACAGGATACCGCCGCTCATGGTATTGCCGCTACGTGCCAGCGCGCCGACGAGCTTGTCGAGCGCATTGTGGCGTCCGATATCCTCGCGGAGTGTGACGATGCCATCGCTCGGCCGCCAGAGCGCGGCCGCATGGACGGCGCGGGTTTCGCGATGTAGCGCTTGGTGACGCGGCAGCGCTGCGACCGCTTCGGCAATGTCCGCTGGGCTGAAGGCACTGTCGCCGCCGACACTCACCACCGGCCGTAGCGCCTGGGCGATGCTTTCAATGCCGCAAAGGCCGCAACCGCTCGGCCCGGTCAAGAGACGGCGCCGGCTCCAGAAGCGATCCATCGCTGCTTCGGCGAGGCCTATGTCGAGGACGACCCCGTCCTTTTGCGCGCGGATCGTGACGTCGTCGATCTCCGCGCGCGTGTTGGCGAGGCCCTCCGTCAAGGTGAAGCCGATCGCGAAATCCTCGAGATCGTCCGGCGTCGCCATCATCACGGCGTAGCTGCAGCCCCGATAGGTGAAAGCGACGGGTGTTTCCTCCGGTACGGCGCGCAATACCGCGCTGGCGATGCCGGCGCGGTATTGCGCATGATCGAGGCGACGTGAGGCTGGCGGGATCATCGATGGCACCATCGGTTGCGTCATCGATTGCCGGCGGCCGGCCCGATCCCCGTTTTGACGATCCGGACCGGTATCGCCTTCGTCGCCGGCACCTTCGCCTGCTCTTCATGATGCCACAGCGGCACGAGCGGATTGCATTCCGGGTAATAGCCGGCGATGCAGCCTTCGGGGATGTCGTAGGGGCGCACGATGAAACCGTCGACCTGCCGGTGCAGGTCGTCGCCCGCGGCGGTCACCAAGCTCACCATTTCTCCCGGCTTGAGCTCGAGCCGGTCCATGTCGTTGTGGTGCATGAACAGCACCATCCGTGTGCCTTCGACGCCGCGGAAGCGATCGCGATACGCATAGACCGTCGTGTTGAACTGGCCCTGGCTGCGCAGCGTGGTCAGCTGAAGGATGTCGCGCTCTTCTTCCGGGGTATCGATATCCGTGGCGAGGCTCTTCGGTACCATGAAATTGGCCTTGCCGGTCTTCGTCTTCCATTCGCGATGCTTGGCGCCGAGCGGGCGATGGAAGCCGCCCGGCTGCCACATGCGCGCGTTGAAGTCGTGGAAGATCTCGGGATAGGTCTCGGCGATCGCATCGCGGACCCGGCTGTAATCGGCGACCCACCCGTCCCAATCGACTTTGGGGTTCGGTGCGAGGGTCGCTTTGGCGATGCCGGCGATGATCGCGGGCTCCGAGCGGAGATACTCGCTCGCCGGTGTCGCCAGGCCGCGCGAGCCATGCATGCAGCCGGTGCTGTCTTCCATGGCGACGGCTTGCGGCCCGCTCGCCTGACGGTCGATCTCGATGCGGCCGAGGCAGGGCAGGATATAAGAGATTTCGCCGTGAACGATGCAGCTCTTGTTGAGCTTGGTCAGGATCTGCACCGTCAGCCGGAGCTTGCGCCAGGACGGGACGATCGCGTTATGGTCGGGCACGGAGCGCACGAGATTGCCGCCGAGCTGGATCATCGCCTTGACCGAGCCGTTGACGATGCCTTCGCAGGCTTCGACGGTCGTCAGTCCTTTTTCCTTCGGCACGGTGAAGCCGAATTGCGCTTCGAGCTTCTCGACCGGCACCAGTTCGGGTTTCTCGGTAATGCCGACGGTGCGTTGGCCTTGAACGTTGGAATGGCCGCGCACCGGAAGGATGCCGGCGCCTTGCTTGCCGATATTGCCACGCAGCAGCAGCAGATTGACGATCATCTGCACGGTTTCGACGCCGTGCTTGTGCTGCGTCAGTCCCATGCCGTAGACGCCCATCGCCGCTTTGGCATGGCGATAGACGGTCGCGGCCGCCTCCATGGCGTTGCGCGTGAGGCCCGAGCGCCTCTCGAGATCGGCCCAGGCTTTGGCCCGCACCGCGGCGACGAATTCGTCGAAGCCGTGCGTGTGCTGGGCGATGAACTCGACATCCAGGACGCGGGCGCCGCCGTTTTGCTGCGCGGCATCGTCGGCCGCGATCAGCGCCTTGCAGATGCCGAAGAGCGCCGCCGTGTCGCCGCCGGTCTTGACCTGATGGTATTGCGAGCTGATCGGCGTCGCATGACCGGTCAGCATCTCGGTCGGGCTCTGGGGATTGATGAAGCGCTCGAAGCCGCGCTCGCGCAGCGGGTTGAAGATGATGATCGGCACGCCGCGCTTGGCGCAGGGCTGCAGCTCGTGGAGCATACGCGGGCTGCTGACGCCGGTATTGTGACCGAAAATTATGACGCAATCGGTATGCGCAAAATCGTCGAGCGTGATCGTGCCGACGGGTACGCCGATGCTTTCAGGCAGGGCGACCGAGGTGCTCTCGTGGCACATGTTCGAGCTGTCGGGCAGATTGTTGTTGCCGTACATCCGCGCAAAGAGCGCATACATGTACGATGCTTCGAGCGACGCGCGGCCGGAGGAATAAAATACGGCCTCTTTCGGCTGCAACTTCTTCAGCTCGGCGCCGATCTCCCGGAACGCGTCGTCCCAGTCGACCGTTACGTATTTGTCGCTGGCGGCGTCCCAGCGCATCGGGCGCGTCAGGCGTCCCTGAGCTTCGAGTTCGTGATCGCTCCAGCTCTCGAGCGAGGTGACGCTGTGATCCGCGAAGAAGCCGGGCGTGCAGCGATGCGCCGTCACCTCCCATGCCGTAGCCTTGGCGCCTTCCTCGCAGAATTCGAAAGGATGCGGTTCGGCCGGCTTGGCCCAGGCGCAGCTGACGCAAGCGAAGCCGTCGGGCTTGTTCTGCTTGAGGAGCGCATGCGTGCCGCGCACCGGCACGCGATCCCGCGCTAGGCTGCGCCCGACCGATTGCACGGAGCCCCAACCGCCGGAGGGAGCCGTGTATTCCTTGAATTCCGGTTTCGATTTCATGTCCTGTCGCTCGCAACAAGTTGCTTGCCGGAGGCCGAGCCTCCGCGCCGTTTAAGGGAAAAGCATTTGTGGCGGGCGCAGTTCCATTTCGGTGGAACCGTTGGCTCTATTTCGTGCGCGGCGGCTTGAGGTTCTTTCCTGGCTGCGACAAGCGGCCCTCGCGCAGCGCGCCGATCGTCTCAGTGACCGCTCGCGCGACGTTCGCGACTTCCTCGAAGAGCGCCGTTTCTCTATCGAGCGCGTCATGACTGGTCGCATAGGGCTCGTAATAACCGATATAGCGATCGAGCACCGCGGTCGAGCCGGCGGCGATCAGCCCCATCCAATCGAGCCAGTCGGCCAACGCGCGGCGTACGCTTTCCGCGGCGGCGACGTCGCCGTGCACGATCAAGCCGTAGCTACGGCCGGCGAGGTGCTTGGGATAGGACCAGCCGGCAAGCTCGACCTGCTTGGCCTTGGCCGCGTTCTTCCCGCCGGTCGAGGTCGGATCGGGATTGCCGCCGTCGGCGCAGACCAGGCGATCGATCATCAGCTTCAGGCCGCTCGGCGCCTGATACCAATAGACCGGCGTGACGATGAGGATCGCATGCGCGGCGACCCATTTGGCATAGATCTCATTCATCCAATCGTCGGCCTGGCCGAGGCTGTGGTTCGGATAGCAACTGCACGGCCAATGACAGAGCGGCATGGCCGTCGATACGCAGGCTTTGCAAGGATGGATTTTGCGGCCGTATTCCGAGGAGAGCAGGCTGAGGTCGAGGAAATCGACGGTCACCGATGCCTGCGCGAAGGTCGAAGCCGCATGCTTCGCCAAACGGTAGGTTTTCGACATTTCGCCCGGGCAAGTTCCGTCGTTGCGCGCGGCCGCGCAGATCACCAGGACGCGCCCGGGCCCGGCCGGATCCTGGTGGCGCTTTTCCGCTTCGAGGATCGCGTCGCGCGCCGCGAGCCAGTCGACGGCGAGGTCGTAGTTCGGGTCGGCAAAACCCGGTCCGGCCTTGCGCGTGATCGGGGCTTTGCGGCTCTGGCAATAAGCGTCCCAGGCGATCGCCTCCAGCCGCGCGATGGCCTCGCACTCCCGCGCAAACAGCGGATCGACGAAGGGCTTCTCGAAATGGGCGCGGAACGCTTCCCGCGAAAGCTTGCCGGGATATTGGCCTTTCCGGGGTTCGCTCATGCTCGCGCCTCGCTGCTCCCCAAGGAACCAGCCGCAGAGCGGCGAGTTGCATAAAAGTGTCATCGTTGGGAATGCGGTCGATGCCAAAGACACATGCGCGCCACGCGATCTTGTCGGAAACAGCCACTTTCAACGACGAAGGCGACCTGCGCGTCGTCATCGAGACGCCCAAGGGCAGTCGCAACAAATACGATTACGATCCGGACTGCGATTGCATGGATCTGGCCACCGTGCTGCCCGAAGGCATGAGCTTTCCCTACGATTTCGGATTCGCGCCGTCGACCTTGGGAGACGACGGCGACCCGCTCGATATCCTGGTCCTGATGGACGCGCCTGTCGTGCCGGGCTGTGTCGTGCGCAGCCGCCTCATCGGGGCGCTCGAGGCCAAGCAGCGGCCGAAAGCCGGCAAGTGGACGCGGAACGACCGTCTCCTCGCGGTCGCCTGCCATGCGCAGACGCATGACGGGATCGCCTCCATCAAAGGCCTACGCCCGCATCTGCTGGACGAGATCAAAGAGTTCTTCGTCGCTTACAACAAGCTGCGCGGCCGCGAATTCAAACCCCGCGCCGCGGTCGGGCCGGCCAAAGCACAAAGATTGCTGAAGGCCGGCATGAAGGCCTTTGCGAAGCAAAAGAAGCGCGGCGGATCCTCGTAGGAAGATCGCGAGGCGTTATTCGGCGGCGAGGGCCGGGCCTTTGATCCGTGCCGTGATCTCGTCGAGCGAGACCACTGTTGCGTATTTCGCCTGCAGATCGAAGAGATTGGCGCAATGCGCGAAATACGACCGGTCGAAGCAGCAATCGTCGACGACGATGGTCGTGTAGCCGTGCGAATGCGCGTCGACCGAAGTGGCGCGCACGCAGCCCGAGGTCGAGACGCCGCAGACGACGACCGTGTCGATCGCTTGTCGGGCGAGATAGGCGGGGAGAGGTGTTTGGAAAAACCCGCTCGCCTTGGTCTTCGCCAGCACCCAGTCGCCGTCGCGCGGCTGGATGGCCGCCGGGAAATCGTTGTAGCCGGCGGGCGGGCGGCCGTTGTTCTTCGATTTGGTGGCCTTGCCGGCGTAGAGCGTGCCTTCGATGTCGCTCAGCGTGTAGACGATCGGGCGCTTCTGCCGGCGGAAGAGATCGATCAGCTTCGCAATACGCGGCATCGTCTCCCACGACATCGGGCCGCAAGCGGTCGAATATTGCTGGATCGCTTCGTCGAGGGTCAGCCCTTCACTGCCGCAAAACCCAATGGTCACATCGACGACGATCAGCGCGGTCCGCGCGCCGATGCTCATATCGCCGAGGAAGCCGGCCTTGCTCAGGATGCGGCGCTCCGATTCAGGGATCAGCTCCATCCACTTTTTCATCGTCCGGTTCTCCTCGTCATAGGCCGCCGGCACGGGCCGGTGATCGATCATAGCAAATAATCGCGGGCAAGCCGACCGGCTCTTGCACAGCCCCGGCGCGTGCTAGTTTCGCTGCGATGGAAACTCCTGTCCTGATTGCCGGCGGCGGGCCGGTGGGCCTGACCTTGGCCCTCGATCTCGCCTGGCGCGGCATTCCGAGCCTGCTGGTCGAGCCGCTGACCGAGGTGCACCCACATCCGCGCGCGATCTCGATCGGCGTGCGCACGATGGAGCATTTTCGCCGCCTCGGCCTCGACCAGAAAGTCATCGATGCCGGCGTGCCGCGCTCGCGCGCGCTCGATGTGATCTATGTGACGCGGATGCTCGGCCGCGAGATATTCCGCTTTCGCATCCCGTCGATCGACGAGCTGGCGCGCGAGGCTGCGGCGCTGGCGATGGAGACGCCGGAGATCGCGGCCTCGCCCTATTACAAGACCTGGACGGCGCAATCGCCGCTCGAGCGCCTGCTGCGCAGCGAGGTCGCGCGCTCGCCGATGATCGAGGCACGCTATGGCTGGCGGCTCGACTCATTTGACGAAAGCGAGCAGGACGTCACGGCGACTCTGGTCGAGGTCGCGACCGGCCGGGGCCAGGAGATCGCCGCGCGGTATCTCGTCGGCAGCGATGGCGCGAACAGCGCCGTGCGCGCCGGGCTCGGTATCCGCATGGCGGGGCGCGGCACGCTCGGCGATGCGGTCGGGCTCTATTTCAAAGCGCCGGCGTTGGGCGCGCGTCTCGGGGCGCGGCCGGGTGTCATGTACTGGGTCCTGGCGCCGGGGTGCGGCGGCGTGATCTACACGATCGACGGCGGCGCCGAATGGGTCTTCAATCGCTACTTCGCGCCGGGCGAAGCGGCGAGCACCGAGGAGCCGGTCGCGCTGATTCGGCGCGCAATCGGCGAGCCGCTCGATGTCGAGATATTGTCGGCGCAGAAATGGCTGCCCCGCCAGCTCGTCGCTGATCGCTATCAAAGCGCCCGTTGTTTCCTCGCTGGCGATGCCTGCCACCTTTTCGTGCCGACGGGCGGCTTCGGCATGAACACGGGTATCGGCGACGCGGTCGATCTGGCCTGGAAGATCGCGGCGCGGCTCGAAGGCTGGGGCGGGGATAGGCTGCTCGCGAGCTACGAGGCCGAGCGGCGGCCGATCGGTCTCTACAATACGCGCGAAGCCGCCGACAATTACGACAAGAGTGGCACGATCTTCGCGGTGCCGGAAGCGCTCGAAGAAGACGGTGCGGCGGGCGATGCCGCGCGCGCGGCCGTCGCCGCGCTGCTGCCGCCGAAGATCAAGCATTTCGCGCCTATCGGGGTCCATCTCGGCTCGGCTTATGAGAGCTCGCCGCTCGTCGTCGATGACGGCACGCCGCCGGCCGTTTTCGATCCGGTGCGCTACGCAGCGAGCGCGCGGCCGGGGCAACGCGCACCGCATGCGTGGCTCGCGCCGGGAAAATCGACGCTCGATCTCTTCGGCCGCGGCTTTACGCTGCTGCGGTTCGATGGCACGGACGGCGAGATGCTGATAGCGGCCGCGCGCGCGGCGAAAGTGCCACTAAATGTTGCGGATATCGCGGATGGCGCGGTCGCGCGGCTCTATGAGCGCCGCCTCGTGTTGGTGCGGCCGGACGGCCATGTTGCCTGGCGCGGCGATTCCGCGCCGGCGCAGCCGCGCGCTATGATCGAGCGCGTTCGTGGAGCCTGATGGCGTCGCCTATCGGCGCCGGGTCTTGTGCCGTTCGGCTGTCACGGTCATACTCGATCGTCGGACGAACTCGTCTGACGGGCTGTCCGTTCCGGGAGGGGAACCGCATGGCGTACATCATGACGCGTCGCGCCGCGCTGGCCGGGATTGCCGGTGCGCTCGCCGCGTTGCGTACGCCCTCGGCGCGCGCCGCAACCAAGCTGCGGGTCGGCAAGGCGGTTGCCGAGAACTGGGGCAACGTGCCGCTCGATATCGGCATGCAGTTCGGGATTTTCGCGCAGCAAGGGATCGAGGTCGAGGAGCTGATCTTCGCCGGCGGCGCGAAGCTCGCCCAGGCGGTGACGGCGGGCGAGGTCGATATCGCGCTGAGCGGCGGACCCGACATGGTCTATCTCGCCAAGGGCGCCCCCGAGATCGCCGTCGGCACGATCGCCGATACCGCGGCCTTTATGGGCATCAGCGTCGGCCGCCAATCGACCGCGCGCGGCATCGACGATCTCAAAGGCAAGAAGATCGGCGTCACCTCGCAGGGCTCGACCACCTATTGGCTGGTCTATCAGCTCAATCGCGCGAAAGGCTGGACAGGCGACGATGCGGCAAAGCCGATCGTGATCGGCGGCTCGCCGGCGGCCGGGTTTGCGGGCCTGAAGACCGGCGATATCGATGCGGATGTCGGCGGCACCTCGACCGGGTATCAGCTCGAAGAGCATGGCGACGGGCGGCTGCTGATCGACTGCTCCGAATATGTGCCGCCGATCGCGCTCTATCTCATCTTCGCCAGCACCGCGCTGGTGAAGCAGAATCCCGAGGCGGTGCGCGGCTTCCTCAAAGGGTGGTACGATTCGATCGCCTTCATGAGGAGCCATAAGGCCGAAAGCGTGCCGATCGCCGCCAAGGTGATGGGCTACACGCCCGGCGTCGCCGAACGCATGTATGATACGCTGATGACGAAATTCTCGACCGACGGCAAATTCGATCCGAAAGCGTTCGATACGCTGCGCGAATCTTTCGTCGACATGAAGACGCTCGATCCGACTTCGATCGACATGTCGAAATTCTACACGACCGAATTCCTGCCGAGGACGTGACCGCCGCGATGGAACGCCCCGTCCTCCCTTACGCCAATATCGATACCAAGCCGTTCTGGGATGGGTGTCTCGAAGGGCAATTGCGGCTGCAGCGCTGTAGCGCATGCGGCGTCTGGCGCCATCCGCCGAGCCCGGTCTGCCCCGCTTGTCTCAGCGATGCGCATGAATGGGTGGCCGCGCGCGGCCGCGGCACTGTCTATACCTTCACCGTGGTGCACGAAGCGCGGCGCGGCTGGGAAAAACTGACGCCTTACGTGGTTGCGGTGATCGCGCTCGAGGAAGGGCCGCATCTCCTCAGCAACATCGTCAACATCGCGCCGGAGAAAGTTGCGATCGGCTTGGCCGTCGAAGTGACCTTCGCCGAGCTCGACGGCTCGACCAAACTGCCGCTGTTCCAGCCGGTGAGCTCATGAGCACCGTTAGCGGCCGCTACGCCATCGTCGGCGTCGGCGAATCCGATATCGGGCGGCGGCTCGGCCGCTCGGGCATGGCGTTGCAGCTCGAAGCGGCGAAACGCGCGCTCGCCGATGCCGGGCTGGATAAGAAGGCGATCGACGGCGTCATCACGCGGCCGAGCCATGCCGAGCCGGCCTTCAACTACTCGGCGGTGCTCGCCGGGCTGATGGGCATCGCGCCAAGCTATTTCACCGACATCGCGCTGAGCGGCGCGGCGACGGCGGCGATGGTGCTCGACGCCGTTGCGGCGATCGAGGCGGGGCTCTGCACGACGGTGCTGATCGTCAGCGGCGATGCGCAGACCTCGCGCGGCGGCCCGCGCCGCGGCGGCGCGGTGAATTGGACCGACGATTTCGAGAAGCCGTTCGGCATGCTGAGCGCGCCCGAAAGCTACGCGCTGGCGGCGCGCCGCCACATGCATGAATTCGGCACGACCAGCGCGCAATTCGGCGCGGTGGCGGTGGCCTGCCGCAAGCACGCCGCGCTCAATCCCACCGCCGTGTTCCGCACGCCGATCACGCTGGCGGAGCATCAGGCCTCGCGCTTCGTCGCCGAGCCTTTCCGTTTGCTCGATTGCTGTCCGGTGACGGACGCGGCGGCGGCGCTGATCGTCACCTCGGCCGAGCGCGCCCGCGATCTCAAGCAAAAGCCGGTCTATCTGCTGGGGCTCGGCCAGGGCTTCACCCATTCCGATCTGCCCTGGGCCGCGACGATGACCACGACGGCCGCGAAAACCGCGGGCGAGCGCGCCTATGCGATGGCGCGATTGGGGCCGAAGGATATCGACGTTGCCGAGCTCTACGATTGCTTCACCTATGTCCCGCTGGTGACCCTCGAGGATTACGGCTTCTGCGCCAAGGGCGAAGGCGGGGCTTTCGTCGAAGGCGGGCGCATCGAGCTCGGCGGCGCGTTGCCGGTCAACACCGGCGGCGGGCTCTTGTCGCATGGCCATGCGAGCGGCGCGCTGCTCTTGAGCGAAGCGGCGATCCAGATGCGCGGCGCCGCTGGCGCGCGCCAGGTGGCGAATGCCGAGACCGCGATCGTCAGCGGCCAATGCGGCGTGACTGGCGTCAATGTCTGCCTGATTTTCGGCAATCATCCCAATTGAGCCTATTGAGCAACGTGCAATGACCGGCGATCGTCCGCTGCCTCTTTCCGGAATTAAGGTTCTCGATTTCGGCCATATCGTCGCCGGACCGTTTTGCGTGCGGCTGCTCGCCGATCTCGGCGCCGACGTCATCAAGGTCGAGACCGCGACGCGTCAAGGCCGCACCGGCGCGCGGCGCGGCCAGCGTCCCGGCGGCACCAACGGCCGCACGCCGCATCTCTATCACATCAACCGCAACCGCCGCTCGATCGACCTCAACCTCAAGACCGAGCGCGGCCTCGCCGTCGCGCGCCGGCTCATCGACAAGGCCGATGTGCTGGTCGAGAATTTCTCGAGCGGCGTGATGGAGCGGCTCGGTCTTGGCTATCGCACGCTCGCCAAGACCAATCCGGGGCTCATCTACGCGAGCATGGCGTCCTTCGGCCAGAGCGGCCCGCGCCAGGGCTGGACCGGCATGAACGTCACCTTGCAGGCCTGCTCGGGGCTGATGCTGGCGACCGGCGCCGCGAACGATCCGCCGATCGGTATCTCCAATTCCTGGAACGATTATATCGGCGGCTTGCATGCCGCCGTGGCGATCGTCGGTGCGCTGTCGAAGCGGCGGTCGACCGGCAAAGGCCGTCATCTCGACGTCTCGCAATTCGAGGCGAGCGTTGCGATGATCGGTAGTCTGCTCTTCGCCAGCGCCGTCACCCGCAAGCCGCCGGCGCGGCTCGGCAGCCGCGCAAGCACAGCCGCGCCGCAAGGCGTCTATCGTTGCGCCGGCGAAGACCAATGGTGCGCGATCAGCGTGCAATCCGATGCCCAGTGGCGGACGCTGCGCACGCTCATCGCCGCCGATTTGCCCTGCGACACGCTCGCCGAGCGTCTCGCTAAGCAAGACGAGATCGATGCGGCGATCGAAGCCTGCACCAGCAAGCTCAGCCCGCAAGAGGTGGAGCGGCAATTCACCGCGGCGGGTATTCCCGCCGCCGCGATGCGCCGCGCGAACGAGATCGCCGCGACCGACGAATGGCGCCACGTATTGCGCCCCCTCAAAGAGCATGGCGAGGCAGGACCGAAAGTCATTGGTCTGCCGTTCACCTTCCGCGGCAGCGCGCCGTGCGAGGCGACCGAGGCGCCGCGCATGGGGGCGAGTGGCAACGAGGCGCTGCGCGAGTGGCTGGGCCTCGACGAGCCGGCGATCGCCGAGCTCATGCGCGAGGAGGCGGTCTGATGGCGCGCATCCTCGATCTCACCAGCCTGATGGGCGCCTACGGCACGCGGCTGCTCGCCGAGCTCGGTCATGATGTCTTGCGCGTCGAAAGCCCGAAAGCCGACGGCGTTCGCCGGGAAGCCCCGATTCTCGGTGCCGCGCCGCGCCCCGAAGCCGGCGCCTTCCACCAGTTCCTCAATGCCGGCAAGCGCAGCGCAGCGATCGATCTCGCGACCGAAGGCGGCCGGAAATTGCTGCTGGCGCTGGTCGCCAAGGCCGATGCCGCGGTGGTGAGCCTGCCGCTGCCGCTCGCCGAAGAGAAGCTGCTCGCGGCCAATCCCGATCTCGTGCTGGTGCGACTCGATGACGGGCCGCCGGAGCTTTGCGCTTACGCCAGCGCCGGGCTTCTCGCGATCACCGGCGAGCCCGACGGCAAGCCGACGATGCTCGGCGGCCATGTACCTTGCGCCGCGGTCGGCGTGCACGTCGCGCTGGCAACCGCCGCAGCGCTTATCGGCAAAGAGGCGACCGGCAAAGGCCAGATCGTCGACATCTCGGCGCCGCAATGCCTCGCGTCTCTGGCCGAGCAGGTCTGGGTCGAATACAGCGCATCGGGCGAGATGATGGAGCGCCTGGGCTCGCGCGGCGGCATTACCGCCGTCGCCGGCGCCCTGCCTTGCGCCGACGGCCATTGGATGATCAGCGTGCCGCCCGATCCGCGCGGCTGGGCGAATTTCGTCCAGCTCGTGCCGCATCCCGCCTTCAAGGACGACGGCTCGCTCGCCGACGAGGCGATGCGACGCGAGCGCAAGCAGGAGATTCTCGACTGCATCGCGGAATGGTCGCGAAAGCAAAAGAAGAATGAGATCGTCGAGCAGGCGCAGAGCCTCCATATCCCGGCCGCCGCGGTCACCAATCCACTCGAGCTGATCGATGATCCGCAGCTTCTGGCGCGCGGCTTCCTGAAGCCGATCGACCATCCGGATTTCGGCAAGATCAATTTTCCGGTTGGCGCGCTCGCCAGCATGTTCCATCAGGCGATGAGCATCGCCCCGACGCTCGGGGAGAGCACGAAGCTGATCCTCGATGAGCTCGGCTATTCGGTGAGCGAGATCCAGCGTCTTAAGGATGAGGGCATCGTCGCGTGAGCGAGCAGGCAACCCTAAGCGCGACCGGATGCCGAGGGATCCAGCCGTGACAACGGCCATGAAAGCCATTCGGCTGTTTGCGCATGGTGGACCCGAGGTTCTCACCTATGGCGATTTTCCGTTACCTGAGGTCGGGCCGGGCGATGTGTTGGTGCGGGTGCTGGCGACCACCGTTTCCCGTTGGGACGTCAAGTATCGCATCGGCGAGCCGGGTCGGACCTCGAGCCTCTACAAGCTGCCGATGCAGCCGGGCAGAGACGCAGCTGGCGTCGTCGAAGCCGTCGGCGCGGGTGTGAAAAGCTTCAAACCGGGCGATCGCGTTGTCGGTCTTGTTCATCCCGTCGATGCCGCCGGACAAAGCATCTATCCGGGCCACAACACGTTTGGCGGCAATGCCCAGTTCGTTGCGCGATCCGAGTCGCAATGGCTGCCGCTGCCGCCGCAGGTCGAACCCTGCGAAGCTGCGGCAGCCATGTGGTCTTACGCGACCTCGCATCGCATCTTGCTCGACAGGCTACAGTCGCGACTCGGCGACACGATCTTCGTCGTCGGCGGCTCGGGCGGAATGGGATCGGCAATCCTCGATCTCGCACGCGTCATGGGGGTGCGCGTCATTGCCGTGACGCGTTCGGCCCACAAGCTCGATTTCCTGCGGCGACTCGGTGCCAGCGAGGCAATTCTATTGCCGCGCGAGGACGCCGCTGCCGCGATCCGCGCGATCGTGGGACCGGGTGGCTGCGATGGCGCGATCGATTGCAGCGGCGACAGTCGGATGATGCGGCTATGCATCGACGTATTGCGGCGCGGCGGGACCTTCGTGCCGGTCGCATCGGAAGGCCCGCCGGCGCCGCTGCCGATTACTGTCGCAGACTGCACCCGGCTCGAGCTGACCATCCGCGGTGCGCGTGCCTCGACCTATGACGATCAGCGCGCGGTCGTGAGGTTATTGGCGGATCGTCGGATCAAGCCTGCGATCGAGGCCATCATGCCGCTTTCGGAGCTGAGGCTTGCACATCAGCGGCTCGAAGCGGGCGAGGTCGCGGGCCGCCTCGTCCTCGACCCGTGGCGCTAAGGTAGGAGACGGATAGATGGCTTTGAGGGTCGTCGCGTGAGCGAGCAGGCAACCGTTTCGCTGGACGAGCTGCAGGGCTGGATCGGCCGCGAGCATGCTTTCGCCGGCATCGATGCGGTGACGCGCAGCGACATTCGCCGCAAGCTCGAAGTCTATTGCTTTGATTGTCCGCTGCATTACGACGATGCGGTCGCGCGCGCGCACGGCTATCGCGGGCTGGTCGCGCCGGTGGCGCTGACGCCGCTCTGGGCGATGCCGGCCTATTGGAGCCCGGGCGAGCCGGTGCTCTGGCAACCCGGCCTGCGCGAGCAGGCGGGCGGCATCCGCACCGACGTGCCGGTCCCGGCGGAATTCCAAGGCGGCGTCAACACGGCGACGTGGTGGGAATATTTCGAGCCTGTCTATCCCGGCGACGAGCTGCATGGAAATTGGCGCGTTGTCGAGATCAAGCCGCGCGAGACCAAGCTCGGCAACGGCGTCTTCGTGACCGTCGAGGCGACGCTCTTCAAGCGCTCGGGCGAGCTGGTCGCGAGGAACAGCAACACCCATTACCGCTTCGCGCCGAAATCGGCCGAGGCGCGCAAGGAAAAGCCGCTCGAGCCGCCGCCGGAGCTCGACGCGAATGGCGCCAACGCGGAACACGCGACACCGGCGGCTTTCGATTGGAGCCGCCAGCTGCGCTTCGGCGACGTTGCTGTCGGCGATGCGGTGCCGCCTTTCGCGATGTGGCTCAGCTATCAGCGCGTGGTGATGAGCGTCGCGGTCGATCGTATGTTCTCGGGATTGCATCACAATCGCGAACGCGCACGCTGGCGCGGCTTCCGCGACGTGATCTTCAACACGCGCGGCTATGAGATGACCTTCGAGGTGATGCTGCGCCGCTGGATCGGTCTCGACGGCCGCATCACGAAGCTCGGTCCGTTCCGCATGACTGGCAGCTCCTATCCGAGCGACGTCGTCACCGTCAGCGGGCGCGTGACAGCCACGAGCGACGAGACGCGCCGCGTCAAGGTCGAGTTGCTTGCCGCGAACGATCGCGGCGAGGCCGGCCGCGGCGAAGCCGAAGTGTCGCTGCCGGTTTGAGAGAGGGGAGGATCGCATGACAGAAACCGCGCTTCTGTCGCCGAACGGCCAGCCGGAGACGCAAGGCAAGGGCCCGGCGACGCGGCTCTTTCTCGCGACCGTCAACGGCGTGCTGCGTCTCGACTGTCGCCATGGCGCCTGGACGGCGACGGACGAAGCGCTGGCCGGCAAGCACGCCAGCTCGCTGCTCATCGAAGAAGGCTCGGGCAAGCTTTTCGCCGGCGCGCATGGCGAAGAGGGCGTGTGGGTCTGCGATGATGGCGCCGGCGGATCGTGGCGATCGGCTTCGAAGAACATCGAGAACCGCAATATCTATTCGCTGGCATCGCGCCGCGACGGCGACCGGGCGGTGCTCTTCGCCGGGGCCGAACCGGCCTCGATCTATCGCAGCGACGATCTCGGCGAGACCTGGCGCGCCCTGCCGGCTCTGAGCGGCGTGCCAGGCACGGATAAATGGCATTTCCCGCCGCCGCCGCACATCGCGCATGTGAAATCGATCACCATTCACCCGACGCGGCCGGCGACGCTCTTCGCCTGCATCGAGCAGGGCGCGCTCCTGACCTCCGAGGATGACGGCGAGACCTGGCGCGAGCTCGACGATTATTCGAAGCCCGAGGACCCGACCTATCGCGATACGCATCACATCGTGCTGCATCCGAAGCAACCCGAGATCGCCTATCTCGCGACCGGTGTCGGCATGTATCGCAGCGACAATGGCGGGCGCAACTGGCACGCGCTGACCCAGCGCGGCAGCCGCCTCGGCTATCCCGATTTCATTCTCGTCGCCCCGGACAATCCGGACCATCTCATCGTCTCGGGCGCCGAGACGAGCCCGAAGGAATGGCCGGGCAACGGCACGGCGAATTCGGCGGTCCTTAAAAGCCTCGACGGCGGCAAGACCTGGCGCGAGCTGCAAAACGGCCTGCCGCCGCAGATCGACGGCAGTATCGAAGCGATGTCGCGGCATGCCTGGCCCGGGGGCGCGACGCTGTTCTTTGCCACCTCGAAAGGCGAGGTTTTCGCCAGCGAGGATGACGGCGAGCATTGGACGCGGATCGCGCAGGGGCTCGCCTCCGTGTCGAAGAGCGTGCATTATCGGGCCTTCTTGCCTGGGGCGCGCGAACGCGGGCGCCGCGCCTACGGTTGACCAGCCCGGGATTGGTGAGGGAGTAAGCCATGGCTGAATTCGAGCGCACGCGAACCCGGGAGCGGGAAGCGCCGACGCAGAACAATTACGAGATGGCGATTCAGATCCAGCGCGAGCGGGCGGAGCGCAATGCAACCGGCCGCATCGTCTGCAAGGTCGAAGACTGCCCACAGATGCTCACGCGGCAAGGCCGGCTGCGCTACTATCTCGCTCACTCGGTCAAG
>Ga0335085_10007531_pt1 | contig 16851 bp, 16 predicted proteins | sample Lox_Sample_45_FD_206712 | JGI IMG/M metagenome (GOLD analysis project Ga0335085, IMG submission 206712) | Soil microbial communities from Loxahatchee National Wildlife Refuge, Florida, United States - Lox_Sample_4.5 | ecosystem: Environmental > Terrestrial > Soil > Wetlands | place: USA...
TTTCCTGGTTCGCAACCTTCACCGACTCTCGCCAATGACCCTGTACGCCAACAAACCCTACCTGGCCGGAAAGTCCGTCAGCGAGATGGAGCAAATAAGCATCCAATACGCTACGGAAGAGGTCGTGTCGCGCATCTCACAAGAGGCCTTGGCGCATCTTTCGCGGCATCGGGCTGCGGGCCATCTTCTGGTCATCATTACGGGGTGCCCTGACTTTCTTTTCGCGCCTCTGAGCCCGCATCTTAAGGCCGATATCGTACTTTGCGGACGTCTGGAACGTCGTGCGGGGCGATTCACAGGACGGACTGAATCCCCGTATCCTTACGGCATTGGAAAACGCCGGCTTCTAGAACAGTTGGTTAAATCTCATGACATTGACCTGACTCAATCCTTCGCTTATGCGGACCGGCCCTCCGATGCCAAGATCCTCTCGGCGGTTCGTCATCCAGCCGCTGTCAATCCGGGACGCCGATTGACCCGCATTGCGAAGAGCCGCGGTTGGAAGGTGCTTCATTGGTAGCCGATTTGGTCATGCGAGCCGCATGCTGCAGCAGCCCTTGACCAAATGGATTCGTCTTGGTATGATGTAAACGATTCTTAATTGAATCATGGAACAACTTCTCCTTGAACCAGGCCTTCCTGACATGAAGATCAATGAGATCTTTAAGAGCATCCAGGGCGAGTCCACCTACGCAGGTCAGCCTTGTGTCTTCATCCGGACTACCGGATGCAATCTCCGCTGCCACTGGTGCGACACCGCGTATGCCTTTTATGAAGGCACCGAGATGGATTTAGACGTGATCCTCCAACGGGTGCAGGATTACCGCTGCGATCTGATCGAGGTGACCGGTGGGGAACCCCTACTGCAGAAGGAAACTCCCGTGCTGATCCAAAGACTGCTCGATCAAGGTTACCGTGTCCTGATTGAAACAGGAGGCAGCCTCGACATCGGCGTCTTGGACCCGCGCACGGTTGTGATCATGGATCTTAAATGTCCGGGGAGCGGCATGACCGACGAAATGCGGTGGGAGAATTTAAAACAGCTCAAGCCCACCGATGAGATCAAGTTTGTCATTGGAGACCGCGCGGATTATCTCTGGGCCAAAGGGATAGTAGAACAGCACGCCCTGGGGGAACGCCATCCGGTCCTTTTTGCACCCGTCTTCGGCGCGATGGATCCCCGTCAGCTTGCGGCCTGGATCCTGGAAGACGGTCTTAAGATACAGCTACAGGTTCAACTACATAAATACATCTGGGACCCTGCGACGCGCGGGGTTTAAGCGATCCGAAAGGAAAGGAGTTGCATGGAGATCAAGGTTAAAAAGGGCGGCATCGAGTCCGAGGCTACCGAAGTCTTGGTGCTCACGCATTTCGAGGATGAAAAGAGCCTCTCATCCGAACTGCGGAGTGTGGACAAGGCGCTTGGCGGCTTGATCAAAACACTGCTCGCCAGCGGCGAGTTTCGTGCAAAGCATTTGGAGACCTCTCTCCTGCATACGCATGACAAACTGCCGGCGCGGCGAATCCTGTTGATTGGATTGGGCAAGCGCAAGGAGTTTCAGCCGGACAGGGTTCGTCAGGCCATCGGTCGCGCTGCCTGTCGGGTGCGTGAGTTGGGCGTCAAGTCCTTTGCGACTCCCATCCCGGCACGCCAAACGATAAAGGGTTCTTTAAGTACGGTCGCTCAGGCGCTCGTGGAAGGGGCCATACTTGGGCTCTATCAATTTACTGTGTATCGGACCGAGTCGCGGGAAGAGATCAAAACGGTGAAAGAGATGGTCATCCTGGAACCCGAGGCCCGACGGTTCGCGGAAATTCAAACGGGGACCCGTCGAGGCCAGATCATCGCAGAAGCGACCAACTTCGTCCGAGACTTGGGAAACCAGCCGTCTAATTTCCTGACCCCGACTCGCCTCGCCCGCATCGCCCAAGACCTGGCCAAAGAGCACGGCTTGTCCTGTCATGTTCTGGAACGCTCACAGATTGAAAAACTGGGTATGGGGGCCCTGGCAGGGGTGGCCCGCGGAAGCCAAGAACCTCCAAAGTTTATAATCCTGGAGTACCGCGGCTCCAAACGCAGTAAAGAACGGCCGGTGGCCTTAATCGGTAAGAGCATCACATTTGACAGTGGAGGAATCTCGATCAAGCCAGCCGAAAAAATGGAACAGATGAAGGACGACATGTCCGGAGGCGCCGCGGTGCTGGGTACCCTGAAGGCAGCGGCTCAGCTACGCATTCCGCTCGATATCATCGGCATCCTCCCGGCCACCGAGAACATGCCGAGCGGAACAGCGATCAAGCCGGGAGACGTCGTCAAAACGCTCTCCGGTAAGACGGTGGAGGTGATCAATACCGATGCCGAAGGCCGGCTCGCCTTGGCCGATGCCCTGAACTATGCCCTGCGTTACAAGCCGGCTGCCATGATCGATCTTGCCACGCTGACGGGGGCCTGCGTGGTGGCCCTGGGCCAGTGGGCGATGGGGATGATCGGAAAAGACGACCGCCTAAAGAAACGTCTTGCGAAGGCGGGTGATATCAGCGGCGAGCGGGTCTGGGAGCTGCCGATGTGGGACGAATATTTTGAGCAGATCAAAAGCGATGTGGCCGACCTCAAGAATGTCGGGGGGCGCGGCGGCGGCGCAATTACTGCCGGCGCCTTCTTAAGCAAATTCGTGGGCGAGACGCCCTGGGTCCATCTTGACATCGCCGGCACGGCATGGACCGATCAAGACCTCCCGTACATCCCCAAAGGCTCAACGGGAAGCGGGGTGAAGCTGCTCGTAGAGTTTCTCACGGATTACGCGAGGAAGGGCCGATGACTCTTAAAGAGAAAATCGGACAGTTGATGATCGCCGGTTTTGACGGCACCGTTCCACCGAAAGGGCTCCTTTCTCTCATCAAAACTTACCAGCTCGGCGGCGTCATCCTGTTCAAGCGGAATCTCGCCAACCCCTCTCAGATCGCGAAACTCTGCGACTCCCTCCAGAAAGCCTCTCCCCATGTCCCGCTTTTTATCTGCATTGATCATGAAGGCGGGCATGTCAGTCGTCTTCCGAAACCGTTTACCGGCCTCCCCAGCCAGGCGGTGGTGGGGGCCTGCAATTCGGTCGAGCTCACCTACAGCATCGGGGAGATCATGGCGAATGAGCTCAAGGCGGTGGGAATCAATTTCAACCTGACCCCCGTGTTGGATGTCAGCACAAACCCGACCAACCCGGCCATCGGAGATCGGGCGTTTGGGAAATCCGCCGGCCTCGTCAGCACGATGGGACTGGCGATCATCGCCGCCCTTCAGGATAACGGGGTCTTGGCCTGCGCGAAACATTTCCCGGGGCACGGCGATACTGCGGTGGACTCCCATCGAGAGCTTCCGGTCGTGAACCGTACGCTGGAGCAGCTCCGAGAGGTGGAACTGCGCCCCTTTCAGCATGCGATGATCAACGGCCTCCGGGCCTTGATGACCGCGCACGTCAAGTACCCGGCTTTGGATGAAACCTGCCCCGCGACACTGTCCCGAAAGATCATCGCAAAGCTGCTTCGATCCTCGATGAGATTCGAGGGACTCGTTTTAACCGATGATCTTGAAATGAAGGCAATTACGGAGGAATACGGTCTCGATGATGCCGCGGTCAGGGCGCTCCAAGCCGGCGCGGATCTGCTGCTCGTCTGTCACCGCGAGGACCGGCAGGTGGCCATCCTAGAAGCGATTCTCAAGGCGGTGAAAAAGCGCCTGCTCAGTGAGAAGCAGCTGGATATCTCTCTTCTCCGCGTCCTCTCCTTTAAACAACGGTACATGAATCTCCCTAAACCGGTGGACCCCAAGCAGATCAAAGAGATCATCGGCTGCGGTCGTCATCGGCAGAAGGTCCAGGAAGTCATCGAGAAGGCGGAGCGAACGGTCCAAACACCGGTGCCGGCCTGATCTCTCGTCCGCCGAGCGCACCGCCGATGAAGAACCCTCCAGATTTTCACAGCACGATCAAAATTCTGCCCGTGCTCATTTCCTGCGTGTAGGTTTCGATCCCGGCCACAGCTTCCTGTAAACGGACCGGAACCTCGCCCGTATCGTCTTATACCGGACTGTTCTCGAGTAGATTTCACCGACTGACTTTGACAACACAAGAACATCGGCTATACTTTAACCGTAGGGGTTACTCTACGAATGCAAACGACTATTTTAGGGTTGCATCAAGCGGGTGGCCGAAGAACAGGACTCGCGGATGTAACAAGATTAATGACGTTCGTATCAAATAAATAAGGAGAAGCGAATGGTCTTCAGGAACGGAGAGAATACAAACGGCAATCTACACGAAACAACCATTTATCTGGGTAAAACGGTACACCTCCAAGGCGACCTCCAATTCGAAGGCTCTGGGAGAATTGATGGAAAAGTGGAGGGGAAGATCACCGTGAAGGGGACGTTGATTTTGGGAGAAGAAGGAATCGTATCGTCCGAAATCGAAGGGGATACGGTGATCATCGGCGGAAAGGTCGAGGGAAAGATTGTGGGCCGCCAGAAGGTTGAGCTCGTCAAGACCTCCGTAGTGAACGCGGATGTAACGACTCCCAGTTTCTCGATTGAGGAAGGCGCTCGATTCAACGGAAGCTGCCGGATGCCCGGCGATCAGCTTTCCACAAAACAACATTTGCCGAAGACAGAAAGAATCCACGCCGCCCTGGCCGTTAGATAACCTGCCGCCGCGATGGTGCCGTTGGCGCCAGGTCGAACCTCATCGACAAAAGAGATGACTTTTCTGTAATGCTTCGCTGACGTTTAGAATTTTTTGAATTGCTTGCTGAGCGACAGGCCTTGCGCCTGGTACGAAGAGCCGATGCCTTCGCCATAGACTTTATCGGGTATCTCGAGCAGCCGTTCATAAATCAGCCGTCCGATGATTTGTCCGTCCTCCAGGACGAAAGGCACCTCATGAGACCGGACTTCAAGGACCGCCCGCGTGCCTTTGATATCATTTTTCCCGTAACCGAACCCCGGATCGAAAAAGCCGGCATAATGGATACGGAACTCGCCGATCGAAGGGTCGTACGCCACCATTTCCGCGGCGAAATCTGGGGGAACCCGGACCTTTTGTTTCGATACTAGAATATAGAAATCATCCGGGTTAAGGATAATATTTTTCGACTTCGGACTCCCGATCGGCTCCCAGAATTCAAGCGGGTCATAATAATTAATTTTGTCCAGATCGATCAGGGGCGCATGGCTCTTCGCTTTATAACCGATCAGTTCGGAGCTGCCGCCCGCTTCAAGATCAATCGATAACCAAAGACCTTTTGAGATCACGGCTTCGTCCGGACTGTCCTCCAGATAAACAAGCGTCTCGCGCTCGTCTAGCTCCGTCAGCTTCTTGTCCGAAGGAGGCGGCTCGCCCCGTATGAAACGTATCTGGTTCAGCTTGGTCCCCTCGTGGACGAGAATGCTGAAGGTTCGAGGCACGATTTCGACGTAAAGTTTCCCTTTATACCCGGGCTTGATCCGCTCGAACTCGGTCCCATAGTCCGTAATGAGCCGGGTAAAAATATCCAACCGGCCCGTGGTGCTCTTCGGGTTCACTTTGCCTGAGATTCTCGCCGGCAGGGTGAGCTCTTCCATCAACGGCACGATATAGACACAGCCTTTCTCCAGCACCGCTGGCTTTGAAAGATCGATTTCATGCATCAGAAGCTCGTCGAGTTTTTTATTGACTGTCGAATCCTTGCCCGGAAGGAAACTGGCGCGCACTCGGTATGCAACCGGACCCAACCGGAGGTCCATGCTGGCGGGCTGGATCTGGACGGATGGAATCGAGCTTTGGGCCTTAATGTAGCCCACGTCGATTAACTCTTTAATTTTTTGCGAGGGCAGTATCCCGGTGGTAAAAAGCGCACCGGAATCTTTGTCCGGCTCGGAGAAAAGGCTGTTCTTTTCCATTTATCTTTCCCGGGTATTTTTCTAAAGCTTTGCGTTGATGTGACGGCTTCTGTGGAAAAGGATCTTATAGGAAAAAAAAAATTTTAGCAAGGTTTTCGAGCTCGATCTGCACCCAAAAGCGGAGGTTTAAAATTCTTCCTGTGGCTGAAGGTCGGCAAAGACGAATCCGTCGCGTTCAACCACCTCGCCGACCACTACCTCCACCGATGCGCGAAACATCGGACCGGCCACGGCAAAGGTGTGAAACTCACCGTACTCCCCGCAGGGATCGACCGATTCCGGAAGTTCATCCAGGAACGACGGACCGAATTCACGGCCTGCGAACCGGGCAGGCAGCTTTTGGGGGTCTACGCAGGTGATATAGGCGCGCAGTCCCTCCGAGACCATCTGCCGGGCGAGTTGATCGGTGGGAATTTCCCAGAGCGGAAAGAGGGGCGTGATGCCGGTGTCTTTCAGGTTGGCTTCGCGATACGCCCGAATGTCTTGAAGGAACAGATCGCCGAAGGCCATGCACTGGATGCCTCTCGTCAGGGATGTTTCAACGAATGCCTTCATCACTGATTCGTACTGGAGGTTGCTGCAGGGGTAAGGAATTTCCAGTGTCTGGAGAGGAAGTCCGATCGCCTCGGCCTGGCGCTTGAGCAGCTCCACGCGAACCGCATGCATCGCCACGCGCTGGAATTCGGCGTTCACGGTTGTGAATAGCCCAATGACTTCGACATCGGCCCGCTGCCGGAGCAGATGAAGCGCCCAGGCGCTGTCTTTCCCGCTGCTCCAGCTTAGTAAGGTTTTCTTTTGCATGCCATTTCTTTTGGAATCTTCCGCCCTTATGCCATCTACTGCTATTGCGAAACTGGCTACAGCGCTTTCTTAGATCCCATGTGTGCCTTTATCGATTCACTTATTTCTATCGCAAGTTTTTGAGACTCTTTCATGAGTGCATGCAATCGTTCTTTAGATTCCTGATAACGGCTCCAGATGTCCTTTGGAACAATCTTTTCGAAATCGATGTGATGTACGTTTCTCCATTTTTCATAATCCTCAAGTCTTGAGATTCGTTTGTCCAGACCTTGAATCTTGCGAGACTTCGGCGATTGTTTTGCTCGCCCCATCATCCATGAACGCCAGTCCTGTCCGCCTTTGGATTGATTGCATTTACCGCATGTGGGCACAAGGTTTCCGATCTCAGAAATATATCCTGTTGGCTGCTTACCTCTGACTAACGGCCTTAAGTGATCCCATTCGGAAGATTTATCTCCGCAGTAAGCACAGCACAGATTACTTGCATCCAGATCGAGAATCTTTAACGCCTGTTTGACGTCGTTCTCGCTAGGCTTTATGCAAGGGATGATCGCAGTAACGAAAGAGTTGGTAATTGTCGATGAACGTCCGGTGATCTTAACTGGCTTTGGCATTTGAAACACTTCAAGTACTGACATAGATCTCTCTCATGGGCGGCTGATTTAGGCCTGATGCCTGAACCTGAGCCGCCGCGATTTTGCGGGTGCTCACATTACCTCGTGCCTGACGACTCCGTGCCCTCCTGTATATTCTCTTTCTTAAAATTAGTCAACAGGGGACGGTGGCAGGTAAAGAGAGCACAAGCCAGGATAAATAGCCCGTTATTTCTATTGAATTTTTCGGTCAATCGTGATAGGTTGGCCGCCAAAATTAAGACGGAGGTAATGACTATGGATAAAAGGTTAACGGCTGTTTTCGCTGAAGCGATCGGAACCTTTTGCTTCTTTGTGGTTGGCGCTGGATCGATTATCACGGACTATTATTCAAAAGGCGGCGTGGGCTTGCTCGGCATCGCGCTCGCTCATGGGCTGGTGCTCGCGATCATGATCTCGATCTTCGGGAGGATCTCGGGCGGGCATTTCAACCCGGCGGTGACGATCGGAATCCTGGTGGGACAGAAGATTGATGCGGCCATGGCCGGTCTTTACATCGCGGCCCAACTGGTCGGCGCGGTCTGCGCCGGCGTGGTGCTGCGGATGGTCTTCGATCCGGCGGTCTGGGGACCGGTTCATCTGGGGACGCCCGCGCTCGGCCCCGGAGTCAGCTTCGGCACCGGCGTTCTCCTGGAAACGGTCATGACCTTCTTCCTGGTGATGGCGGTCTACGGAACCGCGGTGGACCCGCAAGCGCCTAAGATCGCCGGCTTCGGCATCGGCCTGACGGTTGCGTTTGACATACTGTTGGGCGGCCCGTTGACCGGGGCCTCGATGAACCCGGCCCGGACCTTCGGCCCGGCCCTGGCGTCCGGATACTGGGACAATCACCTGGTCTACTGGATCGGCCCGATCATCGGAGGGGTAGTGGGCGGCCTGGTCTACACAAATTTCTTCATGAGCAGATCATAAAGACCGCCTGCCGGTCATTGACTATTCATTGACTATAATGATAGGCAAAAAACTCCTACCTCATTTTATTGGTAGGAGTTTTTATTTCTAGAGATCGTGCTCGCATGAATCAACCTCAACGCCTCTTCAGCCTCGACCGCAATGTGTTTCTTCTGGGCGTGGTGAGTCTGCTCACGGATGTGAGCAGCGAGATGATCTATCCCCTGCTCCCAGTTTTCCTCACCACCGTCCTTGGAGCTGGAATGGGCTTTGTAGGACTGGTGGAAGGTGTGGCCGAGAGCGCATCGAGTCTACTGAAGCTCTTCTCCGGATGGATCTCTGATCGCCTGGGGATGCGAAAAGGGATCGTGTTCGGAGGTTACTCCCTTTCGACCTTGAGCCGTCCGTTCATCGCCGCGGCGACCATGCCGTGGCACGTACTCGCGATCCGATTTGCAGACCGGGCGGGAAAAGGCATCCGGACTTCGCCCCGCGATGCATTGATCGCGGCGTCTTCGAGACCGGAAGACTGGGGACGCTCCTTCGGGTTTCATCGGGGAATGGATCATACCGGCGCAATCATCGGTCCACTCATTGCTTTTGGATTGCTCCAGTACCTTGGCTGGGATTATCGCACGATCTTCTGGTGTTCCTTCTTTCCCGGTCTTCTCTCTGTTTCGGTTATCCTCTGGGGTATATCGGAGCGAACACCCCCGCCGACCGCAGGACCTCCGGCCACTCTCAGCCTCGCCCCGTTTGATCGCCGGTTTCGGCTCTTCCTTCTGCTTATCGGCCTTTTTACTCTGGGTAATTCGAGCGACGCCTTCCTGATCCTTCGGGCCCAACAGGCAGGAGTCCCGGTGGCACATCTTCCGCTCTTGTGGATTGCGCTTCATGTTACAAAGATGTCCAGTTCGCTTCCGGCCGGCATCGCATCGGACCGAATCGGTCGACGCACCCTGATCATCTCCGGATGGTTTGTGTATGCCCTCGTCTATCTCGGGTTCGCGTATGCGACCTCCGTCTGGCAAATCTGGGCATTGTTCTTGGCCTACGGCTTTTTCTTCGGACTCACGGAAGGGGTGGAGAAGGCGCTGATCGCGGATCTGGTACCCGAGTCGTTGCGCGGCACCGCTTACGGATTGTGCAATGCAGCGATCGGTCTTGCGGTCCTTCCGGCGAGTCTGATCATGGGTTTCCTCTGGGAAACGGTCGGCATCCCGGCCGCTTTCGGGTTTGGCGCACTCATGGCGGTGCTTGCCTCTGGGGGATTGTGGCTGTTGTTCAGGCGACCGGCTTAGCGCGCGGCCTCTTGGAGGAAGGCTAAAAATATCTTCCGGCTCGGTTCATCACGCGCGTACAGGAACTCCGGATGCCACTGGACGCCAATCACAAACTGATGCTTCGGGCTCTCCAACCCTTCGATCACGCCGTCTTCTGCCTTCGCATCGACGATCAGATCCGGCGCGACCGTTTTCGTGGCCTGATGGTGCGAGCTGTTTACCTGCAAGCGATCTGTTTTCAGGATGGCATGGAGCCGTGTGCCGGGCGTGATCGAAACGCCGTGGGACGGCTCGGTGGCAACTGTTTTCTGCCGATGATCGAGCGAGCCGGTGATCTGTGAGGCAATATCCTGGTAGAGGCTGCCGCCGAGAGCGACATTGATGATCTGAAGACCCCCGCAGATGCCCATCACCGGGAGGTTTGCTTCGAGGGCCATTTGGGCCAAAGCGATTTCGGAGGCGGCCCGCTCCTTGCTCATCTTTTTAAACCGGAACTGCTGCGTTTCGCCGTACAGCGCCGGATCGATGTCCGGTCCGCTGCCGGTGAGCAGGACACCCTGAATCTTGGAAAGAAGCGACGACTTTATTTCTTTTGACGCCGTGACGGGCAGGATGAGGGGAATTCCGCCCATCGCTTCGATGGCTTGCATGTAGCGCGCCCGGAGGAACAGCGTGGGCTCGCGGCTTCCGTCCGTCTCTTGATCTCCGGAATTGTAGTCGGGCGTGATTCCGATGACAGGCTTCTTCATGGTAGGACAGAAAACATCCGCGGGGTTCCCCTGCCAGGGTCAGGCGGACTTGATGTCCTTATCCGGCTCATACAAAAGTACGGGTTTACCGACGCCGTTGATCATATCCTCAGTGATGACGCATTCCTTGACCTCTCTTTGAGACGGAAGCTCATACATGAGGTCCAGCATGACCTCTTCGAGGATCGCACGAAGCCCGCGTGCCCCGGTCTTCTGGGTCTTGGCCTTTTTGGAGATGGCCGCGAGCGCGCTGTCCGTAAACTTCAGCTTGACATGCTCAAAGGCGAACAGCTTCTCGTACTGTTTGATCAGCGCATTCTTCGGCTCGCCCAGTATTTTGATGAGGGCCGACTCATCCAAGTCTTCCAATGTCGCTATGACCGGTAGCCGGCCGATGAATTCCGGAATGAGCCCATATTTTAGAAGATCTTCGGGTTGGACCTGCGCCAAGGTCGCGCCGATTTTGCGGTCTTTCTTTCCTGGGATGTCGGCCCCGAACCCCATCGCCCGCTGACTGTTCCGCTGTTCGATGATGCTTTCAAGACCTACAAACGTGCCGCCGCAGATGAAGAGGATGTCGGAAGTGTCGACTTGGATGAACTCCTGATGGGGATGCTTTCGGCCTCCCTGCGGAGGAACATTCGAAACCGTGCCCTCGATCAGCTTGAGCAACGCCTGCTGAACCCCTTCGCCGGAGACATCGCGTGTGATAGACGGAGAGTCGGACTTGCGGCTGATCTTATCGATCTCATCGATATAGACAATTCCCCGTTCAGTCTTCTCGACATCATAATCCGCTGCCTGCAAGAGTTTGAGGATGATGTTCTCCACATCTTCTCCGACATACCCCGCCTCGGTCAATGTCGTGGCGTCTGCAATCGTGAAGGGGACATCCAGAATCCGGGCCAGGGTCTGGGCCAACAAGGTCTTCCCCGTTCCGGTCGGACCGACCATGAGAATGTTCCCTTTTTGCAACTCGACTTCGTCCGACGATGCGGCCGAGCTGATCCGCTTGTAGTGATTGTGGACCGCGACGGAGAGTACCTTCTTTGCACGCTCCTGGCCGATCACATACTGATCCAAGATGCGTTTGATCTCCTTCGGCTTGGGAAGCTTCGAGGTGACCTGTTCCTTTTCCTCTTCCCAGTCCTCCGCGATGATATCGTTGCAGAGCTCAATGCATTCATTACAGATGTAGACTGTGGGGCCCGCGATCAGTTTCTGAACCTCTTCTCGGCTCTTCCCGCAAAATGAGCAGCGCAATGCAGATTCACCTTTCTCGAGACGCGCCATCGGCCTCCTCCCTTCTATCCCTCACGTTATTTCTCCTTTTCGCGCGTGGGCGCTTTTTCGATCACCTCATCAATCAACCCGTACGTCTTGGCCTCTTCTCCAGACATGAAGTAGTCCCGCTCGGTGTCCAGACGGATTCTGTCCATGGGTTGGCCCGTATGTTTGGCCAGAATCTCATTGAGTCGCTCCCGCATCTTCAGGATCTCCCTGGCATGGATGTCCACATCAGTGGCTTGGCCCTGAAATCCGCCCATCGGTTGATGGATCAGGATTCTTGAGTTCGGGAGGGCGAAACGTTTTCCTTTTGCCCCGGCGGCGAGAAGCAACGCCCCCATGCTGGAGGCTTGCCCGAGACATATTGTAGACACCTTCGACCGAATATACTGCATGGTGTCATAGATGGCCAGTCCGGAGGTGACCAGACCTCCGGGGCTATTGACATAGAGATTGATGTCCTTATCCGGATCCTCGGCTTCCAAGAAGAGCAACTGGGCGATGATGAGATTCGCGAAGGTGTCCTCGATGGGTGCGCCGATAAAGATAATGCGGTCTTTCAGCAGGCGCGAATAAATGTCATAGGCGCGCTCTCCGCGATTGGTCTGCTCGATCACAATCGGTACCAACATTGTATCCTCCCTTTCAAGTCAGGCCGGTTCCATTTGATTAACGGGCGGGGCGGTCTTGGGCCGCTCGAGCACGTCCTGCGGGTTCATCGCTCTCTTCTATCACCGCCTTGGAGAGCAAAAAATCTAACACCTTCTCTTCCAGTAGGCTCTCCTTGAACGGTTCAAGGCTTCCCTCGCGCTTCAGGAGTAACTGCTTTAACTGCGCTGCGGTCATCCTCATCTCTTTTGCCATCCGCTCCAAGGCCTGCTGGACTTCCTCCTCACGAACTTCGATCCCCTCTTTTTTGGCGATGGCCTCCAGAAGAATCCATCCCTTGACACGCGCTTTTGCCAGCGGTTCGTATTCACGGCGTTCCTTTTCGCTATCCGGAGGGCTTAAGCCGCCACCCGCCTGACGTCGTCGCTGCTCTGCGCGCGCCGTGAGAATTTCCATTTCCCTCTGGACCAAGGAACGTGGAACCTCAAAATCATGACGGGCAACGATCTGGTCCATGATCTCTTGTTTTTGGGTTTGCACTCCTTCGCGTTGGAGCCGCTCTAGGATCTCCTGATGGAGCTTGGTCTTCAGCTCTTCGAGGGTCTTAAATGCTCCCACGTCTTGGGCAAATGAATCATCCAAGCCGGGAAGCACCTTTTTTTTAACCTCACGAATGATCACTTGGAAAGCAACCGGTTGCCCGGCCAGATCCTTCTTTGTATAATCAGCTGGAAACGTTACATCGACCTTCACCTGATCCCCCTTCCGATGTCCCGCAAGCTGCTCCTCAAATCCTGGGATCAAAGTCTTTGATCCGATCTGGACCAACTGTCCCTCTGCCTTGCCTCCCTCCAAGGGTTTTCCCTCTCGATAGCCTATAAAATCCATCAGCACAAAATCCTGCTCGACAATGGGGTGATCGTCTTCGTAGGCCGTCAGTTGGGCCATCTGTTCTCGAAGATGTTCGATGGCCTTCTCCACGTCTTCCTCACCGACGGAATGTTTTCGTCGAATCACGGAGAGCCCTAAATAATCATGGACCTGAATCGTGGGTTTGATTTCGACCGTGGCGGTGAAGGAAAGCGGATTATCTTTTTTGAGTTCAACCTTCTCAATGGTGGGAGCCTCCACGGGTGCGAGGCCGACTTGCCTTACCGCCTGCTGGTAGTAATCCGGCACCAGTTGCCGAATCACATCCGCGGTCACATCTTGCGAGAACCTTTGTTCCAGTAAGGTTAACGGAGCCTTGCCGGGCCGGAAACCAGGGATCTTGACCCGACGCCTGAGGTCTTCGTAGGCGTCATCTAAAGCCCGGCTTACAATGTTGGAAGGCACCTCGATTTTCAATGCCCGCTTGACCGGATTGATTTCTTCAACCGTCACCTTCATCTAATAAAATTCCATCCCTGGCCCCCGCATGGTGCGAGAGGGGGGAGTTGAACCCCCAACCCTTTCGGGACCAGCTCCTAAGGCTGGCGCGTATGCCTGTTCCGCCACTCTCGCTTCCGTATTCGAACAGCCTTCAATGTTTTGGTGAGCCGTGCAGGGGTCGAACCTGCGACCCGCTGATTAAGAGTCAGCTGCTCTACCAACTGAGCTAACGGCCCAAGACAAAAATCGCTTTTTCAATTTTTATGCTGATCGCTGATGACTCATCACGATCTGCGATCCGATAAAAGCAATCAACAATGTAGATTCGCCTTCGGCGAATTCTTGGCGCGCCTGAAGGGATTTGAACCCCCGACCCTCGGCTCCGGAGGCCGATGCTCTATCCGCTGAGCTACAGGCGCACAGCATTGTTCCTCATTCTATTGCACACCGCTTTGGCCAGCAACCCTTTTATAAATCGGATCCGCGGCAGGGGTCGACAATTGTTGCTCGATGATCCAGTTTGTAATTGTATCGGATCGTTGCTTGATGTGTCAAGGAGTTAGAGTAACAGGGGGATGGCGCGCCTGGAGGGAATTGAACCCCCGACCTGCGGATTCGAAGTCCGACGCTCTATCCGACTGAGCTACAGGCGCACGTAGACAGTCCCTAAAATATCTCTTAGGGTACCAAAAGTAGAGCGGAAATGTCTAGGAGAATGTCGGGGCTTTTAGTAGAAGGGGAGCGTATCAACCCCGGAATACGTGTCTAAGCAGTTCTTCTAGTAATTTGCGCCTTCCTCAACACTCATCCCGAGCCAAGCCCGCAAAAGATCGTGCCGTGTAACGGTTCCGATCAAGACGCCATCTCTTACTACCGGCAGACGATGGATGTGGGCATCTTCCATGATCTTGCTTGCTTCCTCCAAAGTCGCCTCTTCCGTGATCACAATGGGAGAGCGGGTCATAATCTCCCTCGCGTCGATTTCCTCCAAAGCATGCTTTCCTCGGAGGACTCGCAACAGGTCTTGTTCGCCCACGATGCCGATGACACGCTCGTCGCGATTAATCACCGGCATTCCGGTCCAGCGGCTATGAAGGAGATCATCGACAATATTAGAGGCTGGCGTGTCTTCGTACGCAAAGAGGGGGTTCCCCCATTTAATCTGTCCGACGGTTTCAAATTTGGGTTTCATAAATAACCTCCTTATGGTTATACGGTTAAAAAGTGAATAGGACTCCTTCAGGCTATCCGGTACTCCAGTACAGGATCGTATAATAAATCCCCAAAATGATTAGTCCGTAAGCAACGAGCTGAAGCCAGATCGGGATCGCACCGTGTCGTTCCCGGATGGCAGGCTCTGCGTACAGGTAGGTTTTTTCTTCAGTCTGTGCGTCCTTTTCTCGTATGTGTTTGCTTGTTACAGTTCGATCCGTTTCTTGTTTACTAAAGCGGGCTTTATGCTTCGGCTCTTGCAGCTTCATTGGTTAATGCCCCAACGTAGATACCTGAATTCCCATTCGACGGCATGACTCCTTTTGAGAGCCCCTCCTGTAGAAGATGCTTTTCCAAACTCAAATCCGCCACCAGCCGTTTGAGCTTGTGATTTTCCTCTTCTAACCGCCTCAGGCACCTCTGCATCATACCCATCCCTTCGTATTTGCTGCGCCATTGATAAAACGCCTGGCGGCTGACCTCCATCTGTCGGCAGATCTCAGTCACTGCCTCTCCGGAGTCGGCCCGTCTTAAGGCATCCGTGATCTGCTCCTCCGTAAATCGACTCTTTTTCATCCTGTATCCTCCCTTCTCATCAAAGATGAACGCAATTTGCTTCGCTTTAAAGACTGCGCCTTTAGCACGGTGTCTTGTCTCCAATCAGTATCTGAGACTACTCTACAGGAGCAATGTTAGTTAAAAGTTAATCGGCGATTAAAATTTCCTAATAAATTTTTTCTGGGAAACTCTAGTATCAGGGGCTGATCGTCACAAAGATTGTTCCCCCTTGCCGCTTTATAAGAAGAAGAACCGTCTCGTCCTTCTTGATTCTCGAAACCACCTGCTCATAGTCCCTTGTGTTCTTCACCGATTTTCGATTGAGTTCGATGATGACATCTCCCTGATGTAACCCCGACTCCTCCGCAAGGCTGCCTGGTTCAACGCGATCAATGACGACTCCCTGTTGGTTAGCGGGAAGGTTCAATTGTCTTGCTGTCTCGGAAGTAAGATCTTGCACATCTACGCTGTTCAGCGCAGCGCTCGTTTCTGTTTCTGCCTTTCCACCCTGGGCCATCTCTTTGGACTGCTCACTGATGGTCACCTCGAGTTCTTTCTCTTGTTTGTCCCGGAAAATTTTTATCTTCACCTTTTCCCCGATCGGCAATCCGGCCACCAGATTGCGCAGTTGCCCGGTATGCTCGATCGGCCTTCCATTTACCTCTAGGATGACATCTCCACGCTTGATTCCTGCGCGCTCCGCCGGCGTATTGGGCAGGACATCGGCGACAAGTGCACCCTTCGGCTCAGGAAGCCTGAACTCCTTGGCCAGTTGAGGCGTGATCTCCTGGATCGAAATTCCCAACCATCCCCGGATCACCGTTCCCGTTTTGATCAGACTGTCCATGACAGATTTGGCCATGTTGCTTGGAACGGCGAAACCGATTCCCATGTAACCACCGCTTCGTGTGAAGATCGCGGTGTTGATCCCGATCAATTCCCCCTGAGTATTGACCAAGGCACCTCCGGAATTCCCCGGATTGATGGCCGCATCCGTCTGGATAAAATCTTCATAATCTGCGATTCCGACATTGGCGCGCCCCACGGCTGAGACGATTCCCATGGTCACGGTTTGACTTAGGCCAAACGGATTGCCAATCGCTAAAACATACTGGCCTACTTGAAGACGGGAAGAATCTCCCCAGGGGACGGTGGGAAGATCCTTCCCATCGATCTTGACCACGGCGATGTCGCTCTTTGGGTCGCTTCCAACCACCTTCCCATTAAATTCTCGCCGGTCCGCCAGCACGACCTTGATCTCCTTTGCTTTTTCAACGACATGGTTATTGGTGATGAGGTATCCCCTCGGATCGACGACTACCCCCGATCCAAGGCTCTGCTCCCTTTGCTCCTTGGGCATCTCCGGAAGCTGAAAGGGTTCTTGGTTAAAAAATCTCTTGAAAAAAGGGTCATTGAAAAAAGGCGTGGACGGAATCCCGCTCTCTCCACCTTTGATCACTCGTGTCGTCGAGATATTCACCACAGCCGGCGTAATTCTTTTTGCAACTTCC
>Ga0335085_10007532_pt1 | contig 16849 bp, 12 predicted proteins | sample Lox_Sample_45_FD_206712 | JGI IMG/M metagenome (GOLD analysis project Ga0335085, IMG submission 206712) | Soil microbial communities from Loxahatchee National Wildlife Refuge, Florida, United States - Lox_Sample_4.5 | ecosystem: Environmental > Terrestrial > Soil > Wetlands | place: USA...
GGCGCGACGCGGATGCAAACCCTGATCAATGACCTGCTCGCTTTCTCGCGGGTCGGGATGCGCGGTAATCCACTCGCACCGGTCGCCTGTGAGCACGTTCTTGAAATCGCCAAGCAGAATCTCGAGGCTACCATAGCCGAGAGCGGGGCAAAGATCACGCACGATTCGCTCCCTGCACTTTCCGCCGACGAGACGCAGTTGACGCAGCTTTTCCAGAATCTGCTCAGCAATGCCATCAAGTTCCGGCGGCCGGAGGAAGCACCCAGCATTCACATTTCCGCTGTGCGGCACGACGGTGCTTGGCAGTTCAGCGTACGCGATAACGGCATCGGCATCGCCCCGCAATACTTTGACCGGATTTTCATTATTTTCCAGCGCCTCCATGGCCGTGAGGAATATTCCGGCACGGGCATTGGCTTGGCGATCTGCAAAAAGATTGTGGAGCGCCACGGTGGCCGCATGTGGGTGGAGTCTGAACCAGGAACAGGTTCCACCTTCCATTTCACCATTCCGGATGAAAGAAGGAATTAAGATGAACCCAGTTCGCCCGATTGACATCCTATTGGTAGAAGACAGCCCCTCTGACGTGCGTCTGACACGCGAGGCGCTCAAAGATGCAAAAGTCCTCAACATGCTCCATGTCGTGCAGGACGGCGTGGCCGCAATGGATTTCCTGCACAGAGAAGGTCCATATGCCGGCAAACCGATCCCGGATCTGATCCTGTTGGATCTGAACCTTCCCAAGAAAGACGGGCGGGAAGTGCTTGCGGAGATAAAGCAAGATGAGAACCTGAAGCGCATCCCAGTCGTGGTCCTCACCACCTCCAGAGCCGAAGAGGACGTGGTACGCTCCTACAATTTGCACGCGAATGCCTATGTCACCAAGCCGGTCGACCTGGTGCAGTTTCTCGAAGTTATCCGCATAATTGAAGCATTCTGGTTGGCCGTGGTAACGCTGCCGCCCGGCGAGGAGCAGAAGTAGACAGCCCATGAGAACGCTCCTCATCGAAGATAATCCGACGGATGTGCGTCTGATCCGCGAGATGCTGAAAGACTTGCCGGCCGGAACTTTACAGCTTCAGCAGGTGGGCACTCTGGATTCGGCAATGGAAAGACTGCGACAGGAGACTTTTGATGTGGTGCTGTTGGATCTGGGTCTGCCGGATGCTCAGGGAATGGAAGCGCTCACTCTGATCCAAAAAGCGAGCCGTGGCGTGCCGATTGTGGTTCTCACTGGTCTCGACGATGAACGGTTTGCCTTGGAAGCGGTACGTGCCGGCGCGCAAGATTACCTAGTCAAAGGGCGGCGGTTCGAAAGCGAATTGCTCGTTCGCACGATCCGTTACGCCGTACTGCGCAAACGGGCCGAGGAAGAAGTGCGCCGGATGAACGCAGAGTTGGAGCAGCGCGTGGTCGAACGCACGACGCAACTCCAGACGGCTAACCAGGAATTGCTAAAGGAAATCGCAGACCGTAAACAGGCCGAAGAAGCGCTGCGCCGCAGTGAAGCTTATCTGACAGAAGCACAGCGAGTGAGCCACACTGGCAGTTTCGCCTATCACCCTGGGAGTAGGAAAACGCATTACTGGTCCGAGGAATTGTTCCACATTTTTGGACTAGATCCTCAGCACGGTATCCCTGACCCTGTGGAGTTTTTCCAACTTGTACATCCAGACGATCGCGAGAGAGTTTCTGAAAGCGCGCTGAAGGGATTCAGTGAGAAAGTTCAGTTCTCACAAGATTACAGGCTGATGCTACGTCACGGGGTCCTCAAGCACCTCCACGTCGTTTGGCATCCGTTCCTGGATAAAACGGGAGAAGTCGCCGAGTACGTTGGCACGGCGGCAGATGTGACGCAGAGCAAGAAAGCCGAGGAGAAATTCCGCGACCTGCTGGAATCGGCGCCGGATGCGATCGTGGTCGTGAATCTTGAGGGGGAAATTGTTTTAGTCAATGCGCAGCTTGAGCAGTTGTTTGGCTATCAGCGGGGCGAGGTATTGGGGAAGAAAATTGAAGCGTTGATGCCGGGGCGGTTCCGGGGTAAGCATCCGGAACACCGAGCGGTATTTGCGGCCGACCCTCGCGCGCGGCCAATGGGGTCGGGGCTAGAACTGTACGGCCTGCATAAGGACGGACGTGAGTTTCCGGTGGAGATCAGCCTCAGCCCACTGGAGACCGAGGAAGGCGTGCTGGTTTCCAGCACCATTCGCGATATCACCGAACGCAAGCGCGCTGAGCAAGAGCGTGAGAGGTTACGTCAGTTAGAGGCAGATCTCGCGCACATCAATCGCGTGAGCACGATGGGAGAATTGGCGGTCTCTCTGGCTCACGAAATCAAGCAGCCGATTGCCGCGGCTGTCGCCAACGCCCAGGCGTGCCTGCAGTTGCTGGAGCGAAGCGTGCCGGATATTGCAGAAGCCCGCGATGCTGCCTCTGGAATGGTTGTTTGTGCCGTGCGCGCGGCAGAAATCATCGACCGTGTCCGCTCACTGTTCGGGAAGAATGCTCCGCAGCGCGAACTGGTTGATGTAAATGAAGTGGTCCGCGAGATGGTTGTTTTGCTACAGAACGAGGCAAGACAACATCTCGTTTCTGTCTACATGGAACTTGCAGAAAATCTGCCAAGAGTTATGGGCGATCACGTGCAATTGCGACAAGTCATGATGAATCTCATCCTCAATGGCATTGAAGCCATGCGGGACGCCCCGGGTGAACTTATCATTACGTCGCAACTGACCGAAGATGGTCACGTGTTGGTCTCCGTCCGTGACACTGGGATAGGGTTCCCTCCGGAGAAGGCGGATAGGATCTTCGACGCATTTTTCACCACCAAGCCGCAAGGTACGGGCATGGGCCTGGCGATCAGCCGTTCGATTGTGGAATCCCACGGGGGCCGCTTGTGGGCCACTGGGAACAGTCCGCGCGGCGCTTGTTTTAGTTTCACCCTACCCAGCAGCACCGCGACGCAGCAGGCTACGTAGGCCGTATACTGGGCTAAAACGCGGCCAAGTCGGTGATCAAAGCCGCGGCGCCAGTGCGACCGACAACCCGGAAGTTATCAGCTCGCCCGTTGCGTTATTACCTACAGGCGCGCTGTTCGTCAGAAGATCGGATACGGGATCACGCTTTTCGCCGGGCACAGGAATCCCCTTCCAATGGCGAAGAGCAAATGCAAACGAGCCCCGAAGACCGTCCTTAGGCGACCAGATCCTCTAGTTTGGGCCTTGCCGTGCTTGTCCTTTGATATGGCAGGAGAGGGCTGTCGAAAATGCCGTTGGGAGGAATGACTCAGTTCGCCAGATCCGTCTTTGGGAAGACCAAGGCGCGGAATTGGCTAATCGGGGTAGTTGCGGTGTCCTTGCTTCTGCAGTCGCATTCCGTGCGTGAACTGCTCGCGGCGGAGCTGTTTTTCGGAATTGGCTTTGCCGCGCTCCTGGCGCTGGGTGGCGTGCTGTATGTAGCCGTGTCGGTCAGTGAGCTATGCCTGAATTACACTTGGAGGTTCCTCGTGTGTTGCACGAAGACGCGAGCAGCACAGGCGCGGCTGAGGCTCTGAATGTCAGGCGCAAAGATTGGATCGCCGCAGAAAGTGGAGGACCCGCATGTCACGTCAAACCAATGAGTTCGATCCGGAGGCAACCCGGCGATTGTTCCTGACTGTGATCCATCAGGCCATCACGGATGTCCTGGAGAATGAGGGCGAAGCCGAAGCGGCGGAGCGATGGCTGGCGAGCATAGATTTTGACTGCTTCCTCGAATCGTTTGGGTGTGACACGAGACTCTTTCAGAAGCGATTGACGGAAACCCTACGAGGGTTCGCAGGCCAAGTGGTGGGTGGTAGCGGGAGGTGGGTAAACTGAATTGGCAGCGAGCGGCCGTAAACCGGGCTTCTCATTTCATGGATATTTGCCCGACGTGGGAAAACCGGTCAGTGGAGAGCACATAGGGACCGGAAGGGTGGCAACAGAGCTTTAGTTGGGTCTTTGTCCGCCAGCGGGCTCCGCTGGTTGATCATCCGCCTTGCGCCAACTGGCGTCGGGATGGTATTCGTTCATCGTTGCGGCGAGAGCAGCAGTCTTTTTGCCGAGATCCTTTTGGTAGACGATCCCATCTATGGAAACCAGGAATGTCATTACGCCGGAAGAGCGGTATTCCGCCGGATAAGCCACAAACGCAAATCCCTCGGTCATTCTGCCGTTTACGATGTAATTCTTCGGACCGCCCGAGCTATTTTTCCCCTGCCGCGTCAGGGTGCGGTAATAGTAGCCGCGATAAGGAGTCGGTGAGTTGTCCTTATGTCTGGTATAGCCTTCCGCAACGGCCGAGGCCACCAGCGGGCCGATGGGGCTCAGGGGTTCGCCATCAGCGACTTTCCAATAAAGGCCATTGTGTTGGCCTTCATCACTTAGGATCTTCTGGGCGTACACGTTGGAGTGCGTGGAGTAGTATTCCTTTTCCGCCGCGACGAGCTCCCGGCAAATGTGGATGGTGGATATTTCGTTCCGGCCAATGCGCCGGAACAAAATTTCCTTCTTGCCGGCATCGGTGTCGAAATGCCAGGCATTGTCTTTACGTACGAGGGGTATGGGAGTGGGCCAATTCTCCGCGCCGATGTACAAGGTGACAGTGCCGTCCGGTTCGGTCACCAGACGATGCATTTCCTCGTATTTTTGGACGAACTTAGCCCGGTTCTGCCTGTCTTCCACCTCGTCACCCGAGGAAACAACTCGCTTCGCGTCTGATCCGAGCACATCCAGAATGGCTTTTTCGTCGTTACTCTGAATTGCCGTGACGAGCGCGTGGCTGGCTTCTTCCACTGTGGAAAAGGTCTTCTGTCCCTTGCCCTGCGCCACAGGGCTAGCGGAAAGGTCGGCCGTGAGTAGCACGGCAAGGAAGATAGTCTTTAGGAGGCTACCCCAGCCAAACTGATTGAAATCCAATTCTGTGCGTTGCATAGGTCTTTCTTCTCCGTTTCACGAACTCTTCAGCGGTTGGCATTTTCGGATCTTGACTAGTGATGGCCGCCGCCGTGAGATCCCCCGCCACCACCGTACCCTCCACCGCCAAAGCTGGCGCTTCCGCGTGAGGAATAACCGCGGGTCTCACCGCCATGGTCGTAGTTGCTGAAGGCACCGGACTGCACGCCACTTTGGCCATGGGGTTCCGCGTATCCTCGCGCGGCCTGGGTATTTCCATTGAAAGGCCGCGGGGATGCCGTGGCTGCGCTGGATCGGTTGTTGGCTCCGCTATTCGGATGCGAGTCTTCGGGCACGTTTCTGTTCGCCTCGCCGGAATGTTCGGCGGAGCGGTCCTGCTCTCCATACGTTCCGCCGCGCCCGGGTTCGCCTCGGTAGTAGGTATTCCGCTTATAAAATGTTCGGCTTCCAGAGTAGTAGCGGTCGTGGTTATAAATCACGGACCGGTGATGCCAATCCGAGCCCCAGTGATGCCAACCCCATTCATAACCTCCGTAGTATCCGATTCCGAAGCCGACTCCAAACGAAAGGTAGGGGCCCCCATACCAAATTCCGGGATACGGATACCATTCCGGCCACGCCACGATCGGGTCCCCGTAGACGACCCATGGGTCGTAGGCGGGGACGTAAACGATTTCCTGGCTGGCAGGCTCGATGATGATCGTAGAGCCTTGCGAGGTTACCGTTTGTTGCGGAGTGGTCTTGAGGTTGCCGGCTTCTTGGGCGCGTTGGCGCATCACCTGCACGGCATCCATCACATCTTCCTGCTGGTTGTAATAGGCATCACCGAGGGAGGACGTCCAGGAGAGATTTTTGTCCATGTTTCCAAGGACAGACGGAAAGGCCGTGAGTGCCTTGACGCTGGGGTCCCATGGTTGCTGGTCGACAGCTTGAGCCAAGTCGTCAACCTTCAGATCGGGATGTGACTGCACCCATCGGTCGGCCTCGACGACTTGCTCGGGAAAAGTGGATGCCCCGAGAATCTGCGCTACCAGCGAATCGGGATAAAGAGCTATAGGCGCTACCAGTTGCTGTAACTGCTCGGGTGTCTGCTGCAGATACTCCATTCCATGGGCAGACTGCGCCGGTGCTGGCGCGTCTTGATAGGCCGCCAAGTCTTGCTCCCAAGCTGCGAAGAGCAGTGCCAATAACAGCAGGGAAGGCAGTGTTTGCGCCCCCGTTCGAGGCCCAAAAAGCGCGACGGCGCGGTTGAAAATCCGCACGAATCTTAAAGCCCTATGCACAATCATCGCTTTTGGCCTCCAACCAGGTGAGATGAGCTGAACGCGGAAAAAGATTCGAAGTTCATCACCGGCTTCCGAGCCCTCAAGTAGGAGGCAATCGAAGCGGTCTGCCACTAAGGTGCACCACGACACCTGCGTCGTGATCTTGACGCACTGTCGACTTTTCGCCATGAATCGCGCCTCACTCCAGTTTCCGGCGTCCCTGATTCCGCGGGTCCGTCTCTTTTCTATTGAAAACAGGGGATTGCCATTTCTCGTCAATGGCCGTTCATTGGATATCCAGATGCTTTAGGAACCTGGGTAGCAAATGGAGATTGCCAGTGACTGACTCATGGACATCAGCCAACCGTGGGCAAGACGCTTCTTTGGATGCAGCGGGGAGTCGCTCGCGCCTTTCTGGAAGACGAAACAGGGGCACGCGGTTGAAGTCGCTCGCGGTTTCCCAGCAACCTTCGGATCAGCGTGCTCTGGAGCGGCGCGAAGGCCTGGGCTGGGATCTTGCCCAGGAAATAATCTTCTCCTCGCAATCGAGATTCATGCGAGTGGCTTATAGGATTTTGCGAAACAAAGAAGACGCCGAAGATGCGATGCAGGAAGCGTTGCTCTCCGCCTATATACACTTCCGCGCGTTCGAGGGTCGGTCTGCTGTAACAACCTGGTTTACTCGCATTGTCATGAACGCGTCCCTCATGATTCTGCGCAAGCGGAAATCTTCGCACCTGGAAGTCTTTCCGGATGCGCCCGGCGAGGGACAGGAATCCTGGCAGGAGAAAATTCCGGACTCGCGGCGAGGCCCCGAGGCTTTGTGCGCGGAGTCTGAGACCTTGCACCTGGTGGATGCCATACTTCGACAAATGAGCCCGCTTCTCCACCAGGCCTTCGCGCTCCGGCATTACGAGGATGCTTCCGTAGCAGAAGGAGCCAAGTTCTTAGGCATTGCTCAGGTAAACTTCAAGTCCCGGGTCTTTCGCGCTCGGCAACACCTCGCTGCACGCGTTAAACACGACTTGATTGCTCCGCTGCGTGGCGCGCGTTTTGGGCGGTGTATCCTCGATGAACAAATATAGGCAGGAAGTTCGGCCGTAAACCGGCGGATTAGGCTCTATCAAAATGCCACCAACCTTATTGAAGAAAAAACAAATGCAAATTGGAACGCCGAAATGGCCGAACCAGATGGAGAAGCTTCTCGAGATTCTCAATGAAGGAGTCATTGTCGCCGACGAGTCCCATCACATTCTATTCGTCAATTCCGGATTCACCAAAATGACAGGAATCACGCCGGAGGAGGCGCGCAATCTGAAGCCATCCCGGTTTTACTCATCCGCCGAACTGGACTTTCTTCGGCAACAGATCGAAGTTGCCTTCCGCCAGGGTCACAACCGCTACGCGTTCTACCTGCCACGCAAGGATGGAGGGCGCGTACCCGTGGTTATCAGTTCGCGCGTTCTCGAAGACCCCGGCGGCCGGAAGTTAGGCATCGTCACCTTTACCGACATCACCGACCAAATCCAGGCCGAAGAAAGCCTGCGATCCCTGAATGCGCACCTCGAGCAACGCCAGAAGGAAATCGATGAAGACCTGGAGCTGGCGGCGCGCATTCAGATGAGTCTTGCGCCAAAACCCGTCAATTTCGACGGAATTTCTGTGGATGCCTTCTACCATTCTGTGCACGAAATTGGGGGGGATTTTGCCATGGTGCTCCCACCGGATGAGGATCGCCTTGGCCTGCTCGTCGGCGACGTTTCCGGGCATGGGATTGGCTCGGCGTTAATCGCCAATCGCGTCTATTCGGAAACCTTGCAGTTACTAGGCAGCAGGGCGTCTCTCGCGGAGATTCTCCGGCAACTAAATCAGTTCGTGATCAAAAGCATCGACATGTCGGAACTCTTCATCACGCTTGCGGTGGCGCGCATCTCCCGCGATGGACGCCGCATGTTTTTCGCCGGCGCGGGGCATCCGCCCGCCATTCTGGCACGACCTGGCCAAAAGCCCCGGCTCCTAGAGTCCCACAGCATGATTCTCGGAGTTTTTCCTTATGTCGATGATGAGGACGGCACCGTGGAAATCGAACTTCGTTCCGACGATCGCATCGTTTTTTACACCGACGGCATCACAGAAGTCTTTGACGCTCGCGGAGCGATGCTGGGAGTTGAAGGCCTCCAGGGAATCGTCCACCAACTGTCAAGCCGGCCGGCAGAGGAGATGAAACAGGGCATTCTCGATGCTGTGGCGGCCTGGCGGGAGGGCCCGCCCACCGATGACGTGTCCCTTGTGGTGGTCCACATTCGCTAAAAGCGTTGGTTTTCGTGAGCCTGGAAAAATCCGGAAGGCGCTAAGTTAACATTTCTCCGAGTTCGCACCCACCGCTGCGGCCGACGATTTCATTTGCGACTGAGTCTCCGATAGACATTTCATCCGCGATGTCGCATTGCCCGGGAGGGGCTAAGGCAATCTCTTGTGCAGAGACGAGTTGCCGTTCCGGAAGGAAATGGGGCGCCGGGGGTTCGGGGTGCTGAAATACCACTGACGACCCTTCGACGTCAGCGTCGAAAGTTCGTCGTCCGCCGCCCGCGCCTGGAGTAAGCGCCTCCCGCCGAGAAAAACTTCCGATCCCCCTAAGTGCTTCCTTTTTCGTGGCATCAACAGCAAGTCGAGGCCGACAGGGCCAAGCCTGCACCTGGTTAGCAGTGGTCAGCAAAATGCCCTTCATCAGTGTGAGGAGAGAGAATGTCTGCTTCGACGCCACCACCGGTCCGATCATTGCCAATCCTGCCGACGCAATCGTTCCGCCTGGAGGTGCCTCTCCGTGAGCTTCTTCAGAACTCCCCTGAATCTCCCCCACCCCCACCGGCGGAGGAAGAGCGCGACCCCCGAATCCCGTTAGCTCTTCCCTCGCCGGTCCTCCCCCAGCGCGCTGATGGATGAGATTGATGCGAGGGACATCGCAGCCCACCCGGCAGGCTTTTGAGAAAGTCCAAGCGGGGCTGCCGGTGTTTCGCCGGAAGTTTCGAGTCATGCTCTTGTGGAAAGCAGGGAAGGTTTGAGGAGGCCGATGCCAGAAACCACACTTAGTTCGCCATCGGTATCAAGAACCTGGGGTGTCCCCTTCGAGAGCCTTAGGCGCAGCCAAGCCACACTGACACGGCGCCGACTGTACCCGTTGACTATCTTCTATACGCTGTATGGGATCGTTGTATTGCACATCGCCTTTTCGACCACTCATCCATGGATCGCTGTCACCTTCTTCTTTGTGGGTTGCGTGGTCTGGATTTTGACCGAATATCTCTTCCGCCGATTTGTGCAGAACGGCCGCTTTCCCGCCGATGAAGGAATCATTCGCCGTTCTTTACAAGAACGAATGAATCCTCTTCATTGGGAACATCAGCTGCGGGCGTTCGATCCCAATCAGATCAGTGGTGGATTGAAAGATGCTCTTCCACTCTTTTTTCTGGCTGGGCCGATTAGTGTCTTTTTTCCCTTTTACACTACGCCCGTGCTGCTTGCAGGCATTGTGGAAAGTTATGTCGTCGAGGAGTGGCTGCACTATGCACTGCAGTTCTCAAAATCCAGGGTGCCCTTCATCCGGCGCATGAAGAAATACCACCTGTACCATTGCAGGCTCAAAGATGTCGATCGCGCCTATACCATAACCGCCCGATTTCGGGATGGGGTGTTTCCGACGCAATTCCCTGAGACGGTGCGACGTCCGCTCGGCGAGGATTAAAATGGGTTTGCTCTCTGAAACCAGCGAATGTGTCTTGTGGACATCTGTCGGTTCTGTCCGAATCGCGACACTGTGGGGCGAACTCTCTAGGCTTCTTCCGGGCTTAGTCGTGCACCGGCATGATCGTGGCGCGGGAATTTGGCATGTGGTAGATCAGGCGTGTAATGGAATGGGGCGTGCGATTTGCGACTGCGGAAATTGATGCGGCCACTCCGAGTTGAGCGGCTGGTTGCCCAAAAGGCCCAGTTCTTTCTTTTGATATATGCTTTGCAGTGGCAACGACAGTTGATACCTCAACGCTACATAAATTGGAAACGGTGAGAAGTTTGCAGCAAACTTACGACGCGGGTCGAAAAGGAACTTCCACTTTCACCGTGGTTCCGTGCCCTGGCTTGCTCTCGAATGCAAACGTCCCGCCCAGCTGGCGCACGCGCTCTCGCATATTGATCAGCCCAAGCCCTCCGGATTTTGTGCTTCGGTTGGGATCAAAACCGACACCATCATCAGATACCAGGAGGCGAACGCGCCCATCGGAACGGGTCAGCAGAACTTCCACATGCTTGGCCATCGCATGTTTCGCTACATTGCCGAGCGCCTCCTGGGCGATGCGGTAGATACACAGCGCCGCCCCGGGTGATAATTCGTCCACATTTTCATCGGCCTGATAGGAAATGGGAACGCCGCGTAGCTTACTGAACTCTTGGCAATACGAGGACAGCGCGGACGGCAGACCCGCTTCCTGTAGCACCGCAGGGTGAAGCTCATGAGACAGTTGACGAATCTCCGTGCCCACCTCAATCAGCTTTTTCTCGACATCTCTAACTTCTGCCTTGGGTTCCGAATCGGCCGGAAGCTCAAGCGTGGCCGTTGCCAACTGGAGAGTGATCGACGTAATCTTCTGCAGAACGCCGTCATGCAGTTCCCCGGCGATCCGTATTCGTTCCTCCTCCTGCGCTTTCATTAACAGTTCGTTCAACGCGCTGATCTCGGCCTGATGCCGCTCCAAGATCCCTTGGCGCTCTTCTAAAACTCGCACGCGAAGTCGATAAACGGTCCCGAGCATCGCCAGAAATGCAAGCACACACAGCGCCCGGAACCAGTTCGTCTGCCAGTACGCTGGGGCAATGGAAAAATCCAGCGTATCGCCCTGCTCGTTCCATACGCCGCTGTTATTGCAGGCGGTGACGCTGAAGCGGTAATTGCCCGGCGCAAGGTTTGAGTACTCCACTCGGCGGACGTTGACCACCTCCCTCCAGTCCCGGTCTTGCCCCTGCAACTTGAAGCGAAAGTGCACCTTCTCTGGCGTGACCAAACTTAGTGCCGTGTAATCGATTGCGAGATCTCGAATGTGCGGCGGCAGCAGCAGGCCGGTGGCGGCAGCATATGTCTTTCCGTCCGCGGTAATCTGTTCCACATGAACAGGTGGAGGAACTTTGTTTAGGCGAGGGTTTTGTGGATCAATAACGCTGACGCCATCATTATGTGCGAACCACAATTTTCCGTCGGGAGACTTTTTCACGACAGGGCTGTAGCCGGTGAGCATTGCATGCATTCTGAAGCCGTCGCTGCCGTCAAAGATGGTCGGATGGATCGTATGTTTGGCATCCGATGCCCAGACTTGCAAATCGCTGCGGTCAACGCGCAGCAGGCCGCATGCTGTGGACAGCCATAACGCACGAGCATCATCCTCGACGACCCAATGAACCGCGTTGCAAGGCAGACCGTTCTTGGTCGTGAGTGTCGAGACATTTCCGTTTTTTAAGCGGCTGAGGCCTCCTTCCGTTGCGGCCCATAGCGTACCTTCGCGGTCGACAAGAAGATTCCAGACCAGGTCCGCACCCAGGCCATCCTTGCTGCCGAGCCATCTGCTAACTTGGCCGTCCCTAAAATGGCCGATCCCTGCAGTAACCGTTCCAAGCCACAGTGCACCTTGCGCCGAGTCGGGGACCACGGCGGAAAGACGGGGGTCCGTTGCCTGGCCGGACCACGGCCAGTGTATCGACTGGACGACCGTGCCATGAGCGACATGGAATAGACCATGACCGGGATAGCTGATCCAGACGCCATCATCCTCGTCAGCGATGACGGCGTTTGCAGATCCGGCGGGCACGCCACTGACGCGAGTAAACCTTCCATTCTCGAACCATGCAACTCCCTTACCGGTTGTGACCCAAACGCGCCCGCGTTGATCTTCAAAGAGCGAGCCTATGTAGTCGTCCGGTAACTCAGGAGCGGTTATTTCGCGGACAAAGCCGTTCACGGCACCAGGTCGCTCACCCACAGGTTGCTTTGTTGAAGAGCCGGTGGTGCGATAGATCGTCAGCTGCCCCCGGTTCCACCTCTGTAGTCCGTCAATGGAACCGATCCAGAGGCTACCGTCGTGGGCCGGGAGGACAGACCAGACTGGGCTGCGCAGGCCCTGATAGGCGGAGAGCGTAGACACAGCGGGTTCGCGAAAGCGGTCAAGACCATTCGTTGTGCCTACCCAAATAGAGCCCTCCCGATCCTCGAAAAAAGCGGTGATGAGATTCCCTGAAAGACCCTCTCCCAGGGCAAACCGGGAGGTCTTCCCTTGGAAAACACGCACGAGCCCTTGATCATATGTTCCGATCCAGAGAGCGTCATCGCGGTCACGCAGCAAATGGGCGGCCTTGAAAGGCCCCAGCACGCCCGGAACGGTGTATTTCTCGATCTTGTCTCCGGAGAGTTGCCGCACAATATAATTTGAGCCGCTAATAAAAACCAATCCGGAAGCGCGATCACCCTTAACGACAGCCTGAAGCGTATCCATGGGTTCCGACAGATAGCGCTTGGGAGGACCGGGGTTCCATTGCCAGAGTCCCAACTCGGTTCCGGCCCAAATACGGTGGTTGCTGTCTTCACACAAAGAATACACACCTGTTCCTTGATTGCCGTAAAGGTAATAAAGGCTTGTTCCCTCGCTACCGCTAATGCCATGGCATTCCGTTTCTCCACCTCGGATGGAGCAGACCCTGCCAGACGCTCCAACCCACACTGTTCCTTCGTGATCCTGCAGGAGCGCAAACACCGTGTCTCCAATCTCGGAGTGCAGAATGAGCTTGCCATCTTTCCAACTTGCCAAGCCCTTCAGAGTGCCGATCCACAATGTGCCATCACGCGTGGCCAGGAGCGACGTGATGTTCACACTCGGAAGGCGCTGGCCCAGCGGAGGGCTCCATGCGACGAATCGAACGCCATCGAAGCGGACAAGTCCGAATTCGGTGCCGATCCAAAGATAACCGTCCGGCGTTTGGACGATTGACCGAGTACTGCCCTTTAAGCCGTCACGGGCCGTCCACGCCGTGTGCACGTACTGAGTGAGGTCGAGTGAGGGATCTAACGGGGAAGCAGGAGGGCAGGCCACGCCGAGCATGATTGCTGCCCCGAGCACAAGACGCGCAATCGCAACTCTTGTTACGCTGCGCGCTCTGTTCCTCATAGGTACGTACATTCTACCCTCGGAGTGCCTCCTCCTGTCCGTTATTCAGCGTCTTCGTCAAAAAATCAAACTACGATTTAGGGGAGAAGTACACTAACAGCCCCTGGCGAGGACTAAGCGCGAGCAGAACGAGAAACCGCCCCCAACACGATGATGCTGCCCTAGCTCTCGTCACCAGAACAAGGGGGAGCCCTCTCCGGGAGTCAAACAAGCGGGCAACTGACAACGTTGGCGGATCAATATGTGCTACCTTGGCGGCGTGAGTCATGAAACATATAGCGCCATCGCGAATCGGATTCCGCCTTTGGGCTGAGGATTTGTTCCCGTTGACGTTATTGCTCATAGCGGTTCTAGGACTTTGCACAACAGGGTGGGCTCAAACCTCTGTGACAGGCCTTCTGAGAGGAGTGGTTATTGATCCCTCAGGCGGCGTGGTCTCGGATGCGGATGTCCGGGTGACCAATCAGAGAACGAACGAGGTACGGACCGTGAAGACGGGCGCGGATGGCACCTACATTGTGCCGCTGCTTCCGCCCGGGGGCTATCGGGTGGATATCGATGCGAAGGGCTTCGCGCACCTCACTGTATCTTCGGTGCTGGTAGGGGTAACCGAAACTACCGTCACGAACGTCACCCTCAAGGTCGGCAGTGAATCTGCAGCAATCGAAGTAAAAGCAACGCCTCCAATCGTCGAAACGAGTACGAATGCGCTCGGCGATGTGGTCACTACCGCACAGCTTGAGGCCCTTCCGCTGGTAAATCGGAATTACACCCAGATCATGACCCTCTCTGCGGGGGTTATCGCCGGCGTGACGGATGCGGCGGAATTGGGACGAGGAAGCGGCGGACAGATTCCCACGACGGAAGGGCAAGGCCAAAACGTCAACGGCGCCCGAGCAAGTGACATCAATTTTCGAATGGATGGTGTTGACGTGAATGATTACGATGCCTCGGGCTTCGGTGTGCCGATCCCGAACCCCGACACCATTCAGGAGTTCAAAGTCCAGACGGGAATGTACGATGCGGAATACGGCAGGGATGCCGGTGCGAACGTCAATCTGGTCACGAAAACGGGTTCCAACGAGTTCCATGGTAATTTGTTTGAATTTTGGCGGAACGATGTACTGAATGCCAACGACTTCTTTTTCAATCAGAACGGAGTGCCACGCCCGGAACTGAAACAGAACCAGTTTGGAGGCACCCTGGGTGGCCCGGTCATCAAGGACAAAATCCTTTTTTTTGGCTCGTACCAGGGTACACGGCAGATCAACGGCGTATCAGGTCGTCAAACATTCTTTTCTCCACTCACTACAAATGATCGTTCCGCCGCTTCCATCGGGGCACTCTTTGCTGGGCAGCAGGGACTCCAATATATTTTTGGCCCACCTGGATTCGGACCAGCGATTGCCGCTGACGGATCCAACATCAACCCCGTAGCACTCAAACTGCTCCAGCTAAAGTTGCCCAACGGACAATATCTGTTCCCGACTGCCAACCCAGCAAACGACTTGGTCTCCGTGAGTGCGCCTGCGACCTTCAATGAGAATCAGTACATGGGGAATTTCGATTTCTTACAGTCACCGAAAAACACGATCCAAGGCCGATTTTTCGTTGCGGCCAGCAACACCATAAATCCTTTCGCCGGTGGCGGCAATCTCCCGGGCGCTCCCTCTAAAAATAACTCGAATTATCTAGTGGCCTCGCTGACCGACACATACCTCTTTAAGCCAAATCTCCTTAATCAGGTTCGGTTGGGCTACGATCGAATTTCTTCCACTACCACGCCGCATTCGCCATTCACCTTTTCCGGGATAGGCGTGAATGCTTCCACTCAGAATGACGATAAGCCATCGGTGACTATCGCCGGCTCCAATAACTTTAACCCTGGTTTCTACTTTCCTTTTGCACAAAACCTTTTCAACCTTGAGGACGACATTGCCTGGGTGCGTGGCCAGCATAGTCTTCGCTTCGGCGGCGGAATCACGAGAGCGTATTTGAATAACAGTGGGGAAGAATACTACGGTCAGGTGAACTTCCCCAGTTGGCCGGACTTCCTCCTGGGAATGAACGGTGCAGAGAACGGCACCGCCGGGATGTCCGGGGTTCCGCCAGACGGCTTCAGCAATGTTTTGTACTCGCTGGAGGTGCTCGGTGTGCTGGCGGGACACAATCGGACCTGGGAAACCTCGGTTTATGCTCAGGATGATTGGCGCGTCAACTCCAGACTGACGCTGAACCTCGGCCTGCGCTGGGAGTGGTTGCCGCCATTCACCAATCTCAATGGCCGAGCGACAAATATCGACCCTGCATTACTGAACCCCAACCCTCCGCCGACAGGTAGTCTGGCCGGCTATGTTGTACCGGCGAATTGGAACTATCCGGTGCCCGCAGGCGTTGTGAAGTCTGGCGTCAACGGGTTTGTACCTGGGAGCGGAAACCAAACTTGGGGTCCGCGAGTTGGGTTTGCGTACAACTTGCCTCGCACCAGTGACCGTGTTGTGGTGCGAGGCGGATACGGCATCTATTATTCGGCGGTCACCGGCAATAGCCAATTCCAGTCCACAGGCGGTTTGCCTTGGGCGCTAATCGGTGTTTTTGCTCCGCCCTTCAATGGCAGCGCCTCCTGGGCGCATCCGTTCCAGGAACCGATTCCCCCGCTCAGCCAATTTCCGTTCTTCGCTCCCTACACGCCCGATAGCGACCTGAGTTTAACCGCTACCCAACAGACAATCCGTCCTGCAATAACACAGGAGTATGCCTTCAATGTACAAACCGCAATTACTCCGACTTTGGCGCTACAAATCGGCTATGTCGGATCGAATACCAACCATCTGATTTACTCGCACTCTATCAACCAGGCGGGTCTGGCCACTCTGGAGAATCCAATCCGCGGACAAACGACCAGCACGTTGGCAAATCTCGCCTTGAGGGTTCCATATCAAGGATGGGACCCCGCGGGATTTATGGAACAAGGCTCGGAAGGGAGGTCGAACTTCAATGCCCTGGAGGTTACGCTGAAAAAGAACCTCGGCCACGGATTGCAATTTCTGTCGGCGTACACCTGGTCGAAGGCGTTGTCCACCGGGGCCGCGAATGTCGTAGGGAGCACATTCGGCGGTGGGACGATCGGCGATCAAAACAATCTCTATGCGGGCTACGGTGAAGCCAATTTCAGCCGGCGGCATCGCCTGATCGTAAGTGCCATTTACGAATTCCCGAAATTCGACCACGGATCTGGCATTTTGCAAAAAACGTTCACTGGGTGGGGCCTGTCCACGGTAGTAACCCTCCAGTCCGGAACGCCGCTCACATTCCTCAATACCAATTCAAACAATTTGTTTGGCACGTCGAGCGACTTTGCCTACCTTGATCTCAGCGCACCCGGATGCGATGGACATCTCGACCTCGGCGGCTCTGTAAGCAGTCGCTTAAACGAATATTTCAA
>Ga0335085_10007533_pt1 | contig 16849 bp, 13 predicted proteins | sample Lox_Sample_45_FD_206712 | JGI IMG/M metagenome (GOLD analysis project Ga0335085, IMG submission 206712) | Soil microbial communities from Loxahatchee National Wildlife Refuge, Florida, United States - Lox_Sample_4.5 | ecosystem: Environmental > Terrestrial > Soil > Wetlands | place: USA...
AGCCAGTCCACGATGCGCTGGTCGAGGTTGTCGCCGCCCAGGTGCGTGTCGCCGTTGGTCGACTTCACCTCGATGACGCCTTCGCCCACCTCGAGGATGGAAATGTCGAACGTGCCGCCGCCAAAGTCGTACACGGCGATGGTTTCGTCCTTCTTCTTGTCGAGCCCGTAGGCCAGCGCGGCGGCCGTCGGCTCGTTTACGATGCGCTTTACGTCCAGGCCGGCGATCCTGCCCGCGTCCTTGGTGGCCTGCCGCTGGGCGTCGTTAAAGTAAGCCGGAACCGTAATCACGGCCTCGGTCACGCTCTCACCCAGGTAGGCCTCGGCCGATGCCTTCAGCTTTTGCAGAATCATGGCCGAGATTTCGGGCGGGGTATATTCCTTGCCTTGGGCCAGCACGCCCACATGGTCGCCCTGCTGAACCACCTTGAAGGGCACCATCTTCATCTCGTCGGTCACTTCGTTGTAGCGCCGGCCCATAAACCGCTTGATGGAGAAGACGGTGTTCTCAGGGTTGGTGATTGCCTGCCGCTTGGCTACCTGGCCAACCAGCCGCTCGCCGCTCTTCGAGAACGCAACAATCGAGGGCGTAGTGCGCGCACCTTCTTCATTTGGAATGACTTTTGGCTCTCCGCCTTCCAGGACGGCAACGCACGAGTTGGTCGTACCCAGGTCGATACCGATAATTTTGGCCATGGTTGAATCCCTACCTTATTGAAAAATTCCAGACTTTAATAAGATGCATGATTGAGTCAATTAGTGTCAACTTTTTGTGATTCTATCTGAATAAAGTCTGAGCCGGGCTGCCGGGCTGATTCTGGTTTGTTCGAGTTCAGATTGGCCTGAGGTGCTAAGTGCTGACCCGTGAAGCGCCGAGCGGCCTGACGGCTACCTCGAGCGCCCTCCTGAGGCAGCTCGAAACTCCGAGTGTTTGGCCATGCAACCTGTCACTGACGCGAGCCGTTCCGATCATTTACTCTCATACTTTCGTGCTGAACGATGCCCTCCGCTGAAGCACACGCTCGTTACCCGCTCACCCAAGGCGTAAATCCTTGGCTGGTGACGCTTTCCGTAATGCTCCCCACCTTTATGGAAGTGCTCGACACGGCGATTGCATCCGTGGCGCTGCCTTATATTGCGGGATCGCTTTCGGCATCGAACTCTGAGGCCACCTGGGTTCTGACCAGCTACCTGGTGGCGAATGCCGTCATTCTGCCCGCATCAAACTGGTTTGCCCGCCGATTTGGCCGCAAGCGCTTCCTGCTCACCTGCGTCACCATCTTTACGGTTGCATCGTTCTTCTGCGGCGCGGCTCCATCGCTGGCCATCATCCTGCTGGCGCGCATCATGCAGGGCGCGGGCGGCGGCGCGCTGCAGCCGCTTTCGCAGTCCATCCTGCTGGAGAGCTTCCCGGTCTCCAAGCGATCCATGTCGATGGCGGCGTACGGCCTGGGAATCGTGCTGGCGCCGGTGCTGGGGCCTACGCTGGGCGGATGGCTTACCGATACATTCAGCTGGCGCTATGCGTTCTACATCAACATTCCGGTCGGCATCCTGGCGTTTTTCATGATCAGCCGCTTTGTGCACGATCCGGCGTACATCAAGAACGCCAAGGTGGGTCCGTTCGACAACATCGGTTTCGGACTTCTGATTGTGTGGGTCGGCTGCCTGCAGATCGTTCTCGACAAGGGGCAGGAGGACGACTGGTTCAGCGCGGTCTGGGTGCGCTGGGCTGTGGCGGCGCTGATCGTTTCGCTTGTTCTATGGATCTGGCGATCGTGGACAAACCCCAAAGGCCTCGTCGATCTGCACGTGCTTAAGGATCGCAACCTGAGGACCGGTTGCCTGCTGGTGTCGATGCTCGGTATGTGCATCTACATCACCATTGCCATTCTGCCGCTCTATTACCAGGAGATTCTCGGCTACACGGCGTTCACCGCCGGACTGGTTGTGGGTCCGCGAGGCATCGGATCGTTCATCGGGTCGCCGGTGATAGGCTTCCTGGGGTCGCGCGTGGACAATCGCAAGCTCATGTCGATCGGTTTTCTGGGTTTCGCAACCTGTGCAATGATCTTCGGCACCGTGAATCTCTCCATCGGACCATTCACGCTGCTGATTCCGATCATGCTCACCGGGTTTGCGCTCAGCTTCGTATTCGTGCCCATGTCCACCATGATGATGGCCACCATCACCAACAAGAACATGGGCGCCGCAACCGGACTGGCAAACATGCTGCGCAACATTGGCGGCTCGGTGGGCATTGCCATGGCGACAACGGCCGTAATCCGCCGCGCCGCCCTGCATCAAACGTATCTGGCCTCGAACCTTTCACCCTCATCGCCGGAGCTGCAGCGAAAATCCGCGATGATCGCGGCCTATCTCGGCCACCGCATTGGCCCGGCCGGTGCGCCGCCCGGTTCCTACGGGCTGCTCTACGGCCTGATGCAGCAGCAATCGGCGATGCTGGCGTATGTGGATGTTTTTCGCTGGACCGCGGTGCTGGCAATTGTGTGCGCCGCTGCTACGTGGCTGTTCAAGAAGCCGACTCAACACCTTGAGCCACCGCCGGGCGCGCATTGAGTTGAGCGCCTACTCCGCCCAGGGCACGAAGCGTTTTTCCTGCTCGTCGTATTCCTCGATGCGGCCGGAGAGAATGTCGTAGTACCACCCGTGGACTCGCAGCCGGCCTTGTGCCGTTGCTCGCGTTACTGAAGGTTGCGCGCGCAGGTTGTGCAGTTGCGCCACCACGTTGCCCCGGATCAGCGAAGCCAGTTCGGCGCTGTCGCCGTCGGCCGGGTTGAGCGGCTGCCGGTATTCAAATGCGGCCTCAACATGATGCAGCCAGCGTTCCGCCATGGGCAGGCCTTCCAGGGCCGTATGTCCCAGCGCGGCTTTCATTGCCCCGCAGTCCGAGTGCCCGCAGATGATTACGTCTCTCACGCGCAGCACTTCCACCGCGTATTCGATGGTGGCCGCTACGCCGTCCACGTCCTGGCTCGCCACCGGAACCACGTTTCCAACAATGCGAGAGATGAACAGGTCTCCCGGGCCGGTTCCGAGAATGAGGTCGGGGAGCACGCGCGAGTCCGCACAGGTGATGAACAGCCACTCCGGCGCCTGCCGCTCCGCCAGAAGCCTGAACTGGCTCTTCCGCTTCGGAAATACTTCGCTCAGAAACTGCCTGTGCCCGTCGATCAATCGCTGCATCTCGCCTCCGGCGGGTTTCGCGCTCGTGGGTTTTTGTTCCCGCCTATGACAGCCTAACGCACCTGCCGCTGCCGCCCTTCACGTTCTGATACCTTGTAGCTGACCTTCCATGTTGCGCCTGCAAGCAGGGCTGAAAGAGAAACTTATGAAGCGCATTCCAGTAAATATGCCCGCCGTCTTCTTATCCGTCCTGCTGTTCAGCACTGCGTTTCAGGCGCAAACCTTGAACACCCTCGACGCATCGCTACGCGAACGCATCGACCGCATTGCCAGCCAGGTGCTTGAGCAAACCGGAGTGCCATCCGCCTCCATCGCCATTGTGCAACACGGCAAGCTCGCCTACACGCACGCTTACGGAAAAGCCAGCCTTCAGCCGCCCGTTCCCGCTTCGCCGGCTATGCGTTACTCCATCGGCTCCATCTCAAAGCAGTTCACGGCAGCCGCAATTCTGCTGCTGCAGGAAGAAGGCAAGCTCTCGCTCGACGATGCGGTCGGCAAGTACATCCCCGGCCTGACCCAGGGCGACAGGATCACCATTCGCCAATTGCTCTCGCACACTTCGGGCTACCAGGACTACTGGCCCGAGGATTATGTGATGACCACCATGAAGCCTGCTGTGAGCGCGCAGCAGATCATGGACCAGTGGGGCAAAAAGGCGCTCGACTTCGAGCCCGGAACACAGTGGCAATACTCGAACACCAACTTTGTTATTGCCGGAGCCATTGTTGAGAAGGTCAGCGGCGAACCGTATTTTACGTTTCTTACCAGGCGCATTTTTCAGCCGCTGGGGATGACGTCGATATGGAATTCCGACCAGACAAAGCTTACGCAAGCCGATGCGACTCCGTATTATCGCCATGCGCTCGGACCCTTGCGGGTTGCGCCAAAGGAAGGATTGGGCTGGATGTTTGCCGCCGGCGAACTGGCCATGACGCCGCACGACTTAGCGCTCTGGGATGAAAGCCTGATTGCGCAAACGGTCCTCAGGCCGGAAAGCTACAAGCAAATGTTCACCGAGGTGAAGCTGGCCAACGGCAAGGGTACTCATTACGGCCTCGGTGTCGACGTCCGCGATCTTGCCGGCCATCGCGAGATCGAGCACGGCGGCGAAGTCTCCGGCTTTGTTTCAAATAACGTGGTGCTGGTTGACGATGGAGCCGCGGTCGCCGTCTTCACCAATCAGGACGCGGTGAACGCAGCCTCGACAATTGCGCGGCTTGCCGCTCCGCTGGTGGCGGCCATTCCACCCAGCCCAGAGGAAAAGCAGGCCCTCGACATCTACCGCGAACTGCAACACGGCCGCATTGACCGCTCACTGCTGGCGCCGAACCTGAGCGACTACTTCACTGCTGAGGCGGTCGCCGATTTTCAGCAGAGCCTGGCGCCGCTTGGCGAGCCGCTCTCGCTTCGACAGACGTCGAGCGCACTGCGCGGCGGCATGACCTTCCGCGCGTTTGAGATCGTCTATCCCGACAAGCGGCTTCGCCTTACCACCTACACCTATCCCAACGGCAAGCTCGAGCAATACCTGATCAGCCCAGGCAACTAGAGTCTCGCCATAAGGAAAGGCGTCGCGGAGTCCATCTCCGCGGCGCCACGCACGCCAAGTTTCGCAGCGCCCCCAGGGGTTAAAACCCCTTCGTTTGCGGGGCTGGTTGCGGCCCGACTAAAGTCAGGCCCTGTTACAAGATAATTGCCGCGTTGCAAACACAATTTGGCGCTGCTTGATACGCTGAACTCGCAAGCAGAAGCTAATAGCCAGGAGCTGATGGCTGGCAGCTGAAAGCTAATAGCTGACAACTGATAGCTGACGACTGACAACTGCCTTTGAGCTTACTCTCTCGGATCCACCTTGCGTGGTCCCGCCTGCGTAAGCAGATCGCCAAACGGTCCCGGCAATCTGTCGCCGCTCAGCGCGTGCCCAAAGAAGTCGGTGTCGATGCCCTTGTAAGCCGGACCCGGCTTCACATCGCCTTTGACTGAAAGCGACAGCTCCAGTTTGTCGGGATCGAACGTTGCATCAATGGTGGCCATCGCTCCGTTCTTGTCCCACCCGTATTCTTCACGCATTGACTGCAGGTTATGCCACTCCTGCGGCTCAGGGAACTTGACCCTCAGATACGGGCCTCCTCCTCCTCCGATGCCGGGGAACATCGGCGGTGCAGCCGGGTATACGTTCCCATCCGTGTCGTTGCGCGAGTTAGTGAATTCAATTGCCGAGCGGCCCGGCTTGAAGAACACGTTGTTGTGAACCGTAAGGTTGTGCACATCGTTGGTGTGGCCGCCGATCGGTCGCGGCGCGCCCAGGCCTGACGTCGTATCGACGCACACTTCCTGGCAATCCATAAACAGGTTGTAGGCGACGATCACGTTGTTGGTATCGCGAATGAGAATGCCGCCAGTAAGATTCGAAAAGATGTTGTTGTCAATCTGGTTCAGCACTTCGCTGCCTTCAATGTGAATCGCGTGTGGATTCACGTTGCCCGGAATATCCGCGAACACGTTGCCGGTGATGCGCACGTTGGCGTTGCCAATGTCGAGCCAGATGCCGTTGGCGTGGCGGATGTGCCGCACCACGTTGTTGCGGAAGAGAAGATTCCGCGCGGTATGCATCTTGGTGCCGCCCGACTCCGACATCATTGCGGCATCCTGCCAGCCAATCCACTCAAACAGGTTCTTCTCCACCAGCGCTTCCTGCGGACCGCCCGTTCCTCCCAGGCCTTCGATTCCGCAGTAGCGGAACGTGTTGCCGCGAATCACATCGAAGCCGACCGGCGACGGCGGCCGCGACGCAGCCCAGTCTTCGTTGCCGATGTCGAGCCCCACGCTGTTGGCCCACTCGAACGTGTCGTCTTCAAAGATGAAGTGGTTGCCGCGATTGGTTGAAACCATGCCGCGCTGCGGAACCGGGAAGCCGTTGCCGGCGTGCTGGAAGGTGATTCCCTTGACGCGAATGTATTGCTGGTAGCGCTGGGCGGGCGTAAAAACCTGCTCCTGCGTCGTGATTTCGATGGTGTGATTTGCGGGACTGTCGTCGTTCGCCAGCCGGATGTGGAGCGTCATGCCGTTGGGCTCAATCCACACACGGCCCGCATACGGCTGGAACTCCTTGAACAGCGGGGTCCAGTGGATTTCGCTGTTGAAGAAGTTCAACGGCCGCGTCGAAGGCCCGGCCAGCTCAGCGGAGCCTTCAACCGGCTCCAGCGGCTTGCCGTCGACAAACACCAGGCCGCGGCGCCGGAAGTAGTTCCACATATTGTCTTTCGCGTAGTTGATCCAGTAGCGATTGCCGATCACGTTGTCTACTTCAAACGGGTTGTAGCCGGTCGGCTGGAACATGGACGGTTCGAGCTTCAGTTCCCACGCCTTCACCGGAGCTTTTGTCGCCGGATCGAATCCGAAGTTGAAGCCTTCGCTCGGCTTCCAGTCTGTCGCAACGATCGAACCTTTCACCACGACCTTCGCTCCGGGCGCAGCTTCGTAACTGATCATTGCGTCGGCGCTGGTGCCGCCACGGGCGGGCCTGATCAGTTCGCGATACACGCCTTCCGCGATCACGACGCGCTCGCCGGGCTGCAGCACCTGCGCCGCATGATTGATCGTCTTGAATGGGCGCTCTTTGGTGCCGGGTCCGTTGTCATCGGCGGTTTTCGCCTGCACGTCAACGTAGTACGTTTTGGTGAAGTGCAACGGCTTCTCCCACATGGGGAACTCAGTGCCGTCGGGCAATTTGGAATTGGAAGCAAATGCCGCCGCAGCGGCACAAAACAACACAAGGACACAGCAAAGTTTGCTCGTCATTCTGACACCTCAAGTCTCCCTTGACTCACTCACGACCGGCGAAGCGAAGTTTTCTGGGAGGCACCATCCTAAATCGCTTTTCTCCGCCCTGTCGAGCGCGCAAGCCGGCTGAATACCACCCTAAGTCCTTCAACATCATTTGCCGGAAGACGATGCCGGCGCCGCCCGGGCCGCCCTGCCGGTGCATCGGCAGCAGCCGCATCGGCCTTCACGATACACTTGAATTTGACCTATGTTTGAGAACCTGACCGACAAATTACAGCGTGTATTCAAGAACCTGCGCGGCGAGGGCACCCTCAGCGAAGAGAACATCTCCGACGCGTTGCGCGAAATCCGCGTGGCCCTGCTTGAAGCCGACGTGAGCCTGAGCGTGGTTCGCGAACTGGTTGACCATATTCGCGAAAAAGCCCTCGGGACTGAAGTTCTGACGGCGCTCTCGCCCTCCGAGCAGGTGATCAAGATCGTTCGCGACGAGCTTGTTGCTACGCTCGGCAAAGATACGGCGCGCTTCAAGTTTGCCTCGCAGCCGCCCACGGTTATCCTGATGGCCGGATTGCAGGGTTCCGGTAAAACCACTACCAGCGGCAAGCTGGCCGCGTGGCTCAAGAAGGGCGGCCATCGCCCCATGCTGGTGTCAGTTGACGTGTACCGCCCCGCCGCGCGCGAACAGCTCAAGGTAGTTGCCAAGCAGGTTGAGGCGCGCCTGTACGAAGGCAAAACCAACGATGAGCCGGCAGGAACGGCGCTGGTGGAGCGCCTGGCCAAGGAAGCTCGCCGCGAAGCCGTCATCATGGGCTGCGACACGCTCATCGTCGACACCGCCGGCCGCCTGCACGTGGACGAAGAGCTGATGACGGAGATGGAGAAGCTCAAGAAGCTCCTCAATCCTTCCGAGATCCTGTTCGTTGCCGACGCCATGACCGGTCAGGACGCGGTGAACTCCGCGCAGGACTTCCATAAGCGCCTCAACCTTACCGGCGTGGTGCTTACCAAGATGGACGGCGACGCGCGCGGCGGCGCAGCCCTGTCGATCCGGCACGTAACGGGCCAGCCGATCAAGTTCCTGGGCGTGGGCGAAAAGCCGGACGCATTCGAGCCGTTCCACCCCGACCGCATTGTGGGCCGCATCCTCGGCATGGGCGACATGATGTCGCTCATTGAAAAGGCCGAGGCCACGCTCGACCGCAAAAAGTCAGAAGAGCTGGCCAAGAAGGCGCTGCTCGGAGACGGCTTCTCGCTCGAAGATTTCCGCGAGCAACTGCGGCAGATCAGGAAGATGGGCTCCATGGAGTCGATCCTCAAGATGCTGCCGTCCGTTGGCCCGTTCGCCGGCCTGCAGCAGGCCTCGCAGAACGTCGACGAAAAGCAGTTCGTGCAGCTTGAAGCCATCATCAACTCCATGACGCCGAAGGAGCGGCTGAATCACGAGATCATCTCCGGCTCGCGCCGCAAGCGCATCGCCGCCGGCAGCGGCACCTCAGTGCAGGACGTGAATCAACTGTTGCGCCAATACGCGCAGATGGCCAAAATGTTCAAGCAGATGGGCAAGGGCGGCCTGGCCCGCCAGATGATGCGCGGCGGCATGGCCGGCCTGGGCATGGGAGCAAAACAACGCTTCGGGCGATAGCAAACAAGGTTGGTTGCACGGGAAATCAACATGATCCAGCATTGGCATTCCATGAGCGCACTGCAGGACCAACTCGACGAGATTACGGCCAACACGCGCCACCTGGTACAGCAGGAGCGCCTTGCCGTGGGCGAGCGCGCCGTTGCGGAGTTGTTTGCGTCGGGAATCGAAGACCACATTCTTCCCGCCGGAGCCGTCGCTCCCGATTTCGACTTGAACGATGCGACCGGCCGCCCGGTCCGCAGTGAAGACCTGCTTGCGCTGGGACCGCTGGTCATCAAGTTCTTCCGCGGGCGCTGGTGCCCTTACTGCGTCACCGAACTGGAGGCGTGGCGCGACCTGTACGGCCGTCTTCGTGAGCGCGGCGCGCTGCTGGTTGCGATAAGCCCGCAGACCGAGCGCCAGAGCGACTTCATGTGCGGACAGCACGGTCTTCCCTTCCCGGTGCTCTCGGATCCTGAAAACGCTGTAGCTGAGAAGTTTGGCCTCGTCTATACCATTCCCGAGTACCACCGCGCCTACTACCGCTCGGTTCTGGTTAACATCCCCTTCGTGAACGGCGACAATAGCTGGCGGCTTCCCATCCCCGCCACTTACGTCATCGCGAAAGACCGTCGGGTTCTGTTCGCGGAAGCGCACGCTGATTTTCGCGTACGACCCGAACCGGAAGAAGCGCTGCATGTCGCGCTGGCTCCGCACGCGCGTTGAATCACATGATTCAGCTTCAGAAGTGATTGCCGAGGTTTCCTGTCCCTTGCCTCGAGAGTTTGTGCATTTTGCAATGCCATGCGTTGCGCGATACCCGCTGCCGCCGGCTGGTTTTCAATCTCGCGGTGATACACTGCGTTCGAGCAGGGGACAATTCCATGAAGCCAGCATCGAGCGTCAAGACGCCAGCGCAATACATCGCCTCACTCCCCGCCGATCGCGCAAAAACGATCGCGACGGTGCGCGCACTCGTGAACAGGCACATTCCGCGCGGCTACGACGAGTGCCTGGTCTGGGGCACGATCGGCTGGACGATCCCCCTGTCTCGATATCCAGACACTTACAACAAGCAGCCGATCACTTATGTCGCGCTCTCGTCGCAGAAGAACTACTGCTCGCTCTACCTGATGGGTGCGTTCTGGAGCGCGAGTCAGCTCGAGCAGTTGCAGGCGATGTTCAAGGCGGCGGGCAAGAAGCTCGACATGGGAAAATGTTGCGTTCACTTCGAGACGCCGGACGATTTGCCGCTCGAAGCGATTGGCAAGCTGATCGCGGCAATTCCGAGCGAGAAGTGGATCGAGATGTACGAAGAATCGCGCTTGAAAACCAAGGCGGGACAGGCGGAGAAGGCGAAGCAAAGCGCCCCGTCTGCAAGCAAGGTGGCCACCAAGCGTGCCGCCACCAAGCGCAAGAAGTAACCTTCCTCATTGCGACTCGCCAATACCGGGCCACTCAGACCTTGAGAGATTGGGCCGCGCGCAGAACCTCTTCGGCACTCTGAAGCGCAACGCCCCGCAGTAGAAACACCTTGCTGCGCGAAAGTTCTCCGCTTATCAACTCAACCGAGTTCCTGGGAATATCGAACAGCGCCGCGATAAACGCGACCAGCGCCAAATTGGCGCGGCCTTCAAAGGGCGGAGCCTGTACCGCGATCTTGAGTTGTGCCGCGGCGCCCTCGCCGTAGACGCCGGCGATGCTGGTCCTCTTCGCGCCGGGCTGGGCACGAACGGCAAGCGTGACGCCGCCCTGCACTGTGCGCAGCATTATTCAACTCCGGTCCACGGCTTGCGCTTGCCAAACAGCGCTGTGCCGATGCGGATGCGCGTGGCGCCTTCTTCGATGGCGATGGCGAAGTCGCCGCTCATGCCCATCGACAGCACATTGAACCCCAGCCGCGGATGCGCCGCCGCCCAGCGATCGCGATAGGCGCGCAAACTGCGGAAGCATGCGCGCGTCACCTCAGCCTCCACGCCCCAGGGCGCAATCGTCATCAGCCCATGCGTTTCGAGATTTGCGAGATCGGGCAGGCCCTCAAGAAGGCGCTCCGCCTCGTCCGACTCCGGCTCGACGCCGGACTTGGTTTCCTCGCTTGAAAGTTTTACCTCAATCAGGATGGGGAGGCGCTTGCCCAGCCTGGCGGCCGCATCGTCAAGCCGCTCGGCCAGGCGCAGCGAATCCACGGAATCGACGGCGTCAAAAAGCTCCGCCGCGCGAGCCGATTTGTTCGATTGAAGATGTCCGATGAGATGCACGCGCAGATCGTCGGCATTGCACCTTGTCCGTAGCGCTTCCGCATGCGACGCCTTGGCGGCAAACTCCTGCACGCGGTTTTCGCCGAACAGCCGCAGACCAAGCTCGGCAGCTTCGGCAATGGTCTCCGCGGGATAGGTCTTGGACACCGCCATCAGCTCGACGCCGTCGCGCGAACGGCCCGCCGCACGGCAGGCCGCTTCAATCGCATTCTCCAACTTTTCGAGATTTTCTCCGAGAGCCGTCATCGAGCCTGTTTATTTCTGCCGCGCCGCGCTTCTCAATGACCATGACCTTCGAGAAACTTCTCCGCCTCAAGCGCCGCCATGCAGCCTGATCCTGCGGCCGTAATTGCCTGGCGGTAGCGCCGGTCCTGCACGTCGCCGCATGCAAACACGCCGGGAATCGGCTTGCCATTGTAAGTGGTGAGCACATTGCCCGTGGTCTTGATGTATCCGTCCTGATCGAGATCCATCTGCCCGGTGAACATCTTTGCATTCGGCTCGTGGCCAATGCCGAGAAAGAGCCCCTTGATATGGAGTTCGCTGGTCGTTCCGGTTTTCACGTCCCTGACCCGGACTCCTCTCACATCCTTCTCTTCCACGCCCAGCACCTCTTCCACCACGGTATTGGTGCGCAATTCGATATTGGGGTGAGCGATGACGCGGTCGAGCATGATCTTCGAAGCGCGGAACTCGTCGCGCCGGTGGAGCAGCGTAACCTTGCTGGCAAAGCGCGTCAGGAACAGCGCCTCCTCCATTGCGGTATCGCCGCCGCCGACAACCGCGATCTCCTGATCGCGGAAGAAGCAGCCGTCACAGGTGGCGCAGCTTGAAACCCCGTGCCCGATCAGCGCCTGCTCGCTGGGCAGCCCCAGCCAGCGCGCGCTCGCGCCCGATGCCACAATGAGCGTGCGCGTCGCAATCTCGCCAATCGAGGTGTGCAGCTTGATCGGGTGCGCTCCGAGTTCCACGCGGCTCAGATGCGCCAGCTCAAAATCAGCGCCAAAACGCGCCGCCTGCTTCTTCATGTTGTCGATCAGGTCGGGCCCCTGGATGCCTTCGGGCCAGCCGGGAAAGTTCTCGACAAGCGTCGTAATGGAAAGCTGTCCGCCGGGTTCATGGCCCTCAAGAACAAGCGGCTTGAGCCCGGCCCGCGCGGTATAAATGGCGGCCGTTAAACCGGCACAACCCGAGCCCAGGATCACTGTATTGCGAGTCTCTGTCATAAGGTTTCCAGTCCCATTTTAGATGCCACGGCGCGCCGCGGGACTCAAATCGGCCCGTCGCCATGGCCGGGCGGCGAAGAATCGAAGCGCCAGTGTGGAAAACGACACCTGAATGATAACCGCTTGCAACTTTCCCCTATCTCTGTGATTAGATTTGGAGAGAGGTGAGGCCGATGGCGAACCTGACTCTCGTTTACGGTCTGCGCTTGCTGCCCGAAGGCGAGGTAACTGAGATCAAGGATGCAACTCTCATGCTGGCCAATGGAAACATGGCGCACGTGACCATGCACACCATTGAAGGTTCGCGCGCCGAAATCGAACGGCAACTTAGGCGCAGCCTCGACGCCTTCTTTGATTTCTATCCCGAGATCTGACTCGCTTCGCGGCGCGATGTGCTCTTTCTCATGAGCATCCTCTAATCTTCATCAGAATTCTTAGGGCGCTCACATGCATGCATCATGCCGTGGAGTGATGCCGTGCCTGTTCGCTTGCCTGCCCGCTGGTTGCCGTTTCGTCCTTTTGCATCGCCGCTGTCTGCGTTGGCCCTGCTGGTTCTGGCTCCGATGGCGGCAATGGCGGGCGGCCCCAAATATGTTGCCGGCGCCAACTACTTTGACCCCGGCGTGGTTGGCCAGCCCGTACGCTGGGCAAACGGGCAAGTCAACTATTACGTCGACCAGGGGCCGCTGAACGGCTCGGTGACGCACGATCAGGCCGCGGCGATGGTCGACGCGGCTGCCTCGCTCTGGAGCGCGATTCCGACCGCAGGAGTAACGCTCACGGATAAAGGCACGTTGAATGAAGACGTGAGCGGTTTGAACACGATCGCCTCCGCGCAGGGACAGTTTGCGCAGCCCACTGATCTGTCTCCTTCAGCAACCAACTATCCGCTCGCCATCGTGTTTGATTCCGACGGCGCGGTGATCGACACCCTTTACGGCGCGGGAAGCAGCGATCCCACAAGCTGCCAGAACAACGGCGTCCTTGCCGGATTCGACAACATTCACACTGACGCCACCATTGCTCATGCGGTCATCATCCTCAACGGACGCTGCGCGACCAGCGCGAATCTGCGACAGATGATGAGCTTTGAAATCGAGCGGGCGTTCGGCCGGATCCTCGGCCTTGATTACGCGCAGGTGAATCACGACGCTGCGCAGATGAACATGGCCGGCGGCACGGATGGCTGGCCCGTCATGCAGCCGCTAAGCGGGCTGTGTGGACCGTCAGGCGGATTTTGCATCCCCAATCCCGCTACCCTGCGCTACGACGACATTGGGGCGCTCAACCGCCTCTATCCGATTACCGCCGCGAACCTCTCGGGCTTTCCCGGCAAGGCGCTCACGGCGGCCAATACGGTTTCGATCCGCGGCGCCGTCGCCTTCCGCACCGGGCCGGGGATGCAGGGCGTCAATGTTGTCGCGCGTCCGCTGGATGCCAACGGCAATCCGATGTACCAGTACACGGTCAGCGCGGTCTCCGGGGCGCTTTTCAGCGGCAATCGCGGAAATCCGGTGACGGGATTCACCGATGCCAACGGGATTCCGCGTGCACGCTGGGGCTCAAACGACGCCGGTCTGCAAGGGGCGTTTGATCTGGGCGGAATTCCGCTGCCGCCGGGCATGACCACGGCCTCCTATCAGGTCACCTTCGAAGCGATCGATCCGCTCTTCATCCTTGGCAACTCCGTCGGCCCCTACGGCGACGGCCAGGTGTTGCCTTCGGGAACACTTAGTTCCATCACCGTGCGGGATATGACCGCGGGCAGCGCGCAAACCGTGAACGTTATCGCAGCCGACTCCGCCGCCGGCGGCTACCAGGACGCAATCGGCGCCGAAGCAGCGCCCCGGCCCATGCCCGCGAGCGGCATGTGGGTAGGACGTCTTAGCCAGGTGGGACAGACCGATTGGCTCAGCATGCCGGTTCGCGGCAACCACGCTTTCACCATCGTGACCCAGGCAACGAATGAGACGGGCGCACCGACCGGGGGCAAAGCGCTTCCTTCAATCGGCGTTTGGGACGGGTACGGTCCAATCGGCTCAAGCGCGGCAGCAGCCGCCCCCGGCCTGAACGGAAGCGCCGTGGGCGAAACATGGCTGCGCGTCTCGGCCAGCGCCGACGACATCGTCCGCATCGGGGTCGCCGATCTTCGCGGCGACGGCCGTCCCGATTACTCCTACAGCGCGTGGGTGTTGTACGCAGACTCGGTGCAGCCGGCGCGGCTGCCTGCCTCGGGCGGGCCGATCGTGATTCACGGCATGGGTTTTCGCGCCAACGACACCGTCCTCGTCGGAGGCCAGGCGGCAACGGTCACCAGTATTTCGCCGAATGAAATTACGGCCATCGCACCGGCGGCCGCGGCCGGGGTTTCCGGCTCAGTCGACGTTGAAGTGGACGATTTGCCCGTCTTCTATGCGCAGACTGTCATCGGCAGCGGCCTCAGCTACGACTCCGGGTCCGGCGACGCGCTTACTCTCATTACCGCACCCGCCAACACGGTTCCCACCAACACGCCGCTCGCATTCACCGTGTCCGCGCTCGGCTCTGACCTTACTGCGGCCGGCGGCGTCACCGTAACCTACACGGTCGCCAGCGGAGCGGCGTCCCTCGCATGCGGCTTGCCGGTTTGCCAGGTGGTCACCGCCGGCGACGGACGCGCCACTTTGAACGTGGTAGCCACCGACTCGAATCCGTCCGTCGTCACCGCATCACTTTCCAACGGCTCAAGCCTGCAGGCGCACTTCACGGGAGGAACTGCGCCGGCGCTTCGTTCGCTTACGCCGCAGCTCTCGCTGGCAGCCGGAGCCACATTTACGTGGACAGTGCAGGCTTTGGCGCTTTCTAACGGCACGCCCGCCGCGGGCCAGACCGTCATCTGGCAGACGGCCGGATCGGGCATTACCATCTCCGGGTCCGCATCCGCATCGACAAACTCCAGCGGCATTGCAGCCAAAACCCTCACCGTGGGCCCGCTTGCCGAGGGACAAACCGTCGCCATCAATGCCTGCGTGAATGGCACAACTCAGTGCGTTACTTACTCGGCCTTCGGGGCCCGGCCGCAATACGCCATGCTACAGCCGGTTTCAGGAACGTCGCAGCATCTCGCCGCCGGATCTCCGCCGGATCCCATTGCGATGCGGCTGCTGGATATGAACGGAAACGCAATGGCCGGCGGCATAGTGGCGTTGTATCAGGCGCTGTATGCGTGGGCGCCGCCCTGCAACCCACACGTTGTGTGCCCGCCGAGCGTTCTGCTCAGCGTTCAATCTGCAACGGCCACTTCGGGCATCGACGGCCTGGTCATATTCGCTCCGGCCGCCATGCCCGGCGCTGCGACGAACCTGCAGGCCATCGCCGCCACGGGCAACACTGCCGTTGTGCCGATTTCGATTGAGCAGCATCCGTGATTAGAGCTGGTTGCGTAAATGGCGCCGCGTCAGGGCACGATGTTAACTATTTCGTTATTGACGAGTAGACGGTTATTCGGGAGTTGAGGGTCAATCCAGCTTCTTTCCGGTATAAAGCGTGATGCACCACGCAACGACAGCCCAGATTCCCGGCAGTGCTGTCAGCACCACTGAAAAGATCAATCCGGCTTTGTAGAGAGCGGCTCGTGGGCGGCCACGATAAAGCATCGTGTCCACGATCCAGCCGATAGAAAAACAGAGATTAGCCATTACGCCATAGATGATCGGCCCGAAGATCATCATTAATGGCTCCTCGAAGTCCACGCCGGGTTTCACTGCCAGTGACCCGACAATAAGAACTAGAAGCCACGTAATTACTCCCACAGAGCCAACCCACATGTTGAATCGGAGCCGCCGTGCTTCCCACCATCTCACGAGGTCTTTTCGACTGTAGGGGGCAGGAATCGCGCTGATCGTATCCAAAGACATGTTGCGAGTATATTGCCCGTTGTTGGTGTATTGTCGGCAATCCTTCCCTATGCCGAGTCTTCGCCCAACTGGAAGTGGACCGTGATTCGGTTCACGTCCGTTCCAGGGCTTCAGCCGCGCCGAAAAGAACCCACTCTGATGCCACCGGCTCTAGTCGAAGACCACGGTCTTCTTGCCGTAGCAGAGAATGCGCCGGTCAAGGTGCCAGCGAACCGCGCGAGAAAGTACCATCCGTTCAAGATCCCGCCCGCGCGCCACCAGGTCTTCCACCTGGTCGCGGTGCGAGATGCGCGCCACGTCCTGCTCGATGATCGGTCCGTCGTCGAGTACCTCAGTGACGTAATGGCTGGTGGCTCCGATGAGCTTGACGCCCCGCGCGTGGGCGGCATGATAGGGCCTGGCGCCGGTAAATGCCGGAAGAAACGAGTGGTGGACGTTGATGATGGCAGCGGGATAGCGGGCGACGAAATCCGCCGACAGGATTTGCATGTACCGCGCCAGCACGATGAAATCGACGCCGTGTTTCGCCAGCAATTCGAACTGGCGCGCCTCGCCCTCCGCCCGCGTCGCCGCAGTCACTGCCACATGTTCAAAGGGAATGCCGTAAAACGCGGCCATCGACTCCACTTCGTGATGATTCGACATGATGAGCGGAATCTCGCAATCGAGTTCGCCTGTGCGCCAGCGATAGAGCAGATCGGCAACGCAGTGCAGATAATGCGAGCAGAAAAGAGCCATGCGCGGCTTGTGCGCCGGCACGGTCAAAGTCCACCGCATGCCCAGCTCCGAGGCTAATGGGGCAAAGCTGGCTCTGAACTTCTCAAGATCGAACGCCCCAGGCGCGGCGTTGCCA
>Ga0335085_10007534_pt1 | contig 16849 bp, 15 predicted proteins | sample Lox_Sample_45_FD_206712 | JGI IMG/M metagenome (GOLD analysis project Ga0335085, IMG submission 206712) | Soil microbial communities from Loxahatchee National Wildlife Refuge, Florida, United States - Lox_Sample_4.5 | ecosystem: Environmental > Terrestrial > Soil > Wetlands | place: USA...
CCCTGGAACGCCGCGAGGTGGTTGGCTACGACGGCTTTGCGCCCCTACTGCGCCAGGCTGTGATCTCAATTGAGGACAAGAACTTCGAGTCGCACTGGGGCATCAATGTATTTCGCGTTGCTGGCGCTGCCTGGCACGACATCCGCTCGCACGGCCGAGCCCAGGGCGCATCCACGCTCACCATGCAATTAGCGCGCAATCTCTTTCTTTCCTCCGACCGCAACGTCATGCGCAAAGTGCAGGAGGCCTATCTGGCCATCCAGATTGAGCGCGCCTTCACCAAGCAGCAGATCTTTACGCTCTACGGCAACCAGATTTACCTGGGCAGCGGCATGTACGGCTTCGAGGCCGCCTCGGAGTTTTTCTTTTCCAAGCACGCTAAAGATCTCAACCTGACTGAAGCGGCGCTACTGGCCGGGCTTCCCAAAGGGCCGGTCGCCTATTCGCCCGTGCTCAACCCCGACCGCGCCATTCGCCGGCGCAACCTTGTGCTCAGCGAAATGGAGTCGGACGGCGTGATTACCCACGCCCAGGCCGAGCAGGCGCGTACCGCTCCGCTGGGTTTGCACATTGCGCAGCCCGAGGGCTCGGTGGCGCCCTGGTTCCAGGAGGAGGTGCGGCGCGAGCTCGAAAGACAATTCGGCGTCGAGGAGGTGCATGAGGCTGGTCTGCGCGTCGATACCACGCTCGACCGTGACCTGCAGCAGGTGGCCAACCGCGCCGTGGCCGATGGCCTTGCCGCCTACGAGCGCCGGCACGGATGGCGCGGCAAGCTCGAAAACGTTCTCACGTCAGACGTCACGCTCGAGAGCTACCGGCATCCTGACTGGGGCGTCACAGTAGGTCCCGGCGACTATATTCATGCGCTGGTCACGCGTTCCCTTCCTGCCGAAATCCATGCGCGCATCGGGCCGTCCGGCCACCCAGGATCGGAGATTGTCCTTTTCCCCGCCGACTGGCAGTGGACCGGCGTACATAACGGCGATGCGCTGGCCAAGCCCGGCGATATTCTTTACGTGCGCCTGACTGCGGCCACGCAGGATGGCGGACGGCGCGCATCGCTCGAGCAGGACTCCGGCGCCGAGGGCGCGCTGCTGGCCATGGACAACACCACCGGCGACGTGCTGGCCATGGTGGGCGGCCGCGATTACGCGCTCTCGGTATTTAACCGTGCCACGCAGGCCGAGCGCCAGGTCGGCTCCAGCTTCAAGCCCTACGTCTACACCGCGGCCATCGAGGACGGCGTCAAGCCTACCGACATCATCGTTGACGGGCCGGTCCGCTTCGGCGACTACGTGCCGCATAACTACGAAAACGACTATAAGGGCGCGATAACCGTCGCCACCGCCTTCGCCGAGTCGCGTAACATTCCCGCGCTCAAGCTGGCCTCGCGCGTGGGCATTCACAAGGTCATCGACGTGGCGCACCGCTTCGGCGTCACGTCCACGATCCCTGCCTACCTGCCGGTGGCTCTGGGCGCGGTGGAGATCACGCTCGCGGAGCAGGTCGCTTCCTATGCCGTCTTCCCCAACGACGGCATTCGCATAGCGCCGCGCTTCATCCGTAAGGTCTCCAATGCCGATGGCTTTACGCTGTGGCAGGATACGCCCGCCGTGAATGAAGTGATCGACCGGCAAACGGCGCGCACCATGATGACTCTTCTGCGCGGCGTAACGCAACACGGCACCGGCGCCGCGGCCGCGCAGTTGAACCACCCTCTCGGCGGCAAGACCGGAACCACCTCTGACTTTACCGACGCATGGTTCCTGGGATTTTCGCCTTCCGTCACATGCGGCGTGTGGGTGGGCTACGACAGCCGTGAATCGCTTGGCAACAAGGAGACGGGCGCGGTCACCGCGCTGCCCATCTGGATCAACTTCATGCGCGCTGCCATCGCCGGCAAAGACGACGAACAGTTCCCCGGCGACGGGCCGGGCGCGCAGATGCTGAGGACCAACGCCGAGACTCCAGCACAGCCTCAGGTCTCTCCATCCCCGCCTCTTTCCGCGGAAAGAGGGAGCGGTGTGAATGCTATTTCGGGAAGGCCCGCGCAAAATACCGCTTCGCGCGCGCCACATCCTTGAGGATCTGCGCTTTCAGCGCCTCCGGCGAAGGCCACTCACGCTCGCCGCGCAGCCGCAGCAGGAATTCGAGCTCGATCGGCGTCCCCTCGTTCAGTGCAATCGGCTCGAAATCCAGAATGTGCGACTCGATCGCGAACGAGGCCTCGCCGAACGTCGGCCGGTTGCCTACGTTGGTGACTGCCTGAAAGGCGCGCCCGTCCACTTTGAGCTGCGTAACGTAAACGCCGAAGGCCGGCAGCAATCCATCGACAGGCGCCAGATTTACCGTGGGGACCAGCAGGCGTGTGCCGATTCCACGTCCCCTTGCCGGCGTGGAAAACACCGCGAAGGGACGGCCCAGCATCCAGCGCGCGCGGCGCACGTCGCCGGCGGCCACCAGCGCGCGGACTGCCGAACTGGAAACCTCAAGGCCGCGCACGCGCACCGCTTCGTGAACGCGCACGGCAAAACCCAGCTCCTCACCCATCTTTGCCAGCTCGCGCATGCCGGCCTTGGCGCCATGCCCAAAGCGAAAGTTTCGCCCCTCGTGTACGCTCGAAATGCGCAGCGCCGCAACCAGAATCCGGCGCACAAAATCGCGCGCCGCGAGCCCGGCCAGCGCCGCGTCGAAAGGCAGCACCAGCACCGCATCGATTCCAGCTCCGGCCAGCAGCCGCAAGCGCTCGGCCAAAGGCGTAATCATCCGCGGCGCCCGCGCAGGGCACAAGAATTGTTCCGGGTGAGGATCAAAGGTGATGGCCGCCGCGCTGGCTCCCGCGCTGCGCGCCTCTTCAACCGCGGCCGCAAGAATCTTCCTGTGCCCCAGATGCACGCCGTCAAAGTTGCCGATCGCTGCCACCGTTGGGCCGAATCCAGCCGGAACTTCAGCCACTGAACGAAAGACAGGAATGGGCGCGTGCATCATGGCAGGGTCGCTCATAGGGTCACACGCTCGGTCTGCCCGTCATACGCCAGTCTGGCGTTCGCCGGCAATGTACGGTTGGTCTCTTCGTGGCCCAGGTCGTGGGCGATGTGCGTGAACCACGTTTGCTGCGCGCCGATGCGCCGCGCCCATGCCAGCGACTGCTCCAGAGTGGCGTGGCTGGGGTGGGGCTTGTGGCGCAACGCCGAGATCACCAGCACCTCCACGCCTTCGAGCAGCGCAAAGCTCGACTCCGGAATGGCGCTCACATCGGTCAGGTAGGCTGCATTGCCAAAGCGAAAGCCCGCTATCGTCATCTCGCCGTGCATCAGCGGAATGCGGATGAATTCGACGCCGTGCACCGCGTTGCGCGCGGCCAGGGGCTTCAGTTCGACACGCGCGCGGTTGGGATACGTGGAGTGTGGCGAAAAGGTGTACGCGAAGATCCGCTCCAGGACCTCGGTCGTCTCCGCCTCGGCGAAAAGCGGAATGAGCCCGCCGCGGCGGACGGCGCCAAAGCTCAGCGGGCGCAGGTCGTCCATTCCCAGAATGTGATCGGCGTGCGCGTGGGTATAGAACACGGCGTCCACATGCGTGACGCGCTCGCGCAGCGCCTGCTCGCGAAAGTCCGGGCCGGTGTCGATTACCACTGTTCGATTGGCGCCTGCATCGGGCTCACTTGCATGCTCCGTCCAGCGCAGCAGCACGGAGGGACGCAAGCGCCGGTCGCGTACATCGGCCGACGTGCAGACTGCACAGGAGCAGCCCAGCGTCGGAACCCCCATCGAGGTTCCCGTACCCAAAAATGTGAGTGTGCCTTCCATTGCCTCCCGAGAAAGGCGAGCGCCATTTCACAGTTGTCAGTAGTTAGATTAGTGATCGGAATTCCGGCCACTCCCGGTCCCTTAATCTCTATCTTTTCATTTTTTCCCTGGCTGTGGTGGCGGCGGGGCGCTCGGCGCGCTCATCATGCTGGTCAGCTCCAGGAATGCCATGCGCGCCTCAAAGAGAACCGATTGCAACATGCGATCTTCGGCCTCGTTCAGGTTGCCGCGGGTCTTCTCCGCCAGGATCCCCAGCAGGTCGATGGTGGCGCGAGCGCCCATGATATCGATACGCGGCCGCTGGCCCTCTTGCGTGCCCGCACCCATCTGCAGCATGGCGGTCACGTAGAACTGCTGCACCAGATGCTCGAACCCCATCGGCGGCTGCGGGCCGACGGCAGGATTTTGCGCGCGAATCAGGTCTTCAAGCCGCTGCGCCGAAGCATCGTAGGCGGCCTTTTGCTCGTGGCTCTCCTCGGCGGTCGGCGGCGGTGGCAGTGTGTCCGCCAGCTCCGGCTCTTCAGCGGCAGCCTCGTCCGGGGGTTCGTTCACCACCAGGCGAGGCCCCGGCGCCGGCTCACCGGGCGTTGATGGCGCTGGCGGCGGGACAGGCATAGCAGGCTGCGCAGGCGTTTGCCCGCTCTCTTTTTCCTCTTCTTCCGCCTTCATCCTGCGGCGGTCAATCACTTCAAACTTCGGGGTGTCGCTCATCGTTTTCTATTTTCCATCCCATCTGTTTACTTGCTCACTTGCTTGCTCAATCGCTCTCAAGCCAAACGCGCATCCGGCGCGGTCTCTGTCAAAGGCTGGGCGGCGCAGCTAAAATCCGCGCCGTTCCCGTGGCCGTTCCGGCCTTGTATTGAAATTCCTGGCTGCGCGCTTCCGCGTCAGCCTGTATCATGCCTAGCGCGAAGACCCGGCTCCCCTTCGAAAGCGGCAGCTCGGCTGCGCTGGTAATCTGCCCGGCGGCCTTTCCGTCTTCCAGAGTCAACTCCACGCCGCTCGCCGGCACGGGTCCTTCCAGCTCCAGCGGCCGCAGATGCCTGTGCACGCTGCCGCGCGACCGGATGCGCTCCACAATCTCCTGTCCCAGGTAGCAGCCCTTGGCAAAGTGCAGCGCCCGCATCTGCGAGGTCTCCTGAGGCAGGTCGCGCTCCATCATGTCGATCCCGTAGGCCGGTATCCCCTCGGCGATGCGAAAGGCCTCCAGCGCTGCCGAGCCCACCGGCGTGCCTCCGGCCGTGCGCAGGCACGACCACAGCTTCGTCAGTCCCGCCGAAGGCAGCCAGAACTCGTAGTGCGGCGCCAGCAGGCCGTAGCCGCGCAGGATTCTCAGATCCCACCCGTTCCATTCCACGCTGGTTCCTGACATGGGGCTCCCTATGATCGGCAGGCCCACGCGCTCCAGCACCTCGTTGGCCAGCGGGCCAGTCAGGCCCAGGGCCGTCTCCGAACCGGCCTCGCACACCTGTTCCTCACCCAGCGTGACCAGTTCCACATCGTCCATCACGATGAATCGGCCGAGGTGAGCCAGCAATTTGTCCATCTGGCCGGCTTCGATCTCAAGATCGAGCCCAGATTCGCCGGCAAACGGAGTCCCCAATAAGCGGTCGTCGCCATCGGCCCCGTCTTTTTGCGTGTTGCCCGCCGGAGATCGCCGCTGAGGAGAACGCTCCTCGCCCCCACGCCATACAGTCAAGTCGCCCTGAATGCGGCCCTGCGCGTTCAGCACCAGGTTCCACGCCCCCGTGTTGGGAAACAGATCGTTTACGGTGTTGGTCACCATCCCGCTCAGCCAGCGAAAACGGTCGGCTCCTCTTACTGAAACGCGCCGCATCCAGCCCAGATCGTGGATTGCGGCTCCGCGGGTCAAGGCCTCTATTTCCACCTCTGGCGCGTCCAACATTCGTGGAGTCAGGGCTCCCCGGTAAGCGGCAAGTTCGTGGGGTAGACGCGTGGATTCAAGAATTGCGGCCAGCGCGGTGGCCTGCAGGTTTACGGCAATATCGGTCTCGGTCATGGGGGACTTTTCCGCGTTCCGGCGCGGAGATTTCTTTGAAATCTTGGCGTGGGACCGCATCCTGATTATAGCCTTGATGAGAGAAGCGGGAATTGCGCGCCCTAAGACCGGACCAAACCTCCGCAGGAAGCAAGAATGCCCAAAGCAAAACCGATGAAAACCCAGAAAACAAGCACGAATTGGAGGCGGCGCGGAGCCATCTGGGCCATGCTGTTACTTCTTGCGGCAACCACGGCAGCCTCGGCTCAGCAAATCGCCCCTTCGCTAACCAGGCCCGCCCCGCATACAGACAATGCCGCCGCTATCCCGTCCCATGGCGATGAAAACGGCGGGCCCGCAACCCACATTACGCCCGAGCAGGCCCAACAGCTCTTCGCGCTGGTCGATGAGCTGATCAAATTCTCTTCAGAGGAGACGGGCCTTCCCATCAAAACCACGGTCAAGCGCCGGCTCACCACCCGCGCCGCCGTGGAAACGTACCTCGAAGAGAAATTCAAAGAGGACGAAGGCGCTAAGCGCCTCGAGCGCGACGAGATCGTGCTGAAGAAATTCGGACTCATCGACCATGACTTCGAGCTCAAGCCCTTCCTGCTGGAGCTTCTCGACGAGCAGATTGAAGCCTATTACGACTCGAAGACCAAGACTGTAAACCTGCTGGACTGGGTTGACGCGGAGGAGCAGAAGCCGGTGATGGCTCACGAGCTGACCCATGCCCTGCAGGACCAGCACTCCGACCTTGAAAAGTGGAATAATCAGACCCCCAACGACGTCTCGCACGACGCAGCCGGCGACCAGAACAACCTGGCCAAAGACGAGATGGACACTGCGCGCGACGCTGTGGCCGAGGGGCAGGCAAACGCCGTCATGTATGACTACGTCCTCAAGCCTCTGGGCAAGAGCCTCATCAAGGACCCAGAGGTGCTGGATGTCGTCAAGGCGCAGATGAACTCCGCCGCTGACTCGCCCGTGATGGCGCGCGCGCCGCTGATGCTGACCGAATCCCTGCTCTTTCCCTATCGCGAGGGTCTCAGCTTTGAGCAGGACATTTGGATGGACCAGGGCCAGGCCGCAGCCTTCGCCGGCACGCTCGACCGCCCGCCGACCTCGAGCTGGGAGATCATCAACCCGCGCGAATACGAGAAGAAGCATATTCCTGCCATTCCCCTGCTCCCCGACATTCACCCTCTTGTCGATCCGCTCTACCAGCCCTACGACATCGGCCAGATGGGCGAGCTCGACGTGCACATTCTCACCGAGCTCTTCGGCGGCGACAACGCGGCGCGCGATCTGACTCCGGCCTGGGATGGCGGCCTCTACTGGGCGGGTCAACTGCGCAGCACGACTACCCCGGCCGAACAGTCCAGCACCAAATCGCTCGTCCTCTTTTACCTTTCAGTCTGGAGAAACGCCGCTTCGGCCGAGGTCTTCTCCCAACTCTACGCAAACAACCTGGCGCGGAAGTATTCCAGTGTCCAACTGCTCACCTCCGCGAGCCGGTCTGCTCCGGCGGACCGTGGATCGGTGGAGCAGGTCTACTCGACCGACGAGGGCCCGGTCGTTATCACGACGCGCGGCAAAATGGTTTTTGTCGCCGAAAGCTTCCCGCTGCCTCTGGCGCGCAAGCTTACCGCGCTCATTCTCGACGCCCAGGGCAGCGGCGCCATGCGCATGGCTGAAGCGCCGCGCCTGGCCGTTCCTCCAGAACCGCCTACCCGCTCCGCGCCGGTCGCGCCCGGAGGCTCACTCTCTACCGGCATGGTCGATTTCTTCGCAAGCTGCGGCGTGATAAAGGCCGCGGTGGACGCCGAAGTGCGATCGGTTGGGCGATAACTGCCAGATTTGTGCCAGGGCACGCCTTTCAGTCGTGCTGAAATGGGCCGAAAAAGAATTGGGGCTTTAGTGTCTGCCGGAGGGAACAGGGGCCTTGAGGCCCCTGAATTCCACGGGCAAGAAACTCTCCGGCCTTCAGGCCCGGAAATCGATTTCACTAACAAATTTCGACCCGAATATCCACGCCTCCGCCTTCCACTCGCCACGGTATGATGAAATCCGCGAAAGCCGCGCGGCCTTAGGAGAGACACGGACGAGCGGGCGCCCTCTATTCGCAGTGCTCATCGATGGCAAGCCCGCGCCCTTCTTGAGCCCCATCAAAGTGCCCGGCGACTCCTACGAACCGCGCTGCGCGCAGCACTTCGTCCTCCCCGGCCGCCCACATTAGAGCCGCCGGATCTTGATGAAGCATTGACACGGAAGCGTTGACACGCCCCTTTCCCCTTGGATATAAAACACTTGGATGATTCCCCGATTCCCCTTCATCCTGCTCGAAATCGTGCTGGCCGTTGCCGCAGGTGTACTCCTGCGTTTTGTAGTCGACCTGCATCCGGTATGGTGGCTGGTCTGGCTGGCTCCCGCTCCCCTGCTCCTCATCGCCATCAAGTCCCGCCCGCGCGACGCGCGCTGGATGGTCGCACTCGCCACGCTCATCGGAGCCAGCGCGAACTTCCACTACTACCGGCTGGTGATGCCGCTGCCTTCCGCGATCGTCGCCGTCGCAGCGCAGGCCGTGCTTTGGATCTTCCTCATCCTTGCCGCGCGCAGAGTTATCGTGCGTTACCGCGCGTGGTGGACCGTCTTCGCTTACCCCGTCTTCTGCGTGGCTCTGGACACCTTGATGGCTGCCCTGCTTCCCGACGGCAACTGGGGCAGCCTGGCTTATTCGCAAGCCGACCGGCTGCCCATCCTCCAGATCGCTTCTCTCTTCGGCACGGCCGGATTGCTGTTCCTTCTCGCGCTTGTCCCCTCTGTTCTCGCAGTAGCCATCGCGTATGGCCGTTCGCTGCGCCAAGGCTGGATTGCCTACACGCTCACGGCGGTACTCCTCGCTTCAGCCCTGGTTTACGGCTACGCCCGACTGCGGCAGCCTGTCACCGGCACTGAAACTACCTTCGGAATCGTCTCCATCGATGACCCCATCGGCGTGCGGGCCTCCGCAGCCTACGCCGGAAGAATTCTTGAGGGTTATGACGAGCGCGTGGAGGAGCTTGCCGGTCAAAACGGCAAAGGGGGCGCTCAGGTCGTCGTTCTCCCGGAAAAGATCGCGGTTCTCACTCCCTCGAACGCACTCCGGTGGCAACAACACTTCAGCGCGCTGGCCAGGCAAAGCCGTGTGTGGCTTGAGGTGGGCGTGGGGATTGACGACGGCAAAAACCCAACCAACTGGGCGTGGCTTTTTACGCCGGATGGCCTGCTCGCCGCGGCCTATGAAAAGCACCATATGGCTCCGCCAGAGCGCCGCGCGCATTATCTACCGGGCGCGGACTACACCCTCACCAGCATCGCCGGGAAAGCCTATGGCCTGGCGATTTGCAAGGACATGCACTTCGCCGCGCTGGGCCGCGCCTATGGCCTGCGCCACGCTGCCGTCATGCTGGTGCCCGCATGGGACTTCGATTATCTCGATGGCTGGCTGGCGGCGCGCACCACCGTCCTGCGCGGTGTTGAGAATGGCTACACCATTGTGCGCGCGTCGCGCGAGGGGCTGCTGACGGCGAGCGACCCCTATGGCCGCATTCTCGCCGAGGTTTCCTCGAGCGCAATGCCCGGCCGTTCTCTACTGGTAAACGTAACGGTGGCAAACCCGCTGCCCACCCTTTGGACGCGTATCGGCAACCTGTTCGGATGGCTCTCGGTGGCGGCAGCCGTCTTGCTCTTCCTGCTGCGCTGGGCCCCAAAAAGCAGCTCATCTTCAGATGCGCAGCGCGAAAAACGAATCACAACGCCCATCGGTTGAGTTTCACAGCAAATCTCCCGGCGTTCTTTGCCGAGTCGGCGGCCTTCAGATGCAACCGGTTTCAAGAAAGGAGAATCGCGTGCTACGCAGCATTCTGAAATTCAACTTCCTCCCCTCGAGCACCGATGCGGGGCTGCTCGTCCTGCGCGTCGGCGTTTGCCTCATTCTCTTCATCAAGCACGGCTATGGGAAGATCTTCGACTTCTCTCAGATGGCTCATCACTTCCCCGACCCATTCCACATCGGCATGACTGCAAGCCTGATCATCGCCATGATCAGCGACGGTATTTGCTCCCTCCTGATCGTGGTCGGACTGGCAACCCGCTGGGCCAGCCTCTATGCGTTTGTGAACATCCTGGTTGCCTGGGTTTTCGTCCATCATTTTCTCTTCCTGGGCAACCAGGCAGATCATGGCGAGCTCGTCCTTCTGTTCGTCGTGGTGATGGCTGCCATCTTCATCGCCGGGCCCGGGCGCTACAGCGTCGATCATTTGCTCAAGTGTTGATCTTTGCGCCGCGCCCGGCCTCGGCGGTTTCGCGGATCCTGGCAGCCCTCCGGTTTAGTCCCGACGCGCAGGGCCCCCTCATTGATTGGCGGGATTCTGTCATGAGACACTGGCGCCCTGCGCCACAGGGATCTTGAACAGACGAGAGGCGTTGCCGCAGAAGATCAGCTCCTTCTCTGCTTCGGAGATGTCCAATCCACGAACATACTCCACCCCGCTCAGAACCCAATCAATCCGCACCGGGTAACTGCTTCCGTACAATATGTGGTCGGCTCCCAGTTCCTTCACCGCGCATTCCAACTGCGGCTTGCTCCAGGCCGTCGGCGTCGTGATTCCGAAATACAGGTTGTCCTTCAGGTACTTTCTTACGTCTGCAGTCTTTGGATCGAACCGCTGAACTTCTTCCTTGAAGGCCGACTGGCGAGGTGCGATCTGGTTGGTGAAAGCAAACACGCCGCCGCCCATCATCGTGTGAATCAGCTTCAGGTTGGGGCACTCATCAAACAGGCCGCCGAACATCTCCAGGCTCACCGCCGTCAACTGGTCAATGCAACGGCCAATCGAGCGGCGCACGTTTGTGTACTGGTAGATAGAGTGATAGTCGACCGGCAGCGGAGTGTGGTGCACGACTATGGGAACGCCCAGTTCATTCAAATGGCGAAAATAGGGGCGAAAAGCCTGATCGTCGAGATACAGCGTTCCGTAGTGCGCTGCCAGTTCAAGCCCTACGAAGCCCAGCTTGTGAATGCACCGGTCGGCCTCGTCCAGGCATCCTTTGTCGCCCCAGGGCGGAACAATGCCAACGGCCCTCAGGCGGTCCGGATGATCCTGCACGGTCTTGTGCACGCCGTCGTTGACCATTTTGCACATCTCCAGGCTCAACCACTCCTGCCAGCAGGGGGTGCGAAGGATGGCTATGTCGAGTCCGGCCTGGTCCATTACCTTGATGCGGGCGTCGGGATCGATAGAGTAATCGCTGAAGTTCAGGTTTTCGTATCCGCGCGGCTTCTCGACCTGGATCTGCCTCTTCCCGCCGCTGCCCGGCAGGTCGCGCACAAAGGCAAACTCGCCGTAAGCGCGAGGAGCGGCGCGGAGGAAAGACTCAAGGACGGCTTCGTCCTTGAAGAGAAGGTCCGGCAGTACGTGCATATTGATATCGATGACCATTGTGTCCTCTCTTGTGGTTGGAAATATTGCATTATGCTTTATGGACGCGGCAAGTATACACGCCTGAACCACATCCGCAAGGTAAATTTTCGAGGATGGATTGTCCAAGGCGGCCTCAGAGGCGCGAGGGTCCGAAACTACAACTCGTTCCGCGGCCGGTACTACAGCCCCGGCTTACCTGCTTGATGCTACGCAAGTTCCTTTCACTCGCCTGTGGTATAACGAGATTAATTTGTAATTAATTTAAAATTTATGGCATTCACAAATAATCGCTACATACCGCAAGGCAAAGGCTTCGGAAGTGCCGGAATCCGGGTTATTGCCAGAACTGCCGACATTCTTCGCGCTCTTAGCAAGCATCAGGATGGATTGACTCTCGGCGAGATCGCGCAGCTGGTCGGATTGCCTCGCTCGACCGTGCAGCGGATCGTAAAGGCTCTCGAGGAAGTTAACCTGGTGATCGCAGCATCGCCCTCAGGCGGCGTGCGTCTCGGCCCTGCATTGCTGGCGATCGCGAGTTCCGCCAAACAGTTCAGCATCGAGGAGTTCGCTCGCCCCGCGATGGTGCAACTGTCAAAGGACACGGGCGAAACGGTGGACCTGGCCCTCCTGGGTAGCGACAAGGCTGTCGTCGTCGACAATATCGTGGGAATCCATCCGCTTCTGGCCATTCTTCCTACGGGAAGCTCGGTGCCGTTGCATTGTTCTGCCAGCGGCAAGGCTATGCTGGCCTCATTGCCCGAGGAGCGGTTTGCGCATCTCAAAAAACGCTTGTCCTTACCCGTCATGACCAGAAACACCATCACGACCTGGGCTGCTCTTGAACGCGAAATAGACTCTGTGCGCCGCTCCGGCCTGGCCGTCGACCGGGAGGAGTACCGCTTGGGAATCTGCGCCGTGGCAGCAGGCGTGCGAGGCCCCGGCGACGAAATCGCCGCGATCTCTATCTCTGTTCCCACTGAACGGTTTCGCGCCTCGGAAAAGAGCCTGGCTGATATGCTGCGCGAGCGTTCTCAAGCCTTGCAGCGGCGTATTTAGATCAGGCCAGCAATCTATGCAGAGAATGATCGCGGATCGCGCGCTGCCTTAAGCCCGCCGCGGCATGCGCGAGGCCGAGGCTTCAGCATTCAAGCCGCCGCGGTCCATTGGAGCGGCGGCCTCTGCAAATCTTCTCTGGTTTTGCCGTAATCCGCGCTAACCGTTATTCCGCGGGACTCCAGTAGCTCTCGCCGGCGCAACTCTGGCAGAACGTCTGCCCGTCTTTAGCCAACCCGCGCTGATTGAGAATCTCCTCGCCGCACGCAGAGCAGTTCACCCGCATGCCGGGCTTGCCGACGATTGCCTTCACATCCAGCTTGAGCCGCACCACCTGGGACCTGAACATCTCCTGATCCTGAAGCAACTGATAAGCCTCGAGCTGAGCCTTCCAGCGGCTTGCCGCATCAGGAAGAGCCGCGGCCGCGCGCACGCGCACATCCGGCAGCGGAGAAAGGCGAATCGCCCGGCCATCGTGAGTGTCGACAAATGTAGCGGCGACCTTCCCGTAATCAACCAGGCGCATCGTGCGATGTCCCATCGTGCATCCGGTGGCTACACTCACGCCATCGGCAAAGCAACCGTCCGTCTCCACAAATGCGAGGAGACGCTTGTCCCGCTGCGGCAAATCGAGTGCGAAGAGCCCTGCGGCGTACATCCCCATGCGCACGCCCAGAACCTGCCGCGGACAGAGATGCTTGTGCATTGCCGCAGACTGCGCAAGCATCTCCTCCAGCTTCGTATTGACAACCACGTCGCTCATGCTGGTTTGGATGGCGCCAATCTATTCGGCACTTTAACGCCCGCTTGCTGCTGCGAGCACAGCCGATTCCTCAAAGGGCATGACCGGCACGTGCTCGGGGATGATGAGCTTCGCCCCAGTGGCTGCAACCACCTGCTCGACCGTCGCCTCCGGTCCGACTTCGCGAAGCACGAGCCCCTCGTCCGTCGGCTCGATAACGGCCATCTCGGTCACGATCAGGTCCACGCGCCGCGCCGAGGTGAGCGGCAAGGTGCACTTCTTGATGATCTTCGGCTTTCCGCCCTTTGCAGTGTGCGTCATCGCGACGATCACGCGGCCGGCTCCCGTTACCAGGTCCATTGCGCCGCCCATGCCGGGCACCATTTTGCCGGGGATCATCCAGTTCGCCAGCAATCCCTTCTCATCCACCTCCAGACCGCCGAGTACCGCTGCGTCCAGATGGCCGCCACGTATCAATCCAAATGACACCGCACTGTCGATGCTGGCCGCGCCCGGGATGGCTCCCACGTAGCCTCCGCCGGCATCGGTCAGAGCCGTGTTCTCCATGCCCTCGCCCGGCTTGGCCGCCAGGCCGACGATTCCGTTCTCCGATTCGAAGAAAACTTCGATGTCAGGCGGCAGAAACTGGGGGACCATGGTTGGCAGGCCGATTCCCAGGTTCACCAGATCGCCGTCCTTCAATTCCAATGCGACACGCCTTGCAATAACCGTCTTCTCGTCCATTTCAGGCCGCCCTTTCTACGATGTAATCAACACAGACAAACGGCGTGGCCACAACGTCCGGCGGAATAACGCCCATGGGCACGATAGCCTTTGGTTCCGCGATCACGGTTCTCCCGGCCATGGCCATCAGTGGGTTGAAATTCCGCGCTGTCAGCGCATACTCCAGATTGCCGCGATAATCGGAACGGTCCGCCCCGATGAGTGCAAAGTCCGCGGTCAACGGCTTTTCCAGAAGGAACTTCTTTCCGTCCACCTCAACCACCTGCTTGCCTTCGGCAACAACGGTTCCAAACCCGGTCGGCGTCAGAATGCCGCCCAGGCCGAAGCCGCCGGCACGGATGCGCTCGGCGAAAGTGCCCTGTGGCACCAGTTCCACCTCCGTCTCGCCTGCAATCATCTGCCTCTGCACTTCAGGATTGAGACCAATGTGCGTGGCGATCAGCTTCTTGATCAGCTTGGCTGCCACCAGATGCGCGATGCCGTAACCCGGCCTCCCGGCGTCGTTGCACATTACGGTTAGGTTCTTCTTGTTTTGCCTGACCAGCTCATCGATCAAACGGTGCGGCGAACCGACTCCCATAAATCCGCCCACCATCAGCGATGCGCCGTCAGGGATCATCTCCACTGCCTGCTCGCAAGTTACTGACTTGTTCATGTAATTTTCCCTGCTTTCTAAAATCCTTCCTGTAGCGTTTCTCCGGTCGGTTTGGAGCGGAGCCGATGCCATCAAGCAGCGTTGCCCTTAAGACAACGCACCTGGCCTGATTTTCCAAACTTCACAAACTGGAGAAATGCCGTGATTGATTGGTGAATCGCCTGCGGTAATTGTGTCTACCCTCCTATGGCCGACATCGCGACCCATCCGTACCCATACTGGCCTTCCGGCAAGTTGTGCCGCAGAGGTTTCTTGCGAATGATCGCGGTGAGAATCTCCCGCACCGCCTCATCGCCGCGCATCAGATACGGCTTCAGATCGGTCGTCTCGCCAGACAGCAGGCACCCTCTCGCCAGCCCGTCGGAGGAAATCCGGATGCGATTGCATGTTGCGCAGAAGTGATGCGAGATGGGGCTGATCACGCCAATCTTCGCGGGCCCCTCATCCAGCCGGAAATATCGTGCGGGACCGGCGCCATCCATGCTTTCGACTGGCGTCAGCCGGTGGTCTCGCGCAATGACCTCCAGCAATTCATCGCTTGGCACATAGAGTGAACGCCAGTTGGGATCGCCGGTAAGCGGCATATATTCGATGAAGCGGATACTCAACTGCGAATTTGCGGCAAAGGCCGCAAAAGCGGGAATCTCGCCATCATTGACGCCGCGCAAAACAACAACATTGATCTGCGGCGGAGGGAAGCCCGCCTCCTGTGCCGCATCAATCCCTGCCAACACCTTGTTGAGGTCCCCACCCGCCGTAATGGCCGCGAAGGTATCGGCCCGCAGCGAATCCAAACTGATGTTGAGCCGCTTAACCCCGGCCCTCCGCAGCGAATCCGCCATGCTCTTCAGCAGCACTCCATTGGTCGTGAGCACCACTTCCGCGGCGCCTTCTATGCGGCTGAGGCGCTCCAGAAATTCAACAATTCCAGGCCGCACCAGGGGCTCTCCCCCGGTAATGCGAATCTTGCGTATGCCAAGAGATACCGACTCCCGCGCCAGCCTGAACAGGTCGTCATAGGGCAGGATTGTGCGCCGTTCGGCGCCCGGCACATCGTAATGGGGAATACAGTAGCGGCAGTGAAGATTGCACCTGTCGGTGACTGAGAGCCTGAGGTAATTGATTGTCCGGTCGTGCGTGTCCTTAATCGTCATTCTGAAATCATCCCGGATACCCTGCTCCGGGCTTTGGCGGCAATGCCGCGAAAGAACCGCCATCCCGCTCGCGCGCGGCCTTCGCCATCGTCAGATCGAGCTCCACCATGTCGGAGTTTTCAAGAGGAACGAGTACAGGTAAGCCCAATCGAAATCTATTCTTCACGCGAAGCCGGCACAGCTCGGTTCACCGCCCAGAGATTACATCCTATTCCTTTTTTATATTACTTTGTGACGTCGCAGGCAACTGCAAGGGCCCTGGTGCCTCCGCCTTTTCGCAGTTGCCTTGAACGCATGAAAGGGTGCGGCAGCTTTCAGCCACAATGTCCTATGTGCTACAAGCCTCTGGGCGTTAACCTTCCTCACCGCCCCGCCGTTCCCATTGTTTACGATGGCCACCTGGATCAAACATCTTCTCGCGGCGCCATGACGCCATCGGATAAATAATTCACACCCGCCCGCGGTTATTCCTTGGTTGCAATGATCACGAACACTTCAGCGGGCTTGCCGCCTGTGATCACCATTTCGCGCTCTTCGCCAGCTCCGATGTAAAGAAGATCGCCGGGCTCCAGATCGTGCTTTTCGCCGTTCTTGCCGTTAACGGTCATTGTCCCTTTGACCATGTAGTAGACTCTCTCCCGCGCGCCGGGTTCCATGATGCTGCCGCCGTTGGGCTGAAAATACGAATAGTTGACCATGAAATGCTTGGCTTGATCGGGGGTAATCTTCTTAATGCCGTAGACATTGAAATGCCCGGAGCCCTCGTAAGAAATACCCTCTGCGTCTTTTACCTTAATCATCGCGTGAAATCCTCCTTGCGAAAATGAGTTCTGTCTTGAGTTAAATTCCGGGACACATGCTCTCAACGGCCCAGGCTGCGCCCATGCCGCCGCCGGGGAGAAAACCAGTGAGCCCGGTCCAGAAGGTATGGATACCGGACTCCTCTTCCACTTTTTGTCGGGCTTCCTCCGCCTTGCTGAATCATCCGGATTCGCGGTGCCCCGGTCCGAAAACCATTATCTACGAATGGACAGGCACCGCGAAAGCTCCGGACTTCTATATGTATTGTAGGGCGATACAGTTGTATTGTATTGCAAGTAGTATTGATCCACTCGCGGCTCCTTGTCAACAAAAAAAATTCTTTTTTCCGGTTTCGCTGGCTGCCCCCTGCACACCCCCTCAGCCGCCCCTTGCCTGGCAGGTCCCCGCGGTTGAAATGTGTATCATT
>Ga0335085_10007536_pt1 | contig 16844 bp, 9 predicted proteins | sample Lox_Sample_45_FD_206712 | JGI IMG/M metagenome (GOLD analysis project Ga0335085, IMG submission 206712) | Soil microbial communities from Loxahatchee National Wildlife Refuge, Florida, United States - Lox_Sample_4.5 | ecosystem: Environmental > Terrestrial > Soil > Wetlands | place: USA: Florida...
GACCCCGGCCGCGGCGAACAGCGCCCCCGCCTCGGCCGGGGAGAACCGCAGGTCCGCCCCCCGGATCTCGGTCAGCTCCCCCTCCAGCCGCAGCCGGTGCAAGCCCAGCCCGAAATCATGCCGGGCAGCCAGCACGAACCGCAACCGCGCCGGAGCCCGCTGCACCAGCGACTCCAGCTGGGCCAGCGTCTGCTCGCAGCCCAGCTCGTGCAGGTCATCGATCACCAGCCAGACCCGCTCCCCCAGCAGCGCCAGGTCCTCCAGCAGGTGCTCCACCACCGCCCAGCCATCCAGGCCCGGCGCCGCCGTCAACGGCCGCACCAGCCCCGCCCCCGCCGCCGTGCCCCGCAGCGCATCCGCCACCGCAATCCAGAACCGCTGCGGATCCCGCTCCTCCCCCTGCACCGGCACCCACGCCACCCGCCCGGCCAGCCCCGCCCCGGCACTCCACGACCGCAGCAAGACCGTCTTCCCGCTCCCCGCCGGCGCCGACACCACCGTCACCCGCCCCGCCCCGGTCAGCCGCGCCAGCAACTCCCGACGGGAAACGATCCCTCCCCTGGCTACAGGAGACACGGCGGGCGTCTCGGAACGGGCGTCAGGCTCTACGGCTAGCTGGGTCACTGCGGCTTCCTTTCGCACGCTCCTCACGATCGCTGATCCGAGGGCTGGCGTCTTGGCAGCAGGCGTCCAATTCGTCTTGCAGCTAACCGGAAAGCTCGAGTGCGGCCTGAAGGCGACTGGCTCAGCTGGCCTGAGCCTGGCTCACCCCGGCTGACGGGTCGCCCACCCGGAGCTCGACGACCTGAGGCAGGGCCATGCTCAGGGACCTGCGGCAGCGCTCGATCTCCGCCTCGGCGGACGCGCGGCCGGACCACTGGCCGGCCTTTACCATCTTGCCGGGCTCGAGGTCCTTGTAGACCTTGAAGAAGTGCTGGATCTCCGACCGCTCGAACTCGGGTACGTGATGAATGTCCTGCAGGTGTTCCATCCGGGGATCTGCCGCGGGGACGCAGAGGATCTTGCTGTCAGGTCCCTTCTCGTCCCTCATCTGGAACATCCCGATGGCTCGCGCCGTGACCAGGCAGCCAGGGAAGGTTGGTTCGTCAAGCAGTACCAGGGCGTCGAGCGGGTCACCGTCCTCGGCCAAGGTGTCCTCGATGAACCCGTAGTCAGTGGGGTACCGGGTCGCCGTGAAGAGCATGCGGTCGAGCCGGATCCGGCCCGTCCGGTGGTCCACCTCGTACTTGTTCCGTTGCCCCTTGGGAATCTCGACGATTACCTCTATGTCCATTTTTACTCCAGTGTTTTCCGTGCTCTTCGTGGCTCTTGCCCGAGAGCTCTTCAGCAGGGCGGCCTTACTTCATATTCAGGCCGCGAACCAATTGACGTAGCGACGAAATGCACCTCGGCTGCTCCCGTCGCTAACAGGGTCGAATCCGTGGCGGATCCGGGAAGGCCGCGGCGGCGCGCTCCTCGAACCGGCGTATGGTCCGGTTCATGACCAGCGCTGCCGCGACGGTCAGCAGGCCGGCGACCGCCAGTCCGCCGATCGTGAGGTCGGTTCCCACCTGTATCGCCGTGCGCCCCAGGGCGTACGCGCTGAAGGAGCAGGCGGCCGCCCAGATTATTCCGGCCGCGGCGTTGACGGCGAGGAAGCGAGAGCGGCGCATAGTGTTCAGGCCAGCGAAGAATGCGGCGTAGGTCCGCACTGAGGTGATAAGCCGTCCGAAGAATACGATCTTGCCGCCATGGCGGGCGTACAGATACCGCCCGACCTTGAGTTTCCTGGCGTCCAGCCGCACCCAGTGGCCGTAGCGCCGTACCAGCCTCGAGCCGCCATGCTGGCCCAGCCAGTAGCCGCCGTTGTCACCGGCGATGGCCGCGACGGCCGCGACGAGCGCGATCAAGCCGACGTCGAGCCGGTGAGTCGATCCAGCATAAAGCGCTGCCGCGATTACCGCGGTTTCCCCGGGCAGCGGAGAGCCTACGCTTTCCAGCGCGACGAACAGGAAGACGGCGAGGTATCCGTAGGACTGTAGAAAATGATTGATCAGATGCATGCTCATGGCTCCACGTAAGCAGTTCGGGAGATCTCGCATCGGGAGGGTTTGAGGGTTGGTACCGCCCGATCGCCTAGCTTCTCCTGCGGGCCAATTTCGCGATGACGAAAACGACGAACGCGAAGGCGATCAGTCCCGGGAGCATGTAGTGCCCGAAGTCGTAGCCTAGGCGTGCCGCGGTGTTTGTCGGCTGGTCCCAGCCATTCTTCCAGCCCGTCATCCACGCGGACGGGGAACTCAGATGGGTAGTCATTGACGCCTCTCTTCAGTGCCACTCCTTCGGTTCCCTACCGAGGCCGGCTAGCTAGCTGGTGAGCGACGCGCCTCGGCTAGCACCGTGGCGTCAGATAAGTCCTACCGAGGGTCTCAGGGCGGGGGCATCACCGAAATCGACCATCTTGACCGCTATGCAGACCGGAAGCGTGACCATGCAGGCGGGCTCCCGGTCACTATGCAGGCGGCTCTGCTGGCACCACCGGAACCTCCGACGTAAAGGTCGTTAGGTGGCGCTCTGACCTGGGATGATGATTGCTGCGCGGGTAAATACCCCCAGGTCAAACTGGCCTGGATGTGGGGGCGCTGCTCGCCGCGACCATGGGTCTTGGGGCGGCTCTCGGCCCGCGCCGGGTACTGGGTCACGAACACCGCGCTCGCGCCAGTGAATATCACATGCGCATGGTGACGACGGCTCACACGACTCGTCGTGATGATGAGTGGATCGCTGGGGACTAACGGAATCCGTCCCCGCCCAGGTCCGTCACTTCTCGTCTGATGGGGTTCTAGGTGACTCAGCAAACTGTTCGTGAAACGGTATCGCGCTTGCCCGTGCGGGCCGGCGATGGCGCCGGACGCCGGGTGGTGGTGGCCGCCTCGGCGCTGTATCCCCCCGCGGGACGGCCGGGGATCGTGGCCCGGCAGGCCCTGCTAGACGGGCTGGCCGAGAGCCTGGCGGCCAGGCTGGTGCTGATGGTGGCGCCGGCCGGATGGGGGAAGACCTCCCTCTTGCGCGACTGGTGGCAAGCCGCCCAGGGTTCCGGAGCGGCGTGGCTGTCGGTCGGCGAGGGCGACAACGACCCGGTGCGGTTCTGGTCCGGGGTCATCGCGGCGCTGGGCACGGCGGCGCCGGGCACCGGCGCGGCCGCGCTGGAGACGCTGACCGCCCACGGGGCCCTTACGCCCGGGTGGGTGGAGACGCTGCTCGACGAGCTGGCCTCGATGCCCCGGCGGATCACATTGGTGATCGATGATTTTCACCTGATCACCAGCCCGGAGGTGCGTGCAGGCTTCGAGTTCCTGGTGGAGTACATGCCTCCGACCCTGAACCTGGTGGTAGCCGGCCGCAGTGATCCGGAGCTGCCGCTGGCCCGGCTGCGCGCCCGCGGGGAACTAGCCGAGGTCCGGGCCGACCAGCTTCGCTTTTCCCAGGAGGAGGCGGAACGGCTGCTCAACCAGACGCTCGGCCTCGCGCTGCCGCCGGATGAGGTCCATGCGCTATGGCAGCGCACCGAAGGGTGGGCCGCGGGCTTGTACCTGGCCGGGCTGTCGCTGCGCGGCCGCAAGGATGGTGACACGGCCGGGTTCATCAGCGCCCTGGCCGGCGATGACCGGCACATCTTCGACTATCTGGTGACCGAGGTGCTGGCCGGGCTGCCGCCCCGGATCCGCTCGTTCTTGTTCCGCACCGCCGTGCTGGGCCGATTCTGCGTGCCGTTGTGTGACGCGGTGACCGGCTCGGCCGGCTCGCAGGAGCTGCTGGAGGAGATCGAACACGGCCAGCTGTTCCTGGTGCCGCTGGACAACGCCCGGCGCTGGTACCGCTACCACGATTTGTTCGCCGAGGCGCTACGGCATGAGCTCGACCGCACCGAGCCGGGGCTGGCACTGCTGTTGCACCGGCATGCCTCAGCCTGGCACCGCCAGCACGGGACCGCTGCCGAGGCGATCGACCACGCGATCGCGGCCGGCGACCTGTCCGAGGCCCGGGAACTGATAGCCGGGCACTGGCAGGAGATCCTCGACGAGGGGCTGGCCGGGACCGTGGCATCGTGGCTGGACCGGCTGCCGCCCGAGATCGTCGCGAGCGACGCGCAGATGTGCCTGATACGAGTTCTGCTGGCCAGCCTTCAAGGCCGCCCGGAGAACATGGAGCCATGGCTGGCCGCGGCCGAGGCGGTCGCGCCGCAGAGCACCAGCTTTCACGGGTCCGCCTCGGTGGAGTCGGCCATCTGCTTTTTCCGGGCGCTATATCACTGCCTCGATGGCGACCTGGCCGCGGCCGAGCCGGTCAGCCGCCAGGCCGCCGAGCTGGAACTGGAATCGGGCAGTGCCTACTGGCGGGCCCGGACGATCGCGCTGTTCGGCGCGATCTTGTTCTGGCGGGGCCACGACGGCGACGCCCGGGTGCTTCTCGAGCGGGCGATCCGGCCCGCTCACCAGCCGGTCGACAAGCTGGCCCGGCAGCTGGCCCTGAACTTCATAGCGGCGATCTCCAGCTGGCAAGGCGATCACGAGGCGGCCGAGCGCTACGCCCGCGAGGCGGCGGACCTGGGCACCCGTTACCGGATCACCGTGGCCGCCGACGTGGTATCGGCCGATCTTCTCGCCGGCCGCGGTGAGCTGGCCGCGGCCGAGACGGCCGCGCTCGCCGCGCTGGAGGTGGCCCGGCATCATCGGTGGCGCCTTGATACAGCCGCCGCGCTCGTGTGCCTGGCCAGGATCTATTCCCGCGCGGGCCGCGCCGCCGACGCACAGAGCCGCCTGGGCGAGGCCGGTGACCTCATCGCCACCTTCGCGGACCCAGGTATTCTCGCGAGCCTGCTAGCCGACGCCAAGGGCTCGGCCGGCCAGCCGACGGCGACCCCTACGCCTCGGGCCCGGACCCGAAGGCCAGACGGCCTGACCGACCGCGAGGCCGAGGTCCTCAGCCTGCTGACGCGCGGCTGTACCAACCACGAGATCGCCGCCGAGCTCGTGGTCAGCGTGCACACCGTCGAACGGCACCTGCAGAACGCTTACCGCAAGGTCGGCGTGCGCAACCGGGCCGACGCCTCCGCCTACATGGCGCGGGACGGCAGTTGACGCCGCGACGCGGGTCCTCAGCGCAGACCCGCAACCTCAGGCCACCGGCATGGATGACCAGACGCCCGCCTCGGTCCAGGTCCGCGGCGCGGGCCTGCGCGGCAGTCCTGTGCCTGGCGCTCCTCGCCTCGCTCAGCGTGTTCGGGATAACGGAAAGCGGTCGCGAAGCGGGCGAGGGCAGCTCCGCCGGCGCGACGGCACCCGCGGCACCACCGGCAGTGGGCCGGTTCCTGGCCGCCTACGTACGGCCCGACGGCCGTGTCTGGCGGCCGGACCAAGGCGGTGACACGGTCAGCGAGGGCCAAGCGTACGGCCTGCTGCTGGCCGAGGCGGCCGGCCGCGATGACCTGTTCGGCCGGATCTGGCATTGGACGCAAGCCCACCTGCAACGGCCAGACGGCCTGTTCGCCTGGCACGCAGACGCGGCCGGCCACGTCCTCGACCCCGAGCCGGCCAGCGACGCCGACCTGCTGACCGCATGGGCGCTGGTGCGCTACCGCGGCCCCGGGGCGGCCCGGATGAACCAAGACGGCCGCCAGGTGGCCGCCGCGATCTTGGCCCATGAGGTCGCCACCGGCCCGGCCGGAACCCTGGTCCTGACGGCGGGCCCGTGGGCGGCCGGCCGTCCCGACACGCTGGACCCCAGCTATTGGTCGCTGCCCGCGCTGACCGGCCTGGCCCGTCTCACCGGGAACCACCGGTGGCTGCAGATAGCGCACGGTGCCATGACTCTTACCGCGCAGCTGACCGGGAACGGCGCGATGTTGCCGCCGGACTGGGCGGAGATGACTCCCGGCGGGGCGGTATACCCCCAGACCGCCCAGTACGGCCTCGACGCGCAGCGAACCGTCGTCTGGTTCGCCGCGTCCTGCGTTCCTCAGGCCAGGACGCTGGCCGCCCGGTGGTGGCGGCGGCTGCGCCTTCCAGGCCGATCCCGCGCTCTGGCGCTCAAGCTCGACGGCACGATCCTGAACCCAGAAGCCAACGCGCTGCCCCTCGTCGCGGCCGCGGCCGCCGCCAACGCCGCTGGCGCCGTGGGCGCCAGCCACCGCTTGCTCAGCCTGGCTGACAGCCAACAGCGACACGATGCCGGGTACTACGGCGGCGCCTGGGCCGCGTTCGGCCCCACCTTGCTCGATACCCGCCTGCTGAACGCCTGCTGACGGTCAGGGAAGAAGGAAAGCACATGCTCGCGACCAACCATGTCTTGTCGGGGGCGCTGATCGGGGCACTGGCGCGCCGCCCGATGGTGGCCTTCGGCGTCGGCGTCGCCTCGCACTTCGTGCTGGACGCGGTGCCGCACTGGGGCAAATGGGAAAGCCACAGCCGGTTCATGCGCGTCGCCGTTCCCGACGGGCTCGTCAGCCTGGCCGCGATGACGGCCTTCACCGCGCTGGCTCCGGCCGATCGCCGCGCAGTCGTGGCGGCCGGCATGACCGGGGCGCTACTGCCTGACATCAACAAGCCGGCCACGGTCTGGTTCGGCCGGTCGCCGTTCCCCGTCGCGATCGACCGGTTTCACCACGGCATCCAGCGTGAGGCACCCGGCCGCGCTCCCCTCGAACTGGTCTCCGCGGCCGCCTTCGCCGCCGCCGCGCTCATTGCGCTGCGCGGGTGCAGCAGGATCAGTAGCCGGCAGGCCACATGGCGCGCACGCAGGCCTGGCCGGGCCGGCCAGAGTGCAGCAGCCGGGAGCATGCTTCCTGCGGATCATGCTTGCCGACGGGTACCAGAGGGGGCGCTGGAAGGTGCCGGAGGGCGCATGGCGGCCAACCGGCACGTATCCCTTGATCAGCAGGCGGCCTAGGGCAACCGCCTACTCAGACCGCCGCCCCTCGGGCGGCGGCTGGACGCGAACCCGCACGCCGTCTGGCCAGGCCAGCACCGGGTTCAGCTCCAGTTCGGCGATGCGAGATAGGTCATCGGCCAGCCGAGAGTGCCAGCCAGGAGCCGTCGATCAGTTTCTCCGCCAGGTCCTGGCGGATACCGCCGAGATCGGGTACCGGCTCCGGCTGGTCCGCGCGCCAGGTGCCGTAGCGCGCCGCGTGGCCGAGAGCTCGAGCGGCGGCGACGTGATGGGCATAGGCCGGAACGGCCTGAGCGTTCTCACCTGAGCCTGGCAGTAGCCGGACCGGCTCGGCCTGGCCGAGTACCGTCGCGGCAACCGGCACTTCAAGGCGGGCCGCGCATACCCCGGGGACCAGATCGATGGTGGCGGTGGCAGCCGTCAGGGCCAGGACCGCGTCGACCCCCGGGTCAGCCCCGGCAATTTCCAGGCATATGCGGAAGGTGCCGGGTGTGATCGCGTTCGTGGTGACGACCGGCCCGGCCACGGTGGCGTCGGCCGGAAGGAGGTCCCGCAGCGCCTCCCGGGTGTGGTGGGCGAGCGTGGCGACCTGCAGCCCCGCGTCGCCGCACATGTCTGCCGCCAGCACAGCGGCGCCGCAGGTGCTGGAGACCACGGCGACCCTGCAGCCGGCCGGCACCGGCTGTGACGCCAAGAAGGCGGTGGTGCCAAGCAGCTCGCCCAGGCTGGCGGTGGCGATCACGCCCGCCTGCTCGAACACCGCCTGCCCGATCGGCTGGTGCGTGGGGTTCAAAGTGAGAATCGGCATAGTGCGCGCGATGCTCCGGGCGGTGCGGGCAAACTTGCGCGGGTCGCCGAACGAATCCAGGTGGACGACGGCCAGCCTGATCGCCGGATCGTACGCCCACTCTTGCAGCATGTCGGTACCGGACACGTCGTCTTTGTCGCCCAGCGATACAAACGATGAGGTGCCGATCCCGAGCCGGGACAACTGCTCCAGCACGGCGACGTCGCCCGCACTAGACTGCAGCGCCAGGCCGGCGGTCCCGGGCCGGGGATGCCAGGCCGCGGCGGTGGCGTTGAGTGAAACGGCGGCGCTGGCCACCCCTTCTGAGCCTGGCCCGATCAGCCGCATGCCGTGGCGGCGGCAGGTATCGAGCAACTCGGCCCGGCCCGGGCGGTCCAGGCCGGCGGTGACCACCACGAGGGCGCGGACTCCGCGCCGCCCGCAGTCTTCGGCGATTGCGGGTACAGCGGCGAGCGGAGCGGCGATGACCGCCAGGTCCACATGGTCCGGCAGGGCGGCCACCGACGGCAGGCACGGCATGCCATGTAGTTCGGCCAGGCCGGGGCTGACCACGTGGATCGGGCCGGCGAAGCCGCCGGTGACGACGTTTCGCAGGATAGTCCTGCCGGCTGACCGCGGGTCCGGGCTGGCGCCGATGACCGCGACCGAGGCCGGGGCCAGCGCATGCCGCAGGCTGGCCGCTCCGGCCGACCGCTCCCGTTCTGCCACCGCGTCCCGGCAGGCACCAAGGGCGGCGCTGGCCTCGCCGGCCGGCAGCGGGATGCTGACGTCGTACACGTCGCGTTGCCGCGCGGGCCGGATCAGCATCGTGGTGCCGTCAGCCAGCTGGGCATAAGGACCCGGCTCGCTGACGGAGCATGTCCCAGCGGACATGTCGCGCCTCCTGGGCTGTAGCTGCCAATTCCCGCCGATTTCTGCCGGTGCCCGGCCATGGCGTAGATAAGAGCTTCGTTGAGGAGGCGGCGCGTCATCATCCCCGCGATCGACCATCTTCGGCGCTGCCTGCCACTACGCAGGCCAGTGATACGCGCTAGGTAGCAGCGCAGAGTCGATGGGCCTGGGCTAATGGGAGGTAACGCTGCCGCCCGCAGCGGCGAGCGGCAGCTCTGCGCGCAGGCTGGTCCCCGCCCCGGGAGGGCTGTCGAGGAAGATTCGGCCGCCGAGCGCCTCCACGCGGTCCTTCAGGCCGGTCAGGCCGGTGCCGCGGCGGAAATCGGCGCCGCCGGCACCGTCGTCGCGGACCGCGACGCGCAGCACGCCTCCCGCAGTGTCGGCCTCGACGGTGACCGTGACGGCCGAGGCGTGCGCGTGCCTGGTCGAGTTGGTCAGCGCTTCGGCGATTACGTAGTACGCGCTGACCTCGACCTGCCCGGGCAGCCGCCCCTCGGTGTGAAGCTCGAGATCGACGGGAACCGGCGAACGGCGGGCGAGCGCCCTGACGGCCGGGCGCAGGCCGCCGGCCGCCAAGATCGCCGGGTGAATGCCGCGGGCGATCTCGCGCAGCTCCTCCAGCGCGCCATCGGCCTCGGCGGCGGCCCGGTCCAGCTGCGCGCCGAGATCGCCGGATGCGGGCGTGACCGCCGAGCGCGCCGCCCGCAACACCAGCGCGAGGGAGACCAGCCGCTGCTGCGCGCCGTCATGCAGGTCCCGCTCGATCCGCCGCCGCGCGTCATCGGCGGCCCCGACGATACGCGCCCGCGAGGTCATCAGCTCGGCCCGGCTCTCGGCATTGGCGATGGCGGTCTCCAGCAGCTGGGCGAACTGAGCCATCCGCTCCTCCGTGCCGGCCGGCGGCGACTGCTCGCGGGCCCAGGCCGCGACGGCCACACCCCACACCCGCCCGTCGGCCACGATCGGCGCGGCGACGCTTACCCGCACATCGGAGCTGCCCACATACTGGGCAATGGTGCCGTGGGGGTCCTCGTAATGCTCCATCCGCGCGGGCGCCCGGGAACGGCGAACCAGCGTGGTCACGCCCCCGTCCTCGTGGCTGAGCCGCGTCCCCGGCGCCAGTATCGCCGAGTTCGGCCCCCGGTGGGCGACCACCGTGACCTCCTCGCCCGGCTCATAGCGGGCAAGCATGACCCCGTCGGCGTCCAGCAGCCGCTCGATCTCGGCCGCCACGGCGTCGAACACTGAGTCGGGTGAAGCTCCTTGCGCGACCAGCGTGGCCACGCGCCGCAAGGCCGCCTGCTCGTCGGCGATCCTGCGGAACCCGGCGTACAACTGGGCGTTGTCCAGAGAGACGGCCAGCTGCCCGGCGATCAGCTGCACCGGCTCCAGCCGCTCGGTGGTGAACGCGCCGCGCAGCAGCCGGTTCTCCAGCACCAGCACCGCCCGCAGCGCACCGCGGCTGACCACCGGCACGGCCAGCAGCGCGCAGCAATTGACGGCGGCGAAATACCGGTCGCGGGCGAACCGGTCATCGGCGGCCGCATCCGGCACCACCAGCGGCTCGCCAGTCCGCTGCACGTACCGCAGCACCGCCATCGGCGCCGCGTCCGGACGGCTAGGGCGGCCGTCCGGGATGGCGCCGTCCTCGCCGGGGGCGGGCACCTGCCACTCTCGCCGTTCGTCGTTCCACAGCACTAGGTAGATACCGGTGGCGCCGGTCATCGCGCCGAGGACCTCGGCGACCTTAGCGTGCAGGCGGCCGATGCTGGTCGGTGAGCTCAGAGCCTGCGAGGCGGACACGATGCCGAGCAGGTCGATCGTGCCCGCGGTGACCGCGGCGCCGCGCCCGGGATGGTCGGCGAGCGGCCCGGCGTCCCCGGCGGCCGCGCCGGAGGACGGGCGCAGGACCGGGTAGGCCCAGTCCAGCTGGGCGGCCTTGGCGGTGGCGCCCCAGGTCAGGTACTGCTGGCGAGCCTGGGCGAGCAGGTCATGACCAGCCTGGTCCAGACCGTGGGTGAGGTAGAACCGGGCGGCACGTTCGGTAATAAGGGCCCGGTGCCAGGGTCGCGGCCGGACGGCGGCCTCGCGCCGGGCGGCATCGAAGGCCAGGGCGGCGGCACGGAAGTCACCGGTCGTCCAGGCCCGCTCTGCCTCCAGCAGCCGCAGCAGGTGCAAGAAGTTCTCCGGCGCGTCCGCGGCCCGGGCGGCCAGCCACCCGGTTACCTCCTCCAGCTCGGCCAGCAGGCCTTCCCGCTCCTCACCGTCGGCGGCGCGGGCCTGCCCGGCCAGGGCCAGCCCGCGCAGCAGCCGGGCCACAGCGCTCGGGTAGAACCCTTCCACAGCCGACAGCAGCGGCATCACCGCCACCGTGTGCAGGACCAGCGCGGCCTGGTCGGCGAAGATGGCGGCAGCGATCGCACCGGTGACGTGTGCGGCCAGAACCGCCACCGGGTTGCCGGCATGTCTGCCGGCCGGGCCGGCCGCAGTGGCCGCGGCAGAGCCTTCGCCACGTAGCACCTCACCGAGCCACTGGTAGCTGTCGAGCCACTGGCCAAGCTGCTCGCTGCCGCTCCGCCGTACGAACGCCAGCCCCGCCTCCACTTCGGCGACGAAGCCGTCCAGCGTGAGCGCGCAGTCCAGCAGGTAGGAGGCGGCCGTGTAGTAGGTATATACCGCGTAGCCCAGGTCACCCCCGGCGATCAGTCCCTCGCGGGCCTGCCGGATTGCCTGGACGGCGTTTTCGATCGGCTCGAACCAGCAGGCTAGGTAGGCGAACCGGTAGCGTGCCTGGGAAGCGTCCGGCTGGTACCCGCGGGCCTCACCCACCGCCAGGAGTCGTCGCATTGCCCGGTACCCGGCGGCGTAGTCCCCACGTAGCCACACGGCGGCGATTGCGGCGCTGCCCACCGGGCCGAGAAGGGCAGGCCCCGGGCCGTGCTCGAGCCAGATCCGCACTGGCTCCAAGCCCAGCCAGGCGGCCATGGCGGGATCCGCGGCGAAGTAGGCCGCCAAGGTAACTGCGTCGATCAGTCGGCACGCGGCCAGCAGCGCCGGGTCGGTGACCTCTGGCCGGGTCAGGTCTTGGGCGGCGTCGGTCTCGTCCAGCCACCGGTACAGGTGGCCGAACTGCCGGCCAAGGTCGGCGGGGAGCCCCTGCGCCGGAATGGTGATGCCGATCTCCCGCAGCGAGGCTAGGGCCAGCGCGAAAGCCTCCGCGAGGCGGCTGCGGTGGGCCAGGCTGCGCACTTGCACCACCGTGGCATCCGCGCGATCCAGCGCGGCCGGGCGCAGCTCCTCGATCAGGCTGTATTCCTCGTCGGCCTCCTCCAGTCGGCCTAGCCCGAACAGCGCGGCGTGCCGGGCGGTGCGCATCCCGGCCAGCGTGGCGGTCTCATCCGGGTTGGTTAGCGGCAACGCGGCGGCTAGCAGCGCGTCGACCAGCGCATAGTCGCCGATCAGCGCCGCTTGGGCGGCGGCGTGCCATAGCAGCTCCGCCACCTGGCGCCGCTCGGCCGGATCCTCGATCGCCTCGATTACCGCCAGGTACTGCTCGGCCGCGGCCGCATGCAAGTCCGGCACGGCGGCCAGCCGCCGTGCCATCGCCAGTTGCACGGCCTGCCGCCGCGGCGGGTCCAGCCCGGCCAGGACCGCCTCGCGGACCCGGTCGTGGCCGAACCGCACCGCCTGATGCGCCCCTGGCTCGACCACCAGCATGCCCTCATCCAAGGCTGCCGCCAGCTGCTGATCCAGCACGCCGACCGGGTCGCCGGTGGCGGCCTGCAGCACGCTCAGTTCGGTTTGCCCGCCCAGGCACGCCATCGCCTCCACTAGCTGCCGCGACTCGGCCGGCAGCGCCCCGACCCGCGCCGCGGCCAGCCCGGGCCCCTCCGGCCGGCCCAGGTACGCTCGAACCGCTGCTTCGTCCCATTGCCATCCGCCCGCCGCCGCGGCCAGTTTGCCTTCGCGGCGCAGCGCATTCAGCAACTCCACCGTCTGGTACGGGTTGCCGCCCGTATGCGGCTCGATAAGCCCGGCCAGGGCTGCCGCGGCGGGCGGGTCCACCCGCAGCATTTCCGCCACCATCGCGGCCAGCCCTGCCGCAGGCAGGCCGGCCAGCCGCAACTGCCGCACGCCAGGCTGGTCTTGCCATCGCCGCAGCAGCGCCCCGAGCGGATCCGCCGTGTCTGCCTCGAGGTCCCGGTATGCGGCCACCAGCAGCAGCCCTTCCGCCGACTCCCCGCCCAGCACCGCGTCGACCAGGCCGAGCGGCGTGCGGCCCGCCCACTGCAAGTCGTCGAGGAACACCACCACCGGCCGTTGCCGCGAGGCCACCGCCCGCAACACCCCCACGCCCGCGTGCTGCGTCCGCAGCTGCGCGGTCAGCGGATCCCCCGGATCGGGGGCCACCCCCAGAAGCGCCGCGAACTCTGGCACCGTGGCGGCCAGCAGGCCGGCGTTCGGCCCCACCGCGGCCACGATCCGGTCCCGAACCGGGGCCAGCTCCTGCTCCGGCTCGGCCAGCAACAGCCGCCCCAACGCCCGCAGCGCCAGATGCACCGCGTCGAAGCCCAAAGCCCGCCGGTACGGGTCGAACTTGCCCGCCACGAACCAGCCATCACGGTCGGCCACCACTGACCGCAGCTGGTCGGCCAGCGCTGTCTTGCCCGCCCCCGGTGCCCCGCCGATCAGCACCCCCCGGCTCTGTCCCGCCACCGCCTGCTGTAGCGCCTCCGCCAGCGCCGCGACCTCTGCTTCGCGGCCAGCCAACCGCGACGGCGCCGCCAGCCGCGCCGGGACATCCCCCGCGCCCACGGCGAACCCAGCCGTCCGGCCGCCGGCATCCCGCACCCGTTCCAGATCGTAGGCCACCCCCTCGGCCGTCTGGTACCGGCTGTCGGGCTCCTTCTCCAGCAGGTGCATGATCACCGCCGACAACTCCGCCGGGAGCGCCGGGTTCACCTCATCCGGCGGCACCGGCACCCGGGCTAGGTGATCACGCACCAGCCGCAGCGGATCGCCCGCCCCGAACGGCGGCTGACCAGTGGCCAGCTCATACAGCACCGCGCCCAGCGCATACAGATCCGCCCGCGCATCCACCGGCCGACCCGTCCGTCCGGTTGATTCCGGCGCCAGGTACGCCAGCGTCCCGGTGATCTCAGCATGCGGCAGGAATCCCGGGCGGATCTCCGCCAGCGGCATCGCCAGCGCGAAATCCACCAGGCACGGCATGCCATCACCGGACAGCACCACGTTCCCCGGGGCGATGTCGCGGTGCAGCACGCCCCGGACGTGTATCCCCGCCACCGCCTGCGCCAGCCCCACCGCCAGCCCCGCCAGGTCCTCGACCGGCAGCGGCTTCACCAGCCCGGCCAGGCTCGTGCTGCCAGCGTCCGCCAGTACGACCGACCCCGGGTATCTCGGCGCGCCCGCCAGCTGCGCGATCCCGGCGACGCCGCCCAGCCGCCCCAGTATCGCCACCTCATGCCGCAGCCGTCGTTCCGCATCCGGCCCCAGCGGCTCCTTGCGGACCACCGTGGTCCCGGGCAGGAATAGCCGGGTCACTCGGGTGCGCTCGCTCTCATGCACAACCTCGGCCCGCACGAGCGGATCCCGGATCGGCAGTACCCCGCCTGCCCCCATCCACTACCTCCACGCGCGCCTGGAGCTACCTCACGACCTCCATTTAAACCCGATCGAACGCGTTTGTGCTCCCTGCCGGACCACGCCCGCCCAGGCTCGGTGGTCAGGCGGCCAGGCAGGGCATGACGTCCGCGAACGGGGCGACCAGGATGTCGTAGTGGCGGCCGATCCGGTCGCCGGCGGCCACGGCCGCGCTGGCATCGCAGGCGGCGGCCCAGAACGCCCGGTCGGCCCGCCGCATCCGGCGGGCGGTCTCCAGCGCTTCGCGGCGGGCCAGCGACGCGGCGGCCAGGATCTCGTACCGCTCTTCCTCGGTGGTGGTGCCGTTCAGCTGGGCCCAGGCGCTGGCGCGGTCGTCCGCGCTGGCCAGCTTCCACGTCCCGCTCACCTGGTCCACCTGGTCAGCGGACAGAGCGGGAATGCCAGTGATCAGCGCCAAGACGCGCTGGCCGTTCGGGCCGAAGATCGAGGTCGTGACGTCGGACCGGCGAGGTTCCCTCTCCGTCTCCGGAACGTTCAGAGCGTACATCGCAGCCTCCGTGGCGTTTGCTTACCAACAGGCCTCAGTGTCGTCACCGCGTGGGTGAGCGGCCAACACATGTCGCAGGTGAAGCTGCCGACTGACGCCAGCCAGCAGGCGTGTTACCGGTCAGCAGGCGTGCGACCGCCTGCTGACCGGTATCCAGGCTGCGCTCCAGGCTCGGTGAGCCAGGAACCCCGAGGCCCGCGGATTAGGGCAATCATCCGCGAAATCATCCAGGGCATGTGACGTCGGGTCACCAAGTCTCGCACGAAGGTTGGCATTGACCAGGAAGGAGCTGGACATGCCAGTTACCGGCGGACTAGAGAATGCCGTCGAGGACGCCGCGGTGACGCGTTGCCGCCGCCAGCTAGCACAGCAGCTGAGGCTGGACTCCATTCGTGCGAGCGCCACGGCCGACCTGGGACATCCCGCGTCCTCCATATCTGCTGCAGAGCTGATGGCCGTGCTGCTGGACGGCCATCTCAGGCCCGACTTCTGCGGCCACCAGGATCCGCGCCGTGACCATCTGATCTTCTCCCAGGGCCGCGCCTGGCCGTTGTACTACGCGATGCTGACGGCGGCCGGAGCGATCCGCGAGGAAGAGCTCCTGGGCTTCCCGAAGTTCGGCCGCTGGCCGCTGGGTCACTCGCTGCAGCCCACCTTGCCAACCGACGTGGCGACCGGCTTGATGGGGCCGGGAGTGCCCGTCGGCGTCGGCCTGGCCCTGGCCGGCAGGCGCCTGGACCGGCTGCCCTGCCGGGTGTGGGTGCTGTGCGGGGACACCGAGATGGCCGAGGACTCCACCTGGGAGGCGATCAGCTATGGCGGCCGGGCGGCCCTGGACAACCTGACCGTGGTCGTCGACGCCAACCGGCTGGGCCACGCCGGCGAGATCATGCTGGGCAGAGATCTGCAGCGGGCGAGGGCTTTCGGCTGGCATGCGGATGTGATCGACGGGCATGACGTGGACGCGATCGACCGGGCTTACCGGGAGGCGGCCACGAAAACCGGGCGGCCCGCGGTGATCTTCGCGCGCACGCGGATGAGCCGCGGCGTTGACCCGGCCGCCGGCCGGCGGGGCCACCGCCGCACGCCAGCGCACAATCCGGAAGGGATGAGCGCCGAGCTTGGCCGCGAGCGCCTTCGGGTTCACGTCGCGCGGCCCGGCACTGTGCGCCGGACGCATCGTTTCGAGGTGCGCGGACAGGTAGAACGTCCGCGCTGGGACGTCGGAGCGCACATCGCCACCTGGGAAGCCTACGGCGAAGCCCTCGCCGCCCTCGGTCACCGGCGCGGCGACGTCGTGGCACTGGACGGCGAGGCGTCGAGCGCGACGTGCTCCGAACCGTTCGCGCAGGCGCACCCGGAGCGCTACTTCGAGATGTTCATGGCCGAGCGCCCGATGATCGCAGCCGCCGCGGGCATGCAGGCGCGCGGCTGGGAGCCCTTCGCCTCCGTCTTCTTGTCTCGCGAGTGCGACTTCGGACGCCTGGCCGCGATCTCACGAGCGAACCTGCGTCTGGTCGGTTCCTGCGCTGACCTGGCCATCGGCGAGGACGGCGACGCCTCCCGGGTGGCCCTGGAGGACTTCGCGTCGCTGCGTGCGGTGGCCGGCAGTGCCGTCCTGCACCCCTCCGACGCCAACCAGGTGCCGCCGCTGGTGGCGCAGATGGCCGCCCGCCCGGGAATCTCCTACCTGCGAACCCTCCGCTCGAAGACGGTCGTCCGGACCCGTCCTGATGAGGACATCCGGATCGGTGGCAGCCGGCTGGTGCGCAGCAGCGACCACGACGACGTCACCGTGGTCGCCTGCGGCGCGACCGTAGCGGAGGCAGAAGCGGCGGCCAGGCAGCTCGAGCGCGACGGCGTGCGGGTGCGGGTGATCGACTGCTATTCGATCAAGCCGATCGACGCCGAGGCGCTGCGGGCAGCGGCCAGGCAGACTGCGGTGATCGTCACCGTCGAGGATCACCGGGCCGTGGGTGGCCTCGGCGAAGCCGTGGTGAGCGCCCTCGCCGGTGAGCCGCATCG
>Ga0335085_10007537_pt1 | contig 16844 bp, 16 predicted proteins | sample Lox_Sample_45_FD_206712 | JGI IMG/M metagenome (GOLD analysis project Ga0335085, IMG submission 206712) | Soil microbial communities from Loxahatchee National Wildlife Refuge, Florida, United States - Lox_Sample_4.5 | ecosystem: Environmental > Terrestrial > Soil > Wetlands | place: USA...
GCAACATACTCGCCTCCCCAGGGCCGCAAGTCGAGCCGTACGGCCACGGGATCGGGATCCTCGCTCAGGCACACGAACGTCCCGGGCTTCCCGGCTCTTTCCCAGAGGGGCTCCGCGTCCTGTGACGCCCGGATCGTGGCCAGAACGACGACGGGCGGCTGTGCCCGTGAAAACTGGGTGCCCAGATTGGCCGTTTTGAGGTCGAATCGTTCGATAGCCACGCCGGCTTCAGTATAGCGTCCGGCGATGGCCGGAAGCTCGGGAGGATTGTCCTTGGCGTCGGCCACGACGATGGCCAAGGTGCCGCTCGTGCCGTCGCCCGCCGCCTTTGCCGCGGCGCGATGCCGAATCTCCTTGAACACCCCGCGCGTGCGCGCCTCGAGCTGCTTCAAAGTCGAGCTGTTCTCGATCACGAATTGCGACAGCGCTCGTTTCCGTTCGGCGGGCATCTGGGCGGCGATCATCCGGTCCGCGTCGTCGTTCGAGAGCCCGCGCATGGCGCGCAGGCGGGTGCGCCGCAGCGCCTCAGGCGCGTCCACCAGTACGACGACGTCGAACTGTGCCGGGTCGGCGGCTTCAAACAACAATGGAATCTCGTTAACGACCAGGAGATCGCCCCGGCCCTGGGCTTCGGTCTGCAGCACGGCCCGGCGCTCCTGAACCACAGGGTGCACGATGGCATTGAGCGCGGTGAGCGCGGACTCGTCTCCCATGACCTTGGACCGTAACGCCGCCCGGTCGAGCGACCCATCGGACGCGAGTACGTCTGACCCGAACCGGCGCACGATTGACGTCAGGGCCTCGCTGCCCGGAGCCTGGGCGGCGCGGGCCAGCTCATCGGCGTCGATGATGGTCGCACCCCAGCGCCTGAGAAAGCCGACGACCGTGGATTTTCCCGCTGCGATGTTGCCTGTCAGGCCGACGTTGAGCATCTGACTCCCTGGAAAAGCGTTGTATTACGCCATGACGCCACGTCAGCGGAGCACGACGCGAGCAATGATGCCTGATCAGTGCGCTCTCATGCAACGTGGCGCCATGGCGTCGCGAAACGGTGAGGAGTCGGGAGGGGGTCGAGAAAGTCCAGCTATCTTGCGGTTTTTTGGGGGATATCCCAATATAGCCCCCAGTTTTCAAGGCTTTTCGGGCTACTCGCACCCTACCGCCACCGCAACAAGGAGAAATTCCGTGAACAAAGCCGAGCTGACGACGGCACTGGCCATGCGGACCAAGATGTCCAAAGCCGATGCTGGTCGGGCGATTGAGGCCCTCTTCGATGATAAGGGAATCATCGCGGTCGAGCTCAAGAAAGGGGCGAAGGTCCAGATCACCGGGTTTGGCAACTTCGAGGCCCGCAAGCGCGCCGCCCGCACCGGCCGGAACCCGAAGACCGGTGGAGTCATCCAGATCAAGGCGTCGATTGCGCCCGCCTTCCGGGCCGGCAAGCAGTTGAAGAGCGCGGTCAATACCGCAAGGAAATAGGTTCGAATCACCCGGGGCCGCCTCCTGAGAGGCGGCCTCCTCGTTTTACGCGTAACGGTCGAGTCGGGCGGTCACCCGACGACCACGGATGGTCACGCGTCCCAGTGCCTGAACGGCTTCGGTCACTCGTGCCGCGCTGAGCTCGACGATGGAGAAGGTCTCGCGTACGTCGACGCGCCCGATGTCGCCTTTGGCGAGCCCCACCTCCCGAATCAACGCCCCCACGACGTCCTTTGCGCTCGCTTTGTCCTTCTTCCCGACGTTCAGAAAAATCTTGGCACGCTGCTCTGAAGCGACCGGGGTGGAAGCGGACAGTTCACCCTTCCCGCTTTTCGCTTGCTCGCGCTGCAATGCCAGCACCGCCCCCGCGACCAACGCCGGGTCGAAGCGCTCGAACAGCGGATCGAGCAGCGCCAGCTCCGGCTCGAGGCGGCTCTGCTCGAGCAGGGTCGTGAGCCGCGCTCGCAAGGAGGCGCCGCGATCGCGGGCGCGGTCCGCTTCGGAAGCCAAGTTGACCGGCTCGAGCGGGGCAGCGAGCGAGCGTAGATAAGAAAGGCCGAGCGGAGCAGTCAGGATCGTCACGGGACCAGCCTTGCACAGCTCGGCAAACTGCGTGCGGGTCGGGAGCAGGCGGCAGATGACCAGGTCCGTACCGGCTGGCGGTATTTCACCGTCGTTGGGCCACACAAACGGCTGGCGGGGATCGAGCGCGTCGATCACGTCTCGCACGGCAGCGCCGCGACGTTCCGGCGGGACAATGACGTAGCGGGCCGGCGCGACCGGGCCGAGCCGTGCCCCTTCGCGGCTGACGGAAAGCGAGCCTACGATCTCGGCTCGGTGTGCTTGTCGTTCGAGGAAGTCCGTCAGTTCGGCTGGATTCCAACTGAGGATGATCCGGCGCGCGCCGTGCGCCCCGGCGAGTACCGTATCGAGCGTCGCGGCGTGGTCACTCGTGACGACCGACTCGGGCCAGGCGACGATGATGGCCGCGAGCGATTCGAGCTTCAGGACGGATCGGGTGACCAGTGCGGCAAGATCGCCGATTTCGCCGGCGACTAGCGCGGGTGGGTACACACCGGACGCGGGCTCGCGTTCGCGCAGTACGCGTGCGGAGCGGGCCAGGCCTGTGACCACGTGAACCCGTCGCTCCGCGGGGGCATTGTCTCCCCAGAGAATCGCCGTGCTGTGGTCGGCGCAGACGATCAACGCAAAACGGCCATGCTCGGCGGCCGGGACGAGGTCCCACACCGCCCGCGCTTGTTCGGGCTCGGGGGGTGTCACCAGCACTACCGGTCGGCCGCGCTCCAGGGCGGCCCGTGCGTCGTCCAGCATCACGTCACGACCTCAATTGTCAAAGAAGGGTGCAATATACGCATTCCGTATCCCCTCTCTATATTGCGTCCCATGAGTGGTGGTCTCTCTCCCAATCTCCAGCATCTCGAAACCTCGGCGACGATCGCGATCTCGCAGGAGGCGAAGCGGCGGCGCGCGGCGGGCGAAGACGTCATCGATCTGGGCGCTGGTGAGCCGGATTTCGCGACGCCGTCCATCCCTTCCGACGCCGGTCTGAAGGCGATTCGCGACGGCAAGACCCACTATCCCGCGAACGAAGGCATTCTCGAGCTCCGCGTCGCTGCGGCGAAGCATTTGTCGCTGCTCTCCGGCGGCCGTCCGGTGAATGCCGACAACATCGTGATCTCGAACGGATCGAAGCAGTCGCTGTTCAATGTCTGCTTTACGCTGTTCGGTCCGGGCGACGTGGTCGCGATTCCGGCGCCGGCGTGGGTGTCGTATCCGCAGATCGTGCATTTGGCGCGCGCGCGGCCCGTGCTGGTGCCGGGAGATCCCGAGTGGAGCCTCAAGGTCGGCGTGCGCGACCTCGAGCGGGTCGTCCCGGGTACGCAGGGGTTGATTCTGTGCTCGCCGTGTAATCCGACGGGCGCCGTGTACACGCATGCCGAGATCAAGGCGATCGCGCAGTGGGCGCTCGAGCGCCGGGTGTGGGTGATTGCCGACGAGATCTACCGGCGGATTCACTACGGTCCGGGTCCCGCGCCGTCATTCCTCGATCTCCCGGACGAATTGCTGGAACGCGTGGTCGTGATCTACGGGGTGAGCAAGGCGTACGCGATGACCGGATGGCGAATCGGCATCGCGCTCGCTCCCGCGAAGATCGCGAAGGCCATGGCGGCGCTGCAGTCGCATACCACGACGGGCGCGAACCACCCGGCGCAATTTGCGGCGGCCGCCGCGCTTTCCGATCAGCGGGTCGAGCAGGACGTCACCCGCATGGTCGCCGAATTCCGCAAGCGCCGCGATCTGGTCGTGAGCCGGTTCCGCGAGGAGCTGGCGGGCGTGGAATTCGTCGACCCACTGGGCGCGTTCTACTTTTTCTTCCGGGTCGACTCGCTGGGCAGCCTCACCGGGACGGAGTTCTGCACGCGGCTCATCACGTCGTCCGGAGTCGCGCTCGTTCCCGGCGCGGCATTCGGCGATGACCGTTACGTGCGCCTGTCGTACGCCGCGGCCACCGGGGAAATCGAGCGCGCGTTGACCAAGATCGTCGCGTTCGCCAAGAAGCTCGGAGACTAAATCGGGAGTAGTTTTCAGGATGCTCCCCGACGCTCAAATCAAGCCGCTGGGTGGAAAGCTCCCCACCGTTTCATATCACTGGGATCCCGAAACGGACATTCTCTCCATTTCGTGCAAGGGCGTGACCAAAGCGCAGGGGTTGAACGGCACTGTCGATCTCGAAGGCGCCGACGGGTCGTTTGTGGTGATCGACGTGGCCGACGGGTGCCTGCGCGGCGTGGATGTCGTGTCGTGGCCGGACGACGTTCGCACGGTGGCGGATCTGGGCGTACCGGCCGAGCCGAAGCACGCGCGCGTGGTCTTCCCGAGCCGCCCGTCGCAGCCCGGCACCGTTGCGGCGGTCGAGGTAGACACCGCGCTCACGATCGAGAAGAACGCCGGCGAGACGGTGTTTCACCTGCGCGTGGGGCGGACCCGACCCGTGACCGCGCTGCAGGTAGCTGACCGCTTGCTCGTCGAGATCGACAAGAAGGAGCGGCTCGCCGGACTGTGGTTCCTCGACGTTCCCCCATTCCCTAACGTCGAATCACCGGCGTGAGCGCCGAGCAGAGGCTCGCGGCGTATGTGACCGATCTGTTTGCGGCCGAAGATCGGGTTCTCAAGACGATTCGCGAGCGGCAGGAGCATCATGGGCTGCCGGCGATCAACATTTCCGCGGATGAGGGTAAGCTCCTGCAGGTGCTGCTGCGGGCGGTCGGGGCCCGCCGGGTGCTCGAGATCGGCGCGCTCGCCGGCTATTCCGGAGTCTGGCTGGCCCGCGCGCTGCCCGAAAACGGCGTGCTCACGACCATCGAGCTCGATCCCCGTCACGCGGCGCTCGCCCGGCAGGCCTTCGACGAGGCCGGGGTCGGCGCGCGCACCCGCGTGCTCGAGGGCCGGGCCCAGGATGTGCTCGGAACCCTGGAGCCGGGCTTCGACGCGGTGTTCGTGGATGCCGACAAGGCGCCGTTGGCGCAGTACTTCGAGCAAGCCGTTCGCCTCGTGCGCACGGGCGGGCTCGTGCTGCTCGACAACGCGTTCCGCCACGGCTCGGTGGTCGATCCCAACGATCGTACGCCCGATACCGAAGGGATTCGCACGTTCAACCGGCTCGCAGCACGCGATGCGCGCCTCATCGCGACCATCGTGCCGATTCGCGACGGGCTCCTCGTCGCTGTGAAGTTGGGGGAGTGATCCCGGCATCGTTGCCGCCGCTCCGCGGCCTGTCCGAGCCGGAAAAATACGAGCGGCTCGTCGAGCGCGCGCCCGAGATCTGGTGGAGCGACACCGGGCCGTTCGTTGGACTGCACGAGCTGAACGTGGTACGCGTGGACTACTTCCGTCGTGTCTTTGGCGGATTCGCGGAGAAACGCGTCCTCGACATCGGCTGCGGCGGCGGCATTCTGGCGGAAGCGCTCGCCCGGGAAGGGGCGATTGTTACGGGCATCGATCCGTCGGAGCGCTCGCTTGCGGCGGCACGCGCCCACGCGCGCGAGGCGTCGCTCTCGATCGAATACCGGGTGGGCACGGCGGAGGCGGTCGACGGGCGGTTCGATCTCGTATTCGCCGTCGATGTCCTGGAGCACGTGGACGATGTCAGCGGGACGCTGGCCGCCATCACGCGCGTGCTGGCGCCGGGCGGCGGGGTCGGGTTTCTGACGCACAACCGCACGCCGGCGGCATTTCTCGATCTCATCTGGGAGGAGGAGTACGTGCGTCATTCGATGCCCGAGGGGTTTCACGAGTTCGCGCGGTTCATTACGCCCGACGAACTGCGCGGCCTGTTCCAGCGTCACGGGATCATCGTGCAGGAAGTGAAGGGCATCGCGCGCGCGGGCGGCACACGGGTGCTCACCGATACGACCGACGTGACGTATCTCGGATGGGCCCAGAAGGGGTCGTGACCGCCGCGCGCTGGCAGGATGCACTGATCACCGCGGGGGCGATCCCGGCGTCCCACGTGCCGGACCAGAGTCTCGGCCGCGAAGATCTGATCGACGTGGCCGGGGCCGAGCTGGTGGAAGATGCCCGGGTGCGTGCCCATCCCGTCGAGCCGGCGGACCTGGGGCCGGCACCCATTTCGTTTCTCGACGCGATTCAACGCTGGAAGGTCGCCTATTACGATGGCGTCGTGCCGATCGCGCGCGGCTACGTCGCCGCGGCGGTGCGCCGCCGCACGCCCGCCGACCGGCGACTCCACACGGCGCGCGAGCGGTCTCGTGAGATGCTCGTGACGGCCGTGGAGCGCCTGCACGCCGGGGTGCGCGCCGCCCTCGAAACGAGCGGCATCGAGCTGCTCGACGTGCCCGAGATGGCGGGGCAACCGGCGCGGGCGCAGGAAGCCGCGCGGCGCGTGATCGAAAATGCTCGCGTGGCGATCGAGAAGCAGCTCGGCGAAGCGCACGCGGCCACGCTCGCAGCGGACGAATGGCTCGTGCTCGATGGCGTGCTCTCGGAATCGGCTCTACTCGCGCGGCATCCGCGGGCCCTGGGCGTCATCAAGAGCCACGGCGCGCAATACTTCGAAGGCGACGACCTCACCCTCGCGCTCACGATTCCCGCGCTGCATCGCACCAGCGTGTTCAAACCGCGCGGCCGCGCGCGCAATGAGGTGCACTCCTGGTACTTGAGGCTGTGGCCCTGGGAGGGCAACGACATCCTGTTCGGCCTCCTCAGGATCGAGGCGCGCGCATTCGAGCGCAGCCCCGCGGTGGCCCAGGAGGTCAGTGGCTGGCTGGTGCGCGAGCGCGCGCCGGTCTCGACCCCTGACGCGCGGTGGGATCGCTTACTTTACCCCATCCACGACGTGGAGACCTATCTGAAGGCCCGCGCTCCGCGCGAGTTGCTTCCCGCTCCCGCTTCCCGGCTTCCGAGGGCATCGTGATCGAGAGCTCGTCCCCCGCTCCCCGTGCCATCGGTCGCGTCGTCGCCACGGAGCAGAAGCCGGCTACGCCTCACCAATTCCAGTTCTGGACCGCGGTCGACACGACGATCGGCATCGGGGCGATCGTGAAAGTCGGGCAGGGGGGGGACGCCCGAACGGTCTTCGGCGTCGTGATCGACGGGTTCGCGTACTCCGATCTCGTGACGCCGCTCCATGACGTGATCGGCGCGGAGGGCGATCCGGCTCGCGCCGCTCACAGTCCCAGCGCGCGCCAGGAGATCCGCCTCTGGTCCGCGGCGGTGCTGCGTCAGGACCCCGAGGAGCCGCTCCAGCCAGTGCCGCTGGGCGACGTGTTCGTCGCCAGCGACGCCGATGTCGCGCATGCGCTGCGGATGGAGCGCTATCTCGCCTCCGCCACGCCCACCGCGATCCCCCTCGGCCTCTACACCTCCGGGGGACTCGAGTCACCGGTCTATCTCGATGCCGATTTTCTGCTCGGCCCCGAAGCGGCACACCTGAACATCTCGGGCGTGTCGGGGCTCGCGACCAAGACGAGCGCGGTCGAGTTTCTGCTGTCTTCGATATTCCAGCGCTACCCGGCCCACAAGGGCCGCATCGCGGCGGTCTGTTTCAACGTCAAGGGCCCGGACCTCTGCTTCCTGGATCAGGCCGCCGGGCTCGATGAAGACGATCGCCGCCGCTACGAGCGGCTGGGGCTCGTTCCCGAGCCGTTCGAGCGGGTGCGCTACTTCGCTCCATTCAAGCCGGATGGCGTCAATCTCAATACGCTGCGAACCCATCCCGACCTCGTCGCCGATGTCTCGCCCCTCGTGTGGGGACTGCAGGAGGTGCTCGACTACGCCGAAGTCCTGCTCAATCGCGACGACATCGACGCCAAGGCCGATGCGTTCATCGATTTTCTGTCGGACCGCGTCGTCGGGAAGGAGTTCGACGACGGCTTCGGCGGGACGCACCGGGTGCAGAGCTTTGCCGACCTGGACGGATTGTTCCGCGCGATCTTCAACGGGCTCGAGCTCGCGAGCGGCGGCCGCAGCGACACATGGCGCACGCATCACATCGCCACCATGCGCAAGGTCCGGAACCGGCTCGCGAATATTTCCACGCGGTGCAAGGGCCTCGTGACCGATGATGGGATGCCGAACGACCTCCCCTGGGGGGGATTCGAAGACCGCACCGTGTACGTCATTGACGTCGCCAGCGTCGACCCGCTGGGTCAGGATCTGGTGTTCGCCCGCGTCGTGTCGAAGCTGCGGGAGCATCTCGAACGGCGCGCGCTCGGCGTGGACGCCGTGGTGGTGTTCGTCGATGAGTTGAACAAGTACGCGAGCGCCGACGGTCCCGAGACGTACGTCCGCAAGATGCTGCTCGATATCTCCGAGCGCGGCCGCTACCTGGGGCTCGTGCTGTTCGGAGCCGAGCAGTTTCGCTCGCAGATTCACCGCCGCGTGGTCGGGAATGCGGGCACGATCGTCTACGGGCGCATGGACTTTGACGAGTTGGCGACGCCCGGATATCAGGTGCTCTCTCCGGCGACCAAGATCAAGCTGGCAACGCTCCCCGCCGGCGAGCTGATGGTGCGCCATCCGCACTTCACGCAGCCGATTTTCGTCCGATTTCCGCGGCCGGCGGTCCTGCGCGGCCGGGATGGGGTGGAGCGATACCCGCCGGTCGCGGATTTGTCGTTCGGCGACGCCATCGCGCGCCAGCTCGTGCAGCTCGACCGCCGCGTGCGGCCAACCGTGGTGCACGATCTGATCGCCGATCGCTCACCCGAGGACGTGCGGCGGGCGCTCGCGGCCACGCGTCAGGCCCGGCCGGAAGATCCGCTCGCCTATTTCCGAAAGGTGTTGGGGACGTCAGTGACCGGGACCGCCACCGTGCGCACCCGCGAACCCGTACCTCCGCTGACATCCATTGCGGATGAACCGTATTGAAAGGCGAAAGACGTCGAGAGAAAACCGTCCACAATCATTTATATTCGTGTCGTCGGCGAACCTCTCTCCTGGAGTGGGTTAATGCTCTTGCGGCGCACCCTGGCGTCTGTTGCAATCGCGATGCTCGTCCTGTCATCGAGCTGCAAGAAGCAATCCTCCGGTCCCAAGCTCACCCTGCGCTACCATCCGCCGGCGGGCGCCGATTACCGCTACACGCTCGAGCAGCACAGCAGCATGAAATTCGAGTCTGGCCCGATGGCCCAGATGCCGCAGCAGACGCTGACCATGAAGATGTATCTGCGGCAGGCCGTGGTGGGACCCACGGATAGTGGAATCGGGGTGACCGTCACGATCGACTCTACGACGATCGATTCGCCCAACTATCCGAGCGGTTCGTTCTCTCCGGCATTGAACCAAATGCGCGGATTGAAGAGCAACATCGTGTACGATCCTCGAATGAACGTGGTTCACGCCGAGCTGGCCGGCGCCGAGGGTCCGTCCCCGATCACCAACCAGATCGAACGCAGCATCAAGAACCTGGTGTTCCCGCTGCCGGCGGATCCGGTTGGTATTGGGGACTCCTGGACCACCGAATCGGAGCTGCCGATGGGTCAGATGGGCGGATCGCAGACGCCCGCCAAGGCCAAGACCAAGCTCACGGTCAAGGAGATCCACAGCGAAGGGGCGGACACAACGGTGCTGCTCGGTGTCGAAACCACCTATCCCACTGATCCGATCGCCGTATCGGCGGAGGGGCAGACGCAGACGTTGAAGTTGTCGGGCAGCCTGACGGGCGAGCAGCTGTTCTCGGTTTCCAAAGGCGCAGCCGTGCGATCGAATGTCGAAGGCACGGTACACGTTCATATCACCGGGGGCTTTGCGGGACAGCAGGGCTCCGACATGGCCATGCAACAGGCGACGATATTGCAGCTGGACAACGCGAAGTGAGCGGGTGAAGCTCGCCCATCTCGCGGACCTGCATCTCGGCTTCCGCCAGTTCGAGCGGCAAACGCCCCGCGGGGGCAACCAGCGCGAAGCGGACATCGCCGAGGCGTTCCGCAGGGCCGTGGACGACCTCCTCGTCCAGAAGCCCGACCTGATCGTCGTCGCCGGCGACGTTTTCCATTCCGTTCGTCCCAGCAATCCCGCCATCCTGTTTCTGTTTCAGCAGCTCCAGCGGCTGCGGGGCGCGCTCAGCGCGACGCGGATCGTCATGATCGCCGGGAACCACGACACGCCGCGATCGGTCGAGACCGGCGCCATTCTCAGGCTGTACGAGGCGCTCGGCATCGAGGTCGTGCTGGATGAGGCGCGGCGCCTCGTGTTTCCGAACCTCGACTGCTCCGTCCTCGCCGTGCCGCACCAGGCGCTGATGCAGGCCGAGCGTCCGGCGCTCCGGCCGGAGCGCGGCGGTGGAGCGACGCGCAACGTCCTCGTATTACACGGTGTGCTCGACGACGTGATCGATCCCGAATGGAGCGTATCGGACTACGGCAGCGCCCGGCTCACGCGCGCCGAGCTCTCGGCCGCGCAGTGGGACTACGTGGCATTGGGTGGATACCATGTCCGGCGGGAGATGGCCGCGAATGCCTGGTACTCCGGGAGCCTCGAGTACGTGAACCCGCGGGCATGGGTTCAGCTGCGCGAAGAAGAGGAGCGCCGCGTTCCCGGAAAGGGCTATCTCTTGGTCGAGCTCCCCGGCGCACGTACGACGTTCCGGGCGATCGAACCGGTCCGCGCACTCATCGACCTCCCGGCAATTCACGGCGCGGGGCTTACCGCGAAGCAGCTGGACCACGAAATCGCGCGCCGCGTGAGCGAGTGCCGGCCGGCGATCCCGGATCAGGTGGTGCGCCTCGTCGTGTACGATGTCTCGCGCGCCACCGCGCGCGACCTGAACCACACGGCGATCCGGCAGTACAAGGCGTCGGCGCTCAATTTCAATCTCGACATTCGCCGGCCCGAAGTCCGATCCGGCAGCGCTCCGACCGAAGCGATCGGTGGGAAGCGGCAGGCGCTGCGCGACACCGTGCGCGAGTTCCTGAGCAGGCGCCCGCTCGATGCCGATCTCGATCGCGCGGAGTTCGTCGGGCAGGGCGTCGAATATTTCGATCGCGCGGGACTCGAGACGACGCCCCCACTCCCCGAGCAGCGCTGATGCAGCTCTACCGGCTCAAGCTCGTCAACTTCCGCCAGCACGTCGACACGGAAATCGTGTTCGGTCCCGGGATCACCGGGATCATCGGGCCGAACGGCTCGGGCAAGACGACGTTGCTCGAAGCGATCGCGTGGGCCATTTACGGCAACGCCGCCGCGAGGGGAGACAAGGACTCGATCCGTTCGCTCGGCGCCAAGCCCAGATCGTCGGTGCGCGTCGAGATGGATTTCGGCCTGGGGGCGCACACCTATCGCGTGATGCGCGGGCTGCACGCGGCGGAGCTCTCGGTGGACGGCGCGGTCGTCGCGAATTCGTTGACCGAAGTGACGGCCCGCCTCGAGCGCTCGCTCGGGATGACGCACGACGAATTCTTCAATACGTACTTCACCGGCCAGCGCGAGCTGGCCGTCATGGGCGCGTTGTCGCGGCCGGAACGCGCCGCGTTCCTCTCGCGCGTGCTGCGGTACGAGCAGCTCAGTATCGCGCAGGAGCGAATCCGGGAAGAGCGGAACGCGGTCGCCGCGGAGCTGCGGGCGCTCGAGTCCGCGCTTCCCGATCCCGCCGTGCTCCAGGCGGAGCGGCGCGAGATCGAGCAGCGGCTCAAAGGGGCCCGGCGCGCCGCGAGTGCCGCGGAAACGGCCCGGACCAGGGCTCAGGCCGGCTGCGCGCGCGAGGAGCCACGCTGGAACGAGTGGGTTGCCCGGCGCGAGCGCACGCTGTCGCTCGACGGGGAGCGGCGCATGGCGGAGCAGGCGGTCGTGACGCGCCGCCAGGAATTCCAGCGGCTCGACAAGGAACTGGCGGAGGCGCTCGCCGCGAGGGAGCAGCTGCGCGAGCGCGCCCGCGCTCGAGCTTGCCCCCGTCGCCGCTCTGCGGAGCGAGCTGGGCGAGCTCGAGCGTCTGCAGCGCGAGGAGGCCGCCCGGCGCGCCGGGCAGGCGCAGCTCGATGAGCTGTCGCGCGCGATCACGCGGCTGGAAATCCGGACACGCGAGCTCGAGCCCGCCGCGGATGCGCTGGGGCAGGCGGAAAGCGAAGTGCGCGCGCTGGGAGACCGGCTGCAGGCGGCGGAGCAGGCTGCCGAGACCGAGCGTGCGGCGTGGGTGCGCGAGAAGGAGTACGCGGCAACGCGCCGTGCCGAGCTCTTGAAGCAGTACGACGATGTGCGTGAGCAGCGGGAGAAAATCGCGGCGCTCGGGCCCGAGGGGGAATGTCCCACGTGTCGGCGCCAGCTTGGGGTCGAGCACGCCGCCGTGCTCGGCGTCCTCGACCGGCAGCTCCAGGCCGTCATCGACGACGGCAAGTATTTTCGCGGCCGCCTGGAACAGCTCGCCCAGCCGCCGCACGGCGTGTTGAGCGCGGAGGGCGAGCGCGACAAGCTGCGCGACGAGCTGCGCCGCGCGAGTGAGCGCGCGGGTCTCGTCCGGGCGCAGGTGGAGGAGCGGGCCCGGGCGCGTCAGGAGCTTGACGCCGCGCGCCGCCGCGCGGATGTCTTGAAGCAGGGCCTCGACGCGCGCCCCACGGGATACGACGCCGCCCGGCACGACAGCGTCCGGGCCGAGCTGCTCAAACTCGACCCGATCGCCCTCGAGGCGGCGGCGCTCGAGGCCCGCGCGCAGCGAGCCGAAGGCCTCGTGCCGGAAGCGGAGCAGGCCGAGCGGGATCTGTCCACGGCGGAGCAGCGTGTGCGGACGCTCACTGAAGCCGTCGCGGCGGAAGGATATTCCGAGGAGCGCTACCGCCTGGCCAAGGATCGCTACGATCGCGCGCTCGGCGCATTACGCGAGGCGGAGCTCGCGTTGGTCGAGGCACGCGGTGCGCTGACGCGGGCGGAACACGACGTCATCGAAGTCGAGAAGCGAGCCCGCGAGCGGGCGGCACGGGAACTCGAGATCGCCGCCCGGAAGAGTCGCCTCCGCCTGCACAACGAGCTGGACCGCTCGTTTTCAGACTTGCGCGCGGACTTGAATGCCGCCATGCGTCCGGAAATCGCCGAGCTGGCGTCGGGGTTCCTCGCCGATCTCACCGACGGCCGCTACGACCAGGTGGATTTGAACGAGAACTATGAGGTCACGATTCTGGACGACGGCGTTCCGAAACCCGTGATCTCCGGTGGAGAAGAGGACATTGCCAATCTCGTGTTGCGGCTCGCAATTTCCCAAATGATCGCCGAGCGCGCCGGCCAGCCGTTCTCGCTGCTCGTGCTCGACGAGATTTTCGGAGCCCTGGACGAAGCACGCCGCCAGCACGTGCTCGGCCTGCTCCGGCACCTGGGCGATCGGTTCCCGCAGGTCATTCTCATCACGCACATCGAGCAGGTGCGCGATGGACTCGATCGTGTGATCCGGGTGGCGTACGACGCGGCGCGCGGTGTCAGCGCGGTGCGGGATGACGCCCCGGTTCCCCTCGCGCCTCCTCCCATTGGAGCACCGGATGAGAGCGTGGCTGCCTGAACGCCAGCTTGTAGGCCCGGAACGCGCCGACGAAACGGGGATCGACGGGCTGAACCGGGTTTTCGCGGACGCCTTCACCGACCGCTACCGCCGCGACGGGCTCGTCGGGGTCCGCGTCCCGTACCTGAACCCGCAGGTGTGGCGCTACGCGCTGCTCGACGCCGGTGACGGCGCGATGCTGTGGCGTGACGAGTCGGGTGACGTCGCCGCGTTCAACATTGCCCATCGATCCGGCGCCGAGGCGTGGATGGGCCCGCTGGCCGTCCGACCGGATCGGCAGGGTGGCGGGGTGGGGAAATCGATCGTCCGCACCGCCGCCGACTGGCTCACGAGCCAGGGCGCCGTCACGATCGGCCTCGAGACCATGCCCCGAACCGTCGAGAACATCGGATTCTACGCGCGGCTGGGATATGCGCCCGCATATCTCACGATCACCATGACCAAGGACATCCCGGGCCGGGGACATCCCGCGCCCGCGTTGCTCTCGGCGCGCCGCGACGCGGAGCGCGAAGAGTGCCTGCGCGCGATCCGACAGCTGATCACGAGCATCATTCCCGGGCCGGACTTCACGCGGGAAATCCTGTTGAGCGAGCAGCTGGCCCTCGGCGACACGACCCTGGTCGAAGCGGCCAACGGGCTCGACGCCGCCATCCTCTGGCATTCGGCTCCGCTCGCGGAAGGCCGGGCGCGGGAGGAGCTGCGCATCCTCAAGCTCGCGGCGCGCGACGATCGCGCGTTTTCGGCCGCGCTCGCCGCCACCGAGGCCACGGCCGCGCGCGCCGGCATTCGCCGTGTGGCCGTCCGCTGTCAAACGCGCTACGAGAGCGCATTCCGCCATCTCGTGGAGCGCGGCTACCGGGTCCGCTGGACCGATCTGCGGATGACGCTGGACGGGTATCCCGAGCCGCATGCGGAGAAAGGAGTCCTGTTTTCGAACTGGGAGATTTGAAGCCCGCTCTGCTGATCTTCGCCGCCACCTATCTCCTCATCGCCGTCCAGCGTCTCCCGTTCATTCAGCTCAACCGTCCCGCCGCGAGTCTGCTCGGCGCGGTTGCGATGGTCGCGTTCGGCGTGCTCTCGCTCTCCGAGGCGTACGCCGCCATCGATCTCGACGTGATCGTGTTTCTCCTCGGCTTGATGCTGATCGTGGGATATCTCGAGGTCGGCGGGTTCTTTCAGTGGGCGGCGGACTGGATTCTCGCGCGCGCCCAGACGCCCGAACGGCTGCTCCTCGGCGTCGTCGTGGGCGGGGGGCTGCTCTCGGCGTTCTTCGTGAACGACACGATCTGCCTCGTGGTGACGCCGGTGCTGCTCGCGGCGCTCGGGCCGCTGCGGGTGCGTCCCACGCCGTACCTCATCGGGCTCGCGATGGGCTCGAACGTCGGGTCGGTCCTCTCGATTACGGGGAATCCGCAAAACATGCTGGTGGGCATTTGGAGCGGCTCGAGCTTTGGCTCGTTTCTCGTCCACATGCTCCCGGTAGCCGCGGGGGGCCTGGCCATCACCTACGGCTATCTGCGCTGGGCCTTTGGCCGGGAGCTGTCGGAGCCGTTTCGGGAGCGGCTCGAATCCATTCCCGTTTCGCTCGATCGGCCGCTCGTGTTTCGCGGGCTCGCAATGTTCGGTGTGGCGGTCGTGTTCTGGCTCGCGGGTGGCTCGTTGCCGCTCGTGGCCATCGCCGCGGGCGCCGCGATGGTCGCGATTGCGCAGCGGGACCCGGCGTACGCGATCGATCGCGTGGAATGGTCGCTGCTGCTCTTCTTCGCGTCGCGGTTCGTCGTGATGCGGGGCTTCGAGCGGTCGGGAGCCGTCGCCTGGCTCGACGGGCACGCGCTCGCACTGGTGGGTCACGGGTCGCCCGCCCGTGCCGCCGTCGTGGTGAGCGGGGCGCTCGCGGTGCTCTCGAACCTCATCTCGAATGTGCCGGCGGTCATCCTGTGGCGCAGCACCGTACAGAGCCTGCCCCACCCGGAGCTGCAATGGCGCATTGTCGCGATGAGCTCGACGTTCGCCGGCAACCTCCTGCTCATCGGCTCGATGGCCAACCTCATCGTGGCGGAAAAAGCCGAAAGCCGCGGCGTGCGGATCGGTTTTGGAGAGTATGCCAGAATTGGCATCCCTGTGACCTGTATCACACTCGTCTGGGGGATCCTCGTGCTCCTCGTTACTCCCTAGGGGGAGTTCTGGTGACTGGAGTCACGTCCCGACGTTGCCTTCCGAGATATCATCGGCCCGCGCCCAGAGACCCTTTTCGACGGAGGCAGTCGGATGAAACGCGTACTGATGAGCCTAGCGGTCCTGGGCGTCGTGGCGCTGAGCGCCTCTCCGCTCGCCGCGCAGAAGGCGGCGCTCTATCTGGGTGGTGGTGGTGTGATGCCGACGGGCAACTATGCCCAGGCGGATAACACCGGTTGGCAGCTGCAGGGCGGCCTTGAAATCGGCATTCCGCACTCGCCGTTTGCGGTGCGTGCCGACGCGATGTACGGTGAGACCAGCCACCAGGGCAGCATTCCTTTCACCAACGACACCAAGCTGAGCGGCTTGTCGGCTGACGGGGTCTATCACATTGGTGGCGGGATGGTGCCGGTGAAGCTGTACGTCCTGGCCGGCGTCGGCTACCACAATGTGAATCTCGGCAGCGGTGCCTCCGAGTCCGATTTCTCGTGGAACGCCGGCGGCGGTCTGCGCATCGGCCTCGGCCCCATGAACCTGTTCGCCGAAGCGCGCTACACGAGCATCATGATGACCGGTGGCTCGCTGAACTTCTTCCCGATCACGGGCGGCCTCGAGTTCGGTCTGTAATCGAACCGAGCCGACTGCTTGCCACGGTCAGGGCGCCTGCCTAAGGTCTGAGCAGGCGCCCTGATCATTTCCGGCATGAGAATCGTCCCGCAGCTTCGGATCGCGCAACTCGCTTTCGCGGCACTCGCCGGCGTGTTCACGACCGGCGCGGCGCAGGACCGCTGGCAAATCACCTTACATGACGGCTCGATCTTGTGGGACCTGGAGCTCGAGCGGCTGAGCGGCGATACCCTCGTGTTCCGCCCGGCGCAGGGCGGGCACGCGCTTCACCTACCCGTCATGGGCGTGGATGCGCTCCGGCTGGTGCAAAAATCCGAGAAGCGTCAGTTCGCGCCGGACGGCCAGGGCACGGGCAACGCGCTCATGGGAGGCGCGGACATGATCTGGCAGCTGACGCTGCTCGACAAAGACGAGCGCTTGAAAGTCTTGCAGGAGGTGCTGCGGGCGTATCCGCCGGATTCGACGTGAATAAGCGGGAAGCGGGAAGCGGGAAGCGGGAAGCGGGAAGCGGGAAGCGGGAAGCGGGGAGCGGGAAGCGGGAAGC
>Ga0335085_10007538_pt1 | contig 16841 bp, 19 predicted proteins | sample Lox_Sample_45_FD_206712 | JGI IMG/M metagenome (GOLD analysis project Ga0335085, IMG submission 206712) | Soil microbial communities from Loxahatchee National Wildlife Refuge, Florida, United States - Lox_Sample_4.5 | ecosystem: Environmental > Terrestrial > Soil > Wetlands | place: USA...
CCCATGGGTCGCGTACATGCTGGGCGCGTTCGGCTCCATGTCTTTTCAGAGCTCGCTGCTCACCTGGACGACCGACCACCGCCGCCATCATGCCCATACTGACAACTGCGGCGACAACCACAGCCCTTTCGTCGACGGCCACTGCGACCACGAGAATTCCCTCAGGGGCCTCTTCCACGCCCACATTGGATGGATGTTCGATGACACAAGCACTGACGTCAACGTCTACGGCCGCGACCTGGTGCGGGACCCTGTCATTCTGTTCTATGCGCGTACGCACTACATCTGGCCGGTGATCTCTGTGGCCCTTCCCTGGCTCATTGGCTATGCTTTCGGCGGGCTGACTGACGCCTGGGGCTGTTTCTTCGCAGCCTGCGTCAGAACCGTTCTCTTTCAGCATTCGGTCTGGGCGGTCAACTCTCTCGGCCACACATTCGGCTACGAGAACTACAACATGAAGAACAACAGCAAGAACAACTACATTCTTGCTTGGCTCACGTTTGGCGACGGCTACCATAACAATCACCACCGCTACCCGCGTTCGGCCTTTCATGGAATGTTCAAGCATGAGACGGATCTGAACGGTCTGATCATTCTTGGTCTCAGGAAAGTTGGCCTCGCGCGCAACATTCTTTTCGCCGATGGCTACCTTGGCGACAAGCCTCCCGTGCTTCCCGCCGAGGCTCGCAGCGAAATGCCTGTGGACGCAAAGTACCCACCGACGACCGACGCGACGGCGTAAGGGAACAACACGGTTTCAGCAATGCAAGAATCTGCGCGACACGATTGAAAGATTCGCAGCTTACACCTCGAGCAAGCTAACGATTCAACAATTCTCTTTCGCAGCCCGCTGCTGCCCAAAGGAAAAATCGAGATGAAGACAAATCGCCGCGGACTTAATCCCGCTTCGAGACCAAGTGGTGACGGATGCGTGGAATGCCTGGCATCGAAGAACGGCTGGTGGCTTCACCTGCGCCGGTGCGCGGAGTGTGGGCACATTGGATGCTGCGACAGTTCCCCGAATCAACATGCATCGAAGCATGCGGAGGCGACAGGGCATCCGATCATCATGAGCTTCGAGCCGGGTGAGGACTGGTTCTATGATTACGAGAAACAGGCAATGGTCAGCGGCGTGAAGTTGCCCCCGCCGCACGCGCACCCCGCAAGCCAACCCACACCTGGGCCGGCCGGAAGGGTGCCAGCCGATTGGGAGTCGCTGCTGAACTAGCTGCTCGTCTCGACCAGTAACTGGCCGGTCAAATTCTCCATCGGACCCATGCCGGTCCTGCACCATCCCCAACTCATCTTGCGAAAAGGAGCCACCTCTCATGGAAATCCCTAATGCGCCGGTTCCGCATGAAGGCTTCTACGCAGCTCACTTCTTCACCGTCAGGGATCAGGAAAAATCGCGGGATTTTTACGTCCGAATCCTGGGCGGGAAACTGATCAAGCCGGAAAACCCGTGCTACATCAAATTGGCGAATTCGTGGATCATTCTCAACTCGGGCGGCGGGCCGACTCCCGACAAGCCAGAGGTGATTCTTGAAACGCCGCCAGACCAGAACCGGATCAGTAGCTTCCTGAACCTGCGCGTTGCCGACATATGGGCCTGCTACAAAGAGTGGGGCGGCAAGGGGGCGGTTTTTCTTACTGAGCCATGGGCGAACGACGACGGCTGGGAATGGCGCTGCTACATGCGCGATCCCGATGGGTACATCATCGAGGTTGGCCAATATACCCAAGTGGCCATTGACTGGTTCAACAGTCATAGTTAATTTGGCGAGCGATCGGCACCAAGGCGATCGAAGCCCACCGTGATAAAACTAAGCGCGTGGACCATAACCGCCGCATGGGCGCATTGCGCCGCAGGCTGACTCGCGCCGGGCTCTCCGGACTTCTCGTTACACACCTTCCCGACGTTCGCTATCTTTGCGGATTCACGGGTTCAAGCGCCGCGCTGGCCGTCACTCGCAGGGCAGCTCGTCTGTTTACCGATGGGCGCTACACGACCCAGGCCGCCGAAGAAGTGAATGCGGCACAGGTTGAGATTGCGTCTGGCTCGCCGGCCGTGGCGGCTGCGCAGTGGCTGGCCGCACAGCCGGGCGTGGCGATGGCGGGGTTCGATCCGGCAAAAACCACCGTGGCTGAGTTGGCGCGCTGGAAGAGCGGGCTGCCTGGCCGACTGCGCAAAGGATTCTTTCAGGCTTTGCCGTCGTCGCTGGTGGAAATGCTGCGCTCCGTGAAGGACGGTGACGAGCTGGCCGTAATGGCCGCTGCGGCGCTTACGGGTTGCAAGCTCTTCGAGCACATCCTGGGCGTGCTCCGGCCGGGGATTGCCGAGGTCGAAGTGGCCGCGGAGCTCGAATATCAGGCACGCAAACTGGGCGCGGAAGGAATGTCGTTTGAAACGATCGTCGCCGCGGGTTTGCGGTCGGCAATGCCACACGGCCGCGCGACGAGTACACCCCTGCCGCGAAGGGGGTTCGTGACCATGGACTTCGGTATAATCCACAAGGGTTACTGTTCTGACATGACGCGGACCGTTTTTCTGGGCAAGCCCAAGCCGGAGGAGCGGAAAGCCTACGCGGCGGTGCTGGAAGCGCAGGAAAATGCTGTGAGCGCCGTGGCTCCGGGCGCGAGTTGCTCGGAGGTGGACGAAGCCGCACGGAGCGTGTTGCGCAGGGAGGGATTGGCTGAGGCGTTTACACACTCCACCGGGCACGGCGTCGGCCTGGAGATTCACGAGCCGCCCCGTGTAGGCGCGGGACAGACGACGCGGCTGCAGCCGGGCATGGTAATAACGATCGAACCGGGCATTTATCTGCCGGGCAAGTTCGGGATTCGCATCGAAGACATGGTGGCCGTAACCCGCAGCGGAGGGCAGGTGCTGACCCCGGCACCCAAAGCGTTGATCGAGCTTTGAAACGCAGCTGATTTTGGTTGGGCTGAGGGAAGTGGAATTGAAGGAACGAATGAAGCAACAAGATATTGAAGATCTGCGGCAACTGATTGAGTTTTTGAAGTCGCACGGCGTGTCGGAGTTTGACGTCGACCGCGGCGACATGAAGCTCCGTCTGAAATTCAATCCAGTGGAGAGCGGACCGGCAGGGTTGAGCGATCTGGCGCGGCTGCTGCAGTCGGCGCCTCAAAACGTTGTGCAGCCCTCAGCGGCAACCGCGCAGGCAGGATCTGTTCCAGCAGCAGCGGAGCCGGCGGCGAATGCAGACGCCGCGCTGCACATGGTGAAGTCTCCGATCGTCGGCACGTTTTATGGCTCGCCGTCTCCCGGCGCGTCCCCGTTTGTTGCACCGGGCGACCATGTGGAGAAAGGCCAGGTGATCGCCATCATCGAGGCCATGAAGCTGATGAACGAGATCGAGGCAGACGTTTCCGGCGAAGTGGTCAAGTGCCTGGTTGCGAACGGGCAGGCCATCGAGTTTGGACAGCCGCTGTACTCGATTCGGCAGGCGTGAATGAAGCGGAGCTGTGGTTCGCATGATGAAATGCAAACACAGTTGGAATTGGCGACGAATTTGGGCTATTTCCAAAAAGAAAGCGGCCAGGAATTGATGGAGAACGATTTGGAAGTTGCGCGACTGATCAACGGCCTGCTTAAGACTTTGAGCACAACTCCGGGCGCAGCGCAGGCTAACTCCGCTAGCTCCGCAAACTCCGCTAACCCCGCTGATTATGTTTCGTAAGGTATTGGTTGCCAATCGAGGCGAGATCGCGCTGCGCGTGTTGAACGCGTGCCGGGAGATGGGCATTCGCACGGTTGCGGTGTACAGCGAGGCCGACCGCAATTCGCTTCATGTCAAGTTCGCCGACGAAGCAATATGTATCGGGCCGCCGCGCGCCGCGGACAGCTACCTGAATGTTCCGGCGGTCATTTCAGCAGCGGAGATTGCCGATGTCGAGGCGATCCATCCTGGATACGGGCTTCTGAGCGAGAACGCAAACTTTGCCGAAGTCTGCCGCGCGTCGAATATCAAGTTCATTGGGCCGCCGCCTGAAGTGACTCGCCTGATGGGCGAAAAAGAAAAAGCGCGCCAGGCGATGAAGAAGGCGAAGGTGCCGATTCTGCCGGGGTCGGACGGAATTCTTGCGACGGCGGAAGAAGCGCGCGCCTGGGCCGAGAAGGTTGGCTACCCGGTCATCCTGAAGGCGAAGGCGGGTGGTGGCGGGCGCGGGATGCGAATTGTGCGCGACGCCGAGGATCTTCCCAATCTGTTTCATGCAGCTTTTACCGAGGCGGCGAATGCGTTCGGCAACGGCGAGCTCTACATGGAAAAGTTCATCGAGGATCCCAGGCACATCGAGTTCCAGGTCCTGGCTGATGAGCATGGCAACGTGGCTTCGCTGTTTGAGCGCGAATGTTCGATCCAACGGCGCCATCAGAAGCTGATCGAAGAAGCGCCCAGCCTGCAGGTGACGCCGAAGATGCGCGAAGAGATTGGCAAGACGCTCTGCAAATGCATGGGCGAGATTGGCTACCAGAATGCTGGGACGGTAGAGTTTCTGATGGACAAGAACCATCAGCTTTACTTCATCGAGATGAACACGCGCATTCAGGTGGAGCATCCCGTGACAGAGGCGATTACTGGCGTGGACCTGGTGAAGGCTCAGCTTCGAATCGCGGCCGGCGAGAAGCTGGATGCAATTCTGCCGGCGAAGCTGGAGATTCGCGGGCACGCGATCGAGTGCCGCATCAACGCCGAGCATCCGCATAAGTTCACGCCCTCGGCTGGAAGAATAACTGTGTTCAACGTGCCGGGTGGAAATGGAATTCGCGTGGATACGGCGCTCTATGCAGAGGGCGTGATTCCGCCGTACTACGATTCGCTGATTGCGAAATTGATCGCATACGGAGTGGACCGCGAAGAAGCCATGGCGCGGATGCGGCGGGCGCTGAGCCAGTTCATCGTGCAGGGCATCGATACATCCATTTCGCTGCACGAATCGATCTTCGAGGAAGCCGCCTTCCAGACCGGCGACTTCGACACGGGGTATATGGAGCGTTTTCTGGCTGCGCGAGCCGAAGCGGAGAAGAAGCAAGCGTAAGCAGGCGATCCGGAGCCATACATGCGCTTTTTCCGGTAACATTCTGATTCAAATATAGGTAGATGATCTGGTTATTTTGACTTTGGGATGTTTTTGCGCCCGGGATAGCGCATGTCTGTGGAAAAGATTATCGCTTTTTCTTCGCCCTTTCATCCGAAAATCGGCTATGCTGTGTGGGCAACATGGAGGTTGCTATTATGGATGCACAAAAAGCACTGATTGCGGAGTTTGACCGGGAGATGGGGAAGACGCGGAAGATTCTGGACGCGATCCCGGCGGACGCAGATTGGACTTTCAAGCCTCATGCAAAATCGATGAGCCTGGGCCGGCTGGCGGGGCACCTTACCGACTTTGTCGGTGACTGGGGAAATCACACACTCACAATGGATAAGCTGGAATTCGCTGCGGACCACAAGTGGGAGCCGTACGCGCCGGCGAGCAAAGCAGAGGTGCTGGAAAGGTTCGACCAAAAACTTGTTGAGACGCGGGCGGCGCTTGTGGCTACAACCGGCGACGCATGGGATCGTAACTGGAAGTTTGTGTTCGGCGGAACCGCTTGGATCGATGACACCAAGTGGAACGTGTTCCGCGAGACGGTTTTGAACCACATGATCCACCATCGCGGCCAGTTGACAGTGTATTTGCGATTGATTGGCGCGAAGGTGCCGGGAATCTACGGGCCGAGCGCGGACGAGATGTGAGAATTGCGGGGAATAGGGAGTAGGCGATTGCGAGTAGGACAACGGGAAACGGAAACAGGAAAAAACGACTCACAGCGGGTCCAGTTTCTGTTCCCGTTTCCGCGTTGAACTAATCTTGATTCATGCCATTCTTGTTTCCGAAGATATATCCGATCCTCGATGCTGGAGTCATTCCGCACGCGGAGCGCGCAGAGTTTTTGCGGCGGCTGGCGGGCGAGCTGGCGGAAGCGGGCGTGACGCTGCTCGAATACAGGAACAAATCTGGAAGCGACGCCGAGGTACTGGGCGATGCGGCGATTCTTCGCGCTGGGCTGCCCGCCAAAAAGGTGAAGTTGATTCTCGATGATCGCGTCGATTTGGTTGAGCAAGCCGGATTTGACGGTGTCCATGTGGATGCCGGCGACGCGGCCCCTGCTGAGGCGCGTCGCTTGCTGGGAACGGACAGAATTGTGGGCACGTTCGGCGGAAGCGAATCACTGATGCCCGGAATCATGAATGAGCCGGCCGATTATCTTTCGATTGGGCCGATTTTTCCTACGACAACCAAAGAGACAACAAAGACCCCGATCGGCGTGGCCGGCGTGCGTAAATTGCGCGAGCAGGCAGGGCCGAATGTAGTGCTCGTTGCGGTGGGCGGCGTGACGCTCGAGACGGCGCCGGGAATCCTTGCTGCCGGAGCAAGCGTGGTCGGCGTATCCGCTGCGATCTTTCGAACAAACGATCCGGCGAGCGAGTTCCGGCGCTGGACAGCGCTGCTCGGATAGGGAACCGGCTGCAGTCGAATCGCCACTGCCCGAGAATGAGACACTGCTGTCCGGAGCCGAGACAGTAACCTGCGTGGATCCGGGGCAGTTTGGCCAGAAATTGGACAGCTTTGGCCGAGTTCGAGACTCCGGGTGCCTCAAAACGGGACAATTCTCATGAGGCATGGCGAGGAAGTAGCGAGAGCAGCAAAGAGGAGGCAATGAATGCTATTGATTGTCGGTACTGTGCGTCTTCCCGCTGATCGGCTGAACGCGGCGCGCGCCATCATGGCCGAGATCATCGCGGCCAGCCGTGCCGAGGCCGGGTGCCTCGAATACTCCTATGCGGAAGACGTGATGGATCGCGGCCTGATCCACATTACAGAACGATGGAAAGACCGGAAAGCGCTCGACGAGCACTTCAAGTCCCCTCACCTGGCAGAGTGGCGCGCCGCGTGGCCCGCCCTCGGCCTCGGCGAACGCAATCTTCGCTTGTATGAGGTTGGCGAGCCGCTGCCCATCTGAAATCCGCAAAACATGCGCGGCCGTATCGTATGATTGCCTAACGAGTTCCGGCGGATTTGTTTGTGCCCCGCACCACCCATTCGCCAGGGAGGAAATCGATCCTTGATCTCGAATCTGCTGCGCGTTAAGCCCATGTCGATGCTCTCTCAAGAAGCGGGGGAGCAGGGCGAGCACACATTGAAGCGCTCGCTGGGTGCCGTGAACCTTGTGACGCTGGGCATTGGAGCCGTGATCGGCGCTGGAATTTTTGTGCTGACCGGTCAGGCCGCGGCGCTCTACGCGGGTCCGGCCGTCGCATTGAGCTTCGTGCTCGCGGGAATCACCTGCGCCTTTGCCGGCCTTTGCTATTCCGAGTTTGCATCGATCATTCCGATCGCTGGGTCGGCCTATACCTACGGTTACGCCACGCTGGGCGAGTTTGTGGCGTGGATCATCGGCTGGGACCTGGTGCTGGAGTACGCCTTTGGCGCGTCGACCGTGGCGTCAGGCTGGTCCGGCTACTTCAACAGCCTGCTGGAGCAGTTTGGAATCTACATTCCGCCGCAGCTGACCGCGTCGACGGGGACGCACCTGGTTTTCTATCAGCATCAGTGGATGCCGTTCATGTCCCTTCCGCCAGGGATGAGCGATGCGGGTCTGCCGCACGTGACCGCGGCGTTCAATTTGCTGGCCATGGCGATCGTCATGTTGATCACCGTGATTCTTGTCATCGGCATCAAGGAGTCGGCGAACTTCAACTCCACCATTGTGTTCATCAAGCTGAGCGTCGTGGCCATCTTCCTTGTGGTTGGCGGTTACTACCTGATCAAGCACCCCGAATTGGCGAAGCTGAACTGGCATCCTTTTATTCCGCCGAAGGACGCGGACGGAAACTTCGGCTGGGGCGGCATTTCGAAAGGGGCGTCGCGTATTTTCTTTGCGTACATTGGCTTTGACGCCGTATCGACGGCGGCGCAGGAAGCAAAGAAGCCGCAGCGCGACATGCCGATTGGTATTCTCGGGTCGCTGTTGATCTGCACCATTCTGTACATCATGGTGTCAATGGTTCTAACTGGCCTCGTAAGCTACAAGACGCTGAATGTGGGCGCACCGGTGGCCGTGGGAATTGACGCAACGGGCGTGAGCTGGGGCGCACTGCTTGTTAAGGTCGGTGCGGTCTTCGGTCTGGCAACGGTTATGCTCGTGATGCTGCTGGGCCAGACGCGCGTGTTCTATTCCATGTCGAAAGATGGCCTCTTGTGGAAGTGGGCGTCCGCTGTTCATCCCAGATTTCGAACGCCGTGGATCACGACGATTGTGTTCGGAATCTTCGCGGCCGTGTTTCCCGCGTTTCTACCCATCGGCAGGCTCGCCGACCTGGTGAACATCGGTACACTGCTGGCATTCACGATTGTTTGCGCCGGAGTTTGGGTGCTGCGCGTGCGGCATCCCGAGCTGCATCGGCCCTTCAAGACGCCCTTTGTGCCACTGGTGCCGATTTTGGGCATGGGGTCGGCGCTCTTTCTCATGTCGCGCTTGGCGGCAATCACATGGGAAGTGATGATCGGCTGGCTGATCTTCGGGCTGATTATCTATTTCGGGTACTCGGTCAAGCACAGCAAGGTGCAAAAGCTGGCCAAGGCGCAGGTGGCAGACTGACCGGGAATTCCTCGCGGCAAAAACAACGGCCTCCCATTGCGGGAGGCCGTTTTGCTTGCTAAGTTTTCGGCTGAAGCGGCTTTACGCAGTCGTCTTCGCGCAGAATTCGTCGAAGGCGCGCATCAGTTCCGAGGCGATGTCCTGAGCGGTCGATTGCTCAATGACGAAACGCTGCATCAAGTAGACGAGCTTGCCGTCGCGCATGATGGCAACAGAGGGCGAACTGGGCGGATGGCCCTCGAAGTAGCTGCGCGCGCGTTCCGTGGCCTCGCGATCCTGGCCGGCGAAGACAGTGATTTTGCGATCAGGCTGGTTGGCGGAGTTGGAGAGAGCGAGGCGGATGCCGGGACGGGCTTTGCCGGCCGCGCAGCCGCAGATGGAGTTGACGACAACGAGCGTGGTGCCGGGTTCGGCCAATGCCGCGTCCACTTCTTCGGCGGTTCGGGTTTCCTTGATCCCAGCGCGCACCAGTTCTTCGCGCATGGGAATCACCATCAATTCTGGGTACATGTTCGCCTCCGGCAGGAGAAGCTGCCTGTACCTATTCTATCGTGTGCGGCCCTGCCGGTGTAGCCTTGAACCGATGCAGATCAAGGAACGGCAACTCCTCGCCCCATTAACCACTTTTGGCATTGGCGGGTCGGCGCGGTGGTTTGTGGAGGCGGGGACCGAAGCTGATATCGCCGAGGCCAGCGAGTGGGCGCACGAGCGGCGTGTGCCGCTGTTTGTGCTGGGCGGCGGGAGCAATGTGCTTGTCGCCGATGAGGGATTTCCGGGGCTCGTGTTGCACGTTGCGCTGAAGGGACTCGAGCGCGACGGGGAACTGTTCCGCGTTGCGGGGGGCGAAAGCTGGGATCAATGCGTGCAGCAGACACTCGAAGCGAATTGCGCCGGAATGGAGTGCCTTGCCGGAATTCCGGGGACGGTGGGCGGAACGCCGGTGCAGAATGTGGGCGCATACGGGCAGGAAGCCGCCTCGATCATCGACCGGGTTCGGGCGTTCGATCTGATCGAGCGCGCCTTTGTGGAGTTCTCAAACGCGGAGTGCGGATTTGGCTATCGCCGCAGCCGGTTCAACTCGACAGATCGAGGGCGGTATATCGTAACGCGCGTCGATTACCGCCTGCGACAAAATGGCGCCCCGCTGATTGCGTACGAGGATCTGAAAGCCCACTTTGCGAGTTGGGCGAAGACGCCTACGCTGGCTGAAACGGCTGATGCAGTGCGATCCATTCGGCGAAGCAAAGGAATGTTGCTGGTCGATGGCGATCCGGATTGCCGCAGCGCGGGCAGCTTCTTTAAGAACCCGACCGTAACAGAAGAGGCGGCGGAGCGCGTGCGGAAAATCGCTGCAGACGCAGGCGTGCCTTTGCGGGCTTTTCCTGCAGCAGACGGGCTGGTAAAGATTCCGGCGGCGTGGCTGATTGAGCAGGCGGGGTTCGCGAAAGGGTACGCGAGCGGCGGAGCGGGAATTTCGTCGCGGCACACGCTGGCGCTCGTGAATCGCGGCGCCGCCACGGCAAAAGAGGTTCTGGCGCTGGCGGAGGAGATTTCCGGAGCGGTGCAAGCGCGATTCGGGATCCAACTGCAGCGTGAACCGGAGCTGGTGGGGTTCGTGTGACGGGCCGGAATCGCCGCGTGAGCGCGTGCAACTTGGATTTGGCGTAGAATCCTTGTGATTCCCAAAGAGGTTGGAGAGAGCGTACTGTTATGCGGCTGGCTGTTCCTTCTCCGGTGCGCTTTGCTCGGGCGCAGATCACCTATATCGTAGTTTCCGTCGTGGTTGGCGCCATTTTCTGGGCGATCGGTCTCCCGATCAATCCATGGACGGTCTTGCTGTACACCCTCTGCATCGGAAACCTCCTCTCGATTGGAATCGATCAGGTGGAGTTCCTCTTTTCAGGAAAGCCGTTTCCCTACAACTGGCTGATCTTTCTGCCGACTCTGCTCGTATTGACAATCCCGGTTTACCTGATTTCGAGCACGATTGTATGGTTCATTTCTCCACCGGGTCCGCAGACGCTCTCGCATCTTCTGCGAACGGGCTGGAAGTTTCCCTTTCTGATCACGTTCATCTTCGGGGTTGCCTCGCTTCTATACCACGACACGAAGGAACGTCTGGAGCGGCGCAACGAGGAACTTGAGCGGTCGGTCAGGCAGGGAGCCGCGCAACTCGAAAAGCAGGAAGAGGAGATGCAGCGCGCCAGCGAGATTCAGCGATCGCTGCTGCCCAGGGAAATTCCGCAGTTGGCGGGGTTTGAAGTGGCAGGAGCATGGCGCCCGGCGCGTACGGTGAGCGGCGACTATTACGATGTCTTCAAGCTCGACGATCGCAGGCTCGGTCTGTGCATTGCGGATGTGGTGGGGAAGGGCGTGTCGGCCGCGCTGATGATGGCCAATGTGCAGGCGGCGGTGCGCGCTTATGCGGGCAGCGCCGAGAGCCCGGCACAACTCTGCTCCAAGGTAAACAGGCTGCTCTGCGAGAATCTGGCGACGGGAAAATTCGTCACGTTTCTCTACGGCGTGCTGGACAGTGAAACGCGGACGCTCGACTACTGTAACGCCGGGCAGATTTATCCGATTCTCGTTTCGCAAGGTACGACCAGGTCGCTGGATCATGGTGGCGCGGTGTTGGGCGTTTTTCCTGCGTGGGAATACGAAAACGCGAAGATCGAGTTTGGCGCCGGCGACCGGTTGCTGATGGTGACTGACGGGATTACCGAGGCCGGCGACGGAGACGACCGGGAGTTCGGCGAGGAAAAGTTGGCTGCCGCGGCGCTCAGGGAAAGCAGCCGTCCGGCAGCTGAGATGAGCGACGCACTCCTCAATCAGGTATCAAGATTCTGCGATGCGCACTTTCAGGACGATGCGACTTTGCTGGTCATCGCGGCGAAGTGAGCTGTGGCCAGGTCAGTTTAACGGCGGTTGCAGGCGCCCGATGAGACGATCGCGCTCCGAGGCAAGGACCTCAGCGCCAGGGCCCAGGGCGGCCTGTGTGCCATCGCGAAGAAGCAAAACCTCAGCCGATGTGGCGAGCGCATCTGTCGCGTCGTGCGTGGCCATGACCGTCTGCACTTTATTTTCGCGTAGCCAATTTTGCAGGCGCGCGAGCAGCGCATCGCTGGCGACGCCGTCGAGCGCGGAAAAGGGCTCATCGAGAAGAAGCAGGCGCGGAGCGGGTGCGAGCGCCCGCGCCAGTGCCACGCGCTGCGCCTGACCGCCGGATAAATCTTGCGGGCGGCGCGCTGCTAGATCGCTTGCGCCAACAAATTCCAGCATTTCGTCTGTGCGGCGTCCGCGTGCGACCCGACCGAGACTGCCCAGTCCGTAGGCCACGTTGGCGGCGGCCGTGAGGTGAGGGAAGAGCGCGGGCTGCTGTGAGACCAGAGAAGTCAGTCGATGGCCGGGCGGGACGCACAGCCTGGTGGAGGTCTCGGTGAGCGCGCGGCCATCGAGCGCAATGCGGCCTTTGGTTGGATGATCGAGGCCGGCGAGCAGACGGAGCAACGTGCTTTTGCCTGCACCTGACGGGCCGAAGATGACGGTCCATTCAGAGGCGAACGTACATTCCACATGAAGGTGGAAACTCCCGCGGCGCGCGTCGATTGAAAAATTAAGCACGGCCCACTCCGGGTTTTCGAGTTTTGGAGTAGACCAGCGCCAGGGCGACGACACTCAAGCCAAGAAGCAGAAGAGCAGTGCGATCAGCGGCGGAATAGTCGAAGCTCTCCACCTGGTCATAAAGCACAATCGACAGCGTGCGCGTGGCGCCGGGAATGTCGCCGCCGAGCATAAGGACGACGCCAAATTCGCCCACCGTGTGAAGGAAGCTGAGCACGATGGCTGCGACCAGCGAACGCCGCGCAAGCGGAACGAGGATGCTGGAGACAAGTCGGACCGGTCCTGCGCCGAGCAGGCGCGCGGCGTCGACCAGCGCTGAGTCGACCGATGAAAAACCAGCCACGAGAGGCTGCACCGCGAAGGGAAGACTGTAGATGACCGAGCCGACGACGAGGCCATCGAAAGAAAATGCGAGCGGGTGGCCCAAAAGGGCCGCGATCCCGCGGCCAAACGCTGTGCGCGGCCCGAGCAGTACAAGAAGAAAGAAGCCGAGAACGGTGGGAGGCAGAACCATGGGCAGCGTGGCGAGAGCTTCGAGTGCGGCGAGCCAGCGCCCGCGGCCCAGCACGATGAGCGCCGCGAGAGGCACGGAAATGGCGAGAAGAATCGCAGTGGTGACAGCGGCGAGACGAAGCGAGAGCGCGAATGCTTGCCAGTCCATCGTGATCACTTCACCGGCGTCAGGCCCGATCGGGCGAGTTCTGCCTGGACGGCGGGCGACAGGAGAAAGTCGAGCAGCCTTCGGGCGGCGGCGTCCTGCTTGGTTTTCCTCACGATCACGGCGCCCTGCTCGATCGGCGGATAGAGATTGCGTGGAATGATGAAGTACGATCCATCAGCGGAGAGCTGCGGTGTGAGTGCCGAAGTGAGCGAGATGAGGCCGGCGTCGGCGTTGGCTGAGTCCACAAACTGAGCAGCCTGGGCAATGTTTTCCGCGGTGACGACGCGCGGTTTGAGCGAGTCGTAGAGCTTGAGGCTATGAAGCGCGGCGACGGCGGCGCGGCCGTACGGCGCGCGCTCAGGATTGGCAATCGCTAAACGCTTCAACGCGGGCGAGCGAAAAAGATCGAGCGAAGGCGGGGGCAAATGCGAATCTTTTCGTTCCCAGAGAACCAGCGTGCCGCGTGCGTAGGTGATCGGGGTGTTCGAATCGGCGAGCCCGGCATCGATGAGGCGCTTGGGGAAACTGAGATCGGCAGATAGAAAAACATCGAAAGGCGCGCCGTTCTCAATCTGCGTTGTCAGCGTGGCGGAGGATTGATACGTAGCCTCCGCATGAATGCCGGTATTTTTTTCAAATTGGACGAGGATCGGAGGAAGAACGGGCTCCAGATCGGCCGCTGCTGCTACGCGGAGAGACGTCTGCGCACCCAGCGGCGCGAGGAATAGAAACGGAAACAGGGTGGCGAAAAAGTGCTTTGCCATCGGCGCGCAGCCCTCCATCCACAACGGGATTCGCCATACACCTGCTAGGCTAACACTTAGGTATGAGCGACAATCTGCACCAGTTGCGCTGTTTTGGATGCGGCAGCCGGATCGCGGGCGCCGACGCGCGGCCAGACTTTCGCTGCGCTAATTGCGGCGACCTGTTTGAGGTTGAATATCCCGGCTGGAGCCAGCGCGGAGGGAATGACCGGCCCAATCCGGGCGCGCTGAAGTGGCTCTGGCGGGAGCGGCGTTGCTCAGGCGAGGCGTTGAATCAGTCCGGGGTGTGGCGATACAGGGAACTGCTGCCGATTCTGGACAGTTTTGGCGATGCAGTGTCGCTGCGTGAGGGCAACGTCCCTCTCTATCATCTGCGGCGGTCGGCCAAGGCGCTGGGAATCGATCAGCTCTACGCCAAGCACCAGGGTATGAATCCGACCGGCTCGTTTAAAGACACGGGCATGACGGCGGCGCTGAGTGTGGCCAAGGAGCGCGGATTTACGTGGGTCGCGTGCGCATCGACTGGAAACACGTCAGCATCGATGGCCGCGTATGCGGCGCGTGCCGGTATGCGCAGCCTCGTCCTTATTCCCGAAGGAAAGATTGCGTGGGGCAAGCTGTCGCAGGCAATGGACTACGGCGCGGTCACTTGCCAGGTGAAGACCGACTTCGACGGCTGCCTGCGTTTGCTGACGGAGATCGTGAGAACATCTCCGATTTACCTTCTGAATTCCGTCAATCCATATCGTCTGGAAGGGCAGAAGACGCCAGCCATCGAAATTGCCGAGGCCATGGATTGGAACGTGCCTGACCATCTCATCGTCCCTGGCGGCAACCTGGGCAACAGCTCGGCACTGGGCAAGGGATTCCGCGAGATGCGCGAGCTGGGCTTGATTGCGCGGTTGCCGAAGATCAGTGTGATTCAGGCGGCGGGAGCTAACCCACTGGTGCGAAGTTTGAAGCTGAACCACGGCGCGGTACTCGAGCCGATGGAAGCGAACACGCGGGCGACGGCCATTCGCATTGGAAATCCGGCTTCGTGGCGCAAATCGGCGCGAGTGATCCAGGAGAGTGGCGGATGTTGCCTGGATGTGACCGAGGCCGAGATCGCAATCGCCAAGGCGGAAATCGGCGCGGAGGGGTTGGGGTGCGAGCCGGCTTCGGCCGTCACGCTCGCCGGACTGAAAAAGCTGCGCGCGAAGGGCGCAATCGCGTCCGGGGAAACTGTAGTGCTGGTATTAACCGGCCACTCGCTGAAGGATGCGGATTACACGATCGACTTCCATCGCGGAAACCTGCTGACCGATGACGAGAAGCTGGGTTCGGAGCATGCGATCGAAGCGCTTCGGCGCGATGCGGTAACCGTGGACGCAACGCCGGCGGCGGTGATGGCAGCCATCGAAGGCGAGGCGATCGGGGGCGAAATTTGACGAGCGGCCGACCGATCGACCTTGGCAAGCCAGACGCTCTTCGACTCCGCCTGCCTGCAACTTCGGCAAATCTCGGTCCGGGGTTCGATGCCGTGGCGCTGGCGCTGGATTTTTTTCTGGAGATCGAGGCCAAGCCGGCGCAGGAATTCTCCGTCAGCGCCAGCGGGCGCGACGCAGAGCGATGTGCGAGGCTTGAAGACCATCTGATCCTCGAAACTTACAAACAAATCATGCGCGGCAACAATCGGGAGATCGTTCCGCTGGCGATCAGGATAGCGAACGGAATTCCGTTGGGGATGGGATGCGGATCGTCTGCGGCCGCGCGGCTGGCGGCGATCGCATTGGCGGCGCATTTTGGGCGGCTGGGCTGGAATACGGCGCAGGTCCTCGAAGAGGCGTACAAGCTCGAGGGGCATCCTGACAACGTGGCCGCGTGCTGGCTCGGCGGTTTCGTCGCCGCGGTGTGCGAAGGGACTAAGGTGCACGTGGCGCGAGTGATTCCTCCGCAGGAGTGGCGCGCGATTGTCGCGCTTCCTGACGAGCCGCTCTCAACCACCAAAGCACGCGCGATGTTGCCGGCGAGCTATCCACTTCAGGATGTCGTGGCGAACCTGCAATCGGTTGCTGTAATGGGTCTCGCGTTTGCGCAGGCGCGGGCCGATCTGTTGCGCCTGGCGATGAACGATCGCATTCATCAGCCCTATCGCGAAGCCATTTGCCCGCTGCTCCCGGCTCTGTTGCCGCTCGTGGGTGAGCAGGGAATTCTGGGTGTCGCATTGAGCGGTGCGGGGCCTGCCGTGCTCGTAATTGTTGACCGCGAGGACAGCCTTGCGGGTGCTTCAAATGCAGTGCAAAATCGAATGGCGGCAGAGCTTCTAATCTGCCGATTTTCCGAGGTCGGTGCCTTCCAAACAATTGAAAACATGTGAGTTCATCGGAAGCGCATCGTTTTCAGAGGGCAAGCCTGTGCGTTATGAGTCAGTTACGGTGGTTGCCTAGGTGAGTAGTCATCAAAAACCTGATTACCTCGCCTATTACTGAAGTTTGCTTGCTATTTATCGATTAAACACCTTACATTCGCTCCGTGGGCAGTTCTGGGGGAGGGCTGCTCTAGCGCCTGTGGTCCTTAACGGATCCGGGCGCTTTTACTTTGCGCTCAAACGATTCCGCTGACGAGAAGCTCGATGAAAGCCGCGGAGAAATCGCGGAGCCGCCCATTCAAACAGCATTGAGAAAATCGGTTGTGCCGCGCATCACGCAGCCGCGTGAGCTCTGCGACTTTGCGCAGATTTCCGCATCGAATAGAAGAAACGGTTTCCTGTACAATGAATGGGTGCGGGTCCGCAAGGAGGATCATGGCTGGAGTGGGCGTTTTGGAAGTGAACGATGCGAATTTTGACCAGGAAGTGCTGAAGAGCGAACAGCCGGTTCTGGTGGACTTTTGGGCCGTTTGGTGTGGGCCGTGCAAAGCAATCGCACCGATTGTGGACGGTGTCGCGGCGGCGTACGCGGGCAAGCTGAAAGTGGCCAAGGTGAACGTGGATCAGAATGGCGCGACGCCTTCGCGATATGGCATTCGCGGGATTCCGACATTGCTCTTTTTCAAGGGCGGCAAGATCGCAGATCAGGTTGTGGGCTACGTTGCCCAGGACGTGATTGAAGAAAAGGTCAAGAAGCTGATCGCGTAAACGATTTTG
>Ga0335085_10007539_pt1 | contig 16841 bp, 14 predicted proteins | sample Lox_Sample_45_FD_206712 | JGI IMG/M metagenome (GOLD analysis project Ga0335085, IMG submission 206712) | Soil microbial communities from Loxahatchee National Wildlife Refuge, Florida, United States - Lox_Sample_4.5 | ecosystem: Environmental > Terrestrial > Soil > Wetlands | place: USA...
CTGAGTCGGAACGAAATAACCGAGCGTGACCTCCAGGTCCATCGCGCCGAGCGCCGTGGTTTCGGGTAGCAACTGATTGCGCGCGCCCGCCGCCAGCACCACGAAATCGGACCGCCGCTGTTCGCCCCCGGCCGTCAGGCGCACGGAATCTCCCGCGGTATCTACGCTCGTGACGCGCGAGCGCTCGATGCGGCATCCCGCCGCGGCCGCGCGGTCGAGCAGCAGTCCGTTCAGCACTTTCCGCGCGTAAATCACGATCGGCTGGCTCATCTCAAATCGTGCGCGATGCCCGCCGCCGGAAATCAGCTCCGCCGTGCGCACGATTTTCTTCGGCTGGGAGCCGTCGAGCAGAAACGGATAGGCTTCGATCGCTTTGTGCGTCAGCCCGCCGCCGCAGGGTTTTTCCCACGCCAGCCGCTCGTCGAAAATGGTGACGTCGAGCCCCCGGCTGGCCAGTCGCTCGCCGCAAAGCGCGCCGGCCGGTCCGCCCCCGACAATCGCAATTTCTTTCATGCCCGGCGCGATCCTGTAGAGATCAATACCAAGGTCCAGAACGCCCCATTGTGGTGCAATCCTCGCGAAACTCCGCAAAGTATAGCATCGAAAATCGCCCCGCCAGGAGAACGCTGCGGCGCGGACGCATCTCGCGTGTGTGCTAAAATTAGAATTCTGGGCGCTCCCTGTTTGAGCCGCCCGACAGGCAGACGTTGGGACAGGTCGTATCGCAGACTGATCTGATTTCCCGCCGGGGTGGGTGGAAACACGCCGGACAGGGAGTAGTGTGCGCCTACGGGCGATTCAACCTGCTGCATCCCGGTCACATCCGCCTCCTCGAACACGCCCGAAGCCTGGGCGACATCCTTGTTGTGGCGATCGAGCGTGACCTCGCGATTTCGGCGCAGCCGAAGAAAGGCGATCCCGCGCCACAAGCCCGGCCGCTCAGCCCCATCACCCCCGCCGCCGAGCGTGCCGAAATCCTGGCGGCTTTGGCCGCGGTCGATTTCGTCGCCGTCCTCGAAAGTGATTCGGCCCATCCGTTTCTCGCGCGTTTTCTGCCCGATGTCGTAACGGTCGGCGGTAATCCCTCGGCGGATTCCGCCGCACGCCGCGATCTTGCCGAGCTGGAACGCCTGGGCTGCAAGATCGTTTGCGTACCGCTCGAGCCGGGGTATTCCACCGCGCGGCTGATCGACCGCATCCGGGAGCTGCGCGCATGATTCTGCCCCTCGTCTCCGAGCTTCTGGCGCGCATCGCGCATCGCCCTGCGGTGGAGCAAGCCTGTGACCAGCTGCGCAGGCTGGGCGGTGAGGTGCGCCTCGCGGGGCTCACCGATTCTGCGAAAGCCGTGCTGCTGCCGCTCGTGCAATCTTCGCTCGGCCGTCCCGTGATCTTGCTGGTCGATTCAAACCAGCGCGCGGAGTCGCTGCTCGATCCGGTGCGCTGGTTTTACACCGCAACCACCGGAAAGCCCGGGCGCCGCGTGGCCCATTTGCCGGCGCACGATGTATTGCCCTACGAAAATCGCTCGCCCCACGCGGAAATCTCGGAAGACCGCGCCGTAGCGCTCTGGCGGCTGGCCACCGGCGAAGTGGACGTGCTGATCGCTCCCGTGCAGGCCGCGCTCTGGCGCATGCGCGAGCGCGGTTTCTATCCGGGCCTGGCGCGCACCATCGAGCGCGATCAATCCATCGCGCATGAAGACTTGATCGGTTTCCTGGTGGCGGCCGGTTATGAAAAGCACACCAGCTGCGAGATGCCCGGGCAATTCGCGGTGCGCGGCGGAATTATCGACGTCTATTCGCCCGAGACTGCGCAACCCGTGCGCGTCGAGCTGATGGCGGACACCATCGAATCGATCCGCGCCTTCGATCCCAATACGCAGCGATCGACGAATCCCGTCGAACGCGCGCTGATCCTGCCGCTCAACGAAATGCAGCAGCGCGCCGAAGTGCTCGAGCGGCAAAGCGTGCGTTCGGCCAGCGGCCGGGAAGATGACACCGCGCCCGCCGCGTTCTACGCCGGATGGGAATTCCGCGAGATGCCTCGCGAGGAGCGCCCCGGCGTGCTCTTCGACCTGGCCGACGATCCGGTCGTCGTGCTCGACGAGCCTTCCATGATCGATGCAGCCGTCGCCAAATATCGCGAGCGGCTCGCGGAAGCGTTCGACCAGGCCGAGGACCCGCTCGCCGAGCCGCCTCCCCGCTACATCCTGAACGGCGACGAATGGTCGCTCGCGCTGCAGCTGTTCCCTCAACTCTTTGTTGAGCAGCTGGCTCTCGCCGCGGAGGGCGGCGCTTCGCTCACCCTGCAGACGCAGCCCACTTCGCGCTACCACGGCGACGTCGCCGCGTTCATGAACGAAATCCGCAGCCGGCTCGGCGCGAACGAACGCGTGATCGTCTCCGCCGCCAGCACCGGCGAACTCGAGCGCTTCGCCGATATCTGCCACGAGTACGAAATACCCTACGCGCTCGGCGAGCTGGAGGAAAACACCACGGTTTCGCGCCTGGCGGAAGAAGCCAGCGCCACCAGCGCCCCGGCGATGGTCTTGGTGAAGGCGCCACTGCGAGAGGGCGTCGTTTTTCCCGAAGCCCAGCTGGCCATCTACGGCGACGCTGATCTTTTCGAAACGCAGGCTCCCCAGCGCCCGCGCGCCCGGCCGAAGACGGCGAGTTTCTTCAGCGATTTCTCCGATCTCAAGCCCGGCGACTACGTCGTGCACGTCGATCACGGCATCGGCCAGTTCGAAGGCCTGCGTCAGGTGGATGTCGAGGGCGCCACCGGCGAATTCATGTTCCTGAAGTACGCGGGAGACGCCAAGCTCTACGTGCCTCTCGCGCGCATCGACCTCGTCCAGAAGTACCAGTCGCTTGGCGGCGTCGAACCGCAGCTCGACCGGCTCGGCACCACGGTCTGGGAGAACCGCAAGTCGCGCGTCAAAAAATCGGTCAGCGACATGGCTGAAAAACTGCTGGCGCTCTACGCCGAGCGAAAGACGGCCCCGGGGCACGCTTTCCCCCCGGACTCCAACTGGCAGCGCGAGTTCGAGGACGCCTTCGAATTTCAGGAAACCCCGGACCAGCAGCGCGCCATCGAAGATGTGAAGCGCGATATGGAAGCCAGCCTGCCGATGGATCGCCTGCTGTGCGGCGACGTCGGCTACGGCAAGACGGAAGTCGCCATGCGCGCGGCGTTCAAGGCGCTGGCGGACGGAAAGCAGGTCGCCGTGCTCGCGCCCACCACGGTGCTGGCATTTCAGCATCTGCAGACGTTCAAGCGGCGTTTCGCGGCGTTCCCCATGCGCATCGAAATGCTCAGCCGCTTTCGCACTGAAAAAGAGCAAAAGAAAACGCTCGAAGAGCTCGAGGCCGGAAAAGTGGACGTGGTGATCGGAACGCACCGCTTGCTTTCAAAAGACGTCAAGTTCCACGAGCTGGGCCTGCTGGTGGTGGACGAAGAGCAGCGCTTCGGCGTGGCGCACAAAGAGCGGCTGAAGGAGATGCGCAAGAACGTGGACGTGCTCACCATGTCGGCCACCCCGATTCCGCGTACACTGCACATGTCGCTCGTCGGTCTGCGGGACATGAGCGTGATCGAGACACCGCCGAAAGACCGCCTCGCGATCCAGACTACCGTCGCGCCGTTCAGCGAGACGCTGGTGCAGCGCGTGATCGAAGAAGAAATGGCCCGCGATGGTCAGGTTTTCTTTGTGCACAATCGCGTGGAATCGATCGCTTCGCTCGCCTCCATGGTGAAGCGCCTGGTGCCGCAGGCGCGCGTGGTGGTCGGTCACGGCCAGATGCGCGAGTCGGAGCTCGAAAAGGTCATGCTGAAATTCGTTCGCAATGAAGCCGACATTCTCGTCTCCACCACCATCGTCGAAAACGGCCTCGATATCCCGCGCGCCAACACCATCGTCATCAACCGCGCCGATCGTATGGGGCTTTCCGAGCTGTACCAGTTGCGCGGCCGCGTCGGGCGGTCGAACCAGCGCGCCTATGCCTACTTGCTCGTTCCCAATGAAGGCTCCCTCACGCCCATCGCCCGCCAGCGTCTGGCCGCGCTCCAGGAATTCAGCGACCTCGGGGCGGGATTTCGCATTGCGGCGCTCGATCTCGAATTGCGCGGCGCCGGGAACCTGCTGGGTGGCGAGCAGCACGGCCACATCGAAGCCGTCGGTTTCGACATGTACTGCCAGATGATGGAGCGCGCCGTGGCCGAGCGAAAAGGCGAAGCGGTCGCTCCCGAGCGGCGCGCCACGCTGAACATGGGGCAGGAGATTCGCATTCCGCCGGAGTATATTGAAAGCGAAAACCTGCGCCTCCGGATTTACAAGCGCATCGCCGGCGTTTCCTCGGAGGCCGAGCGCGTCGAAGTGGCGCGTGAACTGGACGACCGCTTCGGCCCGCCGCCGCCCGCCGTGGTGAACCTGCTGGAATACGCCGTAGTCAAGGCGCTGGCGGAAAAGTTGTTGGTGGCCACCATCGATCGCAAGGGAGACCAGATCGCCATCAAGTTCTACGACGACACGCCGGTCGGCCCCGAAAAGATCGTAAAGATGATCCACAAGCGGAAAGATATGCGGCTCGACCCGTCCGGCGTGCTCTGGATCGGCTGGAAATCGGCCAAGGTCACGGCCATGGACGCCGTGAGAAACGTGTTGCTACAACTACAATCGTAGAGCTAGAATTTTTTGGTGAAGAGGACCATGCAAAATCGAAAACTTATCTGGGGAATGATGCTGGCCGGCGCTCTGAGCCTGGTAACCTCCAGCGCGCACGCGCAGGCCACCAAAGGCACCGTGGTCGAGGAAATCGTCGCCCGCGTGAACAATCAGATCATCACGCTATCCGACTACCAGAAAGCGGCGGCGGGACTGCGCCAGGAAGCGGCCCAGGACTGCCAGAACTGCTCGCAGATGCAGATCCAGGGCGAAGTCGACAAGCGGCAGAAGGACCTGCTCCGCGACATGATCGACCAGCAGCTGCTCATCGAGCGCGCCAAGGACATGGACATTTCAGTCGAAACCGACCTGGTCAAGCGCCTGGACGAAGTCCGCAAGCAGAACAACCTCTCGACGCTCGAGGATCTCGAGAAAGCCGTCGAGTCGCAGGGCATCGTCTGGGAGGACTACAAAACCCAGCTCCGCAACCAATTGCTGACTCAGGAAGTGATCCGCCGCGAAGTGGGCGGGCGCATGAATATCGGCAACGACGAGATCAAGAAGTACTACGACGCGCACAAGGAAGACTTCAATCGCAAGGAACAGGTCGAGCTGCAGGAATTGTTTCTGAGCACGGAAAACAAGACGCCCGAGGAAATCGAAGCGGTGCGCACGCGCGCCCAGGACCTGCATAACCGCCTGGTGAAGGGTGAAGACTTCGATCAGCTGGTGAAGCGCTATTCGGAAGGCTCGACGGCCCAGCAGGAAGGCGACCTCGGCGCGTTTGAGCGCGGCCAGCTCTCCCAGCAGCTGGAGGACGCGGTATTTTCGCTCGATAGAAACCAGTTTACCGACGTGATCCAGACCAAGACCGGATTCGAAATCCTGCGGGTGCGCGACCATTTTCAGGCCGGTTTGCAGCCGCTCGATAAAGTCGAAAACGAAATCTCGAATATTCTCTACCGGCAGAAGATGGACCCTGCCATGCGCGACTATCTCGGCATGCTGCGCGAGGAAAGCTACGTGCTCGTGAAACCGGGTTACGTGGATTCGGCTGCGGTGTCGGGCGCCACGGTGATCCAGGAAGTGGCTCCCACCCCGGACGCCGCGGACAAAAAGAAACAGAAAAAGAAAATCGGCCTGCCTCCGCCGAAAGCCAACAGCTGATGAAGTCTCCAAGCGTTAGCGAATTGACCGACGGCCAGCTGGTCGCCACGCTCTTCCTCGTCCGCGAGAAAGAGGTTCGCATTTCCGCGCGCACCGGCAAATCCTGGCTCGAGCTCAGCCTGGGCGATCGCACCGGCGCGATTCCCGCGAAGATGTGGGACAACTTCGAGGCCATCGCCAAGACGTTCGAATGCGACGACGTGGTCCGCATCCGCGGGCGCGTCAAGCTTTACAACGGCTCGAAGGAATTGACGCTCGAGCAGATCGTCCCGTGCGAAGAAAAAGACTACGAGCTGGGCGATTTCCTGCCGCACACGAAATACGACGTCGAAAAGATGTGGGCGGAGTTGCGCGCCGCCATCGCCGGGATGAAAAATCCCTGGCTCCAGAAACTGCTTGCGAGCGTGGTGGACGATCCGCAAATTGCGGCGCGGATGAAGCGCGCGCCGGCGGCCATGACCATGCATCATGCCTATATCGGCGGATTGCTGGAGCACGTGGTGAGCTTGATGGCCCTGGCCAAGGCCGTCTCGGCGCATTATCCCGAACTCGACGCGGATCTGCTGCTCGCCGGCGTGGTCCTGCACGACGTGGGTAAGACCGAAGAGCTGCGCTACCAGCGCGGCATCGATTATTCCGACGCGGGCCGCTTGCTCGGCCACATCACCATCGGCTCCGGCATGGTGCGCGAGAAATGCCGCGCCATTCCCGGTTTTCCAGCGCCGCTTGAAGTTCTGGTGCAGCATCTGATTTTGAGCCACCACGGCTCCTACGAATTTGGATCGCCGTCTCTGCCGCAGGTGCCGGAAGCCGTCGCGCTGCATTTCATCGACGACGTCGATTCGAAAATGGCCGGCATGCGCAAGACGCTCGAAAATGCCGCGGCCGGCGCGCCGGCAGGCAACTGGACGGATCGCAATCCGTCCCTGCGCCGCGAATTGCTGCGCAAAGATCAGTTCCTGGCAAATACGCCGGAAAACGCATCGGCCAACCAGCTGCCGAAAAAGGGATAGAGCGGAACATGTCCGACAACAAGCCATCGCCCCGCCGCAGGCTGCTGGATTTGGCGCCTCTGGAGCTGGATTGCATGAACACGCTGTGGCCGGTCGGCGAAGCCACCGTGCGTGAGATACGCGATGGGCTGGCCGCGCGCCGCCCCCGCGCCTACACCACCATCATGACCATCATGGATCGCCTGGCGCGCAAGGGTGTGGTCGAGCGCGTGAAATCCGGCCGCGCGTACGTCTACCGCGCGCGGCTCACCGCGGATGAAGCGCGCACCCAAGCGCTCGGACAGGTGCTGGAAAATTTCTTCGGCGGCTCGAAAGAGGCGCTGCTCGCGCATCTGGGCGGCGGCAATATGGCCGTAAGGCGCGCCGCTGCCGGAGCCGGCGCGGCAACAATTGCCGCGACCGCCACCGCGGAAACCGAAGCGATGGAACACGAACCGGTCGCGCCCGGAGATCGCAGCTGACCGCGAACAGAAAATGATCCCCGCTGAACTGAAAATTCGAGACCTGTCCATTCGCCCGGCGACGATTCTGGCGCCGATGGCCGGCGTCACGGACACCGTTTTCCGGCGCGTGATCCGCGGGCTCGGCGCGTGCGGTCTCATCATGACGGAGTTCACCAGCGCCGAAGGCCTGACGCGGAATTCCGCGCGCACCCTGAAATATCTCTATTTCGACGAGGACGAGCATCCCATCGCCGGCCAGATCTTTGGTTCCGATCCGGCGGTGATGGCTTCGGCGGCCTCGCTCATCGAAGACCTCGGTTTCGACCACGCGGACATCAATCTCGGCTGCCCCGTGAAGAAGGTGGTGAAATGCGGCGGCTCGGGGCTGCTGCGCGATCTGCCGCACCTGGAAAAACTGCTGCGCGCCGTGCGCGCCGCTGTGCGCATTCCGCTCACGATCAAAATCCGCTCGGGCTGGGACGAAAACAACATCGTGGCCGTGGACGTGGCGCGCATGGCCCAGGACATCGGCATCGAAGCGATCGCCGTGCACCCGCGCACGCGCATGCAGGGTTACGCCGGATTCGCGGATTGGAGCGTGATTCGCGCCGTGAAGCAGGCGGTGAAAATTCCCGTGATCGGCAACGGTGACATCCGCGTTCCGCAGGACGCCGTCCGCATGTTCGCTGAAACCCGATGCGATGCGGTGATGATCGGCCGCACCGCTTCTTCAAATCCGTGGATTTTCCGGCAGATCGCGGATTTCGTGGCCACCGGCGCCTACACCGAGCCTACTGAAGCGGACCGCCACCAGCTATTGATGGGATATTTCCAGAGCCTGATCGCATCCGAAATGCCGGACGCAGTCGGAAAAATGAAGCAGTTCGCCACCTACTTCACGCACGGCGTCCGCAACGGCGGCGAACTTCGCCAGCAGGTGCATCACTCCCACTCGGCCACGGAAATCCTCTCGCGCGTGGACGCATTTTTCTCGCGCGCGGTCGCGTCGTAATCGTTCGCTGGCTTACTCCGGCTTCGCCAAGCCCTTCGACACCGCGTCATCCAGCAATTGCTGCATCTGCTTCGCAGCGTCGCGTGCGGACTGGGCTTGCTTGCGGCCCAGCTCACCCTCCTGCCGGCCGATGTCTCCCATCTTCCGGCCCAGATCGCCCTGCTCGCGTCCCCACATGCCGGTGTCGCGTCCGGCGCTCGATTCGGCCTGCGCGATTTGGCGCTGCAGCTCGCCCATTTGCCGCTGCAGATCGGAAAGATCGCGATAGGTGCCGCCGCTGGCGCTCAGCTGTTTGATGGTGTCCTGAAGCTTCTGCATTTCCGCGGTCATGTCGGGCAGCTTGATTTTGGCGTCCTCGAATTTCTGCCGCGAATCCTCCATTTGCTTCTGCAAGTCGTGCATCTGCTTGCCCAGGTCTTTTTGCTGCTTTGCGAGTTCTTCGTTCGGCTGCCAGAGCTGTTTGGCGCGGCTGACCGTGGCGCCGTCGGCGGTCACGTATGCCTTTCCGTCGTGTTCGAACCAGATGAAATCGCCGGAATATTTCTGCTTCAGGCTGCGAGCGTGTTCGGCGTCCTCGCGGTCGCCGGACATCGTCAGCGAGTCGGAATCATGAGTGACGATCGCGAAGCGCGGGCTCCAGTCCTCATAGCGGCCGACAATGTAACCATCTCCCCAGCCGCGGCTGAAATTCCAATCTCCGTTGGTGCTGAGGACCACCGGTCCATTCGGATCGTCCTGGCCAGTGAACAGGCGCGTTTCGACACGAATTTGCGGGACCGCGACGTGCACCGGCGGCACGTTCACGTTGACCGGCGGGACCACCACATGCATTCCGGGCACGTCGACGTTCACCGGCGGAACGTACACGCGCACTTCAGGCAAGGGACCCAAAGCACGCACTTCGGGCAAAGGAGGCAAAGGCGCGACCGCGACGTTCACATCGTTGTCGTCGCTTTCCGCCTGCGGAGCGGGGCTCGCAGGGGCCGCCGGCGAAGCAGCGGACGGCGCTGTGGCCGGCGCGGCGGGCGACGGGGCCGCGCCGGGATCCTGAGCGATGGGAGGCGCGGGCGCCGCGGCCGGTGCCGGAGGCGCGGCGGGCGGCGGTGGAGGCGGCTGTACGTCGTACGCCGAGACCCGCAACGAGGCCGTAAGCAAAAGGACCGGCAGGCCGAAGAACACGAGACCGACGGCGAAAAACTTCTTCCAACCGCGTGCAGCTGAATTCGACATGGCACCTCTCCAGGAAAGAATTCGATCGACTCGCTTGGCCGCTTGCCCCGTTTTGGCCATGGAGACTCCCTGCCACCACACCCGCTCGGGAACCGCTTCCAGATCGGCGAAGAATCCGAGCAAAGACTCGGCGTAGCGCGTGCGATCCACGCCGCCGGCGAGCGCCGCTTCGTCGCTGGCTTGTTCCGAGATATCCGCCAAATGGCGCTCGAGCCACCAGGCCAGCGGGCTGAACCAGAACATCGCGCGATGAATCAACGCCAGTCGCTGCAGGAGCGCGTCGCGCCGCGCCACGTGAGAGACTTCGTGCAGCAGCACGGCCGCCAGCTCGTCCTCTTCCCAGACGCGGTCATCGGCCGGCAACAGCACGGCCGGTTGGCGCACGCCGATCACGACGGGCACGGAGATATTTTCGGATTCGGCCAGGCGCGGGCACTCGCTGAGACCGGAAGCGAGCGCTGCGGATGAAAGCAGATCGAGCGCAACGGAATCGTCAACGGGTTTCGCCGCGCGCACCAAGCGGCTGCTGAACGCGATTCCGATCAACACGCGCACCAGCAGAGCGATCGCCATCGCGGCATAAAGCCCGAGCGCGATCGCCGTCCATGAAACCGTCCAGGAAATTTTCCGGCGCGCGGTGGGCGGCGCCGGTACTGACGACCCAGTCGCCCGCGAGGATCCTAATGACACGTCCGGCACGGGGACTAGGCGCGCCGGCGCGTCCTCTCGTTGGGCGGCTTCCACCCCGTCGTCAGAAAGCGAAGGCGCGGCGATCGCATTCGATGGGCCGGGCGCCACCGGGGCGGACACCGGCACATCGGCAGCCGCGCTGGTTTTTTGGGCAATGCGAGGAAGCGGGACGGAAACATGGACCGCGGGCCCAAGCCAAATCAGCACCGGCATGGCCAGGGCCGCGCACAGCAGGGCGCGCCAGGCAAAGAGCCTCGCGTGCACGCTTTTCGGACGCCAGACGGCCAGAAGCGTGGCGACGATCGCCCCCAGCACGAGCGAGCGCGCCGCGGCGTCCGCGAGGGTGGTGAGAATGGCCCGGGTCGTTTCTGCGGACATCACGAGTCTCCCTTCTTTGCCGAGCGAGGGCGCTGCGCGGCGCGATCGCTCGATTTTCCCTGTGCGACTTTGCGCGCCAGCTCTTCCAGCTGGCGGCGGTCGATCACATCGTTATTCACGAGGCCGACGACCAGCTCTTCGGCCGAACCGCCGAGAAAGCGGTCGATAATATTTTTCACGGCGCGGATGGCCACGTTCTGGCGGTTTTCCGCCGGGCGATAGACGAAGGTGCGGCCGTCGAGTTCGTGGCTGACGAAGCCCTTCTGCTCCAGGCGGCGAAGCACGGTGCGAACGGTGGAGTCTTTCATGGGGCGAGTGGCGGCGAGCGCCTCGCGGCAGGATTCCGCGGTGCACGGGCTGTGGGACCAGACGTAATCCATGACGATCTGTTCGACTTCGCCGAGGCCTTTTGGGCGCTTGAAGTGTGTGTTAGTCATTGTAGCGTTACAACGTGTAACGTATGCTCAGACGAGTGTCAACAGGAAAAGTGAGCGAGAGCCAAGTTCGCTGGGAGCGGAGCCGGCGACCCCTCCAAATAATTGTCGAGTAGAAGTGGCACCGGCCTTTTGTTTTCATGAAGATATGACGATTTCTACTTATTTTCATTGTCGAGTAGAAATCTTCAGGGCTCGAGCCGAATTTGCCTTTGGCTCGACGGGGGAGGATCCCCGCCGGGATGGTCACGGGAGCGTCTGTGCCACCTGCAAGCGCGCCGAATTTGGTTCTGGTGCTCATGGGGTCGATGGTAGGGAATGGCGTCAAGGGATCGCAAGGATGTGCGCCTGTGGACTTTTTTCGGGTGCGTTTGCGCCGACGATTTCCGGTGAGCTTGCAGCGAAACAGTCTGCGCGTGGTTCGGCATCGCTCGTGGCAGCACAGACAGGAGTATCTGTGCCACTCACAGTCACATCCGAATTACTCGTCGCGGGTGACGAGAAGTTGCTTGTAGGCTTCGCGGCGTGTGAGGCCACGTTCGCGGGCGGCTTGTTTCAGGGCGGCTTTGCGATCGATGCCGCGGGCGTTCATGATTTCTTCCACGTGGCGGGCCAGCGGGACCGCGTTGAGGGGATTGGCACCGGCGGCGTGCTGGGTGGCGCCATCGGGCGGGCCGATCAGCAGCGTGATTTCGCCCTTTGGCGATTTCTTTCGCACGGATTCAACGATGTCTTCCAGATGCCCGCGCACGAATTCCTCGTAGAGCTTGGTGACTTCGCGTGCGACGACCGCCGGACGATTGCCGAGAATTTCGAGGGCGTCTTCGAGAGTGTCGAGCAGGCGGTGCGGAGCCTCGTAGAGGGCGAGCGTGCGGTTTTCCGCGGCGAGCGCGCGCAGCGACTTGCGGCGTTCGGTTTGACGCGAGGGCAGAAAGCCGGCAAAGACGAATTCCTCGATCGGCATTCCGGATGCGGCCAGCGCGGCGACGAGAGCCGAGGCGCCGGGAACCGGGACGACTTGAATGCCGTGACGCAGGCAGAGATGGACCAGGCGGTAGCCGGGATCGGAGATGGCCGGAGTGCCGGCATCGCTGACCAGCGCTACTTTCGCGCCCTGTTCCAGTTCGATGACGATTTCGGGGGCGCGGGTGATTTCGTTGTGCTCGTGGTAGCTGACCAGCCGCTTGGGAATGCCGAAATGCGCCAGAAGCTTTTGCGTCTGGCGGGTGTCTTCGCAGGCGATGACGTCGGCTTCTTTCAATATCCGCAGAGCCCGGAGGGTGATGTCTTCGAGATTCCCGATGGGCGTCGAGACCACGTAGAGGCAGCCCTTGGCCGCATCGGCGGCGCCCGCTTCTATCGGTTGTGATTTTTTCCTGGGCATCTGAGAGTGTTTGATTCTGCGATTGTGCGGGAGACATGATAGCTGGTGTGTGGTGACGGTCGCAAACCGCGTAATATAATTTCGCGTTGTCTCAGGGGCTAAAGCCCCTTCGTGATATGGAGTTTTATGTCGGAGCTAAAGCTCCGACCCCCTAACAATCTTGCCCATTCGGGAGGCGGGATCGAAATCTGGACGGCGTTTCGTGGCGCCAAAAATTGACAGGGGTGGCGGGGTTCGTTACTCTGGATAACTCGAAATTACATCTGAAGGAGCAATGAATGGCGCAGGGCACTCCGGTCAAGCACAAGAAGAAGACGAAATCGGTATTGAAGAACATCCGCCAGACGGAACGGCGGGCGGCGGTGAACCGCATGAACCGCACGCGGGTGCGCACGGCGATCCGCCGGATGCGCACGGCGCTGACCGCAGGCGATGCGGCGGCGGCGGGCAAATTGGCGTCGGAGACGTATTCCGAGCTAGACAAGGCGATCCGCAAGCGGACGCTTTCGGAGAACACGGCGAACCGGTATAAATCGCGGTTGACGCTGGCGTTGAACGCAATCAAGGCGAAGAAGTAGCCGCACGCGATTACAATTCGGGATTTTCAAGAGGCGCTCCGTTGTTTTGGGGCGCCTTTTTCTTTTGCGCCACGAATGACACTGATGCGCAGCAAATCCGGTGAGATTCTTCGACTGCGCAACCCGACGACCCGCAAGAGCGGGTCGAGACGCCAAACCTTCGGGTTACTCCGTTCAGAATGACGGTGGCTAAATGAATTCTTACGCTGCGGCGGAGGTCAGGCGGGCGATGAGGAATTCGAGCATGGCGCGCGGATCCGGATTGGAGGATTTCAGCGAGCTGTCGGCTTCGGCGAGCGCGGCGAGCCCGGCGAGCAGTTCTTTTTTCGGAATGCGGTGTGCCTGGCGCACGGCGGTTTCGGCGGCTTCGGGGCGCATGCCGAGCTGGCGGGCGGCCTGGAAACCGTTGACCGTGGCGGGCAGGTCGCGCGCCTCGATGAGCTTCCGGTATTGCCAGGCGAGCGCGCCGACGAGCATGACGGGTTGCTCGCCTTCGCGGAGCAAATTATCGAGAAACGCGAGCGCGGCGGCGCGTTTGCGGCTGGCCAGCATTTCGGTGAGCTGCCAGACGGTATTTTTGCGCGCGGCAACGACGAGCGCTTCCACGTCGGCGGAGGTGATGGGGCCGCGGCCCTGTGCGTAGACGGCGAGCTTTTCGAGCTCGATTTTCATGCGGGCGGGTGCGCCGTTCAGAATTTCGACGAGCATGGCGGCGGCGGGGCGATCGATTTCCGCGCCGAGGTCTTTGGCCATTTGCGTGGCGAGCGCGACGGCGGATCCCGGGCCGATGGCGAGCTCGACGATCAGGCCTTTTTCGCTCAGGAGCTTGAAGAAGCGCTGGCGGCCGTCGAGCGACGCGGCTTCGAGCAGCAGCACCGTAAACGGCGCGGGGGATTCGAAGTATTTCGCGAGCAGCTCGAGTGCTTCGTCGCGCGCTTTTTCCCCCAGCTTTTCGAGCGATTCGGCTTCTTCGACGATCAGGACCTGCCGCGGGGCCATCATGGGCATGGTCTCGGCCCGGCCGATGATTTCGGCCCAGCCGGCTTCGCGCGCGGAGCTGCGCGTGACGGCCCAATCGCGAAGTTCAGACGGGACGCACGTCTCGATGATTTTATTGCGGCACATCTCGCGGAGGTAATGGTCCGTGCCCACGAGAACGATGGCGGCGACGGGCTTGCCGCTCGCGAGGCGGTCGACGATTTTGTCGGGCGCGATGGCGGGCATCAGAAATTTTCCATCACGTTCGAGACGAGATGCGAGGCGAGATCGCGCGACATGCGGTCGAGCGCGGGGTCTTCTTCCTGGAAGAACGATTTCACGTCGGTCGAGATCTGATACTGGTCGCGGAAAACCATGTCGTCGTTCTTGTAGATGACTTTTTCGGTCTTGGTGTCGGTGAGCTCGACTTTGGTGTGAACGGTGACCAGCATGGTGGTGACTTCGCCGGTGGTGGCCTGAAACAGGACCGGATCGGTTTCGATGGAGATGACTTCGCCTTTCAGCACGGCGTCGGCGTTATTCGGATCCTGAACCACTTTGTATTTCGTGCGCGTGATGAATTCGCGGATCACGGCTTCGGTCATGCGCTGCTCGATGCGGTAGGTCGTCGTGTCGTTCTTGAACGCCGGGATGGCGATGTCGGTCCAGTCCGAGGGCAGCGTGGAGGCGTGCCCTGCGACGTGGTAGCCGCAGCCCGCGGCAGCGAATGGGGCCACGAGCAGAGCGAGCCAAAGGAACGGAGTGGCCTTTCCGGCTGCGGTCTTAATTTGCCGACTTCGCAAGAATTTCCTCCGCGATGCGAACCGCGTTCGTGGCCGCCAGGCGCAGACCGTCGACGGCGCCCCAGAACCACGCGCCGTTTGCGACGTTCGGATCGGGCTCGATGCGCGCGAGCTGGATTTCGGCTTCGCCCGTCACGGTTGCATTCGTCGGGGGCGGCTCGTCCGGCGAGGCGATCCGCACTCCGAGATTCGCAAACGCGGCGTGGAGTTGCCCGGCGGCGACGGGCGAGCGAAACTCCGCGAACGCGGCAAAAGCATACCCGTAAAAGACCGGGGCTTGCACCAATTGAATTGCCGGGACGGGGGCGCGTCCGGCGAGATAGGCGGCGGCCTGGCGAGCCACGGCGGCGCGCGCGTCCGCCAGCTTGAATGTGGCGGCGGGGCCGTAGTCGGGCAGGAGATTGAACGCGACTTGCGCGTCGAAAAGCGGCTTGGCGGGTTCGCGGAACGAAAGCAGCGCGGCGGTTTGCGCTTCGAGCTCTTCGACTCCGGCCTGCTGGTGTTCCGAGACCGGCGGAAAGACCAGCAGCGAGATTGTTTGCGCGGAGAGTTTGCCGAGTCCGGCGGCCAACGCGCAGGCGATGATCGTTGGGGGATTCGGCGAGGAATACGCGGCAGCGCCAGACGCCGACGGTTTCGCGGCGGGAAGCGGCAGAGCGGAGGCGAGCGAAGGAATCCAGGCCGTGGCGTTGGACGCGTGGCCGGGCGCGGCCAGCGCGCCGGTGAGATCGATCACAGCCGCTCCCGCGCGTTGTGCGGCGGTCCAGTTGTCCTGCGCTTCCTGCGCGGCGCCGGCGAAGAAGGCGAACTGCGCACCTTCAAAACTCTCGGCTTCGAGCGCGCGAATGAAAGTGGGTTCGCCGGCGGCTCCGGTCAAAGTGCCCGCGGGCAGGCTGGTGTCGAGCAGGTCGATATTGCTCGAAGGAAAATGGCGCTCTTCGAGGATCTCGACGAGTTCCTTGCCGCGCAGAGACGAGGCTCCGACGACAGCGACGCGAGAGGAATTCAAACGCCCGGAGGGCATGATCTAGGTGTGCTGCGAAGCCATGCGGTGGCGCACGGTGCGCACCACGTACATCGTGACTCCACTGACGAGGTAGAGGCTGGCCATGGTCATCAGCGCGATTTCGGAGACGAGAACGATGGAGCCGATGCTAAGAACCATGAGCACGACGAGCAGGGAAGGCCGCCGCCTGGCCCATTCGATGTCCTTGAAGCTGGAATAGCGGATGGTGCTGGACATGAGCAAACCGAGCACGAGCAGCAGGCCGAGCCAGAGCAGGGCGATGCGGCCATCCTGAATCGGATTTTTGATGGCATGCACGGTGGCGGCGATCATTCCCGCCGCGGCGGGCGTAGGCATTCCCGCGAAGTAGCGATTGCCGCCCGAGGCCATGCCCTGGATGTTGAATCGCGCCAGGCGCCAGGCACAGCAGCCGACGTACACGAAGCCGAACAGCCAGCCGAGCTGCGTGAGATGCATCTGCTCCGGCGCGGAAACCGCGGCGAGCGCGTGAACTCCCCAGGCGTAGGCCAGAAAGGCGGGAGCGATGCCGAAGCTGACGATGTCCGCGAGCGAATCGAACTGCTTGCCGAACTCGCTGTTGGTGCCCATGGCGCGGGCCACGCGTCCGTCGAGCGAATCGAAGATGATGGCGATGCCGATGGCGCGGGCGGCGTTGTCGAAATCGGAGACGCTTCCTTCGAGGGTGGCGAGAATCGCGTAATAGCCGCAGAGCAGATTGGCGACGGTGAAGGCGCTGGGAAGGAGATAAATGCCGCGGCGAAGCTTGGACTTGCCGCCGGGAAAGAGGCGTCGCGGCTCTTCTTCGGTGCCGATCGGATCTAGGTGGTTGAATTCCATTTCGCCAGTACGCTTTCGCCGCCGTAAACCATCTGGCCCTTGGTCGCGACGATCTGGGCCGCGAGCGGCATCCAGACGTCGACGCGCGAACCGAAGCGGATCATGCCGACGCGTTCGCCGAGAGCGACTTGCTCGCCCTCACTCTTCCAGCATAGCACGCGGCGCGCGATGGCTCCGGCGATTTGTTTGAAATCCAGCCGGCCG
>Ga0335085_10007540_pt1 | contig 16838 bp, 17 predicted proteins | sample Lox_Sample_45_FD_206712 | JGI IMG/M metagenome (GOLD analysis project Ga0335085, IMG submission 206712) | Soil microbial communities from Loxahatchee National Wildlife Refuge, Florida, United States - Lox_Sample_4.5 | ecosystem: Environmental > Terrestrial > Soil > Wetlands | place: USA...
CAAGTGGAGATTTCCAGCCGGCAGTTTGACAAAGGAACCATTTTTGACGTGACGGGAGACATAGACCTGGCGAACTCGCCGGCGATTCGAAAAGCGCTGCTGCGCGAGATGCGGGAAAAGAAGACGCCGCGCGTGGTGATGAATATGAGCAAGGTACGATACATCGATAGTTCGGGCGTGGCATCGCTGGTGGAAGGGCTGAAGGCTGCACGGGACGCCGGGACGCGGTTTATTTTGTTTGGATTGAGTACGTCGGCGCGGGAAGTTTTGCAACTTTCACGCTTACTGAAGATTTTTGAGGTCTATGACAACGAAGAGCAGGCCCTGGCGGGGAATGTTCCTGGAGTGCAGGGGAGTTAGTCACAGAGATACGAGCGACAACGACCAGTCATGGAATTCGTTTCACAAATTGGCGACAGCGTAACGGATGCGCTGGCTTACGTTGGATCGCTGGCTACGCTCGGCGGACGCGCGGCGTACTACGCGTTTATCGGACCGTTCCAGGGTAAGCCGCTTCGCGTGCAGAGAGCGATTTCCCAGGCCATGGACGTGGGCGTGCGGGCGCTGCCCATACTTTCTCTGATTACTTTTTTTATCGGGCTGATTCTAGCATTGCAGAGCGCGTATGAATTGAAGCGGTTCGGGGCGATGAATTACGTCGCCACGGCCGTGGCGATTTCGATGTCGCGCGAGCTGGGCCCGCTGATTACCGCGATTGTAGTGATTGGCCGATCCGGCTCGGCATTCGCGGCCGAGATCGGGACGATGAAGGTCACGGAAGAGATCGACGCACTGGAAACAATGGCCATCAGCCCGATTCGATTTTTGGTGACTCCGAAATTCCTGGCGATGATCGTGATGCTGCCTTGCCTGACCATTTGGGCGAACGCGATGGGCATACTGGGCGGATCGCTTTTCGGCGTGGCGCAAGCAGATTTTACGTTTGGACGGTATATTCAGGCGTCGCTCGATTCGCTGCTGCTGCGCGACATCATGACCGGGCTGGTGAAGAGCGTGATGTTTGGGATTACGATTACGGCTGTTGGGTGCCAGGAAGGATTAGCGACTGGAGCCGGAGCTGAGCAAGTGGGGCGCTCGACTACTCGGGCGGTGGTGGTGTCGATTTTTCTTGTTGTGCTCGTGGATCTGGTTTTTACGGGCCTGTTCTTTTTTGTGAGCGGCAGTTAGGGGCAAGTGGCGGCGGCGATGGAAATAGGAAGCGCGAATACGCCTGATTTGGATGTCATGCTCTCGTTGCGCGACGTGCGCGTGAGCTACGGCGAAGTGGAGATTTTGCATGGCATCACGTTTGACGTGAAGCGCGGCGAGACTCTCGTAATTTTGGGAGGATCGGGCTCGGGGAAGAGCACGCTTCTGCGAACGCTGGTGGGCCTCGAAAAGGCGAGTTCCGGCGAAATCTGGATTAAAGGCAAGAACATCGCGGCAATTTCCGACGCGGAGATGGACGAAATTCGCAAAAAGATCGGGATGTCGTTTCAAGGCAGCGCTTTGTTTGGCTCGATGAGCGTGGGCGAAAATGTTGCTTTGCCGTTGCGCGAACACACCAAGCTCGAAAACTCGACCATTGAAATCATGCTGCGACTGAAGCTGGAACAAGTGGGGCTCGAAGGATTCGAGTATTACATGCCATCACAGCTCAGCGGCGGCATGAAAAAGCGAGCCGCGGTGGCTCGCGCGCTGGCGATGGACCCGGAGATTCTATTCTTTGACGAACCGTCGGCCGGATTGGACCCGATCATCGCAGCGGGGATCGACCAGTTAATTTTGGAATTGAAACAAGCGTTCCGCATGACCATCATCGTGGTCACCCATGAACTGGCAAGCGCGTATTTGATTGCGGACCGCATGGTGCTGATCGACAAAGGGAATCTGGTGGCCATAGGGACGACGGCGGAGATGCGGGCCAGCACACAGCCGCGCGTGAGGCAATTTCTGGACCGGGTGCCGGAGCCGGAAGTGGCCCGCGAAATGGATTATCTGCAGATGCTCACACAAACACGGCGCGTGTGACGAGCTGACGCAGGGAAAGAGGACGAGATGGCGGGGAAGCGCGAACAGATATTCGTCGGACTTTTCGTGATCGCGGCTGCGGCAGTGTTGATCGCCATGGTTTTTGCCATCTCCGGCGCGTTTGGGCGCTCCGCAAAGACTTTTCATGCCTACTTTCCATTCGCGGGCGGGCTCGAACGGGGCGCGACGGTGCGCTATGCAGGAGGGCCAAAAGTGGGACGCGTGGAGAAGTTGACCATCGACCCGCAAAATCCCGCGCGAATCGAGGTGACATTCAGCGTACTCACCGACTTGCCGGTCAAAAAAGATAGCCGCGCAAAAATCATGAGCATGAGCCCTTTGGGCGACAATCATCTGGAAATTCTTCCGGGCGGCGCGCAAACGGCGTTGGCACCGCCGGGTTCGGTGTTACCGTCCGACACTTACGTGGATTTCAACGCCCTGACTGCGCAGATCAATGACCTTGCACCGCAAGCCAAACAGCTCATTCAATCGTTGAACGAGCGCGCCACGGAGCTGAAAACGACGATTGACCGCGTGAACGACCTGCTCAACGCCGAGAACCGCGCGAATCTTTCCGCCACGCTTGCGGACGCGCACGGGATGATCGCGGAAAATCGTCCGCAGATAAAATCGACGATTCAGCACCTGGACGCGGCCAGTGAGAAACTCGGGCCACTGCTACAGGATTTGCACAAGACGTCGGAAGAAGCCAATAAGGCCCTCGACCATATCGACACGCTTGTTGGGGAAAATCGCGCGGATGTGCACGAGTCCGTGATCCAGCTTCGAAAATCGTTGACGACATTGACGAGTATCACCGGACAGCTGGACCAGACGATCGATGTGAATACGGAAAATATCGACGAGCTGCTGGAGAACTTCCGGCGCGTCTCCGAGAATTTGAAGGAGTTTACGGATACCATCAAGAAGCGTCCTTACACTCTGATTCGCGCGGCAAGTCCGCACGAGCACAAGCCGGGTGAGCAACAATGATCCGAGCAATTTACGAACTTATGGTGAGCCACACTGAATCGCCGCGCAACGGATGTGAACGACGGACTTTCCAAACGCGCGCGGTGGTTTCTATTTGCTTGTTGGCCTTAACTGTCAGCCTGGCTGCCGGATGCGGGGCCGCGAGACCCAACCATTATTACCAGCTGACTATTCCCGGAAGCCTGGCGCCGGCAGCGAATCCGGATGCAGTACCCATCACGCTGCTGATCGGCCGCATGACGGGGCCAGCCATCTACCGGGAAGGTCAAATCGTCTACAGCAGCGGCGGCGAGAGCATGGGGCTCTACGAATACCACCGCTGGGTCGAACCGCCCACGGAAATGATTCAGGAAATTCTGCTGCGGCAATTGCGAGCCTCCAGTCATTATCGCGGCGTGTACACATTACGAAGCGATATTCACGGCGATTATCTTTTGCACGGCCGGATCTATGACTTCAAGGAGATCTCCGGGAGCGCAATTACCAGCCGCGTGACCATGGAGTTGGAGTTGCGCGAGATCAAATCACACACGGTGGTGTGGACGCACTTCTACACGCATGATGAGGCGGTCGCCGGAAAGGGCATTGACGCTGTGGTGGAGGCGCTGGACAAGAATGTGCAGCAGGGAGTGGCGGAAATGCTCGCTAGCCTGAGTGAGTATTTCGCGGCTCATCCGCCAGCGGCCGCCGCGCCGACTACGAAGTGAGCCGGCCTCCTGCTATTTTCCAGCACCCTCCAGCTGACTCAGCCGGAGCGACGAAGCGTCAGCAGCGTAACGTCGTCTTCGAATTCGGCGCCGTTGTGGTAGCCATGCAAGCCCTCCAGCAGGGCGGAAGAAAAATCGGGCAAGCGCGCGGGCTGCGGCAGATTTCCGAGAGTTGTCTCTGCCAGATGAACCAGGCCTGCGGACGTAAGTTGCTCGTCGCCGGGGGACCGGAGTTCCGTCGCTCCATCCGAAAAAGCGAGAATCATGTCGCCCGGGCTCAGGCAGACGCTTTGCTCGTTGTACATTTCACCTGTCACAAAACCGATGGGAAGGTTTTCCAGTCCATCGCCAATCTCCAGGAATTTCCGTTCGCGCTGGCGCCAGAGAAGCATTCGAGGGTGGGCGGCATAAGCGAAATTAAACTCGCCCGTCGTGCCGTCGAAAGTTCCAGTCACCACGGTCGTCAAGCGTAGGGCGCGCTGAGATTTCTCGGTGTCGAGTGTGAACTCATCATTGAGCGCGGCGAGCAGCGACGCAGTGTTGCGGATGTCCTGATGCTTGTGGAGCAAGTGATGGACATGGCGAGCCACTCCGCTGGCGACGTAGCCGTGTCCGATGCAGTCCGCCAGGACGACTCGCGCGAAGTTGTCTCGGCACGAAAACAAAGCAGAAAGATCTCCGCCACGCTCTCCACCCGAAGGTACGGCAATGACATCCGCTTCGAGGCCGGGCAGTTCGAGTGAACGATGGGCCTTCTCGTTGCCAGCCCAAAGTTCCACGCAGCCAAAAGGCCGCGCCGCCGAGGTCGTACACTCCACTTTATCCGGTTCGAGCTTCCTGAATTTCATACCATTTTTGATGCGAGCGGGGCCTGATTCGCTACGCCAGAGTGCAACGCCTTCGCCGCCGCGAGTTGCCTAAATCGTTGCAAGCTGGATACGCCGCCGCCCGCCCCGCGCGCGGCTTGCTAGACTAATTGGGAGGAATTGCGTCCCCGCGCATGAGCCCCCATGAAACGGATCGCCGCCATCTCGAGCGGCAAATCGTCTACGCGCGCCCGATTGTCGTTTTGCTTTCCATTTTGGCGTTGTTGCAGCTGCCAAACCCCAAGGAAGCCGAACGCACAATCTCGTTCCTGATCGCTTATTTGATCGTTTCCCTTGCCGTGATCCCGCTGGAGCGATTCCTCCGAAAACGAGCCTGGCACTTGCCGATAGCCTGCGATCTGCTGGCGTTAGGTGTTTTCATGTACATCAGCCCGTCGTCGGTTCCCGTTTGGTTTCCGTATCTCTTTATATGTTGGGTTGCTGGGATGCGCTGGGGGCTTCGCGCGGCGATCCCCTTATCCGGCGCCCTGGCGCTTACTCTCGTGCTTCTCACTGCCGTCAAGGGCGAGATTGGCTGGATGCGCGTTGTCGCCTGGATGGGACTCGTTGGCGGGACATTCGCTGGGGGCGCCGCACTGGCCTTTCTTGCGGATCGCAGCCGCCATTTTGCCTCGCAGAACGATTTCTTCTCGCGCATCACCGCAACACTTCAGGTTGACCAGGGACTTGCCGAATCCTTACGCCTTATGCTGGACGAGCTCGCCCGGACCTTCGAGGTGGAAGCAGCTCTGCTCGCCTTTCGCGACACGGACCTTGAACGAATTTATCTCTGGCGCCTCAAAACCGGTGAAAGCGAGCGCCTCATTCCCGAAAGCTATTCACTCGCTCGCGCTGACGGCTTCCTTCTGGACGACATGAACGCCACCATCTGCTGGAACAGCCTCGAAGGGCCCGGAAGCGGCTTTGGTTGGGACCGCCGCGATGGCCGCCGCCTAAACACCCTGCCGCGCTTGCCAGGCCCTACTCAACAGGAACTTGGCATGCGCTCGATGATTTCCGTGGCTTTTGACCAGAGCGGCCAGCCGGCAGGCCGGATCTTTCTGATCAACGGGCACAAGCCTTTCGAGCGCCCACACCTCGCCTGGCTCGAACGCATCGCCCGGCACGTCAGTCCCGCGCTCGAAAATGTCTTTCTCCTGCGGCATCTCCGCGCCCGGGCCATCGAAGGCGAACGCAGCCGCATCTCCCGCGACCTGCACGACGGCATTCTCCAGACCCTTTTGAGCATCGAAATTCAACTCGATGTGCTTCGCCGCAGGGTCGCCGCAGCCCCGGATCAGGCCGAAGCCAGCCTCGGCAACCTCCAGCAGACCGTCAAAAACGAGTCCGCCGAGCTTCGGCGCATGGTGACGGACCTGCGTCCTCTGCGCGTTCAGAGCGCCGATTTAGTCGATTTAATGCATGGTTTCGCCGAGCGCTATCGCAACGAATCCACGCTGGCTCTGGACCTGATCATCGAATCGGCCGACCTGCACGCCCCGGACCGCGTCTGCCGCGAGATTTTCCAGATTTACCGTGAAGCACTCAACAACATAAAAAAGCATGCGAAGGCTTCCCATGTCGTGGTAAAACTGACCCAGGATGACAGTCGCATCGTCCTCGTGGTTGACGACAACGGCGAGGGTTTTAGCTTCGCAGGCCGGTTCACTGGGGATGAGCTCGACCGCCTGCGATTGGGTCCGATTTCCATCAAGGAGCGTACGCGTACCGTGGGGGGCGTGTTGACCGTTGAGTCCAACCCTGGCCATGGAGCGCGACTGACCATCGAAGTCCCGCTCGGTTGACATGGCCAAAACCAAACAGCAAATTCGCGTCCTTTTGGCGGACGACCACGCGATCTTTCGCGACGGCCTCCGCAAACTCCTCGATTCCGATGAGGACATCACCATTGTCGGCGAAGCCCAGAACGGCGCCGAGTGCATCAAGCTCCTCGCCAAGCTCAAGCCGGAAATTCTTCTGTTGGATTTGCGCATGCCCGATAAAGACGGGCTCGCGGTCCTCGAAGAAGTCAATTTCGATACGCTCCCGACCCGTGTGATCGTGTTGACGGCTGCCGAAGACGACCGCGACGTTGTCCGCGCCATGCGCCTCGGCGCCCGCGGCGTCGTGTTGAAACAGTCCGCAACAGACCTGCTCGTAAAGAGCATCCATCGTGTTCACGCTGGCGAAATCTGGCTCGATAACCGCATGACCGCCGAGGTCATGAAGGCCTTCTCGAAGTCCTCCGAGTCCGGCCCGCGCCGCGAAAAGCCTCTTTTAAGCGACCGCGAAAAGGAAATCGTCCAGCTCGTGGCGCAGGGTTTCCGCAACAAGGAAATCGGCGAAAAGCTCTTCATCAGCGAGCAGACCGTAAAAAATCACCTGCACAATATCTTCGATAAGCTGGGCGTCTCGGACCGTCTGGAACTCGCGCTCTACGCGATTCACCACCGCTTAATCGACCAATCGTAGCCTTCTAGAGGCGCGATCGAGCCTGTCCCTTGCATCTGGATATTTTCTCTTGACAACTGCTTTGCTCCACTATATAACCCAGTGGTTGTACAACTATATGGTTATGCAATGACCGCTTCCCAACAACTCGATGCCACCTTCGCCGCTCTCGCCGATCCCACGCGCCGTGCCATCCTCGCGCGCCTCGCTTCCGGCGAAGCCACAGTGAACGAGCTTGTCCAGCCCTTCGACATGAGCCAGCCTGCCATCTCCAAGCACCTCAAAGTGCTCGAACGCGCTGGGCTCATTTCGCGCGCCGTCGACGCCCAGCGGCGCCCCAGGCGTATCGAGGCTAGACCGCTGGCCGACGCGACCGAATGGCTGGAACGCTATCGCGAGCTCTGGGAAGACCGATTCCAGCACCTCGATGCCGTTCTCGAAGAGTTAAAGGCTAGGGACAAGAAACGGAATCGCGCAAAAAATAGAGGAGAACTCCGATGAAGAACTCCGAGACTTTTGAGGTCAGGACGCCGGGCGATCGCGAAATTGTGGTAACGCGCGTATTCGACGCTCCCCGCCGCCTGGTCTTCGAGGCTTTCAGCAAACCCGAACTGCTCAAGCGATGGCTACTTGGGCCGCCGGGGTGGGAGATGATAGTCTGCGAAGTCGCCAACAAAGTCGGCGACGGCTACCGGTACGTTTGGCGCCACGCGGATGGCCAGCAAATGGGGATATACGGGGTTTGCGAGGAGCATGTGCCTCCGGAGAAAGTCGTCTGCACCGAGCACATGGAAGGCATACCCGGTGAGTCGCGCGTGACTAATCTATTTGTCGAGGAAGACGGCAAAACGAGGCTGACCCTGACGGTAATCTATGAGTCGCAGCAAGTACGCGACATGATGATCAAGAGCGGCATGGCACGCGGCGTAGCAGCCAGTTACGACCGTCTCGAAGCACTTTTTGCTTCGCCGGCCGTGGCGTGAATCATGCAGGGAGGGAGCACGTCATGAATAAACGAGGCCATTCGTCACGTCATTCTCAATCGGGGCAAGCCAAAGCTCGGAGAGCCACCCGCGCAACGGGGCGCGCTGGTTCTCCCAAGACCGTCGACGACTACCTTGCCGCTGTTCCCGAGCCTGCTCGCACAACTTTGAACAAGATTCGCGCAGCGATTCGAGCCGCCGCTCCACCGCAAGCCACCGAAACAATCAGCTACGGCATTCCTGCCTTCAGGCACGACGGCGTCCTCGTTTGGTTTGCCGCTTTTTCGAATCACTGCAGCTTTTTTCCTACAGCTTCGATCATCGAAGCATTCAAGCCGGATCTGAAGGGTTTCACTCTATCAAAAGGAACCATTCAATTCCCAGTGGACAAACCGCTTCCTGCCACACTCGTAAAGAAATTGGTGCGCGCTCGCGTCGCTCAAATTGCGAAAGTGAAGAAACGCTGAGCGACCGCTCCCGGTCGCCTCAATTTCATTCCAACTTGAAGGAGACAAGCGAGGAGATCATGAGCGAGGCGCAACCTCCCAGGCAAATCGGCCGCAGCATCCTCGCCGTTATCGCGGGTATCCTCGCGGGCGTCGTACTCACTCTTGGGACTGATGAAGTGTTGCATGTGGCCCATGTTTTTCCGCCGTGGGGCGCTTCCATGACCGGCTATGACGGGGCTCTTCTGCTCGCGACGATCTATCGCACAATTTACGGCGTTGCCGGCAGTTACATAACTGCCCGCCTTGCACCCAGCAGCCCCATGCTTCACGTCTGGGTCCTGGGATTTCTCGGCCTGGCCGTGAGTATTTTGGGTGCGGTGACGACCTGGAACGGAGGGCCCGCCTTTGGCCCACACTGGTATCCCGTCGCGCTCGTCGTACTTGCATTGCCAACTGCGTGGCTCGGCGGCAAACTCCGTCTCGCACAAGTGGGCCATGGAGTCGCGGGTTGAAGGGTATGCCGCATTGTTGTCGCGTCCCGTGGGCCGCAACCCAATATAAAGCGCCAAGCCCCGGGTCAAACCCACCCAGTGTGATCCTCCTCACTTCTTCGCGTTGACTTGCTGTCGGCTGCAATCTAATAATATGACCACGCGATGGCGTTTTCCTTCCTATGATTGGGCGAATCGTCTCCCATTACCGAATCGTCGAGAAGCTAGGCGGCGGAGGCATGGGTGTCGTCTACAGAGCGGAGGATCTTAAACTTGGCCGTTTTGTGGCCATGAAGTTCCTGCCCGAGGAGGTCTCCAAGGATCATCTGGCCATTGAACGGTTTCAGCGCGAAGCTCGCGCCGCTTCCTCTTTAAATCACCCCCACATCTGCACGATCTACGATGTCGACGAGTACGAAGGCCAGAATTTCATCGTGATGGAGATTCTGGAGGGTCAGACTCTGAAACATCGCATTTCTGGAAAGCCTCTGGACATGGAAAGGGTCCCCGACTATGGCTACCAGATTGCCGACGCATTGGATGCGGCGCACGCCAAGGCCATAATCCACCGCGACATCAAGCCTGCAAATATCTTTGCGACGGAGCGCGGCCAGGTGAAGCTTCTCGATTTCGGCCTGGCTAAACTTCTCACCGAGCGAAGAAGCACCACCGCCCCGGAACATGATTCGCTGACGATCAGTCCAACGACGCAGGATGCTCATCTAACAAGCTCTGGCGTTGCGGTCGGCACCGTGGCTTACATGTCTCCCGAACAAGTTCGCGGCGAGGAGCTGGACGGTCGCACCGATCTCTTCTCGCTCGGCCTGGTAATTTATGAAATGGCTACTGGCCAGCAAGCTTTTTCGGGAACTACCTCAGGAGTGGTCTTTGAAGCAATTCTAAATCGCGCTCCTGCTCCTCCGCTCCGCCTCAACCCCCTGGTTCCTCCACAGCTCGACATGATTATCGCCAAAGCACTCGAAAAAGATCGGCGGCTGCGCTACCAGACCGCCTCGGACATGCGCGCGGACTTGCAACGTCTCAAGCGCGATACCGATTCTTCGCGGATTATGTCCTTTACCGCAGAACATCCTTCCCGCCAAGCCATCAGAAAAAACTGGCCGCATTTTGTCTGGGGCGGCATCCTTGCGCTTCTGCTGATCATGTTTGGGCTTAATGTAGGTGGTCTTCGCAATCGCGTGTTTGGCACGGGTGGACCGTCTCGTATTGATTCCATCGCGGTATTGCCGTTTGTCAACGTGAGCAAGGATCCCAAGACCGAATATCTCAGCGACGGAATTACCGAGAGCCTCATCGACAGCCTCTCCCAACTTCAAAATCTCACGGTAATGTCTCGCAATACCGTTTTTCGCTACAAGGACAAAGGTGTGGACCCGGAAAAGATTGGCCACGATTTAGGTGTTCGCGCCATCCTCACCGGCAGACTCATTCAGTCGGGCGACGACCTGCTGATCAGCGTCAATTTGGAAGACGTGCAGGACAAGCGGCAGATCTGGGGCACGCAATACAATCGCAAGCTTTCCAATTTGGTGTCCGTGCAGGAGGAGATTGCCGGAGACATTTACGGCCGCCTTCGCCCGCGGCTTTCCGGCGAAGATAGTGGCTTCCGCTCCAAGCGGCCCACCGAAGATGCCGAAGCTTATCAGGCCTACTTGCAAGGTCTCTACTATTGGAATAAATGGACGGAAGCGGATTTCATGAAATCCGCTGATTACTTTACTCAAGCAGTCCAGCGGGATCCCCATTACGCTCTTGCCTTTGCCGGACTCGCAGACAGTTATAGCTTGTTGGGTGACTCCGCATATCTACCCCCTTCGGAAGCCTGGCCAAAAGCCAAGGCTGCCGCCATGCAGGCTCTCAATATCGACGACACGCTCCCTGAAGCTCACACCTCGTTGGGCCTTGTAAAAGAACACTACGATTGGGATTGGAACGGCGCCGAAAGTGAATTCAAGCGCGCCATCGAGCTCAATCCAAATTCAGCCCCGGCGCATCTTTGGTACGGAGATTTTCTAGCGAACTCGGGCCGCCTCGACGAAGGCATGCGCGAGACAAAAAGGGCTCAGGAACTCGATCCCATGTCTCTCATCACAAACACCATGCTCGGCTGGCAATACTACCTTTCCCGCCAGAACGATCAAGCGGTCGCTCAGTTGCGCAAAGTCCTCGATATCGATCAAAAGTTTGCACCAGCCCGACGGATTCTCGAGGGCGTGTACTCCCAGATGGGGGACCAGAAGGAGGCTGTTGCGGAGAGAGAAAAAATCATTTCGCTCTCTGGAAGCCCCGAATTTGCGGCCTCTATCGAAGAGGTTTTTTCAAAGTCCGGATACAACGGTGTCCTGCAGAGTTGGCTCGACGGCATGTTGGTGATCTCGAAGCACGGCTACGTATCTTCCTACGACATCGCGCAAATCTACGCGCGCATGGGCGAAAAGGACAGGACCCTCGTGTCGCTGGAAAAGGCCTACGATGAACACGACAGCGGCCTGGTCTCCGTCGCCGTCGATCCTCTCTTCGATAGCGTGCGCTATGATCCCCGGTTCCGCGATTTGCTCCGGCGCCTGAAGCTCTCCAGCTAAACCCCGCGCCGTTGTGAAACCGTTTCTTTCCGTTTCGTTTTACGCAATCGTCAATATATTATCGCAGCGGATAATCTCGTTCGCCGGGAAGTTTTCCGTTTACACGCAATACCTTCAACCCCGGCCTCACGTTTCGCGCATCCACGAAGGCGATGGCGCCCGGGATCGCCGACACAAGCTCATATTGCATGTCGTTCGAGTACACGATTTTGGGCGGCGAAGCTGCTTCCGCGCGGAAGATCTTCGCAACCCAGAACTGCTTGAACTCTTCCTCCGACATCTGGTAGATCACCCGCAGCACTACATCGCGTTCCCTCGCAACAGGAGCGCGAATCAGCAGCACCACCGGAAGTTTCGAGTTCCAGTATTGCCGCTCGCCGAGGAGCACCTTGCGCACATCGGCCAGGCTGAGATCCGACACCGGCGTGTCCGGATTGACCACGACCGCAATGTCGTTTCCTCGAGAGCTTTGCGCTTCCGCGGGTCCAGGAACAAGGGTGCACAACCAGCATGCCGTCCAAAGTATTGCCGCGATTCGTTTTATTGTTGATCTCATCATTGGGCTCTTTAGAATGTAAAGCTGGTTTGCAGGAACAAACCATTCACGACGCCGTCGAATGTGGGCGTCGCCAGTATCTGGCGGTTTGTATGCCGGTATTCGGCTTTGAACGCCGCATAGCTTGAAATGTCATAGCGCAGCCCGAAAATCGATTCCACTAGATCCAGATTGCCGAGCACGACCTCACTCTTGGGCGTATGCATATACTCAAAACGGTAGTAAGGCTTTAAGGTCCTCTCGATCCACGGCATCCGGTATCCCAGCTGCACATAGTACGCATCGCTGTTCGAGACCATGCCTGTCAGGATGCTCTCATGGTTCACATGCTCGTACTCGGAGAGAAGCTCCGGCGCTCCTCTCGTCCATACCACATGTGCGGAACCGATCCATTCGCGATAATCGTTGCCGCCGCCAAGGCTGATCTTGTCCCGGTACGCCGAACCTCCGAACTGCAAGCCGTACAGTTTCTGCGGTCGCGCGTACAGGTTGGCCACCCAGGCGCGGTTGTTATTGTTGTCTCCCGCATCTCCAGGCCGGCTGATGATCTCTCCTCTGCCATTCCCCACACCGACGCTGTAGGCAAGTCCGAGCCCGCCGGAAGGAATATTACCTTCGGCAAGGAACCCCACGAAATGGATAGGAGTGAATGTGCCGCCAAACTTGACCATTTCGGGCCTGTCAATGGACGTCTGTAACCAGGCTCCATGATGGAACGCCGTATTCCAATAGCCGATCGGCGTGTGATACCGGCCGAACGAAACCTTGAAGTAGTCGTTATAGTCGTAGCGGATGATGGACCTCTCCACCTCCACCGTATAGCCCGTCGGGTGCGCGTTAAACGTCATTTCCGCGAAGTAGCTGATTTTTGGCGAGAGTGCCGAGGCCATGTGCAAAGTCAACTGGCCAAGATCGAAGCCGCTGTTGGTCCCTTTCTGATCCGTCGCGGAAAAGTCAGCGTCCGCAAATCCACGAATCTGCAGATTGGGATAATGCGGCTCCAGTTGCCGCACCGTCGCCTGATCCATTTGCCCGCCCATCTCGTGTCCCGGCATCGCTTTGGCGGCCGCTTCCACGGGCGCGGGCGCCGGCGCTTCGGCGGGCTGCGCTGGCGGAGCCGCCGTGGGAGCCTCTGTCGGCGTCACGGCAGCGGAGAGGCTGCTGTTCGCCGCTGCGGGCCCTGCGGCCGCAGCCTGTTTGGCTTCGACCTCCGCCAGCCGCTTCTCCAGCAGCGAGACTCGTTCGAGCAGCGCCTTGATCTGTGCCGCTTGATCTTCGTTCGTGGGTGGACTTTGCCCCCACGCTGACCCCGCTGCGAATAGCAACATTGCCGCAATAACAAGTCCCCGATGCATGGCTCCTCCTGTCGGGTTTTCGGCTTTAGCCTTGATGAATTTTTGCGTTTGTCCCGCTTGAATGCGGTCTGTCACGTATTCCCGCCGGGCAGCAATTTGAGGTTGATGCACCTGCGCCTGCGGATTGCCCGTCGGGAAGTTGCGCGTATTCTATGCTTTGCTAATCCAATGTCAAAACATACTTTGCGGCGCTTCCATCCCTTAATCCAAGCCTCTTCGGCGGGATGGGCGACTCGTGGCCCATGCACCTGGGGGCACTGCAGCCTGGATGATTTTGTTACGCGCTGTCCCCAGGTTTCCCCGGGTTTCCGAAACGCTATAATCGCAGCATTGAACGGAAGGTATTGAGCATCGTGCCGGTCTGGAGCAACAGCATGAAACGCACGCTTTCTACTGTAGGATTTGCGCTCGCTACAGCGATGGGGCTCCCGCACGGGCTAACTGCGGCCCTTCCTAATGGTGTTAACCATCCCCAGCTGATCTCCGACAGTTTTTCGCATTCTGTCAGCAGCCACGAGGTCAAGGACATATATTTCCTCGATACGGCCCACGGGTGGATAGCCGTCACAAACCACGAAGACGACACGGGCCATATCTTAATCACGGGAGACGCTGGAAAGACATGGCACTGGTCCCCTGCGCCGTCCCAAATTGCACAGCTGGTCTTTCTGAACCCGCAAGTAGGGTTCGCATTGCGTGTGATAGCCGACTCCATCTCCGGCCAATCCACGGTCCAACTTTTCTCTTCAATAGACGGTGGCGGGCACTGGTTACACACATCGGACTTGCCGATTCATCTTCCCAATCACCCGGGCGGGTCAGGTTATGTTTCTATGGCTTTCGCCGACCAGTCGCACGGCTGGTTCGTGGGCCAAGGCGATAGGGGATGCCGGTTCATACTGGAGAGTACAGACGCCGGGAAATCATTCCAGCCGCCGCCCGAGGCACCTAGAGATCTCGAATCGTGTCTTGGAGTGTATGCCCCCGATGACGTCGGGGTTTTAATCCTTGGAGTGAACCACCTCATCCTTTCGGTCGATGGCGGCCATGTCTGGCAGTCTCCAGTAGACCCTGAAAAGTTAGGAATCAGCCCGCAACTCTTCGACATGTCCTCCGCGCTATTCGAGAACCACGGCCGAGGCTGGATAGTCGGCCAAGGTTACAGGGGTAACGGCACTATTCTGCGCACTGACGACTATGGTAGATCCTGGCGCATGGAATTCGGAGCCGATGTTGAGACCAACTTCAAAAGCATCTGGCCGACGGACGCAACGCATAGATGCGTAGTCGGTTACTCTACCCTGCTTTTCTGCACGTCTGACGACGGATTTCATTGGACCTCCAGGGATGTCCTACCCCCCCGTCGCGGAACCGAGTCTCCGTTTTTCGGACATCTAGTCCTTCTCCCCTCTGGCCGTGGCTGGGTAGTGCGTTACGGAGGATACTTAAATGGAACCCTCGATGGTGGGCAGTCGTGGCACGAACTCGACCCAATGAATCTCGGCTCGAATTGACCAACCAGTCGGCCATAACGACCATCTCTCTCTGGCGGGTGGCACCCCCTAAACTCGACGAAACGATTTTGATTTTGCTTGTGGGGGTGCCCCACCCTTTCGTCTTTGGTTTTTGAAAGGGTGGGTCTTTCTTTTTCTCTTTTCTCTGCTCCGTCATCTCCATCCATCGGATCAATCTTCACCAATCCAGATTCTCCCTTCGCATAGAACGACCAACCGCTCCATGGCCAGTCCTTCGAATGCTCCACCAGTTTCCGCTTCACCGGGTTCGCGTGCATGTTGCAAAAAGATTCCGCGCCCGAGCGGTCCCTATGAGCGCCCTTCTTTCGTAACAACTAGAGGTGATGAAATGCAGATCGCCTTTTCCGTAATGTCGTTTCCGATTTCTCGGCATCAGAAAAGAAGTACAGCCCACCCTTTCTTCCAAAAAGGGTGGGGCACCCTCGTCTTATCACCCCACGGTGAATTACGAAAGTGGTATCCTCTCCTCATGCCTCTCCTTCAAGCTGAAAAATCAGGAGAATCGAAGGCCCCACCTGCCGGGACGTTAGCCGGAAGGTACGGCTTCGGTGCGAGCTTGACGAACACAACGAATCCTCTCAACGTCGGGAAGTTTACAGAATACGTGCCGGTGGACTATGCGGTATATCTGCTGAGGCGCCCGTGCAGCTAACGCCGCACTTCACTCTGCGTGTGATTGTAATTCTTTTGTTAGGCGGATCGTGCGCTCTATTCGCCAACATACTTTCGTTCACTATGATCGGTAGAATCAACCAACGGTTGCCCGAAAGCGAGCGGATGTCGTACTTCTGGTGGGGCACTCAAGTTCGCCGGAGATATAAAAAGCTCTACCCAGGGAGCAGGCTGGTACTACTACTCGATCTTTGCAAAATATTATTGGTGCTATGTTTCCCCTTCCTGATTTGGTTCTGGGTATTCGGGAACGCCTGACGCGGCAAGCAATTGGGAAGCCGGGGACATGTCTAACGAAGTCGGCCGTGTCAAGAGCGTTTCGCAGTGATTTTCGGCTGCTCCAGTGACACCCGTGCGTCCCGCGCGGCAGGATGTCTGCGGCGTGCTTTTCACCTGTTGGCGTTTTTGTTTTTTCTGCTCGCACCGGATATAGCTCGGGCCCGTGTTCGTTCATCGTTGTGGTGCAACCCACCAAACATGTCTGCGGTCATGCAAGACCATGATGACGTCTGGCGGGTGGCACCCCCTAAACTCGACGAAACGATTTTGATTTTGCTTGTGGGGGTGCCCCGCCCTTTCGTCTTTGGTTTTTGAAAGGGTGGGTCTTTCTTTTCCTCTTTTCTCTGCTCCGCCATCTCCATCCATCGGATCAATCTTCACCAATCCAGATTCTCCCTTCGCATGAAACGACCAACTGCTCCATGGCCAGTCCTTCGGATGCTCCACCAGTTTCCGCTTCACCGGATTCGCGTGCATGTTGCAAAAAGATTCCGCCCCCGAGCGGTCCCCATGTGCGCCCTTCTTTCGTAACAACTAGAGGTGATGAAATGCAGATCGCCTTTTCCGTAATGTCGTTTCAGAGTTCTCGGCATCAGAAGAGAAGTACAGCCCACCCTTTCTTCCAGAAAGGGTGGGGCACCCTCGCTTATCACCCCACGGTGAATTACGAAAGTGGTATCCTCTCCTCATGCCTCTTCTTCAAGCTGAAAAATCAGGAGAATCGAAGGCCCCACCCGCCGCTACGCGGAGGCAAGTACGCGCTGAATTGGATCAAGGCGGACAACATAGCAAGAGCAACTAGGGCCACGTGGGCAGGTTTAGCCGCTAACCTCGTCTTTGCGGAAGCCCTCGCTCTTGGAAACG
>Ga0335085_10007541_pt1 | contig 16836 bp, 16 predicted proteins | sample Lox_Sample_45_FD_206712 | JGI IMG/M metagenome (GOLD analysis project Ga0335085, IMG submission 206712) | Soil microbial communities from Loxahatchee National Wildlife Refuge, Florida, United States - Lox_Sample_4.5 | ecosystem: Environmental > Terrestrial > Soil > Wetlands | place: USA...
CGCGGAAATTGAAATCCTGAGCTGGGTCATCGCGGTCACCGCGCCCGAAGAAGGGAAGCTCGCATCCGAAATGCCGCTCGCGCGTGCTGCGGCAAAACCCCGCGGCAGCCGTCCCGTATTTGATCCGATCGCCGCCGAATTTCGCGAGGTTCCTATTTATTGGCGCGCCGAGCTTGCACCCGGTGCGACCATCAAAGGTCCGGCTGTCATTGCCGAAAACGATACCTCGACGATCGTGGGAGCGTCGTTCGATGCGCGCATCGATCGCTTCGGCTATATTGAGCTTACTCGCCGCGAGATTTGACCTATGGTTGCACGTCCCAATACCGCGCTCGCCCAAATCCATGGCCAGATCATGTGGAACCGCCTGATCTCGGTGGTCGAAGAGCAGGCGCAGACCATGCTGCGCACGGCGTTCAGCACCTCGGTGCGTGAAGCGGGCGATTTGTCCGCCGGCGTTTTCGATCGTCACGGCCGCATGTTGGCGCAAGCGGTGACCGGCACGCCGGGCCACGTCAATTCCATGGCCAATGCAGTCAAATACTTCCTCGAAGTGTTTCCGCTCAAAGGCATGAAGCCGGGCGACCATTACATCACCAACGACCCTTGGCTCACCTCCGGGCATCTTCACGACATCACGGTGGTGACGCCGAGTTTCTATCGCGGCGAGCCCGTCGGCCTCTTTGCCAACACCATCCATGTCGTCGATATCGGCGGTCTTGGCATGGGCCCCGATGGGAGACAGGTGTTCGAAGAAGGGCTCGCCATTCCGATCATGCCGCTCGCGCGCGAGGGTAACATGAACGAGGATCTGCTACGCCTCGTGCGCGCCAATGTGCGCGAGCCGTTGCAAGTCGAGGGCGATATCTACGCCTGCGCCGCCTGCAACGACGAGGGCGGCCGCCGCCTCGCCGCGATGATGGATGAATTCGAAATCGTCAACCTCGACCGGCTCGGCGAAACAATTGTCGAGTCCTCCCGCGAGGCGACGCTGGCGCGGGTCCGGGCGCTGCCCAAGGGCATCTACAAGAACAGCTTGACGATGGACGGCTACGACAAGCCGCTCAGCCTCAACGCCAGCATGACCATTTCCGACCACGGCATCCATGTCGATTTCACCGGCACCTCGCCGGCGTCGAGCTACGGCATCAACGTCGTCTACAATTATTGTCTCGCTTACACTGCCTATGGCATAAAATGCCTGGTGGCGCCGGAAGTGCCAAATAACGCCGGCTCGCTCGATCCAATTACGGTGTCGGCGCCGGAAGGCTGCGTGCTCAACGCCAAACGCCCATGGCCAGTCGCGGCGCGTCACACCGTCGGGCATATGTTGCCCGACGTCGTGTTCGGCTGCCTGCACCAAGTGATTTCAGGCGGAGTCCCGGCCGAAGGCGCGTCCTCGTTGTGGAATCCACAGATTTTCGGCGGCGGCTCGCTGGTCGATGAGGTCGCGGAAGGCATGGATGCCAATTCACTGCCACTGTTCAGCACCGTGATTTTTCATTGCGGTGGCGCAGGCGCCCGCCCCGAAAAAGACGGCTTGAGCGCGACTGCCTTTCCGTCTGGGGTGCGCACTATTCCGATTGAAGCGACCGAAAGCATCGCCCCCGTCGTGTTCTATCGGCGCGAATTCCGCGAGGGTTCGGGGGGCGCCGGCAAGCACCGTGGCGGGCTTGGTCAAGTCATTGAGCTCGGCGGCGCCGGCGATTCACCGATTGCGCTACTGTGCAACTTCGAGCGCGTGCGTAATCCGGCACGCGGGCGCAACGGCGGGCGGTCTGGTGCACCGGGTGAAGTCAATCTTCGTTCCGGACGCCCGATCCGGCCCAAGGGCAGACAGACTGTCCCCGCTCGTGATGCCATTCGCTTGCGCTTGCCTGGCGGCGGAGGGTTCGGCAATCCGTACGCCCGCCCGCCGCAGCTCGTATTGGACGACGTCATTGACGGCATAATCAGCACTGAAGAGGCGCGACGTGACTACGCGGTCGCGATTGATGCGGATAATCGAATTGATCTTGTTGAGACAGAACGCCTTAGAGCGAGGCGCCCTCCGAATGGCCCTTGAGCGACTGATCTGGACTGACGCAATCGCTCGCGGGATTAACAGCGTCGATTAGATGTTCGACCCGACTACATAATCCACGAAGCAAACAATAAGCTTACACGGACCGATCTCGATATGTGGAAGGCACTCGGATTAGAGGCAAAGCCGTTTTCTTCCGACCGGGTCCACTATCTTTGCCGAACGGAAAGCATTCCGCCAACACAGGTAAACGAAGCCATTCGACACCGGACATTCCCTACGACCGTCCGAGAGTCCAGAGGTTAAGTACTAAAGCAGCGCCAATCCTTCGCGTTTTACAGTCGGTGTCGGCCGGCAAGAGAATTCCGTTCGAAAAGCTGGCGGAGGGAGTGCTTATGCAAAAAAACTTCTCCACCCATAGTACAGAGCACCCTCACGCAATCCGGCGCACCCGCGCGTATTCGCGAAGGGAGTATATCTGCAAACAAATTCTCTAATCGTAATAGAGCGCAGGAGAAAGCAACTGGGTGCATCCGCCACGGTACAGATTCGCTAAATTCTGACCGCAAGTTCGACCAGTTCGTTGACGTCAGCTATTGCCTCCATACGAGTAACCGCCGCAATCAATCGGTCAATTTGATTATCGCCAAGCACGACACTCGCGTTTTCGCTAAACTTTTGACGGACGTCGTCGGGACTTAAGGGATTACTTTCACTTCCCCAATTGTTTTCTACGACCCGTTCGAACTTTTTTCCCGATTTTGTTTCAACAATCACCCACCCTTTGAAACGACTCGGATCGGGAGCTTGCCGATCGACGACATTGAACACGCGCCGGGCGAGCGTGAGGATCTGTTGATTGCGAATGGACTCGTCAGTAAACGCCTCGACGCCGAGGCGGCCGAAATAAAGCGCCGCAGCAAGCGAATAGGGAAAGCTGAATTTGGCGTGATAATCTGTTTCCGGCAGGAGCTTGACGTCGCGCGGCTCGCACATGATGGGCAACATCCATTCCGCGGTCGGACAAGTAATCTTTTCCACGTCATTGGCACGGAGACCGTCTTCGCGATACATGGCCAGAATGGCATCGACGAACGGGTGGACCACATGACCGCACGGATAGGGTTTGTAGGAGGTTTTCACGCAAATCCATTCCTCACTGAGCCCCTGGACAATTCGATCCATGGAATAGGTTCCCGGTCCAAGGTGAGTGGCGAATAGACCATAGCGGCCCTCGAACACCGTTGCCGGCCCGGTGAACCCTTCAGTAGCAAGGTAGGATGCGACAATGCCTGCGTGCGCGGCCCATCCAGGATGAAGACGCTTAGCCCACGAGCCGTCGGAGAAGAATTCGAGGATACCGGCCGCTTGGCTCCCGGCGATGCCGAGCGCGTTTTGCAGTTGGCGAGCGTCGAGCCCCAAAAGCTTGCCCGCGATCAGGGCCGCGCCGAATGTGCCGATAACACCAGTTGGATGGAATCCGCGCTTGTGAAAGGCACTCGGAGTCGCACTACCAATACGGCAAGTGATCTCGGCGCCGCTAATAGCCGCGGTAAGCACGGCTTTGCCGCTTGCTTTGGTCAGTTGACCCGCCGCAAGGGCGGCGGTCACGACCGGCGCACTGACGTGGATCACTGATTCATTGTGGGTGTCATCGAAGTCGAGCGCGTGCGCCATTGTCCCGTTCGCGAGCGCTGCCGAGGCCGCCGGAACCCGATCGCCAAAGCCGATCACTGTTGCTTCTTCGCCTGCCCCGAGACGCCGCGCGGTCCGCCGCGCCACTTCGCCAACTGGCGCGGCGCTCGCCGCAAGCGAAACACCGATAATATCGAGAAAACGCAGTTTCGCATCGTCAACCACACTCTTGGGAATATCGGCGAATGACAATCCGGCAATCCACGACGCGACGACCGAAGCGCTGGCACGAGCCGCAGACTGATTTGGGGACGACGCATTCAAAGGAAACCTCCTGTCACTGATATCAGATTGTATCGGCGATCTGACCGCTGCCGGCCCAGGGCCCGCTGGCGGCTCCTGGCAACCCTATTTGTTTCCTTCGACGCTCTCCAAGATCGCTTTGCCGTCGGCGCCGGCAGAAGCGACGTATTCGTCGTACATTGGATGAACCATTTTGGCGAAATCTTTTGCGGCCTGAGGGTCAAAGACGGTCTCATGTACGCCCTTTGCGGCGAGATCCTTGAGCGTCGATAATTCTTCGTTCCTAATCGTTTTGGTGGAGAACGTTTCAGCTTCTTTGCTGATCGCCGCAATCTTGGCTTTCATATCAGCCGACATTTTATCCCATAGATCTTTGTTGATGATGATGACCGAGCCGATGACGCCGAAGCCGGAATGGTTGATGTAGGGGGCGTTTTCGAACCACTTGCGTGCATAGTACGACGACAGGCTGGTCGAGAAGCCGTCGATGGTGCCACGCGAAGCGGCGGTCGTCACTTCGGAAGCGGCGATCACGGTCGGCGCCGCCTTCAACAGCTGGAACATTCGAGCAAGCTGCTTGCTATGCGCGCGCAGTTTCAGGCCCACGAAATCCGACGGCTTGTTAAGCGGTACTTTTGCGGTCGCGATTTCCGAAAAGCCCTGTTGCGGCCAGTACAGCGGATGAACCCCGAGCTTGTGCAGGTGCTCGGTCAGGATCTGTCCGAATTTGCCGTGCACCGCCTTCTCCACCTCGTCGTAGCTCTTGAACAAGCCGGGCAGATCAAAGGCCGCGAACACCGGGTCATAAGCAGTAAATTGCGCAGAAATAACAAGACCCATGTCGACTTGATGACTCTGCACAGCGGGGAACACCTCGTTGTCCTTGTAGAGCTGACTATTGTTGTACAGCTCAACCTTCAATTTCCCGCCGCTTGCCGCCTCGACCTTGCTTTTCCAGAGATCCAACCCTCTCGTCAGCGCCGAAGTCGCCGGAAGCTGATTGGAGATGCGCAATGTCGTGGTTTGCGCGTTGGCAACGCCTCCCGAACCGGCGGCGAGGCATGCCGCGGCCAGGACCAGACAAACGTTCATGATCGATCGCTTCATTTCTACTTCCTCCCTTGCGCTTTCAATCTTTGAAGACTCGTTTGTCACCCCGCCAGGCTGGCTAAATCCTGCCCGGAAGCCACAGGGCGATTTGCGGAAACAGGATGACCACGACCAGTACCACGCCGATCACGACCATGAACGGCACGGTGCCGCGAAAAACCTCGGCGTAATTGATACTCGGCTCGATCGCCTGGATGATGAACAAATTCAGCCCGACAGGCGGCGTAATGTTCGCAAGTTCCATGTTGATGACAAGGAGCACGCCGAACCAGATCGGATCGATGTGCAGCAACGTCAGCGTCGGAAGCAGCAGCGGCACGAAAACGAGGATCGCCGCCAGGGGATCGAGGAAATCACCGACCACGATGAGGCAGATGCTCGCCAGCACGAGAAACACGATCCGGCTGACGCCCAAATGGACCAAGCCATCGGCCAGGAGCTGCGGCACCTGCATCGTGGTGCTGACATGCGCGAAGACGTTTGCGCCGGCGACGATGATGAGGATCATCACCGTGATGTGCACGCTCTCGACGACGCATCTCCAGAACGCGCCGAGGCTGAGCCGGCGGTAAACAAACATGGCCAGGAACAGCGTCAGACCGAACCCGACCGCGGCGGCTTCGGTCGGCGTGAACACGCCGAGATAGATGCCGCCCAGAATGAGCACCGGCAGCAGCAGCACGCTCCACGAGCGCCGGAAGGCTGCCCACCGCTCTTGCCAGGAGGCGCGAGGCTCCTGCGTGCCGTAGCCTCTCCTCCACGACACAAACATGGCGTAACCGGAAATGAAGAGTGTCATCAGCGCGCCGGGCGCGACACCGGCGATGAACAGCTTGTCGACCGACTGGTCGGCTATGGCGCCGTAAACGACCAGCGGAATGGACGGCGGGATGAGAATGCCGAGCGTGCCGCCAGCCGCCACCAGCCCGCCGGCAAACTCCTTAGGATAACCATGCTGCACGAGGGCCGGGATGGCGATGATGCCGATCGCCGCAGCATTGGTCACACTCGAGCCCGAGATCGTCGCGAAGAAGGCGCAGCAGATCACCGTGGCGACGGCGAGGCCGCCCGGCAAATGGCGCAGGAAGGTATTGAGCGCCTGAAAAATTCCCTCGCCGAGACCGGAGTACATCATGATCCGGCTCATCAGCACGAAAAGCGGAATGGCGAGCAGCACGAAATTGTCGACGGACGAATAGAGTACGTCGCCGACGATCGACAGCGGCTGACCGCTAAGCAGCAAGCCGACGACGCCCGACAAGCCCAGCGCAAAGCCGACCGGAAAGCCGACGAACAGCAGCACGCAAAGAACGACGAAGATCGCCAGGATCGCCATTAGCGCTGCGGCCTCTTGAGAGCGATGGCAGCAATAACGATGCGCCGGACGCATTCAAGGAAAAACAATCCCATGCCGCAGACGAGAGCAAATTGCGGAATCCAAATCGGCACGGAGATCAGCGAAAGCGACATCCGATGGAAGCGAAGCGACTGCAAAACCATCTGCGTGCCGCTCCATGCGGCAACCGCAGCGAAGCCCGCCACGCAGAGATAGATAATGAGGTCGAGCAACAACTGTGCCCGCGGCGACAAGCGCTTGAACCAGATGTCGATCCGGATATGCTGGTCGGCGCGATCGGTCGGCATCACGCCGAGGAACGCGCACCAGATCATCAGGTAGACCGAGAAGTCCTGCGCCCATAACGTCGGACTGTTGAAGACGTAGCGGCAGACGATCTCGTAGAGCGTGAAGCTCGCGATGAGAATGAGGCAGATGCCGCAGCCGATCTCGCAGAGCCTGTTGACCGCGCCCCATGCACCTGGCGCGCCCGGACGGGACGCGCCGTGTTCGCTGCCACCCGGGATCAGGCCAGCGTTGGGCATTTAACCTCCCCTTATTTTATTGTCCGGACAAACCTATCTTTGCGCGGATTGGTGTCAAGCCAAATAGGAAGATGCGCCTGGGGTTGCAAAAACGCGCAAGTTGACACCACCAAATCCGGCACGCTATTGTCCGGACAAAGCAACTAATCAGGTCTTTGATGACTCAGGCTTCGGCTGGACAGCGCCATCGCACGCAGTATGGGCGTTATCTCGAGGATTTCGTCATAGGCGATATTTATGAGCATCGGCCGGGCCGGACGATCACCGAGACCGACAACATCAATTTCTCATTGATGACGATGAATTTCCACCCGCTGCACTGCGACGCCACCTACGCGCAAAAGAGCGAATTCGGCCGCCTCGTGGTGAACAGCGGTCTCAGCCTTGCGATCGTCCTCGGCATGACCGTGAACGACGTGAGCGGCAAGGCGATTGCCAACCTCGGGTGGAAGGAGATCAATCTGACCGGGCCGGTGTTCTGCGGAGACACGCTGTACGCCGAATCGCAGGTATTGGAGAAAAGAGAATCCAAGAGCCGCCCGACCCAGGGAATCGTGACGGTACGAACGAGTGCCTTCAATCAGGACGGCAAGCCGATCATGGACTTCGTTCGCAGCGCACTTGTTCCCAAGCGCGGCTATGGCGTCGACGATAATTAACGAAGCGGATTTGCCGGCCAGACCCGCGCAAACCGTCTTCTCGGATGGGAGGCAAGCCGTGAACCTGATCGATCCTGCCATTGTCGCCAGTGACGTTCACACGATCTCCGACGAACTCGCGCATTTTTCGCTTGAGCTGACCTCTTCGGCAATTCCACAGCGCATTCGTGAGCGCGCCAAGCATCTCATTCTCGATGCCGTCGGCACCGCGCTTGCCGCTCGCCGCTATGAATTCGCCGACGTCGCATTGTCGGGATTGAGCGAGCTTGCACCCGGCCATTCGCCGATCATCGGAATTGGCCGCCGCCTGGCGCCGCGCGAAGCGGCGATCATGAATGGCGTTCTGATGCACGGGCTCGATTATGACGATACCCACAGCCGCGGCGTCATCCATGCCACCGTCAGCAGCTTCCCTTGCGTCTTCAGCCTGGCCGACAAGCTCGATATCGACGGCGACGCCATGCTCACTGCCTACGTGGCGGCGATGGAGGTTTCGACGCGGCTTGGCGCCGTGGCGAAGGGCGGCTTCCACCAGGTCGGCTTTCACCCCACCGGCCTGATCGGGGCCTTCGGGGCGACACTGGCCGCGAGCCGCTTGCTCGGCCTCAATGTCGAACGCGCGGTGATGGCGCAGGGCATCGCGCTTTCGATGGCGAGCGGCAGCCTCGAATTTCTGGAGGATGGCGCCTGGACCAAGCGCATTCATCTGGGCTGGGCGGCATCGGTCGGCATCACCGCGGCGACGCTTGCAAAGCATGGCTATGTCGGCCCCCGCGCCGCATACGAAGGTCGCTTCGGCCTGTTCGCCAGTCATCTGGGCAACCTCACCAAGACCATCGACATCGGCCTCGCAACCGAAGGGCTCGCCCGCTCCTGGCAAATCGAGGAGGTTTCGCTCAAGCCATTCCCGGCCTGCCATTTCACGCACGCCGCCATCGACGCCGCGCTTGCACTCCACCGCAAGGGGGCAGCCAAGGTGGGCGATATCGCCGAAGTCACCGTGCTGGTTCCCGCCGACGTTGTTAAGACCGTGTGCGAACCGGTCGCCAACAAGCAAACGCCGGCCAACAGCTACGACGCGCAATTCTCCATCCCCTACCTGGTCGGCACCGCGCTGCTGCGCGGCCGTTTCACGCTCGATGAACTCGAGCCGGAGGCGATCGGCGATCCGGCCACCCTCGCCCTCGCCAAGCGCATCAATTACGAAGTCGACCCCGCCTCGACCTTCCCCCGCCACTACACCGGCGAGGTCGTGGTCAAGCTCAAGTCGGGCGAGGTGCTTCACCAGCGCGAAGCGGTAAACCGCGGCAATGCCGAGCGCCCGCTCGGCAACGACGAAATCGTCGAGAAATTCCTGAACAACGGCACACCGGCCGTCGGACGCGACGCAGCACAAAAGATCCGCGACGCCGTTCTTGCGCTCGACAAAAGCCCGGCGCGCAAGCTCGCCAGCGTTCTCGGGGACGAAGGCTGATTTGCATCAAGGAAGGCTCATGAACAGGGCGACACCAAGCCATTCGACGAAGCTGCAGAACTCGCCAAGCGACGAGGCGATAATCCTCGAGAGCATCGATCGTTTCCTCGAGATGGACGTGAGCCCGTTCGTGCACGAGCTCGAGCGCAACGACGAATATCCGTCCGCCATCGTCGAGAAGATGAAGGAGCTCGGGCTTTTCGGTTGCCTGATTTCTTCCGAATACGGCGGGCTCGGCTTGTCGACGACGATTTACGCCAAGATCATCGAACGGATTTCCGCGGTGTGGATGTCGGTGAGTGGCATCATGAACTCGCACCTGATCATGGCCATGGCGGTTCAGCGCTTCGGAACGCAGGCGCAGAAAGAGACCTTCCTGCCGCGCTTTGCCAGCGCGGACCTGCGCGGCGGCATTGCCCTGACCGAGCCCGATTGCGGCACCGACCTGCAAGCCATTCGCACCACGGCGCGGCGCAAGGACGACGAATATGTGGTCAACGGCGCGAAAACCTGGATCACCAACAGCTATTACGGAAATTGCTTCGCGCTGCTGGTGAAAACCGACCCCGCGGCCGAGCCCCGCCACAAGGGCATGAGCCTGCTGATCGCGGAGAAGGGTCCCGGCTTCAACGTCAGCCGGAAGCTGCCAAAGCTCGGCTACAAGGGTATCGATACCTGCGAGCTGAGCTTCGAAGACTATCGCGTGCCGGCCGACCGGCTGATCGGCGGCGTGCCCGGGCGGGGGCTGCAGCAGATCCTCGGCGGGCTCGAACTCGGCCGCATCAACGTTGCCGCGCGCGGTGTCGGTGTCGCAGACGCCGCGTTGCGCGAGGCGGTGTCGTACTCGCAAATCAGAAAGACCTTCGGCAAGCATATCTGCGAGCATCAGGCGATCCAGCTCAAGCTCGGCGACATGGCGACGCGTGTCGAAGCTGCCCGGCTGCTGACCTATCGCGCCGCCGAGGCCTACGACCGCGGCGAACGCTGTGACATGGAAGCCGGAATGGCGAAGCTCTTCGCCACCGAGGCCGCCCTGGAGAACAGCACCGAAGCGATGCGCATCCACGGCGCCTACGGTTACTCAAAGGAGTTCGCCGTTGAGCGCCTTTATCGCGATGCGCCGCTGCTGATCATCGGCGAAGGCACCAACGAAATGCAGCGCATCATCATCGCCAAACAGCTCATCGCGAGAAATCCGGTATGACCGATCTTCCCCTTTCCGGGCTTCGCATCGTTTCGGTCGAGCAGTACGGCGCGGGGCCGTTCGGCACCCAGCATCTCGCCGATCTCGGCGCGGAAGTGATCAAGATCGAAAATTTCAAGGACGGCGGCGACATCAGCCGCAATGTCGGGCCGTATTTTCTCGAGCCCGGCGACAGCCATTTCTACGAGGCCTTCAACCGCAACAAGCGCAGCCTCGCGCTCGATCTCAAGGCGCCGGAGGCGCGCGACGTCTTCCTGAAGCTGGTCAAGACCAGCGATGCGGTATTCAACAATCTGCGCGGCGACCTGCCGGCCAAGCTCGGGCTCGATTACGCCGGGCTGTCGCCGATCAATCCGAAGATCGTCTGCGTTCACCTGTCGGCCTATGGCCGGACCGGTTCGCGCGCAGCCTGGCCCGGTTACGATTACCTGATGCAGGCCGAGGCGGGTTATCTTTCGCTGACCGGCGAACCCGACGGGCCGCCGTCGCGCTGCGGGATTTCGATCATCGACCTGATGACCGGCACCACGTCGGCCATGGGGCTGCTCGCCGGCGTGCTACAGGCGCAGAAGACCGGACGCGGCCGCGACATCGACGTCAGCCTGTACGACGTCGCGCTGCATAACGTGCTCTACCTCGGCAACTGGTATTTGAACGTCGGTGCCGTCACCGGGCGCGAGCCCAATTCGAGCCACCCGTCGCTGACGCCGAGCCAGCTTTACCGGACCGCCGACGGCTGGATCTTCATCATGTGCAACAAGGAGAAATTCTGGCAGACCCTGGCGCACATGCTGGGCCACCCGGAATGGGCGACCGATCCAGAGTTCGCGACCTTCGCGGCGCGGCTGAAGAACCGGCCGCGCGTCAATCAGGCCGTCGAACAGGCGCTGAAGCCGCACACCACGGCGGAATGGCTGGCCAAGTTTGCCGGCAAGGTGCCGGCGGCGCCCGTCTACAACGTTGCCGAGGCGCTCGATAACGAATTCGCCAGGGAGCAGGAGCGGATCGTGAAGTTCATGCACCCGGTTCACGGCGCCATCCTCGGCATCGCCTCTCCGGTGCGCGTTCAGGATGCGACGCTGCCGACGGCGGCGGCGCCGGCGATGGGGGCCGATACCGAAGCGCTGCTGACGGGCCTCGGCTATTCCGCCAAGGACATTGTGCAGCTGCGCGAGCGCGCCGTAGTCAAATGAGCGCACGACCACCTTTCGTCGAGAGCACGATCCAAGCGGGCGAGATGACACTGCCCGTACCGCAGCCGCGCTATCGCCAGCTGGCGCAAACGCTGATCAACGAGATCCGCAACGGCCAATACCCGGTCGGCAGCCTAATGCCGACCGAACACGAGCTGTGCGAGCAGTTCGGCGCCAGCCGGTTCACCATCCGGCAGGCCATCAAGCAGCTCGTCGACATGGGGCTGGTCAACCGACAGGCTGGCGTCGGCACTCGTGTTCTCAGCACGCAAACCAACGTCAGCTACCGTCAGGTGATGGAGGGGATAGGCGATCTTCGCCAGTATACGGCCGACACTGAGCTTGAAATCTTGAAATCGGAAATGACTGCCATCGGCACGGACATGTGTGGACCGCTTGGCGCCAAGCTCGGTGAAGGCTGGCTACGCATCGAAGCACTCCGCTATGTTCTTGATCGCCGCGCGCCACCAATCTGCTTCACCGAAATATACCTGCACCCGGCATTCCGCTCGGTGCGCTACCTTGGCGGCCGCGTAAGTATCCCGGTGTATGTACATCTGGAAGAGCAGTTTGGCGAACGTGTCGAGACGGTGCAGCAGCAAATCCGAGCCACGCCGCTAACCGAGTCCATGGCGCAGCTGTTGAATGCAGAGCCTGGCTCGCCGGCATTATGGGTCCGTCGTAGCTACTACAACCATCACGGTGAAATTATTGAATTGGCGACCAGCACCCATCCGACCGATCGCTTTTCCTATTGGCAGACCTTTCGCCGCGAGTGGCAGGGCGCGCCCACTGGAGAGAGAGCCGGTCCTCAGACGCCATAATCCGAAGTTATGCGTCGCTCAGATTAGACTTGAACGGGGTAACGCGTCGGCTCTCGGCTTTGCAAAATCGGGTCTCCTAACCAGTGGAGTAACATGCAGTTCAGAGTAGCCATCGATGCTTTTATACATTTCTGTGTTGTAGAACGGCGGCTTTCATCACACACAACTTTGAATTATGTGCTCCCGACTCAAGTTTGGACCGCCGGTTTTGGAGCCGCGACGGTGATGCCTTCCGCTCGCAAGGCGTCGCGGATTTTGGCAGCAAACTCGGCCGCGCCTGGTTGGTCACCATGAATACACAATGTGTCGGGCTGGACGGGTATCAAACGGCCGTTTAATGAACGCACCGTCTTTTTGGCCACCATATCAAGAACCTGTCGCAACGATTGGTCCACATCGGTGATCATTGCCCGCGGATCACTCCGTGGCGTGAGCGAACCGTCGTCCAGATAGGTGCGATCCGCAAACACCTCTTCGGCGACTGTGAGACCACTCATTTTGCCGACGCGCGCGAGCTCTGAACTGGCCAAAGCAAAAAAAATGAGTTTCTGGTCGACGGCCTTAACTGCTGCGCATAAAGCGGAAGCCAGTTTGCTATCGCGGACAGCCAGGTTGTGCAGCGCACCGTGAATCTTCACGTGCATCAGTTTGCTGCCAGCCGCTTCGGCAAAGGCTTTGACCGCGCCAATTTGGTAGACGGCGATGTTGTAGGTCTCGTCGGGGCTAAGTTTCATGTCCCTTCGACCAAACCCTTGCAAATCAGGAAAGCCAGGATGCGCGCCAATTGCCACGCGCGCTTGGATCGCAGCTTGGATGGTCTCAGCGATCGTCTGCGGATCGCCGGCATGGAACCCGCAGGCGATATTGGCGGAGGTCACATGGGTAAGAACGTCACGATCGGCGCCCAATCGATAAACTCCGAAGCTCTCACCGAGATCGCTATTCAAATCAATTGAAGCCATGACTGCACTGACCACCGTTCCCGAACCACAAAAACTTCAAGCCGAAATATTATCACGCGGCGCTAAGGAAATATCGGAGCAAGGTTGATTGTGAATCTATTTATTGTTGCTTGCGGACGCGGCTTGGCAAAGAGGACTATGACTCTCAACAACGCTTTCTCCAACTGCGGGAGCCAAATGAATAAACCAGTGATTTCTCCGGCCATTTTGCCGCCGACTAGCTTCTATAGCCACGCCATTGAAGTGCCAACGCGTTCGCGCCTGCTGTTTGTTTCAGGGCAGATATCAGTTGCGCCGGATGGCTCCTGCGCAGTCGACTTTGCAACCCAGGCGCGGCAATGCTGGCGCAACCTGACGGCCGTGCTCGCTGAAGCCAATATGAGCCTGACCGATGTCGTCAAAATTCAGGCATTTGTGACGCGCGCAAGCGACCTCGAGACCTATCGCACGATCCGCAACGAGATGGTCGGCGCAGCTCGACCCGCACATACGCTTCTGGTTGTGGCTGCGCTTGGCCGCCCCGAGTGGCTCGTTGAACTTGAAGCAGTCGCAGCCAAAGCGTGACCGCATGATTAATGCCGCTATCGTCGGCTTGGGGCGCTGGGGCCGCCGCCTGGTCGATTCGGTGCAAAAAGTAGGCGCTCCGATCAGTACGAAGCTGCGCTTTTCGCGTGCCATGGTCATGAACGTATCCAACGCGCTAGATTATGCGGCTGCTCAAAGGCTATCGCTGACCAACAATCTTGACGACGTGCTACGCGACACGTCGATCGATGCAATAGTGTTTGCTACGCCACATGACGAGCATCCTGCGCAAATCATCGCGGCGACGATGGCGAAGAAGCACACATTTGTCGAAAAGCCACTTGCTTTCACCCGCGCAGATGCCGAGGCCGCTGTAAAATGCGTGCGTGATAATAAACGGGTTCTGGGGCTCGGCTACAATCGACGTTTTCTTCCGGCCACCGCCAAACTCAAAGAGGACATCGCGAACGGCGCGTTTGGAAATCTTCTGCGTGTCGAGGGCAATTTTTCCAATAACTCTGGATTGAATTACCGCGCGGGAATGTGGCGGGCCAGCGAGCGAAGCGCCAAGGCAGCGCTTAGCGCCATGGGCGTTCATATTTTGGATTTTTTCATCCATTTATGCGGCCAGATCGAAAGTGTCCGCACTGCTTCGACGCGGCGGTCAATGCCTGTCGATGCCGACGACGTCGTCAGCGTAAACCTATCTTTCAAAAACGGTGTGGTTGGCGCATTCTCCACAATGCTCACCACGCCCCGGCAGTGGCGGGTTCAACTGTTCGGCACTTCGCAATGGGTGCATATGCGCGACGAGCATCTTCTCGACGTTTGTGACAGCGCCGGCACCGTCCGTTCACTGACTTTTGATCTGGTCGATACGCTCAAGCTCGAACTCGAAGCTTTCGCCGATGCCATAGAAGGTCGGCTTGATTATCCTGTGTCGCTGTCGCACGCCCTCCATGGCGTCGCCGCCACTGAGGCGATTCTAGAGTCCGCGGCCAACGGAGGCACCCTCGTTGTCGTCCCCGCAAACCATACGGAACTCGCCGGATCAAATTGAGATCCAGCGGATTGCGCCGGCCGGTGATGAAGCGCTTGTCGTAGAATTGGGCGCTACCATCTCGCGTCTGGTCAACAATCACGTGCGCGACCTGGAAAAATCTTTGATTAATGCCGGTTGGCCAGAGATCGTTGCCACTGTGCCGAGCTATCGCTCGTTGCTTGTCTATTTCGATCCAGTCCGCATCAGCTTCGCTGAGCTCGCGCAACGCATCCGCACGTTGAGTCGCCGTCAAATAGTGGCGAGCAACCAGGCCAGGCGATGGCGACTGCCGGTTTGTTACGGCGGCGGCTACGGCCCCGACCTTAACGATCTCGCCTCGAAACTTGGCCTCTCAGCAGCCGAGGTTGTTCGCTCGCATTCCGGCACCGAGTACATGGTTTACATGATTGGGTTCTCACCCGGCTTCGCCTATTTGGGAGAGCTGCCCAAAGCGCTTGAGGTGCCACGCAAGACGACACTCCGGCCTCTCGTCGCACCCAATACGGTCCAGATCGGTGGGCAACAGACCGCTATATCGTCAATGCCGATGCCAAGCGGTTGGTACATTGTCGGGCGAACGCCCCTGAAAATGTATCAATCAGCAAATCCCAGGCCATTCCTATTGGAGGGCGGCGACTTAATCCAGTTCGAACCGGTCGAACCACATCAATTCGAAAGCATCGCTACGCAAGTTGAGCGCCGGACTTTCGAAGCAACCTGGGAATGGGCGTGATGTCAGCAGCGCTCACGGTCCTTGAGGCCGGCCCATCCTCGACAATTCAAGATAGCGGGCGATACGGTTTCCTGCGCTACGGCGTTGCCTCAGCAGGGCCTTGCGATACCTTGTTTCACGCCATCGCCAATCGGCTGGTCGGCAACAGAATCGGCACCGCAGCTATTGAATTTACCCTCGCCGGCGATCGCTACCGCGTTACTGCCGACAGCACGCGGGTGGCAATCGCCGGCGATGCCACCGTTGATATCGATGGAAAGAAAGTACCGTCATGGCGCTCCTACACGCTAAACGAAGGTCAGATTTTGTCCGTGGGCACCGTGACAAAGGGCTTGCGTGGATATGTCGCCGTCGCAGGCGGATTGGATCTGCAACCGCAGCTGGGCAGCCTTTCGGTCCACGCACGAAGTGGCATCGGGCCAATGGGCGGTACACCCCTCAGACAGGGCGCCATAATTCCGATCAAACATCGCGGCTCAGAAAATCCCCCGGAGTATGAGTTCGACATTTCTTTGCTTCCCGAAACCACCGATGTCCTCCGCGTTGTCATGGGACCCCAGGACGAGCATTTTCAGACCGAGGACCTCGCGGCTCTCGTCGAGAGCCGTTTTACCCTTACTCCGCAATGCGACCGGATGGGCTGCCAGCTCAGCGGCCCGAAAATTAATTACCGGCGCGACAAGCCCCTGATCTCCGAAGGCATCGCGCTTGGTAGCGTTCAGGTCCCAGGCGAAGGCCTGTTCATTGTCGCGCTCCGTGATCGCCAGACGGTCGGCGGTTATCCGAAGATCGCGACCGTGATCAGCCCGGACATTCGCCGCATCAGTCAGGCACGGCCGGGCGCCGTAATCCGCTTTCAGTCGATCGATATCGCCGCGGCCCAAGCGGCAGCCCGCGAGTATGCCGCGTTCGTCGGTGGCATCGACAAGCTCATCAAGCGCCCGGGACAGTCGCTGAACGAGGCGCTGCTCTCGAAGAACCTCATTTCCGGGGTGTACTGCGACGGATCTTGACGAATTGTCAGATCTTCGAGGTCACCAACGTTGTCGGAGCAAACAGCTCCTCGACGTTCACTTTGCGCGCCAGCAGGCCTTGCTCGTGCGCATAACGAATGAGAGTCTCGATCTCATGGGCGCTTTCGTTCACACCATAACGCCAGTAATCTGCACCCATCAGGTCTGAGACTGCCGCCGCCTGCGCATCAACCCAGGGCAACGTAACGTGGGGCCAGCCGACCTCGCGCACGTCATTCATTGCGATCGCCTTGG
>Ga0335085_10007542_pt1 | contig 16833 bp, 14 predicted proteins | sample Lox_Sample_45_FD_206712 | JGI IMG/M metagenome (GOLD analysis project Ga0335085, IMG submission 206712) | Soil microbial communities from Loxahatchee National Wildlife Refuge, Florida, United States - Lox_Sample_4.5 | ecosystem: Environmental > Terrestrial > Soil > Wetlands | place: USA...
TACACGCTCTTTACGCCCAATGATTCCGGACAACGCTTGCCCCCTACGTATTACCGCGGCTGCTGGCACGTAGTTAGCCGGGGCTTCTTCTGAAGGTACCGTCACTCCAGCCGGCTATTCACCGGCGAAGCTTCGTCCCAACTGAAAGGGGTTTACAACCCGAAGGCCTTCTTCCCCCACGCGGCGTTGCTGCGTCACGCTTTCGCGCATTGCGCAAGATTCCCCACTGCTGCCTCCCGTAGGAGTCTGGGCCGTGTCTCAGTCCCAGTGTGGCTGATCGTCCTCTCAGACCAGCTACCCATCGTCGCCTTGGTGAGCCGTTACCTCACCAACAAGCTAATGGGCCGCGGGCCCATCCCGATGCGGAGGCCGAAGCTTCCTTTCCCCAGCGGCCTTATGGCCGGAGGGCACATTCGGTATTAGCCCGAGTTTCCTCGGGTTGTCCCAATCATCGGGGCAGGTTACCCACGTGTTACTCACCCGTTCGCGGCTTTGCCCCAGGCCGAAGCCTGGTTCGTCGCTCCACTTGCATGTGTTAGGCACGCCGCCAGCGTTCGTCCTGAGCCAGGATCAAACTCTCCGTGAAGAACTACTGAGACGGGCCGCCAAAGGCAACCCGCTTCACAAAGAGTCGTCAAGGTCCGGTCCGCCGGAGCGGACGACCCACCTGGCGTGGTGGGCGGACCCGGGCCTGTCCCTGGTGGGATCAGGCCCCTGCGTCCTCACAAGGGGATCCGATGTACACCATGGATCCCGGGACGCAAGACGGGGTTTTTCAATCTGGCACCGTCGTCAATCGTTGGCCCTCAAGGGGCCGCTCGATACGACGGCGTCGAACCTGGACACACTCCTCGACCGAGGGTCGGTCGAAGGGTGCGCATGCTGTTGAGTTTTCAAAGACCGTCGCACCTCTTCGGGAAGGGGGTTCCTTCCTGGGGGGCGCATCCAAGAACGTATCGCTCTCGGAGCGGACCGGTGAGTATAGCGCCGGAATCCCCACTTCGGGAAGCGCGGCTCACGGGCCGTTGAAGCGTAGCGTGCCGGCGCCCGGGACGCCCGCCCGGCGCAACGGTCTGCGGACCACTGGCGCGCCGCGCACGCCGGGAGCCGATGCCGACCGGTGCGGCCGGCGGCGGCGAGCGCCGTGGCTAGGACAGCACGTGCACGGTCACCGTCCGCCGTCGCGGGCGGTCGTCGAAGTCGATCAGGACGATCTGCTGCCAGGTCCCGAGCTGGAGCCGTCCGTCGACAATCGGAACCGTCTCCGACGGCCCGATGATCGCCGCGCGGAGATGGGCGTGGGAGTTCGTGTCGTGATTGAGGCGGTTGTGCTCGTAGTCGCCGGCGCTCGGGATCAGGCGGTCGAGCAGCGCCTGGAGGTCGTGGACGCCGCCCGGTTCGTACTCCATCGTGGTCACGGCGACGGTCGAGCCGGCCGCGAACACCGTGACCACCCCGCGGCCGACGCCGGCGGTGGCGACCACGCTGGCGACGCCGGGCGTGATGTCGACGATGTGCCCGTTGCCCGGCGTCTCCATCCGGAGCAGACCGCCATGGACCGTCATCGCGGGGCTACTCCACGCGCACGCGCGCGAAGCGCCGCTTTCCGAGCTGCAGGACCTTGCCGTCCACCTCGGCCGCAGGCACGTCGAGCACTCCCTCTGCGACGGGTTCCCCGTCGAGCCTGACGCCCCCCTGCGTGAGCGCGCGGCGGGCCTCAGACGTCGAAATCCCGAACGCGCTGGCGAGCAGCGCCGGCAGATGCACCACGGGCTCGTTCGCCGGCCAGCTCACGGTCGGCATCTCCTCGGGAGCCTGCCGCTCGATGTGGACCCGATCGAATTCCCGCTCGGCCTCCTCGGCGGCGGCCGCGTCGTAGAAGCGAGCGACGAGCGCCCGTGCCAGGGCTCGCTTGGCGTCACGCGGGCCGAGCCCCGGCGGAACCTCGGTCCCCAGCAGCAGCGCGTACCAGGTGGTGAGCACCTCGTCCGGGATGCTCAGCGTCTTGCCGTAGATCTCATCGGGCGGCTCGGTCACGCCGATGTAGTTGCCGAGCGACTTCGACATCCGCCGCACGCCGTCGGTTCCAGGGAGGATCGGGACGGTGAGGATCGACTGCTCGGCTACGTCGTAGGCGCGCTGGATGTCGCGCCCGAGCAGCAGGTTGAACTTCTGGTCGGTCCCGCCGAGCTCGACGTCGGCGCGGATCGCAACCGAGTCGTAGCCCTGGAGTAATGGGTAGAGCAGCTCGAGCACCGAGATCGGCGTGTGGTTCGCCATTCTCTTGGCGAAGTCGTCACGCTCCAGGAGCTGGCCAACGGTCGGGATCCGCGCAAGCTTGAACAGCTGTTCCATCGGCATGTCGAGCCACTCGCCGTTGAAGCGGACGGTGGTGCGGGCGGGATCGAGGACGGAGAAAGCCTGCTCGGTGAAGGTGCGGGCGTTCGCGTCGATCTCCGCGCCCGTCAACGCGGGCCGTGTGGCCGAGCGGCCGCTCGGGTCGCCCACCCGGGCGGTGTAGTCGCCGATGATCAGCACGACCTCGTGCCCGAGATCCTGGAACTCTCGTAGCTTCTGCAGCACGACGGTGTGCCCGAGGTGGATGTCGGGCGCTGTCGGGTCGATTCCGAGCTTGACCCGGAGCGGGCGGCCCTCGGCGAGCTTGCGTTCCAGCGCCCCCTCGGGAAGGCAGTCGACGGCGTTGCGGGTCAGCCAGGCCGCCGCCTCGGAGGGACTCGAGGCGGATGGCTCAGGCATGGGGACGAGCGCCGTCCGGACCTCGGAATCCATCCGGGCCAATGCTAGACTCTCGCCGCCGCGGGACCCCTGTTGCCGCCAGGTCTCGCTGCGCGTGGCGGCTGTCGGATCGGACCGCTGCGAGTACCCCGCGATTTGCATGATCGACGACGTCGAAACCCCGACCCATGGCGGTCAGCCGTACGCTCCGCCGCCATCGGAGCAGCCTTACCGACCGGGGAACGGCCGCGGCAACGGAAGAGGCAACGGGAACGGACGCGGGGGCGGGGATGGCGGCCGGGGCGGGGACGGGGGCCGGCGTCGCCCTCGGCGCGGTCGGTTCTGGCGTCGGCGCCGAGGACCCCGGACCAAGCCGAGGGTGCGCAAGCTCCGGCTGATCCTGATCCTGATCGGTCTCGGGGCGCTCGCGATCGTGTCGACCGTGTTCGGGATGATGATGGCGGTCGCCTCGGACCTTCCGCAGATCGAGAACCGGCAGGTCTATTCGTCGGCGTCGGCCAACTCGTACCTGTACGACGATCACTGGCATCTGATCGGGCAGTTCGCGCCGCCCAACCACGAGGTGATCGACGGCTTCCAGCAGATCTCGCCGTGGATGCGGCGGGCGATCGTGTCGGTCGAGGACCGGCGCTTCTGGTCTGACCCCGGAGTTGACCTGCGCGGAATTGCGCGCGCGGTCTTCTCGGACGTGACCGGCGGATCCAAACAGGGCGCGTCGACGATCGCCGAGCAGTTCGTCAAGAACGCACTGTCCGAGCAGGACAACCGCACGATCTTCGAGAAGCTGCGCGAGGCGGCGCTCGCCTACCACCTCACGCGCAGGTGGCCCAAGCAGCAGATCATGACTCAGTACCTCAACTCGATCTACTTCGGGAATGGTGCTTACGGGATCGAATCGGCGGCTCGCGTCTACTTCGGCAAGGTCCACGGCTACAACTCGGCCGTCTCGTCGACCCAGGCCGGCGCGGGCTGCGGAGACGCCCCGCGGGTTCCGTGCGCATCGGTGCTCGAGCCATGGGAGGCGGCCCTACTCGCGGGGATGGTCGCGGACCCGAGCGCGTTCGACCCAGTGCTCCACCCCCAGGCGGCGAAGGCACGCCGCAACAAGGTCCTCGAGGATATGCTCACGCAGCACTACATCACCGAGGCGCAGTACGTCAGCGGTGAGAAGCAGCCGCTCCCGACCGCGGCTCTGATCCAGCAGCCGCAGGAGCCGGCCGCGGCCCCGTATTTCACGAGCTGGCTTCGTCCGCAGATCCTCAAGGCGGTCGGGCTGGGCCAGCCCGGAGTGACGGACAGCGTCGCCAACTATCGCGCTTACTACGGCGGGCTCAAGATCCGCACCACGATCGACCTCAAGATGGAACAGGCAGCCGACCAGGCCATCTCGGAAGAGCTGCCATACGGGTCGGGCCTCCCGAACGCCTCGCTGGTCGCGATCGACAACAAGACGGGTCAAGTAAGGGCGATGGTGGGCGGGCCGATCGTGAACGGACAGGAGGACTACAGCCAGTTCCCCTTCAACCTGGCGACCGAGGCGAGGCGGCAGCCCGGATCGTCGTTCAAGCCGTTCACGCTCGCGATGGCGCTCGAGTCCGGAAAGTACGGCCCCGACTCGATCATCGACTCGGCCCCTCAGAACTTCGTCGTCCCCAACAGCGGCGGCAAGGAGCACTTCATCGTCCACAACTTCGGCAACACGTATTCCGGTCCAATCACGCTCCAGGACGCCACCGACGTTTCCGACAACACCGTCTACTCGCAGGTGGGGATCGCCATCGGCACGAAGAAGATCGCCCACTTTGCCAGACGCGCCGGGATCCGCACCCCGGTCTCCGACAACTACGCGATGATCCTCGGCGGTCTCAAGATCGGCGTGTCGCCACTGGATATGGCACACGCCTACGAAACGTTTGCCGAGGGAGGCCAACGCGTGTGGACCCCGGTGCTCGGAGCGCCACGACAGGGGCCAACCGGGATCGCCCAGATCTATTGCCCGAAGGTCTGCCCGCACCGCAACGCGGTCAGTCAGCCCCAGTATGAGCGGGTGCTCCCCGCATCAATCGCGGCGGTCGTCCACCAGATGCTGACCGGCGTGGTGCAGTCGGGCACGGGAACCTCGGCCGCGATCTCGGGGGTCGATGTCGCGGGCAAGACCGGCACGACGACGAACTATGCCGACGCCTGGTTCGTGGGCTGGACGCCCCAGCTGACGACGGCCGTGTGGGTCGGCTATCCAAACAAGCTCGTGCCGATGACCACCGCCTACAACGGGGCGCCGGTTGAGGGTGGGACCTACCCGGCGATCATCTGGCACAACTTCATGGTCCAGGCCCTGCAGATCCTCCAGAGCGAGAACCCCCGCCAGAAGATCACGACCTCGACCACGACCGACACGACCAGCGCATCGCCGATCCCGGATTCGGGCTCGGGCTCCGGGCCCGACACCACCCAGACGAACCAGGCGGCCCCGCCGAACGCCGCCGGTGCCGGGAACACCGGCGGCGGCGCCGCTCAGAACGGCGGCGCCGCGACCGGCAATGCCGGCGGTACGGGCGCCGGCGGCACCGCGGGCGGGACACAGGGAGGAGCCGGCGCGGGTGGCGCGACCGGTGGTGGTGGTGGTGGTGCGGGCGGCGGCGCCGGTGGCACAACCGGCGGCGGTGGCGGTACAACCGGCGGCGGCGGTGGTGGTGCGGGCGGCGCGACCGGCGGCGGAGGTTCGGGCTCCGGCGGCGCGGGGCTCGGCGGTGGCTAGATCGCCCGCGCGGTGCCCGCTGGCGAGCGGCTAGCGCGCCGAAACCGTCTGCTCGAGCCGCTCTGCCCGCGACATCGCCGGGCGAGACAGGAACCGGCTCCCCATCGCCGAGAATCGCCAAGGCAGCTCGGCGGCCTTCGTGATTCCAATCCGTCGGCTCGCGACCACCTGCACATGCCGCCACGCCCGCGGCCGGTCAGCGATCACGATTGACCCCTGGATCAGGTCCGTACCGTTCAGCTCGAGCCCGATCGCCAATGCCTCCGTGAGCTTGCCGGGGCCTGAGCACAGGCTCTCGATCCGCTCCACGCCCCGGCGTTCACGCATCGGCTCGATCCCGTCGACCGGCTCGAGAGCTCGGATCAACACCGCGGCGCCGACGCCCTCCGGCTCGCACACTGCGTTCAGGCAGGCATGAATTCCATATGACCGATACAGGTAGGCCACGCCCGGGGGCCCGAATATGACTCGCGTGCGATTGGTGAGGCCAACGTATGCATGACAGGCGGGCTCGGTCTGGTGATAGGCCTCGCTCTCGACGATGACCCCGGACGACCCGTCGTGCGAGACGACGCACCCGATCAAATCTCGCGCGACCTCGAGCACCGGGCGCGCGTAGAACGACCGCTTCATCCGAGCGCGGCTCGCGCCCGGTCGAGCTGCTCACGTACCCGCGCGAGGTTGGTCCCGCCCCGCGAGCGCTTGCTCTCGAGCCACTCACCGTCACGGAGAACCGCGTAGAACTCGTCGTCGAGCAACGGCGACACGCGCTCGAGCTCCGCCAGGGTAAGCCCTGACAGCGGTTTGCCCTGATCGATCGCGGTCCGCACCAACCCGGCGACGACGCCATGAGCCTCGCGGAACGGGAGGCCGCGCCGCACCAGGAGGTCCGCGACATCGGTCGCCGCGAGCAGCTCGTCCGCGGCCGCGCCGGCCAGGCGGTCACGGCGGAAGCTGATCGTCGACAGCATCCCGTCGGCGGCGTCGAGGCACAGCTCCACCGTGTCGGTGGCGTCGAAGAGGTGCTCCTTGTCCTCCTGCATGTCCTTGTTGTAGGTCAGCGGCAGGCCGTGGAGCACTCCGTGCAGCGCCACCAGGTGGGCGGCGACACGCGGGGCCTTGGCGCGCAGCAGCTCGGCGGCGTCCGGATTCTTCTTCTGGGGCATGATCGAGGACCCCGACGCCCACGCGTCCGCGACCTCGCAGAAGCCGAACTCCTCGCTGGACCACAGCACGATCTCGCCGCCGAGTCGCGAGAGGTGAGTGGCGCAGGTGGCGGCGGCGGCCAGGTAGTCGAGCACATAGTCGCGGTTGGAGACGGCGTCGATCGAGTTCTCCGCCACCGATGCGAACCCGAGCTCGCGCGCCACTAGCTCCCGGTCGGTGTCGAAATTCACGCCCGCGAGCGCCCCGGCGCCCAGGGGAAGCGGGCCTGTGGCCACCACGACCGACGCGAACCGGTCGCGATCGCGGATCAGCATCCAGCAGTAAGCGAGCAGGTGATGGCTGAGGTACACCGGTTGGGCGCGCTGGAGGTGGGTGTACCCGGGCATCGGCCAGTCAAGGTGCGACTCCGCGACACCGACGAGCGTCCGTGCGAGCTTCACGGTCCGCTCGGCCGCCTCCTGGGCATGGGCGCGCACGAACATCGCAACGTCGGTCGCGACCTGGTCGTTGCGGGAGCGTGCCGTGTGGAGCTTTCCGCCGACTCTGCCGGCGAGTTCGGTGACGCGGCGTTCGATCGCCATGTGAATGTCCTCGTCGCCGTCGGCGAACGGGAAGCTCCCCGCGCCGAGCTCGCGCTCGACCTGCGCGAGCGCGGCGTGCAGCTGGTCGCGCTCGGCCTCGGAGATGATTCCCCGCGCAGCGAGCATCGACGCGTGCGCGCGCGACTGCTGGACGTCGTAGGGCCCTAGGCGCCAGTCGAACGACAGCGAGTCGTTGAGAGCGCGGAAGGCCGCATCTTGAGGCTCGGCGAAACGAGACATCGAGCGCGGATTATCGCCCGAGCACTTCGAGCAGCGACTCGGCCACCCGCTGGACCTGGGGCTCCGTCATCCCAGGGAAGAACGGCAGCGCGATCGAGCGCGCCGCGACGTCCTCGCACACCGGGAACTCGCCCGCGCGGTGACCGAACTCCTCGCGGTAGTAGCTCATCAGGTGAACCGCGGGGAAATACGGCTTGCTCGGGACGCCCCGCGCCGACAGCGCCCGCACCGTCGAATCGCGGTCGACGCCGCGCGGGAGCTGGACCACGAATACGAACCAACCGCGGCGCGCGCGGCCGGCGTCCCGGCAGGGCAGATCGAGCTCCTCGACCCCGCCGAGCGCGGCGCGGTACCACTCGGCTACCTGCGCGCGCCCGATCAGCATCTCGTCCAGGCGCTCCAGCTGGGCGAGTCCGAGGGCGCACGCGAGATCAGACAGCCGGTAGTTGAAGCCGAGGCGGTCGTGGTCGAGCCAGTCCATGTTGGGCGCGCGGCCCTGGTTGCGCTCGGAGTCGATCCGCTCCTTGAGTGCGGGGTCGGCGATCGTCACCATGCCGCCTTCACCGGTGGTGAGCTGCTTGTTCGCGTAGAAGCCGAACACCGCCGGATGGCCGCGCCCGCCGACCGGAACCCCGTCGGCGTCGATGGCGCCGAGCGCCTCGCACGCGTCCTCGACGATCGGCAGCCCGAACCGCTCGAACGCGCCCAGGTCGGCCGGGAAGCCGAAGATGTGCACCGGCAGGACCGCCGACGTGCGCCCAGTGACCGCCGCCGCCGCCGCCTCCGGGTCAAGGTTGAACGTCACCGGATCGATGTCGGCGAACACCGGACGAGCCCGCTCGTACACGATCACGTTCGCGCTGGCCACGAACGAGAACGGACTCGTGATCACCTCATCGCCGTCGCGGACGCCCACGGCCCGCAACGCGAGGTGCAGCCCCGCCGTCCCACTCGAAACCGCGCTGGCGTGCCGAGCCCCCACACGCTCGGCGAACGCCCGCTCGAACTCGCCCAGCAGCGGGCCAAGCGACAGTCGGCCGGAGCGCAGTACCTCGAGCACGCGCTGCTCCTCGGCCTCGCCCAACACCGGACGGGCGAGTGGGATCGCCTCACGCACGGCGCGCAACGTCACGAGCTCGGGGCGGAGGCGGCCTCGTCGCGCGCCTGCCGACCGGACACGCGCATCCCATACTCGAGCGAGTCCACCAGCGCCTCCCAGGACGCCTCGATGACGTTCTCGGACACGCCGATCGATCCCCACACCTGGTCACCGTCGGAAGCATCGAGGAGGACCCGGGTGACGGCACCGGTGCCCTTCGTCTCGTCGAGAATCCGCACCTTGAAGTTCACGAGGTCGATGTCGCGAAGATGGGGATGGATCTCGACGAGCGCGTCTCGTAGCGCCTTGTCGAGCGCGTTCACTGGGCCGTTGCCCTCGGCGGTCCGCACGTAACGCTCGCCGTCGACCCAGATCTTGATCGTGGCCTCCGTCTCGACACGTCCATCGGCACGCTTCTCGACGATCGCGCGCCAGGACTCGAGCCGGAACAGCGGCTCGTGCTCGCCGGTCTCGCGGCGCAGCAGCAGCTCGAACGAGCCGTCAGCGGCCTCGAAGTGATAGCCGCGATGCTCGAGCTCCTTGACCCGCTCGACCAGCCGCCCGGCCTCGCCGTCGCCCAGCGGAATCCCGGCGTCGCGGGCCCGCGCCTCGACCGTGCCCTTGCCTGACAGCTCGGAGATCAGGAGCTCGCGCCGGTTGCCGACGACCTCGGGGTCGACATGTTCGAACGTCGCCGGGTCGACGTTGACGCCGGCGACGTGCATCCCGCCCTTGTGGGCGAATGCGTTTCGGCCGACGTATGGCTGGTCGGGGTCGGGCGTGAAGTTCAGAATCTCGTCGAAGAAGTGCGCGGCCTGGGCGAGCGAGCCAAGCTGCTCGGTGGTCACGCAGTCGTAGCCGAGCTTGAGCTGCAGGTTCGGGATGATCGTGATCAAGTTCGCGTTCCCACAGCGCTCGCCGTAGCCGTTCATCGTCCCCTGGACCTGGACGGCGCCCCGCTCGACCGCGGAGAGCGAGCACGCGACGCCGCAGCCCGAGTCGTCGTGGCAGTGGATCCCCACACGGGCGCCCGTGGGTGCGAGCGCCGCGACGACGTCCGCCACCACACCCGCGATCACGTGCGGGAGGGTGCCGCCATTCGTGTCGCAGCACGTGACGGTGTCGGCACCGGCCTCAGCCGCGGCACGGGCGCACCGGAGCGCGTACGCGGGGTCGTCCGCGAACCCGTCGAAGAAGTGCTCGGCGTCGTAGATCACGCGCTTGCCCTGCTCGCGCAGGAACGCGACCGACTCGGAGATCATCCTCAGGTTCTCCTCGCGGTCGACCTTCACGACCTTCTCGAGGTGCAGCCCCCAGGACTTGCCCACGATCGTGCATACCGGCGCGGCCGAGTCGGCGAGCATGCGGAGTCCCGGATCGGCGTCGGCGCTCCTGTCGCGCCTGCGCGTCATCCCGAACGCCGCGACCTGAGCGTGCCGGAACGACTCTCCGGCGAGCAGGGCGAACAGCTCGACCTCCTTGGGGTTCGAGCTCGGGAACCCCGCCTCGATCACATCGATGCCTAGCTCGTCCAGGCGGTGTGCCACCCGCAGTTTCTCCTGCGCGGACAGCGACATTCCCTCCCCCTGCATCCCGTCGCGGAGGGTCGTGTCGTAGAGCTCGATATGAGTCATCCGGCTGCGGTTCGGCTTGGCACCTCGACGACGTCGAGCCACTCCGCGTAACGCGCGTCGCGGCCATGCAGAGCGTCGTCGAAAACGCGCTGGAGCTCGCGAGTGATTGGGCCCACCCTCCCGCCGGGGTCGCCGGCGCCGACGTCGTGGTCGTCGATCTCACGCACCGGCACGAGCTCGGCGGCAGTGCCCGTCATGAACACCTCGTCGGCCAGATACAGCTCCGCGCGCGCCAGATCGCGTTCGACGACCTCGATGCCGAGGTCCCGGGCTATCTGGATGATCGACTTGCGGTTGATGCCGTCGAGGATCCCGGCCGTCTGGGGTGGTGTGAGCACGACTCCGTCCCGGACGACATAGATGTTCTCGCCCGAGCCTTCGCACACGAACCCGTGCGAGTCGAGCAGGATCGCCTCCTGATAGCCGGCCTTCGAGGCCTCGATCTTCGCGAGCACGCTGTTGAGGTACTGGCCGGAGGCCTTCGCGTGCGGGATCAGCGCGTCATGCGGGATCCGCCGCCAGCTCGAGACCTTGGCCCGGATGCCACTCGCCTTGCCATCCTCACCGAGGTACGCGCCCCACGGCCACACGGCGATCGATACCTCGACCGGGGCATCGAGCGGGTACAGCCCCATCTGGCCGTAACCGCGGAACACGATCGGGCGGATGTAGCACTCGCGCAGCTCGTTCGCCGCAATCAACTCGTGGGTGGCCGACCGCAGCTCCGCGAGCGTGTACGGGATCGGCATGTAGTAGAGCTCGGCCGACTTGAACAGGCGATCGAGGTGATCGTGGTGGCGGAAGATCGCCGTTCCCTTCGCGGTCTCGTACGCCCGGATCCCCTCGAATACCCCGGTCCCGTAGTGCAGGCCATGCGTCAGTACGTGAACCTTCGCGTCCTCCCAGGCAACCATTTCACCGTTGTGCCAGATGAGGTCCGCTTGTTGCACGACTGACTCCTTATAGATGTTTGAGGACCGCCTGGGTGGCCTCTGTTGTAGTTGCCGTGCCCCCCAGGTCGGGCGTGCGTAGCCCCTCGGCCAGCGCTCGCTCGACGGCCGATTCTACCGCCGCCGCCTGGGCGTCCATGTCGAGTCCGTGGCGCAGCATCATCGCCGCCGACAGGAACATCGCCAGCGGGTTGGCCGCTCCGGTGCCCGCGATGTCCGGGGCCGAGCCGTGGACCGGCTCGAACACGCCGGGGGTGGGCGGGTCCGAATTTCCGAGCGACGCGCTGGGCAGCATGCCGATCGAGCCGGTCAGCATCGCCGCCTCGTCGCTGAGGATGTCGCCGAACATGTTCTCGGTGAGGATCACCTCGAAGTGCCGGGGGGCCGCGATCAACTTCATCGCCGCGTTGTCGACGAGCAGGTGCTCGAGCTCGATGTTCGGGAACTCGCTGGCGTGGAGGTCGCGGACGACCTCGCGCCAGAGGCGGCTCGTCTCGAGCACGTTGGCCTTGTCGACGCTGGTCACCCGGGATTTCGCTGTGTTGAACGCGACCCGGGCGATCCGCTCGATCTCCTCGCGCGTGTACACGCAGTCATCGGAGGCGCGGTCGTGCGTGCGCGTCTTCTGGCCGAAGTAGATACCGCCGGTCAGCTCGCGGATCACGATCATGTCGGTGCGCTCGATCAGATCGCGCTTGAGCGGGCTCGCATCGTAGAGGGCGGGAAGCGGTCTTACCGGCCGTAAGTTGGCGAACAGGCCGAGGCCCTTGCGCAGCCCGAGCAGGCCCTGCTCGGGGCGGGGCTTGTCGGGGTCGGTCGTGTCCCATTTCGGCCCGCCGACCGCCGCCAGCAGGACGGCGTCGGCGTTCCCGCACGCGGTGAGCGTCTCGTCGGTCAGGGGGGTGCCGTGCGCGTCGATCGAGGCGCCGCCGAACACGTGCTCGTCGTACTCCAGGTCCGCGCCGACAGCCTTTAGCACCTCGAGGGTCGGTGCGATGATCTCGGGACCTATTCCGTCACCCGGGAGAAGTACGACACGGAGGGCCATGAGCGGCCCGGGACGGTACCAATCACCCGTCGCCGAGCGCCGCCCGCCCGGCGCCGCGCGGTCATGTTGAGCCGAACGTACTCGAGCACTAGCGGGTCACCAGAGCGCCGCAGAACGCGATCGACAAAGGGTCCGCGAAGATCGTCCGGGAGCGGGTCCAGGTGCCGGACGAGGCACACGGTCTGGATGAACGACCGCGGGTCCTCAGGTGTGACTGACTTGGGCTCGAGCCAGCAGTTCACGTCGATGAACCCGGCGCCCTCGAGACGCGCGACGGTGTCCGAATCCGTCGCGTAGTTCCACGGCCGCTTCCAGTCGGCGAAGTACGGGGCGAACGGGTCCTCGGTCGCGATCTCGTCGGCGAGCGTGCGGAATGCGTCGATGTTGCCGCGTCCTCCGCACTGGGCGACGAGCTGGCCTCCCGGTTCCAAAGCGCGGTGCAGCGCGGCGAACAATGCGTCGTGATCGTGGATCCAGTGGAAGGTGGCGTTCGAGAAGATCGCGTCGACCGGCTCGGGCAGGTCGAGCTCGACCAGGTCCTGGCACAGAACCGTGGCGCGGTCGCCGAGCGACTCGCGAGCGTGAGCCACCATCGACGGGGCGGCATCGACGGCGTACACGCGACCGCGCGGAACCAGATCCGCCAGCAGCGCGGTCACCCGTCCCGACCCGCAGCCGGCATCCAACACGGCCTCGTCACCGGTCAGGGCAAGACGCGAGAGCTGCTCGCGAGCCCACGCGAGCTGAGGATCGGAGACGCGGTCGTAGGTGGCCGCATCCCAATCTCGGGACGATCCCACGCTCATGCCAACGCCGTCGTGACCGGGCCCGAGCGCTCGCGGCCGCCTTCGAACGCCGCGATCGCGTCATCCTGCTCCAAGGTCAGGGCGATGTCGTCGAGTCCGTTCAGCAGCCGGTGCTTGATCTCGGGCTCGATCTCAAAGCTCGCCGTCCCGCCTGGCCAGCGCACCTCCTGCGCGGCAAGATCTACCTGCGCCTGGCCCGCGTCAGCGATCGAGGCGCACTCCTCGGCGCTCAGCACGACCGGCAGCAGCCCGATCTTCGTGCAGTTCGAGCGGAAGATGTCGGCGAAGCTCGGCGCCAGAATCGCTTGAAAGCCGTAGTCCTCGAGCGCCCAGGGAGCATGCTCGCGACTCGACCCGCAGCCGAAGTTGCGACCGGCGACGAGGATCGGATTGCTCGGCAGATCCCACCCCGGCTGCTTGGCCCAGTCGAAGAACAGGAACTCGCCGAACCCGGTGCGCTCGACGCGCTTGAGGAACTGCTTCGGGATGATCTGGTCGGTGTCGACGTCGTCGCGGCTAAGCACCGATACCTGCCCGGTGATCGTCTCGATCGCTCTCATCGTCCGTCTCCCCATTCGCGGATGTCGACGAAGCGGCCCTCGATCGCGGCCGCCGCCGCCATCTGCGGCGAGACCAGATGCGACCTTGCCCCCCGTCCCTGGCGGCCTTCGAAGTTCCGGTTCGACGTCGAGGCGACTCGCTCACCGGGTGCCGCGATGTCGGGGTTCATCCCGAGGCACATCGAGCATCCCGCTCCCCGCCAGTCGAAGCCGGCGCGCCGGAATACCTCGTCGAGGCCCTCCCGCTCGGCCTGCACCTTGACCTGCTGCGAGCCGGGGACGACCATTGCGTAGACGCTGTCGGCGACCTTATGGCCCTTGACGACGTCGGCGGCGACGCGCAGATCCCCGATCCGCGAATTCGTGCACGAGCCGATGAACACGCGGTCGAGCTTGATCTCGCCGATCGGAGTTCCCGGCTCGAGCGCCATGTACTCGAGCGCGCGCTCGTCCTGATCGGTGTGGGGCTCGGGCACCGCGCCGGTCACCGGCACGACCATCCCCGGCGTCGTCCCCCAGGTGACCATCGGGCTGATCGCGGACGCGTCGACGTCGACCTGCTTGTCGAACGTCGCCCCCTCGTCGGTCCGGAGGTCTCGCCAGTCGTCCGGCACCGCGCTCGGTGCTCCGGCGCGGCCGATCACCCACTCGTACGTGGTGTCGTCCGCGGCGATCATTCCGGCGCGGCCGCCGCCCTCGATCGTCATGTTGCAGACCGTCATCCGGCCCTCCATCGACAGCGTCTCAATCGCCGGTCCGGCGTACTCGACGACGTGCCCGACCGCCCCGTCCACCCCCATCTGGCCGATCGTGGCCAGGATCAGGTCCTTGGCGGTGACGCCGAAGCCGAGGCTCCCGTGGTAGAGGATGCGCATCGACCGGGGCTTTGACTGCACCAGGCACTGGGTGGCGAGCACGTGCTCGACCTCGCTCGTCCCGATCCCAAACGCGAGCGCGCCGAACGCACCATGGGTGGCGGTATGCGAGTCGCCGCACACGATCGTCATCCCCGGCTGCGTCACGCCGAGCTCAGGCCCGATCACGTGGACGATCCCCTGGTGGTCGGAGCCGAGCGAGAACACCGGGATCCCGAACTCCTCGCAGTTGCGCTCGAGGGTCTCCACCTGAACGCGCGAGAGCTCGTCCCGGATCCTGGCCGCGACCGGAGTGCCGTCGGTGGGGACGTTGTGGTCGGCCGTAGCCAATGTCCGATCGGGTCGGCGCACCTTGCGCTGCGCGAGCCGGAGCCCGTCGAACGCCTGCGGGCTCGTGACCTCGTGCACCAGGTGCAGATCGATGTACAGGAGTCCGGGGGCTACCTCGTGCGCGTCCCAGATCTTGTCGAACAGCGTCTTTGGCATCAGCTCCTCCGCAGTCCAGCGCTGAGCACCGCGAGCAGCACGGCTTCCCCAGGGCCTGGATTTTCAAAATGATGATTCAGGTCTGCATCGAACGTGACGCAGTCGCCATCGAGCAGCTCGTACCGCTCGCCGTCGCAAGACAAGACCACCCTGCCTCGCTCGACGAGCGCCGTCTCACGACTCCCCGGCTCATGCCTCGGTGGGTCCCCGGGGCCGCCGGTGACTGCTCCGGGCGCAAGCGTGTGTCGTGAGAGCTCGGCGCGCTGGCCGGGCAGCGGCGGCGTCAGGATCTCGTAGCTGTGGCCGGCCACAGCGGCCGGGCCGTTGCGACGCTCACTCGCTCGTACCACGGTGACGGCGCCGTCCTCGTCGAGGCGCAGCAGCTGCGAGAGCCGCAGCTCGAGGCCCGACGCGATCCGCTTGGCGACCTGGAGGGTCGGACTCGTCTCGCCGCGCTCCACCTGGGAGAGCATTGGGGCACTGACCCCCGACCGCTCGGCCAGATCGCGGAGAGACAGGTCCATGGCCTCGCGCAGAACTCTCACCCGTGACCCAAGGCTGCCATCAGCAGGGCTTGCGGCGCCTTTGGTGGCAGTAGATGACATACGTGCGTACGCTATCACGTACGGCCAGCGTGCCCACGCCCGCCGCTAGCCTCATCCTCCATGCGTTCACGACCCGACGTGCTCGTGCTCGGCGGCGGTGGAGTCCTCGGCGAGGCCTGGATGATGGGCGTCCTGGCCGGGATCGAGGACGGCACCGGCTTCGACCTGCGCGATTGCGACTACTACGTCGGGACGTCGGCGGGGTCGATCGTCGCCGCCCATCTGATATCCGGACATCCGCCCCGACGCCCGTCGACGATCGGCTCGGACCTCGAGGAACTACCCAGCGCACCCCGGCCCGCGGACGGCCTCGCCGCGGCCGGGCTCGCCGCCGCGCGGCGAGCCGGCGAGTGGGCGCTCGCCGTCGGCGCCACCTTCGCGCCGCTGGCGCTCGGCCTGGCCGCGCCGGGCGGGGCGATGGCACGGGCGCTGCTGCTGCGCCGGCTGCCCAGGCCCAAGCAGAACTTGAACGACCTGCGCCGGAGCGTTGAGCGCCTTGAGGCCCGGTTCGACGGCCGCCTGCGGGTCGCGACGGTCGACCGCCGCAACGGCCGCCGGGTCGTGTTCGGCAGCCCCGGCGCCCCGGGCGCGACGGTCGCCGAAGCCGTCACAGCCTCCTGCACGGTGCCGTGGCTGTTCTCGCCGACCACGATCGGCGGGCGCGAGTACGTCGACGGCGGCGTGTGGAGCCCGACCAACCTCGACGCGGCGCCCGCCGGGCGCGACACGCACGTCCTGTGCCTGAACCCGACGGCGAGCATCGCGAGCGACCACCGGGTGCTGACCGCGATCCGGGGCATCTCGCGGACCGCGGTCTCGCTCGAGGCGCTCGTGCTCCGCCGCCGGGGCGCGGCGGTGCGGATGCTCGCCCCGAACGCCGAGTCCGCGGAGGCGATGGGGACCAATTTCATGGACCGCGAGCCGAGCGGCCGGGTCCTCGCGGCCGCCTACCGGCAGGGCCTCGCGCTGGTCACGGCGTCCGCACCGGTTGCCCCGAGGCCGCCGCAGCCGTCGCTTCCTCTGCCTCGTCCATGATCCCGCGGCGCCGGATCGCGTTCGAAAGCGCGCGGATGTATGCACGGGCGGCCGCCTCCAGGATGTCGGTCGAGACGCCCTGACCCGAGCCGCTGACCCCGCCCACCTCGAGCACCACCGAGGTTTCGCCGAGCGCGTCCTGGCCGCCGGTCACCGCGTCGACGCGGAACTCCCGCAGGCGCGCATCGGAGCCGGTGGCGGCGTTGATCGCACGGAAGATCGCGTCAACCGG
>Ga0335085_10007543_pt1 | contig 16830 bp, 17 predicted proteins | sample Lox_Sample_45_FD_206712 | JGI IMG/M metagenome (GOLD analysis project Ga0335085, IMG submission 206712) | Soil microbial communities from Loxahatchee National Wildlife Refuge, Florida, United States - Lox_Sample_4.5 | ecosystem: Environmental > Terrestrial > Soil > Wetlands | place: USA...
TCCTATCGCGTGAACGAACTCTTCAAGGCCAAACACAATCGCGATCTCGACGACACCAGCGCCCGCGGCTTGCAGGCGATGCTCGTGCTCGCGGACGCGATCAACCGTGCGGGCTCGACCGCGCCCGACAAGATCATGGCCGCGCTCAAGGCGACCGACTTGAAGCAAGACCAGGTCATCATGGGCTACCGTGGCGTCAAGTTCGACGAGCGCGGCGAGAACTCGCTCGCGGCCACCTATCTGGTCCAGCTTCAAGGCAAGGAGTATGTCGCAGTCTGGCCGGAAGCTAAGGCGCTGGCGCCGCTGCAATGGCCGATGAAGGGCTGGAAGTAAGCGCCGGCGCGACCGCGCCCAAATGATCCTGCTGCAAGTGGCGGTAGGCGGCCTCCTCCTGGGGGCCGTCTACGCTCTCTTTGCCTCCGGGCTCACGCTCATCTGGGGAATGATGAACTTCATCAACTTCGCCCATGGCGAGTTCGTGATGCTCGGAATGTATGTGGCGCTGGTGATCACCTGGATCCACGGCGGCCCCGAGGCCTTCGTGCCGGCGGCGACCGCGGCGCTCTTCCTGCTCGGCGTCGGCGTCTATTTCGGCCTCATCAAGCACGTGACACGCGGGCCGATGCTCGCGCAGATCCTCTCGACCTTCGGCCTGGCACTGCTGCTGCGTTACTCCGCCTTCGCTTATTTCAAGCCCGATTTTCGCACGCTGCCGGAAAGCTGGCTGTCGGGCACGCTCAATGTCGGCGGCATCTACCTTCAGAACTCGAAACTCGTCGCCGGCGTCGTCGCGCTGCTGCTGACGATCGGCATGCATTTGCTGCTGACGCGGTCCGCGCTCGGCAGCCGCCTCCTCGCCGTCTCCGAAGACCGCAACGCCGCCATGCTCATGGGCATCCGCCCCGACCGCATGCAGGCGCTCGCCTGGGGCCTCTCCGCGGCGAGCGCGGGGATCGCGGGAGCGCTGCTCGCCATCGGCTTCCCCTTCTCGCCCGAGGTCGGCGCCACCTTCGCGCTCACGGCCTTCGTCGTGGTGGCCTTCGGCGGCTTCGGCAGCGTGCCCGGCGCCGCCATTGCCGGCCTCATCATCGGCCTCGTCGATCAGATCTCCGCCTACAAGCTCGGACCGATCTACAAGGACGTCGTGGTCTACGGTCTCTTCGTCGCGATCCTGTGGGTAAGACCGCAGGGCCTCTTCGGCAAAGTCTAGCGGGGACGCGATGCGGCTCGCCTGGGGACCGATCGCATTATGGGCGGCCCTCCTGCTCTTCCCGCTCGCGGTCTCCGTCAGCGACAGCGCGGCCTTCCTGGACGACGTCGGCACGACGCTGATCCTCGCCGCGATCGGCGCCTCCGCCTGGAACATCGTCGGCGGCTATGCGGGTCAGGTATCGGTCGGGCACGCGATCTTCTTCGGCTCCGGCGCCTACGTCACGCTTCTGGTTTACGAGCTCTGGGAGCTGCCTCCGCTGCTCGGCCTGCCGCTCGCAATGATCGTCGCCGTGCTCTTCGCGGTCGCGATCGGCTTGCCGAGCTTCCGGCTCACGGGCCACTACTTCAGCATGGCGACGATCGCGGTCGCGGAACTCGTCCGGCTCGTCGTCAGCAATTGGCCGCTCTTGGGCGAGGCGATCGGCATCCAGGGCCCCGCGACGCCGCGGGGATGGTGGGACCTGATCTTCCGGAGCTCGGTCCCCTACTACTACATCGATCTCGCGGTGCTCGCCTTCGTGCTCGCTCTCACCTACGCGATGGAGCGGAGCCGCTTCGGCTACTACCTCCGCGCGATTCGCGCGGGAGAGCGCGCGGCGCGGAGCCTCGGCGTGCCCGTGCTGCGCACCAAGCTCATGGCGTTCATGCTGAGCGCCGCGCTCACGGCGGTTGCGGGCGCGCTCTATTCCTTCAAGCTAGGCTTCGTCAACCCCGAGAGCGGCATCGGCATCCTCGTCTCCGTGCAGATGATCATCATCGCAGCCCTCGGCGGTGCCGGCACGCTCTACGGACCGCTGATCGGCGCGCTCCTGCTCATTCCGCTGCAAAGCGCCACCAACACGATCTGGGGCGGCGGTGGCAGCGGCCTCACTTTCATCATCTACGGCGGCATCATCCTGCTGCTCGCGCGCTTCGAGCCCGGCGGCCTCATCGAGCTCTGGCGCCGTGTCGGAGCCGCGACCTTCGCCCGCCCGAAGAGAGGAGCGGCCGATGCTGCTTGAGGCGGAGAGCGTATCGCGCGCCTTCGGCGGCTTCCTCGCGCTTTCCGAGGCGACGCTCGGCGTCGAGCGCGGCGAGATCGTGGGCCTCATTGGCCCCAACGGCGCGGGCAAATCGACATTCTTCAACTGCATCGCCGGCGATCTGCCGCCGACGGGCGGCCGGATCGTCTTCGACGGCGTCGACGTGACGGCCGCACCCGCGGAGGAGCACGCACGGCGCGGCATCGGCCGCACCTTCCAGGTGCCCGCGACCTTCGAGGACATGACCATCCTAGAGAACGTGATGGTCGGCGCCTTCCTGCGGCACCATCGCACGAGGGACGCGCACGCCAAGGCGATGGAGGTGCTGCGCCTGACGGGCCTCGAGGCGCAGGCGCAGCAGCGCGCGCGGAGCCTCGGCACCCCCGGCCGCAAGCGCCTGGAGATAGCGCGGGTGATGGCGACGGAGCCGAAGCTCCTGCTCCTCGACGAGGCGCTCGCGGGCTTGACGCCCAGCGAGATCCAGCGCGCGATCGAGCTCGTGCGAAGGATCCACGCGACCGGCATGACCATCGTCATCGTCGAGCACATCATGGAGGTGATCCTGACGCTCGCGGAGCGGGTCCTCGTCTTCAACCAGGGCCGGACCATCGCCCAGGGGAAGCCTCAGGACGTCGTCAACGACCCCAAGGTGATCGAGGCCTATCTGGGCCACCATCACCGGCGCCGCCGCGCGCGGAAGGCGGAGCCGTGACCGCAGCCCTCGAGATCGAGCATCTCGAGGTGCGCTACGGCGATCTCGTGGGCGTCGCGGACGTGTCGCTCCGCGTCCCCGAAGGCAGCGTGGTGGCGCTTCTGGGCTCGAACGGGGCCGGCAAGACGACGACCTTGAACGCGATCGCGGGCCTCGTGCCCGCGAGCGGCGGCGCCATCCGCTGGCAGGGCGAGGCGATCGACGGCCTCGCCGCGCATGCGATCGTACCCAGGGGCTTGGCGCTCTCGCCGGAGGGCTGGCGGCTCTTCGTGAGCCAGACGGTCGAGCAGAACCTCCATCTCGGGGCCACCGCTCTCGCGGACAAGATGCAATTCGAGGCGCTGCTCGCGCGCGTCTACGACGTCTTCCCACGGCTCGCCGAGCGCCGGCGCCAGCGCGCGGGCACCCTCTCCGGCGGCGAGCGGCAGATGCTGGCCTTGGGCCGCGCCCTCATGAGCGCGCCCAAGCTCCTGATGCTGGACGAGCCGAGCCTCGGCCTCGCGCCCGCGGTGGTCGAGCAGCTCTACGACACGCTGGAGCGCCTCCACGATGAGGGCCTCACGCTGCTCCTCGCGGAGCAGTCGGTGCCGCTCGCGCTGGAGATCGCGGATTACGCCTATGTCCTCCAGACCGGACGTACCGTTCTCGAAGGCCCCGCCGAAAAGCTCGAGAACGACCCGCAGGTGCAGCGGATCTACCTCGGGATCAAGGGTGAGAGCTGACCGATGACGGCGAGAGCGGTGGGCTCGCAGTTCCGCAGTACGGCGCCGGCATGACGGAAGCGCCGGACGCCGGCAACAAGACCCCCGTCGTCCTCGGTACCGCGACGCCGGGCGGCGGATTTCCGCTCTACGGCGCGGCGATCGTCGACGTCGTCAACGCGCTGGAGCCGGGCCTGGCGATCGAGGCGCGCAACACCAGGGGCAGCACCGAGAACGTGCCGCTGCTGCAGGCGGGGGCGCTCGACATCGGGCTCGTGCAGGGCGAGGTGGTGCAGGCGGCGCTCGCGGGCGGGCTCCGCGTCGTCGCGGCGATGTACTCGACGCCTGGCATGTTCGTCGTGCGCGGCGACAGCCCCGATCGGAGGATCGTCGATCTCCGCGGCAAGCCCGTCGCCTTCGGCGCGCGCGGCTCCGGCCTCGTCATTCTCGCGCGCAACGTGCTCGACGGAATCGGCCTCGATCCCGAGCGCGACTTCCAGGCGATCTACCTCGACCGCGCGGGCGACGGACCGCTCATGGTGATGGAGGGCCGTGCCGCAGCGCTCTGGGGCGGCGGCATGGGCTGGCCCGGCTTCACCGCGCTGGCGCAGGGGCCGTCCGGGGCGCGGTTCATCGCTCCCGACGCCGCGGAGATCGCGCGCATCTGCGCCAAGCACCTGTTCCTGAAACCGATGACGCTTCCCGCCGACGCCTATCGCGGCCAAGCGCAGCCGATCCCGTCCGTCGGCTCCTGGAACTTCATACTCGCGCGCGGAGACCTCGACGACAGTATCGCCTATCGCATCGCCCGCGCGCTCCATCGCGGCGAGCGCGAGCTCGCGGCACGGCTCCCGCAGGCGCGCGAGACCACCGCCGCCAACACCGCGGCCGCCGCGCCCGACCGCTCGCTCATTCATCCGGGCGTGCTCCGCTATCTCCGCGAGATCGGGCTAGCCCGCTAGGCTCAACGATCAGGAGGCGACATGTACGCTGCCCCGCCGGTCATCGAGACCACGCTCTTCGTGCGCATTCCCGCCGAGCTCGGGATCGACCGCCCCTCGCACTGGATCGATTACAACCAGATGGGCGTGCCGCATCCGACCTTCCTTGAGGGGCCGTCCTTCGATCGCGAGGGCAATCTCTGGGCCACCGACATCCCCTGGGGACGGCTCTTCAAGATCGCGCCCGACGGATCGATCGAGGTCGCGCTCGAATACGACGGCGAGCCCAACGGCCTCAAGTTCCACAAGGACGGCCGCGCCTTCATTACCGATCACAAGAACGGGATCATGGTGTTCGATCCCAGGACCCGGAGGATCGCGCCCTATCGCGACCGCGGCGTGGTCGAGCGCTTCAAGGGCGTGAACGATCTCGTCTTCGCCTCGAACGGCGACATGTATTTCACCGACCAGGGCCAGACGGGACAGCAGGACCGCACGGGCCGCCTCTATCGCCTGCGCGCGGACGGCCGGCTCGAATGCATCCTCGACTGCGTCCCGAGCCCGAACGGCCTCGTTCTCAACAAGAGCGAGACCGTGGTCTATCTCTGCGTCACCCGCGACAACGCGATCTGGCGCGTGCCGCTCCTGAGGGACGGCACGGCGACCAAAGTCGGCGTTTTCATCCAGATGTCCGGCGGCGTGGGCCCCGACGGGATGGCGATCGACGAGGCGGAGAACCTCGTCGTCTGCCACGTCGGCATGGGCTCAGTCTGGGTCTTCAGCCCGCTCGGCGAGCCGCTCTACCGGATCAAGTCCTGCGCCGGGCTCACCATCACCAACTGCGCCTTCGGCGGGCCCGGCCGCAAGACGCTCTTCATCACGGAATCCAAGACCGGGAGCATCCTCAAGGCGGAGCTCCCGGTGCCCGGACGACTCATGTATTCGCACATGTGAGGAAGGTCCGCCTCACTCACCGCGCCAGAACGGCAGGCTCGCCTGCCAATGCGCGCTCGCGGGGTCGAGTCCGACGTCGCGCAGCGCCCGATCGTCGAGGTCGAGCAAGGCCTGCCGGCTGCGCGCCCGCTCGCGCCAGAGGGCGAGCCGTCCGAAGAGCGCCACCAGCCCGCGGGCGAGCTCAACGCTCTGGGTCCGGCGGGGCTTGATCTCCCGCGGCCGCCAGCCCCTCAGCGCAAGCGCGGCCGAGCCCGGCCCCAAATTTCCTTGGGGAGACATGTAAGGCTCGCATACCTCCCTCCATGCGCTGGAGGGTGTCGGCTTCCGGGGGGCTCGCCGAGTATCCTGACTCCGCTCTAGGACCATTGTAGACATTAGGAAATCTCCTTCTCCTGGGATCTCGCTCACGCCGCTATAATTGGCTCTATTTCGCAGTCGCAACAAACGATGAAATCTTGTATCGTGACTTAGAAAAATTTGGGCATCGGATGAAGCGCTCGATCCTACCGTTGAATGGCCTTCGCGCCTTCGAGGCGGCCGCGCGGCATTTGAGCTTCACGCGCGCTGCCGCGGAGATGAACGTGACGCAGGCTGCCATCAGTCATCAGGTGAAGACGCTGGAGCAGCGTCTCGGCCTCCCGCTCTTCCGCCGCCTCCCCAAAGGTCTGCGCCTCACCGAGGAGGGCCAGGCATTGCTGCCGGAGCTCGGTGCCGCCCTCGACCGCATCGGGAACGTGCTGGACCGGCTGAGCCAGCGCGGCGGCAGCGTTCTCACGGTCAGCACCCTCACGACCTTCATGCTGACCTGGCTCGTCCCGCGGCTGCCTCGCTTCCAGGCGGCGCACCCGGAGATCGAGGTGCGGCTCCTTACGAACCCGCGCCTCGTCGATTTCGAGCGCGAGGACGTCGACGTGGCGCTCCGCATCGGCGAGGGCGGCTGGCCCGGGCTCGTGACGATCAAGCTCTTCGAGGAGACGATCACGCCGCTCTCCGGCAGCGCCTACCGCGATCGCCTGCGCTCGCTCGAGGACCTCCGCGCCGTCCCCTTGCTCGATTCCGGCGGCGAGGACTGGGAGACTTGGCTCCGCGCGGCAGGCGTTCGCGATCTCGCTGCCCGCGGCCTCAAATTCGATTCGACCAAGATCGCGGTCGAGGCCGCGATCGACGGTCTCGGCATCGCCATCGGCCAGGCGAGCCTTTACGCGGAGGACATCGCCGCCGGACGCCTCTTTCAGCCCTACCCGCTCTCGGTGACCAACGGCAAGGCCTACTGGCTCGTCTATCCGCCTGCGGCCTCGGATTCGCCCAAGGTCAGGGCGTTTCGCGACTGGATCCTCACGGAAATCGGCCGCGCCCCCTAGATCGATCGGGCCGGCGTTGAAGATTCGTGTTTCCGAATGGCCTGACGGCCCCCTCGGCGCTCTACTTGCCCCTCTTCAGCCGCTTGATGCTGAATGCCTTGACCGGCCGATGGAGGCCTTTGAGGGTCAAATCGCCAATCTCTTCCACCTCGGCGCAATCCTGAATTCCCGCCACCACCCGCAAGGTCGCGAGGGTCTGTCCGCTCTTCGCCTCCGCGCAGAGCCGCGCGGCGAGGTTCGTCACCGTGCCGATGGCGCCATATTCCCACCGCCCTTCGAAGCCGATCGCGCCAATCGTCGCGTAGCCCTGCGCGATGCCGATGCCGAGCGCCAGCTCGAAGCCGCGCTTGCGCCATTCGGCGCTGAGCGCCCTGACCCGCTCGGACATCTCAACCGCCATCCGCACGGCTCGCTCCGCCGAGTTCTCGATCGGCAGCGCATCGTTGAAGAAGATCATCATGCCGTCGCCGGCAAAGTGCTCCAGTGTGCCCTCATGCGCGACGATGAGCTTACCCATCTCTCCATGATATTCGCGCAGCGCGTCCATCACTTCTTCCGGCTCGGATGTCTCGGCGAAGGCGGTGAAGCCGCGCAAGTCGAGGAAAACGGCGGTGATCTCGCGCCGACGCGTCTTGAGCGGATCGTCCGCGCCGCCCCTCAGAATGAGCTCGGCGATCTGTGGTGAGAAGAAGCGCTTGAGACGGCCGAGCCTCTCGAGCTGAGCCACCTGCTCCTGCACGCGCTGCTCCAGCGTACGATTCCACTCCGCAACCGTGCGCAGGTGATGCGCCTCCCGGTCGCGCAGACGCTTCTTCTCTAGGCACGCGTTGATGCGCGCATTGAGCAGCACCGCATTGAACGGCTTCGGAAGGTAGTCCTCCGCGCCCAGCTCGATGCACCGGATCACGCCTTCGACCTCATCGCGCGCCGAAATCATCAAAACCGGAATATGTCGAAGCGTGTCGTCGGACTTGAGACGCTTCAATACCTCGTAACCGTCCATCTCCGGCATCATCACGTCCAGGAGAACGAGATCGACCGGTCGCCGCCGCATCAGGTCCAGCGCGCTCCGCCCGTCCGCTGCCAACTCGACCGCATAGCCCTGCCGGCTGAGCCGCCGCGACAGCAGCTCGCGGTTTCCTTCGTTATCGTCGACCACAAGGATCGTGCCTCGCCGGTCCGCGGCCTTGCCGTCATCAGCGGAGCGCGGCGTCGCGTCCGGAGACCCGCGGGAGGAGATCAGACTCGCAAGCTGCCGCGCCGCGCGGCAAATCCGCCGAACCTCGTCGTGGCGATCGGCACCCGACTCCGCTTCCAGCGCCTCGGCGCATTCGACCAGGCGGCCCAGCGCGGGCGACAGCTCGGCAGCGATCCGCGCGCGATCGATCGCTTTCGCGGCCGCGGACGGCGGGAGCGCTTTGTCGAGGGCGGAGAGAAACTCTCGCGCCCCGGCTAGAACGCGCTCGAGCGGCGCCACGAGGGCCTTGGCGCCGGGCTCCTCGAGCAGGGACTCGCCAAATCCGATGATATGGTTCAACGGCGTGCGCAGCTGGTGGCGCAGATCGGACAGGGCGTCGGAAGTGATCATGCGTCGCTCGCCCTCTGAAGCGGTCTTCCCTCTGCCGCTGGACTCATGCGAAGCGCTCTCGAGCTTCTATCATTGAACAGCCTGCCACGATTGACCGTCAAGTTCCGCCCATGGCAGATTCCGCTCCGCGTTGGGACGCATGTCGAGAGGCGAATGGCGCGACGCGTCCGGCAAATCCGCGCGAGCATGGCCAACCACGAGGTCGTCGTTTGGGACGGGCCGACGCGCCTTTTTCATTGGGCTGCCGCGGCCCTCGTAGTGGCGGCCTACGTGACCTTGCGGTTGAATTGGATGAGCTGGCACGCGCGAGCCGGCGACGCGCTTCTGGCGCTGCTCATATTCCGCATCCTCTGGGGCTTTTTTGGCAGCGAAACGGCGCGATTCTCCCGCTTTCTGGCCTCGCCGCGCGCCGCCATGCGGTATCTGGCACAGGTGTTTCGCCGCGAGCCGGATTTCCAGGCGGGACACAATCCCGCCGGCGGCTGGATGGTGCTGGTCCTTCTGGCGGTGCTGTTGGGCGAGACCCTGACGGGCCGCTACGTTGCCAACGATATCGCCGAGGACGGGCCGTTCTCGGCACTCGCTCCGGCACCGGTCGCGAATGCGATCTCGGCGCTTCACGCGATCTTCTGGGACGCAATCCTGGCCGCAGTTGCGCTGCATCTGCTGGCTATCTTCGTTTATGCGGTGGCAAAGGGGCACAATCTGTTGCTGCCCATGATCACGGGACGGAAGTCGCTGCCGGTAGGCGTGCCGCAGCCTCGCATGGCAGGCCGGTTGCGAGCGGCCTTTCTCATCGCCTGCAGCGCCCTTGCAACCGCGGCGATCGCCAATTTCCTGTGACGAGCGCTAGCTCTTGGGAGGCACGACCTGTCCCCGGATCTCGCCGCCGGGATGGGACTGCGTGTGCACATTGATGTACCACTGACCAGCGGCAAACTGCAGCGCTTGCTCGGGGGTCAGCGTGGCTTCTCCCTTGATCGGGCTCTCGACCGGGCTCCCTTGCTTTGTCAGCCAGATCACCACGCCTGCGTTCGTGCCCTGCGCCGCCGGCCCGTGGAAATGGGCCATCGTGACCGGAGCCGACATGCTGCTATAGGTGATGGTCCAGGTGACCACGCGAGTCGCGGGATCAAAAGTGAGGTCCGCGGTCCCGGTGCCGGCGTTCTCCACCGGCGGCACCGATTGCGCTCCCGTAAGCGCCACCTTGAACGATAGAGGCGCCGCCTGCGCCAAGCCCGCCCAAGTGCCGATTGCCAAGCAAACCAAGAGGATGAATGGACCTCGCAAGATCTCATTACTCATGATTTCTTCCTCCCGATGATCGACGACCACGGTTGACCCCCTTCAGAATACCGCAAGTTCAAATGCCATGCACTTACCGCCACGTGTCCTATTAAGGACACAGGCGGAATGGCATAATGGCGATATTGGGCTGAATGGCCAGCCGACAACCGATACTGCATTGAGGTAGACCCGATGCCGTATTTGTCGATCCGCGCACGGCTGATTTTCCTGGCGGTCGTGCTGCTCGCGATTCTGACGGTGTCGTCCGTCCTGTTGATACGCGAGCTAGAGCGACATTCAGAGGCGCTCGCCGAAGAGGCTCAGCTTGTCCCGCTGGTCCAGAACGCGAACATCGCGAGCAGGCACTTCGGAGACCTGAAATATTGGCTGACGGATCTCGCGGTGACTCAGCTCGCGAGCTCGAAAGAGAACGCGGCGATCGCCAAGACTCAGTTGGACGCTAACCTCAAGGCGATCGCATCGGTCGATCACGCCGGCGTCGCAGCGGTCGGACGCGAGGTCGATGCACTGACCGAGTTGGCTCGCAGGGCGGCCGAGGCCTATTCGAGCGACGACAGCGCCGCAGGAAATGCGCTCATGGCGCAAGCGCAGGCTCACATTCTGAACGTGGACAAGGAGATCGAGCGGATCGTCGATCGGCTGGAGCAGCAGGCGCTGGCGCGCCGCGATGCGGCGGCGCACGACGCGGATAGAGCGGTCACGGCGTCGGTTACGGGCGGAATCGTCGCGCTCGCGCTTGCGCTACTGCTGACGGCGCTCATCGTGCGCTCGATCACCGGACCCCTGCGCCGGCTGGAGCGAAGCATGGCGGGTATCACCCGCGGCGAGCTCGACGTGCCGATTCCGCGGGCAGGCCGGGACGAGATCGGGGCAATGACCAGAACGCTCGGCATGCTGCGCGACAGTCTCATCGAGCGCGGCCGGCTCGAGCGCGAGCGGCAGGCCGCCGAGGCCGAGGCACGCCGCGCGCAGACGCAGTTGAGCGAGGCGATCGAGGCGATCTCCGAAGGCTTCGTGCTCTACGACGCGGACGACCGCCTGGTCGTCTGCAACAGCCACTATCGGGAACTATATGCCAAGCTTGGCCTCGCATTGGCGCCCGGCATCAAGTACGAGGAGATAGTGCGCGCCGCCGTCGGCGCGGGACTCATTCCCGTTGCATCGGACCGCGTCGAGGCGTGGATCGGCGACCGGCTGGCGCGACATCGCGATCCCGGCGGCGCCTATGAGCAGCAGCGCGCCGGGGGCCGGTGGCTCAAGATCAGCGAGCGGCGCACGGCGGAAGGTGGGATCGTCGGCGTCTTCACCGACATCACCGAGCTCAAGGAGCGCGAGCTGGAGCTGGGGCAGCTCGTCGACCGGCTGGCCGATGCGCGGGACGAGGCGGTGCAGGCGACGCTCGCGAAGAGCCGCTTCCTCGCGAACATGAGCCATGAGCTCCGCACGCCCCTGAACGCGGTCATCGGCATTACCGAGATGATGATAGAGGATGCCGAGGAGGCGGGCGACCAGGCCGGTCTCGAGCCGCTCGGTCGGATCAGCCGTGCCGGAAAGCATCTGCTCTCCCTCATCAACGAGGTCCTCGATCTCTCGAAGATCGAGGCGGGACGGCTCGAGCTCAATTACGAGCGGATCGATATCGCGGCCCTGGTGCGCGATCTCGTCGGCGCCACGCAGCCGCTCGCCGCGCAGAACGGCAACCGGCTCGAGGTCGATTGCCCCGACGACATCGGCACGATGCACGCGGATTCGACGCGGCTGCGTCAGATCATCCTCAACCTCCTGAGCAATGCCTGCAAGTTCACCGACAAGGGAGCGGTTTCGCTCTCGGTGGCTCGCGAGCGCAAGGATGGCGCGGAGTGGCTGCGGTACCGCGTCGCCGATACCGGGATCGGCATGACGCCCGAGCAACGAGCGAAGCTGTTCCAGGAGTTCACGCAAGGGGACAGCTCGACGACGCGCAAATACGGCGGGACCGGGCTCGGACTCGCGATCAGCGATCGATTGTGCCGAATGATGGGCGGATCGATCGCGGTCGAGAGCGAGCCCGGCAAGGGTACCCACTTCACCGTGCGCCTGCCGGCCGAGGGCAATGCTCCGCTCGCGCAGGATCTCGGCACGGCCGTCGCGAAGCGGCGCGAGACGCGGGAGGCCTCGATCGCCCCGGCGAGCGCGCGCACCAATCGCGTTCTCGTCATCGACGACGATCAGACCGTGCGCGACTTGATGCGGCGCGTGCTGAGCCGCGAGGGCTTCGACGTGGTCACCGCATCGAGCGGCATGGAGGGGCTCGAGCTGGCTCGGGAGCTGCGGCCGTCGGTCATCACGCTGGATGTGCTGATGCACGAGATGGACGGGTGGAGCACGCTGCAGGCGATCCGGGCGGATCCTGCTCTCGCCGACATTCCCGTCGTCATGCTCACGGTCGTCGACGAGAAGCAGCGCGGCTTCACGCTCGGGGCCTCGGCCTATCTCACGAAGCCCGTCGATCGCGCCCGCCTCGCCGCGGCACTCGAGCCGTTCAAGACCAATCGCAAGGTGACGCGCGCCCTCGTCGTCGAGGACGACGACGCGACGCGCGAGATGCTGAAGCGTCTGCTCGTCGGCGAAGGCTGGACGGTCGGCACGGCCACGAACGGCCGAGAGGCGCTGGAGCGGCTCTCCGCGGAGCCCCCCGATCTCATTCTGCTCGACCTGTTGATGCCGGAGATGGACGGGTTCGAGTTCCTCGCGAAATTGCGCGAGAGCCCCGCGCACGCCGGAACGCCTGTCATCATCGTCACGGCCGCAGACCTCACCGAGAGCGACCGGCGACGTCTGCACGGAGGCGTGCAGCACATCCTGCAGAAGGCCGCATATGGGCGGGAGGAGCTGCTCAAGGAGATCCGCACCCTCGTTGGCCGCTATGCGGTCGCGGCCGAGCGTGTGAACGGCGGGTGAGCATGGCCAAGATTCTCTACATCGAGGACAATGAGGACAATCTCTATATGCTGTCCAACCGGCTGAGCCGGCGCGGCTACGAGGTGGTAGCCGCGCGCGACGGCGAGAGCGGCGTCGCCATGGCGACGAGCGACATGCCCGCGCTCATCCTCATGGACCTGAGCCTGCCCGGCATCGACGGATGGGAGGCGACGCGGCGGCTCAAATCAGCGGCCGCGACGCGGCATATCCCCGTGATCGCCTTGTCCGCTCATTCCATGGCCGGCGACCGCGAGAAGGCGCTCGCCGCCGGCTGCGACGACTACGACACCAAGCCGGTCGATCTGCCGCGGCTTCTCGGCAAGATCACCGCCCTGCTGGCGCGCTGAGCGCGCGCAGAGGGCGCGATCGAGAGGCGGAGCGGGCCCATGGCCGATGCATGGGCACCGGGTGGTTCGAAATTGCGAAGGCCCCGGGTCTTGCCTTCCCGATTTCCGATTATGGACAACCAGCCGGTACGAGCGTGCAGGCGGCGGGGGCTGCGGTAGGCGGCCACGGCAGCGGTATTACCGTGGTCGTGCCAGGGATGATCTGAAAATAGAAGTTGAGGCAGAATGCCTCGGAACCCGGGGGACACGCGCATGCGCCGCCGGCAATCTGTGCCTTCATAAAGAGATATCCTGCGGCTGACCCCAATAATGCGCCGATAACGGCCCCAATTGCCATTCCCGCCGCCTGGGGCACCCCTTCCGGTCCCGCAAGAAGCGACACAATAAGACCGATGAGGAGGCCCGCGAGAGCCCCGAACGTCGCCCCCAGGAAAGCGCCAAGAGCCCTCAAGGCTCCGCCAATAGCGGAGGCCGTGCCGGCGCTGAAGCATATCGGCTTCGTCACAATTCCGGGCCCTGCGGGCATGGTTCCGGGATAGGTGGCCATCTGCCCTCCCTACCGGTTTTTTCGATTATCGCTCTACAGGGCACAAAACTCAAACCGAGACGGTGCCGACTTATGCGGCGCTTATGCCGAGCCCGTCATTTTCCTCTCGAATTGCTATGCGCCGACGGAATTCACTCAGCCGCCGAACCACTTGGCAAGGCGTTTGCAACGGTAGGCCGTGATGCGGCTCCGGCGCTCCTTCCCGTGGTTCCGGTGCCGTATTTCGCGGCACGCCGCTCAGATTCCGACCACCGTCGCGTCTCGATCGGGTCGGGCGGCGTGCCGACCAATGCCGAAGAACATGAGGGGGACAACCTTTATGACACGCTCGAATATTTGCGGCGCCGCCGCGGTCGCAATCCTCGCGGGGCTGGGGCTCGTGCGCCCCGCGGTCGCGCAGCAGACGGCTCCCGCCGCGCCCGCGGCCTGGTCCGATACGCTCGCCTTCACCGGCCAGATCGAGGCCGGCGTTCTCTTCAATCCGGATTGGCCGAGCGATCGGCGGAATTTCGGGCACCTCTTCACCGACCGCGCCAATCAGCCCGTGATCAACCAGGTGCTGCTGACGGCGCAGCGCCCGCTCGATCCCAAGGCGACCGGCTGGGACTTCGGCTTCAAGGCGCAATTCATGTACGGCAACGACGCCCGCATCACGCATTTCATGGGCGAGCTCGACTACACCATCAACGCGCCCTATCAGATCGACATCGTCGAGGCCAACGTAATGGTGCACGTGCCCAACATCGGCGAGGGCGGCGCGGACCTGAAGCTCGGGCAATACCCGACACCGATCGGCTACGAGGTGATCGACGCGAGCCTCAACCCGCTCTACTCGCACTCCTACATCTTCAACTTCGGCATCCCGCTGAAGCACACCGGCGGCTACGGCACCTTGCACCTGACCTCGATGCTCGACCTCTGGGCCGGCGTCGATACCGGCGTCAACGCCTGGATCGGCAACTTTCACGGCGACAACAATGCCGCGATCGCTGGCCTCGCGGGGCTCGGCCTCAACCTGATGGACGGCAAGCTCACCATCCTCGGGCTCAGCCATTTCGGCCCGGAGAACCCCTGCACCTTGAACCTGGGCTTCGACTGCAACGCCGCGTTCCGGGCCGAGAACGACGTGGTCGTGACCTACAAGATCAGCGACACCCTCACCTCCGTCACCGAGCTCAACTACATTTACGATCTCGGCTTCCATGCCGCGGGCGGCGGCATCGCGCAGTACTTCACCTACGCGATCAACGACAACTGGTCGACGACGATCCGCGGCGAGGTCTGGGACGACGCCAAGGGCTTCTACGTCGCGAAGTTCCGGGGCAACTTCGACTTCGTCAACACCGAGCGCGGCCTCCCCACGAGCACGAACGGCGTGGTCGGTGGCGGGCGCGCGACCTATACCGAGCTCACCCTCGGCGTGACCTGGAAGCCCGACGTGCCCGAGCCCTTCAAGGGCTTCATGGTGCGGCCGGAAGTGCGCTGGGACCACAGCGACCGGAAGTCGTTCGGCGTGGGCACGCCAAACACGGTCGGCGCGAACAACAACCAGTTCACCTTCGGCGGCGACATCGTCCTGCCGTTCTAGATCCGGCTTCGAGGAGCCGCCGCGCCTCGCGGCGGCAGCCTCCCCAGCAGCGACATCATCCCCACGACGAGGGCGACGGCGACGAGATGCACGCCGAGGTCCATGAAGGTGACGTCGAAGGGGTGGAAGAATTGCAGCAGGAAGGCCGCGATCCCCGCGACACCGAGCCCGCCCAGGGCGGCGACGGGAAGCGGGGAAAGCGGACGTGCCCGGCGCAGCAGCAGCAGCAGGCTTGCGCCCAGCGGCACTCCGGCCGCCAGAATGAACACGAAGCAGCGCGAGCTCTCGCCGATCTCCCAGCCCTCGGGACCGAAGGCGATCCAGTGACGGTAGCAACTGTAGCCGCTGCTTGCGATCCAGAGCGCGAGCGCCGGAAGCGGCAGCAGCGCCCAGAGCCTCGACCGGTCCGGCAGGCTCAAATTGAACGCCGCGACCACGGCGGCGACGCCGGTCAGGAGCGTTGCCGCAAGCTCGACCGCGAGCTTCGGGTCCCGTGCGCGCTCGGCGAAGAGCTGCAAGTCGGAGAAGGCAAGAATGCCGAGCGCCGCCAGCGCCCCGATCGGCAGCAGCCAGAGCGCGGCCCTGAGCGCCGGCGGCCGCAGCGGGCGCACGGGCGCCCCATCCGCCGCAAGCCGCTCGATCAGCCGATCCGTCGCCTCCGCCACGCTCAGCCTCCCTTCAACTGCGCCTTCAGCGCCTTGATCGCTCGATGGATGCTCACCTTGAGGGCGCCCGCCGATTTGCCGCTCGCACGCGCGGCCTCCTCGAGCGACATCTCCCGGAGCTTCACCAGCTCGATCGCCCGCCGCTGGCCCTCCGGCAGCGCCGCGACGGCAAGGCCGAGCTCCGCGGCGCGATCGGCCGCCTCCTTATCGTTGTTCGCCGCGGGGTCGGCAAAGGTTTCATAAGCCTGCTCGTCCGCGACTTCGTGAGCCTCCGCACGCAGCCGCTTTCGCAGCAGATCGATCGACCGCCGCCGGGCGATCGCCGCGAGCCAAGGCGCGAAGGGCCGCCGCGGATCGTAAGTGTGCCGTACGCGGTGGACGGTGAGCAGCACGTCCTGCACCGCGTCCTCGATACGATCGGGCCGCCGGTGCTGCCGAGCGACGACGGCGCGGATGAAGGGAACGCAGTCGCGCAGCAGCTCCTCGTATGATGCGCGGTCGCCCGCCTGTGCGGCCGCCATCAGCCGCGACCAGCGCTCGTCCCTCACGACATCGTGACCGGGCTTCTCGGCCGCCATCCTGAAATCCGCATGTTCCCACGTAACTTCGCCGAGCGACCCGCGAACCCGAAAGTGCGGGCGCTCGGCAGCAACCGGCGATCCGCGGGAACGCAATCATAGCGGGAGAGAGTTCGATGCAAAAGCAGTCCACCCGGATTTCCGTCCTCGTCGCCTCCGCGGTCGCCGCGACCGTCGGCGGCGCGATGCTCGCCAACGCAGCCGGCCCCGTGTCGGCGCCCACGGGCTTCAAGTCCGAGAAGTGCTACGGCGTCGCAGTCGCCGGCCAAAACGACTGCGCCGCCACCGGCAGCCATTCCTGCGGGGGCTTGGCCAAGATGACCGGCGATCCCCAGTCCTGGATCT
>Ga0335085_10007544_pt1 | contig 16829 bp, 13 predicted proteins | sample Lox_Sample_45_FD_206712 | JGI IMG/M metagenome (GOLD analysis project Ga0335085, IMG submission 206712) | Soil microbial communities from Loxahatchee National Wildlife Refuge, Florida, United States - Lox_Sample_4.5 | ecosystem: Environmental > Terrestrial > Soil > Wetlands | place: USA...
CCACAGCACCCACACTCCACGACGGATACGAACCACCCGACAAACACACCCTCGCACCAGCCGACCGCAACGCACCTTCAACCACACCCCAACCAGCACCAGGACCGTACGTGGCGGTGCAGCCGGCGGATTCCGTCACCGCCGCGGTGGCGGCGGAGGTCGCTTTTCCCGCACCCGCGGCGTTGGTGGCCGTGACGAGCACCTGCAGGGTGTCGCCGATGTCCGCCGCGACCGGGGTGTAGCCGGCCGAGGCTGCGCCGGCGACGGCTTTGCACGTGCTTCCCGCGCAGCGTTCCCACTGGTAGGAGAACGAGGTGGGAGACCCGCTCCAGCTGCCCTGCGTGACGCTCAGCGATCCGCCCACGACGGCGGCACCGCTGATCGCGGGTAGGGCGGTGTTCACGGGCGGGCTTTCCGGAGGCGGGGGCGCGCTCACCGCGGCGGTGCGGGCCGAGGCCGCGCTGGCCGAGCCGCCCGCCCCTTCGGCCGTCACCACCACGCGCACCGTGTGACCCACGTCCGCCGATGCCAGCACGTACTTCTTGGCCTGTGCGCCAGCGATCGCCGTGCAGGCCCCGCTCGACCCTTCGCAGCGCTGCCATTCGAAGCTGTAGGAGCTCGGCGAGCCGCTCCAGGAGCCCGTCGTTGCGGTCAGCGTCTGGCCTTCTTCGGCCGAGCCGCTGACGGTCGGCACGGAGGTGTTGACCGGGCTTTCCGGAGGCGGGGGCGCTTCGCCGGATGCGTAGAAGGAGGCGGGCGAGTTCGCCCACGAGGCACCGGAGCTCCAGGCGGCCGGCAGCGCCGTGAGGGAGCTCGAGGAGCTGGTCATCGTCGGTCCCCCGCCGCTGGCGATGTCGCGAATGCCCAGGACGCCGTGGGGCGCGAGGGCCGCCAGCCAGTAGGTCGTGCCACCGACCACCGACACCGGAGACACCGCAACGGAGTTCCACGCCCCTTTGGCCGGGGAGGCGATCGTCGCGCTCGTCAGCAGGGTTCCCGGGTTGCCCGAGGAGGCGCCGTACAGACCGACCACGATCGCGGACGAGCCGCTGCTCGTGTCCACGTACAACGAGATGCCCTTCACCGTTCCGCTCGCGGAAGCCGTGTACTGGAAGGCTTCAGCCGTTCCGGCGGCCGACTGGTCGGTGGCGGACTGCACGGTTGTGCTGCCGACGAGCAGCCCCGTCGACTGCACCGCCGCCACCACCGCGGTCGCTTCCGAGCTGGCCGACACAGCGGCCGCGGCGTTGGTGGCGGTCACCACCACGCGGATCGTGTCCCCCACGTCCGTCGCCGCGAGCACGTAGCTCGAGGCGGTCGCGCCGGCGATGTACACACAGCTCTGCCCGAGCGTGTTGCAATCCTCCCACTGATAGCTCGTGGCGGCCGCCCCGCCCGACCACGTGCCGGGTTTGGCGGTCAGCCGTTCCCCCTGCGTGGGGGTGCCGGTGATCGAGGGTGCCACCACGTCGGCGGGAGCGACCGGGAGTACGGTGGCCGTCACGGCCGAATCGGCGGGGGTGGACCCGTGGGCGTTGGAGGCGGTGACCACCACGCGAACGGTGTGACCTACATCGGCGGTCCCGAGGTGATAAGTGGAAGAGCTGGCACCTTTCACTTCAACACACGCCGCCCCCGAGGTGTTGCAGTCCTGCCACTGATAGGTGAACGCGGTGGGGGTCCCGGCCCAGGTGCCGGTCGAGCTGGAGACGGTCTGCCCTTCTGTGGCGGTGCCCGTCACCTTCGGCGAGGTGAGCACTTCCGGCGCCGGTTCGAGGACCGGGGGCGGTTCGGATTTGACCGGCGGTTCCGATTTCACCGGCGGTTCCGATTTCACCGGCGGTTCCGATTTCACCGGCGGTTCGGGAGTCGGTGGCGGTGGCGACCCGGTCGGCGAGCCCTGTTCGGCTTCTGGCAAGGACGCCAGTTCCAGAGGCGTGACGTACACCGACGCCGGGCACCTGCGGCTCACGACACCCGTCCTCCAGTGTGAAGGCAGCCCCGTCAGCGTCGTCTGCTGGCTGCTGTCGAACGCACATGGTCCCTGCCAACGGTCGCGGAAGCGCAGACTCCCGCCGACCCCGAGAATCGCCACCCAGACCGAGCGCCCGGATGACAGTTCCACCGGATGTATGTCGACGCCGAGCCAGGTCGCCGTCCCCTTCACCGGCGCCGTGGCCGTGGCCAGCAGCGCTCCCGGCTTGCCGTGACTGTCGCCGTAGAGGCCGACGGCCACCGTCTTCGCGACCGTGCCGGCGGCGACATACAGGTGGATCACGCCACCCTGACCGCCGGTGCCCGTCTTCATCTGGAAGACCGCGGCCTGGCCGCCCGGCAGCAGGTCGCGGTGCGCCTCGAGGGCGGCATCGCCGAGCAGCACCGGGAGGGCTCCCGGGCCGGCCAGCGGGATCGGAAGCAGGGGCCGAGCCGGCGTCGGCGCGCCGGGATGCCTGCGCTTGTGGTGGCGGGAGCGCCCGCGCTCATGGGCCGAGGAAGAGGCAGCCGCAACGGCCTGGGGCGACCGGGCCCCGGGCTGTCGGCGCTGCACGGTTGAATTAGCCCTCGCAGCGCTTGCGAGCGACACCACGATCGCCGATGACGCGAACGCGAAAAGCACAGCCAAACCAATGAGAGCACGGCGCCCAACAAGCCCAACCACCTGCCCACCTCCTGCTGTTCGTCCTGCGATTGCCCCGTCGAACAGCCGTGCTTTCGGCGCGAGTGAAAATCGACTTGAGGGGGGCGACCGCGTCCGTGGACGTTCGGACCCGGCGTCGGCCAGAGAGGACGACCTCCGTGTCCGGTCAAGGTCTCGACCGGGACTAGTACCAAACCGGCGGTGGCGGGTGTCGGCAAGGTGAACGCCGAGGTGACACTGCGTGTAGTCCTTGCGGATGACCACCACATCTTCCGCGAGGGTCTGCGCGCAATGTTGACCTCAGAGGGGATGGAGGTCGTCGGCGAGGCGGCCGACGGGGAGCAGGCCGTCAGCCTGGTCGTCGAGCACCACCCCGACGTCGTCGTGCTCGACCTCGGGATGCCGGGAACCTCGGGGCTAACCGCTCTCGCAGAGATCAGGCGCGTGGACCCCGCCGTCCACGTGGTCGTGCTGACCGTGTCGGCCGATGACTCCGACGTGCTGGCGGCGTTCTCCGGAGGCGCGAGCAGCTATCTGCTGAAGGACATGCGCCACGACGAGCTCGGAGCGGCGATCCGGCTCGCGGCCGGTGGTCACGCCGTGCTGGCACGGCAGGTGGCTGGAGCGTTAGCCGGCCAGTTGACATCCGGGAAGGCGAGAGCCACCGACTCACCTGAGAAGACCGTAACTCTGACACCGCGCGAGCTCGATGTGATCCGCCTGCTTGCACTGGGGGCCGACAACGCCGGAATCGGGCGGGAGCTCTCGATCAGCCGCCACACCGTCAAGCAGTACGTCACCACGATCTGTAAGAAGATAGGGGTGAGCGGCAGGGTCGAGGCGGCCGTCTACGCGGTCCGCCACGGCCTCGTGTAGCTACGGCTCAGGCTGCGACGCTCGTGTCGAGCATGCGGATGGCCGCTTCGCGATCGGCCACGCCGAGCTTCGCGACCCCGGCCGAGATGTGACGCCGGACGGTCACAGGTGAAAGCGACAGTGCCTTGCTGATGTCGGTCGTCCTCATCCCGGATCGCAAGAGGTGAAGCACTTCTGACTCCCTCGCCGAGAGCTCCACGCCGCGCACGCGGAGACGCTCGGGAGACGAGGGGTGGTCCTCTCGGCGCAGGGACTTCAGGACGAGCGCCGTCAGCGCTCGGGGGAGCGCCGCCTCGCCGGTGAGCACGCCGCACAGGGTGGCAGGCAGTCGATCGGGGTGGGTGTCCTTCGGGAGGTAACCGACCGCCCCGGCGCGAAGGGCGGCGAGCACATCGCCACTGTCCTGGGAGACGGTCAACATCACCACGGCCGTCCGCGCGCCCGATTCACTCACGCGACGTGCCGCCTCGATTCCACCTCCCGGCATGCGTACGTCGAGCAGACACACATCCGGCAGCTCACGAAGCACGGCCGCCACCGCTTCCTCGCCATCCGCCGCCTCGGCCACCACCCGAAAGCCGCCACGGGTGAGCGCCATGCGCACTCCGAGACGGGTGGCGGGGTGATCGTCGGCCGTGACGACGGTGGGAAGCTCGTGCTCGGCCGCGGAGTTCATGGCAGCAGTGCTTCTACGGTGGTGCCGTCACCGGAGCCGCTCGTCACCTTCAGGCGGCCGCCGAGGGCGTGCGCCTGGCGCCTCATGCTTCGCAGGCCGAATCCGTGGGCTGCCTGTTCGGAGTTGAAGCCGCAGCCGTCGTCGGTGATGCGCAGGCGCCACTCCTCCGGGCACTCGAGCACGACCTCGATCTTCGAAGCCCCGCCGTGCTTGACGGCATTCGTCACGGCCTCGCGCGTGATGTGAACGATCGTGCTGAAGGTCTGTGCGTCGGGCTGGGGGACCGCCGGGACGTCCTGCGCGACGACCGTGATCGGAACGTGACGAGCAGCTCGCTGGGCGCTCGAGGTGACCGCGCCGACGATCGACTCCGAGCGGCAGGCGCTGAGCCCACCCACCAGGTCCCGCGCACCGGCCAGCGCGCGCTCGCCCGCGTCCACGACCGTGCGTGCCTTCGGCGTGTCGTCCGCCAGCATCCTCGCCTGGGCCAGGGCCAGGGCCAGATCCTGCATGATCAGGTCGTGTACGTCAGCCGCTATCCGTCGGCGCTCGTGCTCCACCGCGGAGGCGATCGCCTGGTCCGGCGCAACGTCACTCGATGATCTGCTGTGGTGTTTCGTCCGTGAAACGTGCTCGGGCTCGCTGGGCGCCGCCAGACCCAGGTGCGGAATCCTTCCGCGAGGAGTTACCTCAGCCTGCGCGCCCTGCTCGTGCTCGGCTCCATGCTCCACCGGACGGGCCCCCAGGCGGAAAAGCCTTTTCCCACCGCCGGTGATCATTCCATGCGCCCCCAATCCATTGGTTGCTATGCGCGGCGCCGGGTGCCGTGTGGACGAGAGCCCTCGTCCGTGGGGCATGCGGACCGCGCTGGTCAGTCCATTGTCCGTGTCTCCGCGTTCCTCGCATCGACGTTCGCCGATCATACATCAGTTGACCGTTCCGAAGAAATCCGCATGCTCGAAAAACGGCCCTGCAAAAAAGCTTCCAGCTTGCGGGGAGGCAGGGCCCGCCGGCAGCGGCGGTCCCGGGGTCGCTGCAAGACCTCTCTGATGCGGGCGGATGCACTTTGAGCGGGGAGGACCAGCGGGCCGTGAGGCTCGGCATCGACGGCTCGGTCCAGGGGGTGGGCTTTCGCGCCGCGGCCCGGGATCGGGCACTCGAGCTGGGGGTCAGGGGCTGGGTTCGCAACGAACCCGACGGGACCGTCGGCGTGCATGCCGAGGGCCCCGCCGACGCGATCGACCGCCTGCTCGAGTTCCTCGCACGGGGGCCGCGGGGGGCGCGGGTCGGCGAGGTGGCGTGCACCGAGGTCCCCGTCGAGGGGCACGAGCAGTTCGCGATCCGCGGCGTCAGGGCAGGCCTGTTCGTCGTGCAGGAGCACGCAGCGAGCACGCACCACTTCGACCTGCGTCTGGAGCTCAACGGAGTGATGCGCTCGTGGGCGGTGCCGAAGGGCCCATCGATGGACCCCGCAGTCAAGCGCCTGGCGGTCGAAGTCCCCGATCACGAGATCGCGGGGAGCACCTCCGAGGGCAGCCGCAAGATCCTCTGGGACAGGGGCGACTACGAGCAGGGGGGCAGGGTCGCCTGGCCCGAGGCCCTGGACCGGGGTCACGCCGTGTTCGTGCTCCACGGCGAGAAGCTCTCGGGCGGGTTTGCGCTGCAGCGGACCGGCGGCGGCGGGCGAACCCAGTGGCTGCTGATCAAGCGCCGCGACGAGCACGCACGCCCGGGGAGCGACGTCGTCGCAGATCAGCCCCGTTCGGTGCTCAGCGGGATGACGCTGGAGGAGGTGCTGGGCGAGGGCTAGCGCCACCTGCCCTGGCAGCGGTGGGCTCGCGGCGAACCCACGTGGAACGGGTCTGCTGAGGAGCCCTCACGAGAGGACGCTGGGGGATCTCCGTGCCTTCGAGGATCGCCTCCGGGACCTTCGTCGTCAGCCACTCGGCAAGCGCTGCGAGGCCGGCGCGGTCGAGCTCCTCCAGCATGGTGGGCGGCCGCAGTTCGTGATGGTGGGCGTCGGAGGAGACGTTCTGGACCAGTTCCGAGCGCAGCAGCTCGAGCGCGAAGCGGGCCACGTCCTCGCCGAAATGACCGCGGAGCGAGGCCGTGGTGACCGAGGCGAGCACCCCCTCGCCGACCAGCGAGGCCAGCGCGCCGGGGTCGCGCCGGAACGCCGGGCAGCGCTCGGGATGGGCGAGCAGCACCCGGTGGCCCTGATCCAGGAGGGCCATGATCAGCCCCTCCACGTCAACCTCGACAGGAGCGGTCGGTGGCTCGACGAGCAGCCAGGGACCGCCTCCGAGACGCAGCCCCAGGAGCTCCTCCGCAGCGAGGTCGGCGGCACCCAGGAGCGCGACCTCCGCCCCGGAGCGGATCTCCACCGCAAGGCTCTCCTCCCGGACCCGGCGGTTGAGCTCTGCCACAAGCGGCGCGATCCCTGAGACGCGGTTCTCGTAGCGGCGGTTGACGTGGGGGGTTGCCACCAGAACCCTGGTCCCGGCGTCGGCGGCCACCCGCACCATCGCCAGCGACTCCTCGATCGTCTGCGGCCCGTCGTCGATGCCCGGCAGCACGTGGCAGTGCAGATCGATCACGGCGGTGACTGTAGTGGGAGCGCCCGCCGACAGCGAGACGCGACTTGCACCGGGGCCCCCGGGCCGCGCTGCGGATGAGGTGTAGCCTGATCGTCGATGCCGGTGAGCTGGCCCGCAGTCGACTACCGGGAATGGCGGGAGACCTGCGACACGCTCCATGCCCATACGCAGCTGCTGGGAAAGCTGGCGGTCGCGTTGGCTGCGCCGGAGCCCGAGCTGCAGCATGCTGCCCTGCGGCTGACCGCGAGAGGCTGGGAGACGCTCCCGCTGGCGGCACCGGACGGCTCCGGGGCGATCGTGGCAGCGCTCGACCTGCACGCCCACGAGGCCGTCGTCGAACACACCCGCCGTGAGACGCAGCGCATCCCGCTGACCCCCGATCGACCGGTCCGGGACGTGACGCGGGAGGTGATCAAGGCCGTCGGGGCATTGGCCGGGCCGGTGGAGATCAACCCGACCCCGCAGGAGGTGCCCTGGAGCGTCCCGCTGGACGAGGACACCGAACACCGCCACTACGACGAGGATGCCGTGGGGCGCTACTTCACGGCCGCCACCGAGGCGGCCCTCGTGCTGGCGGCCTTCAGGGCACCCTACAGAGGACGCTCGACGCCCGTGAACGCCTGGTGGGGGTCGTTCGACCTGGCGGTGAACCTGTTCTCCGGCTCCCCCGCCGACCCCCCGTCACGAGACTTCATCATGCGCAACGCGATGGACGCGGAGGAGGTCGCCATCGGCTGGTGGCCGGGTGATGGGCGCTACGAACGAGCAGCTTTCTACGCCTACGCGCACCCGGCGTCAGAGGGCTTTTCGGAGGCCGCCCTCGACCCGCCCGAGGCGCGCTGGGAGTCGGAGCTCGGCGAGTACGTGCTCGACTGGGATGACCTCCGCGAACGCGAGGATCTGCGCGGGGTCGCGCTTCGGTTCGCCCGCTCGGCCTTCCGCCACGCCTGCGTGATGTGCGAGTGGGATACCCCTCTGCTCGCAAGCGCAGAGGGGTCACCACCGCCGGTCTTCTGAGTCGGCCCGAAGGGCCGAGGCGCTAGGTCCCGAGGCTCCAGTATGCGTGGGCGCCGGGCAGGTTGCCGGGATTGCTGATCGCCTTCACGACGTACAGGGCGTTCGGCTTCAGCGTGATGCTCGTCGACGCCGTGTTGCTGAGAGTGCCAGGTTCCACCACGCAGCTCCCAAGGACTTCCTTTGATTTTTCGTGTTCCGTTTCGGAGAGCTGGAACGTGACTTCCGAACCCGGGTCCGGTTCTTCGCTCAGCCGGCACGCAAAGTGCGTGAAGGTGACTTCGCTGGCGACGGTGAATTCCTCATCGAGATTTGAGGTATTCGGAACGCCCGGGGAGCCGGTGCAGGAATCCACGACGTTGTTGCCGACACACGCGACGTTACGGATGGGGGGCAAGGTTTCCTTGCCGGTGGTGCTCCACAGCAACATCGGGCCGCTGCTGCCGGCGGGCCCGGTGGCGCCGGTCGCACCGGTTGCACCCGGCTGTCCGGCGGCGCCTTCGTTACCCGCGGGCCCGGTGGCACCGGTCGCTCCGTTTTCACCCGCGGCTCCGGTGGCGCCGGTGGGGCCGGCTTCACCCGTCACGCCCGGTTCGCCTTTTTCGCCTTTTTCGCCCTTTTCGCCCTGGATGCCCTGTTCGCCTTTTTCACCTTTTTCGCCGGCCGCCCCAGCTTCGCCCTGGACGCCCTGCGGGCCCCGTTCGCCGGCGGCTCCGGTCGCCCCGACTTCACCCGTCGCGCCGGTGGCACCTGCTGCGCCGGTTTCGCCAGTGGCCCCGGTTTCGCCGCGTTCGCCTTTTTCGCCGGTGGCGCCGGTGGCTCCCGTTTCGCCCTTTTCGCCCGTCGCGCCAGCGGCACCCGCTTCGCCAGCCGCTCCGGTGGCACCTGTTTCGCCTTTTTCGCCGGTCGCGCCGGTTTCGCCCTTTTCGCCGGTCGCGCCCGTTTCGCCACGTTCGCCCTTTTCGCCCGTGGCCCCGGTGGCTCCGGTTTCGCCCTTTTCGCCCGTGGCGCCAGCGGCTCCCGCTTCGCCTTTTTCACCGGTTGCGCCGGCTGCACCTGCGGCTCCGGCTTCGCCCGCCGCACCGGTGGCACCCGTTTCGCCCTTTTCGCCCGTGGCGCCGGTCGCGCCCGCGGCTCCGGCCGCACCTTCAGGACCAGTGGCCCCGGCCGGGCCGGTTGCGCCCGTCACACCCTGGAGGCCCTGTTCGCCTTTTTCGCCGGTCGCGCCCTTTTCGCCAGTCGCGCCTTTCGCGCCCGCCGAGCCCGTCGCCCCGGTCGCGCCCGCCGCTCCGGTTTTGCCGGTTTTGCCGACGGTGCCCGTCGTGCCCGTGGCACCCGTGACGCCGCGTTCGCCTTTGGCCCCCGTGGCTCCGGTTTCACCTTTGGCGCCCTGCGGCCCCGTGGCCCCGGTGGCCCCGACCCCGCCTGTCGATCCCTGGGCGCCGGTGGCTCCGGCGGCACCGGATTCGCCTTTTTCGCCGGTGGCACCCGCCGCGCCGGTCGCCCCGTTTTCGCCCGTGGCGCCCTTTTCGCCCGTGGCACCTGCAGCGCCGGCGGGACCTTCAGGACCTGTGGCACCTGTAGGCCCGGTCGCCCCGGTGACACCCTGCGCGCCCTGTTCGCCCTTTTCGCCGGTTGCACCCGCTTCGCCGCGTTCGCCCGTCGGGCCCGCTTCGCCGCGTTCGCCCGTTTCGCCGGTTTCGCCCGTTTCGCCCGTTTCGCCCGTTTCGCCCGTCGCGCCGGTTTCGCCCGTCGCGCCCGTTTCGCCCGTCGCGCCCGTTTCGCCCGTCGCGCCCGTTTCGCCCGTCGCTCCGGTTTCACCGGTGGCGCCGGTTTCGCCGCGTTCGCCTTTTTCGCCCGTGGCGCCGGCCGCGCCTTCAGGGCCGGTCGCCCCGGTCGGGCCGGTCGCTCCGGTCACGCCCTGCAGGCCCTGTTCGCCTTTTTCGCCGGTCGCGCCCGCTTCGCCGCGTTCGCCTTTTTCGCCAGTCGCGCCGGCTTCCCCGCGTTCGCCCGCTCCCCCGGTCGCACCGGTTTCGCCGCGTTCGCCCTTTTCGCCGGTCGCGCCGGTGGCTCCCGTTTCGCCAGTCGCGCCCGTTTCGCCGGTTTCGCCAGCTGCTCCGGTGGCTCCGGTTTCACCGGTGGCTCCGGTGGGACCAGCTTCGCCGCGTTCGCCTTTTTCGCCCGTGGCACCGGCCGCGCCTTCAGGGCCGGTCGCCCCGGTGGGGCCCGTAGCCCCGATCACGCCTTCGAGGCCCTGTTCGCCCTTTTCACCGGTGGGGCCGGCTTCACCGCGTTCGCCTTTTTCGCCGGTGGCCCCGGTAGCACCAGCTTCGCCGCGTTCGCCCGTTTCACCCGTGGCTCCACGTTCGCCCGCCTGGCCGGTCGCACCGGTCGCACCAGTCGCACCGGGGGTACCGGCTTCGCCCTGGGCGCCCGTCGCACCGGCAGCACCAGTCGCACCGGCAGCACCAGTCGCACCGGCAGCACCAGTCGCACCGGCAGCACCAGTCGCACCGGCAGCACCAGTCGCACCGGCAGCACCAGTGGCGCCGGTGGAGCCTGTCGCGCCTTTTGCCCCGGCTGCGCCCGCGGCGCCCGCCGCGCCGGTCGGACCCGTCGCACCGCTCGGTCCCTGCTTGCCTTCTTTGCCTTCTTTGCCTTCCCTGGCCACGCATTCCGCGAGGGTCCTGAAGGTGAACGGTGAGGAGAAGTTGTGCGGTCCTTTGAGTTCGCCCTTGATGGGGTCTTCGAGGATCAGGAACAGCGGGACGTACACGAACGCGGTCGAGCTGGTCTTGCCTTTTGCCGTCGAAGGGAATTCGATCGGGCTGCTCGCGAGGTTCCAAAATTCGAGCCAGTGTTCGCTGGAAGAGCGGGGGGCGGCGTGCCACAGGACCTGGTCGGCTTCGCGACCTTTGCCCCCGTTGTTTTCGAAGGCGCCTTTCAGTTCGATCTGGTCACCGGGACATCCTTCGGCCTTGTTCAGACTGGACGGTTCACTCTTGGTGGTGCCTTCGTACGCAGCTGCCGCCTCGACACTCGTGAACACCGGCACCATCAACACCGCGAGCAGCGCGATCACCCGCGCCGCCCGCGTGACAAGCCCGCCACGGGTGGAGACTTGGCACAGGTACGAATGCGTGCCCTCGCTCACGCGGTTGCACAAACCGATCCCAGGCCGAACATCCATGTTCGAGTCTCCCTCCGTGGTAGTCGTCGAGCTGGCGCCGCATCCATGCATTGCCAGATTCACACGAACAGCCTCGTCCAGACAGCCCCCGATGTGAATTCCGCGGGAAGGTAGCAACGGCCCCAGGGGGTGTCAAGCACGCTTTACGCACGAATTGGGAGCTTTTTCTAGCTATTCCGAGAAAGGTTCAGGCTACGCTGCAAGGCCGATAACACGCAGTGAGACACAGCCATTCACCTGTGTCGTTCACCGGCCTTACAACGAGGCGTACGTGGCCTCGATGAGGGCGCGGTTGCGGGGATCCTGCCACTGGGGACCGCCACGGTTCATAAGGTAGGCGAACGCCAATCGCTCCCGGGGATCGGCGAAGCCGACGGAGCCGCCGGCTCCGAAGTGACCGAAGCTCCCCTCGTGCGGGCCGAACGGGCGCTCGGGCTGGGTGAGCTGGAAGCCGAGGCCGAACCGCGACGGTCGATCGAGGACCAGGTCCGTCCCGGCCGAGTGCTCCCTGGTCGCCTCCACGAGGACCTCCGCTGTGAGCAGGGTCGGCTGCTCACACGCGAGCGCCGCGTACACGCCCGCCACCCCGCGCGCGTCGGCATGGAGGTTGGCCGAGGGTATCTCCGCCCGCTGCCACGCGAGCGTATTCACGGTCCCCACCCCGGTCGCCCCCGGCGGGTTCAGGTACGCCCGAGCGCGAAGGCTGTCCCGGGCCGCATGTCTCCATTCCGCCTGCCTGCGCAGGGACAGCTCCGGGTCGTACACGTAGTCGGCGCGCAACGAACGCTCCCGCTCGGGCAGGCCGAAGCTCACGCGGGCCCCCAACGGCTCGGCGACCTCGCGTTCGAGGAACGCCGCGATGCGCTCGCCGCCGAGGCGACGGACGAGCTCTCCGACCAGATATCCGAACGTGTGTACGTGATAGCCGTGGCCCTCCCCCGGCGTCCACCACGGGCTCTGCTCGCAGAGCGCCGCGGTGACCTGCTCCCAGTCATAGACCGCGTCCTCGGGGAGTTGGCGGCTGATCGCGGGCAGCCCGGCGCGGTGGGAGAGCAGCTGGCGCAGCGTGATGTCCTCCTTGCCCGAAAGCGCGAACTCGGGCCAGTGACGGGCAACCCGGTCCTCGAGGCCCGCGGCCCCTCGGGACACGAGCATCAGCAGCGAAAGCGCAGCGAAGGCCTTGCCGACGGAGAACGCGTTGACGACCGTCTCGCGCTGCCACGGGTGCGTGCGCCCCGCGTCGGTCCAGCCGCACCAGAGGTCCACCACCGAGCGCCCGTCGACCACCACCGCGACCGCAGCGCCGAGCTCGTCGCGCTCGGCGACGTTCTCCCGGAGGGCTTCGCGAACGGCGGCGAAGCGCCCGTCGCAGGTTCCCCGGACGTCCTGCCCGCCGGAGCTCAGGAGATGCCGCTCGGCTGGTGCGCCTTGATCTGCTTGCCCACCCGCTCGCTGGTGGAGGCCCGCTCGGCGCCGAGTTCGGCGAGTTCCTCTTCGAACAGGCGGGCGATCTCCGGGGCGGCCTTACGCTGGTCGCGCTCGAACAGCTCCGTGGCCAGCAGTGGGCGCAGCCAGTGTGCCAGCGCAACGAAGCGGGGGCTGCAGATGCGGCGCTTGCGGCCTTCGAATCCCGCGACGATGTCCGACACCGCCCGCTCGAGCGGATATGTGCGCCTGAAGGGTTCTTTCAGGGACTCCCGCAGACGCTGGAACGAGCGCTGTGTCTCATCTCCCTCGCGGACCATGTCGGTGTCGATCCAGCTCGGATGGATCGTGCCCACGTCCACGCCGAGGTAGGCAACCTCGTTGCGCAGCGAGTTGCACATCGCCTCCACGCCGGCCTTCGTGGCCGCGTATGCCGACAGGCTCGGTGCATGGGCGAAGGACGCGAGCGACGCCGTCACGGCGAGGTATCCGCGGCGCTCGCAGACCGCGGGCAGCCCGGCCCGCAGCGTGTTGAAGGCACCGAGGAGGTTCACTTCGATGGTCCGCCGGAACGCGCTCGGGGCCGTCAGCCCGAGCGGGCCTCCCGAGGCGATCCCCGCGTTCGCCCAGGCCACGTCCAGACGGCCGTACTCGGAGAGCACCTGCTGCACGGCCGCCTCACAGGCGACCATGTCGACGACGTCGAGTTCGATCGTCATCGGCGTCGGCGTGATCCGGGCGGCCGTGTCGTCGAGGGCGTCGACGTCGAGGTCGGCGAGCACCACTTTGGCTCCCCGCCGCGCCAGCTCGGCACCGGTTCCCGCCCCGATGCCACGCCCGCCGCCGGTGATCAGGATGACCTTCTCGTTCAGCGTCCAACCGGCCATCTCAACCTCCCCTGCTCGCGCGCTCGCGGACGCTCATCGGTCCGGACTCACCGGGAAGGACCGTACCATCTGCATCGATGTCCGACCCGGTGCGCGCCTACCCGGTCACGCCGGGCTCCGACGGCGCCGGGAAGCCGACGCGCAGACGCGTCTTCTTCCAGCTCGTGCGCTTCGGCCTCACCGGTGCGCTCGTGTTCGCCGTCTACACGGGCGGGACGCTGCTGCTGTCGGGGCCACTGGGGGTGCCGATCGTGCTGGCGATCGGAATCGCCTTCGTGTTGGCGCTGGCCCTCAACTTCACCATGCAGCGCCACTTCGTGTTCCATGACCATGACACCTTCGCCTTGGGAGTGAGGGCGCAGTTCGGCCGCTATCTGCTGGCGGCCGTCACCAACTACGTCGTCACCGCCGTCATCGTCTCGACCGTGCCCCAAGCCACCGGCCTCTCGCAAGAGCTCGTGTTCGTGCTCACCGCAATGGTGATGTCGCTGATCACCTTCACGGTCGTGCGCGGGTGGATCTTCCACCTCCCCTCGCACGACGCGTGAACGCCGAGGGCGCCTGGATCGTGGTGGGGGCCGGTCCCGCCGGCGCGGCGGCCGCCGGCTGCCTGGCGCGCACCGGGCGCAAGGTCGTGGTGCTCGACACGGGCCTCTCGCTGGAGCCCGAGCGCGAGCAGGCCCGGCTGCGGATGTCCACCACCCCGCCCGAGCGCTGGCGAGCCGAGGACGTCTCCCTGACCAGCTTCTCACCGAGCGGCTCGGAGGGTCCCAACTACAAGCAGCTGTTCGGCTCCGACGTGGCCTTCCGCGACGACGACGTGCTCGAGATGCGAGTCGATCCCCGGGTGGGCGCGAGACCGTCCTACGCGGTCGGAGGGCTCAGCAACGTGTGGGGCTCGGGGCTGCTCACCTACACCCGCGAGGATCTCGCCGGCTGGCCGATCGGGCTCGAGCAGCTCGCGGAGGGCTACCGCGCCGTGCTCGGGTTCCTGCCCTACGCCGCCGAGCACGACGAGCTCGCCGAGCGCTACCCGCTCTACCGCGACCCCGACGGGCCGCTGCTGCGAACCCGCGCCGGCGAGGAGATCCTCGCCCGCCTGCGCCGCCGCTCCAGTCGACTCGACGCCGCCGGGGTCGCCTTCGGCGCCCCGCGGCTGGCGGTGCGGGTCGGCCACCCGGCACCGACACACGGCTGCGTGTACTGCAACCACTGCCTCGACGGCTGCCCCTACGGCCACATCTACAGCGCCGCCCACACGATCGGGCGGCTGGCCGAGGAAGGCGCGATCGAGTACCGCCCGGGTCTGCACGTCGAGCGCATCCAGGAGGGACCGGACGGGGTCACGGTCCAGGCCCGCTCCGTCGGCGGCGGCCCGGGGGCGACCCTCACCGCCGAGCGCGTGATGCTAGCCGCCGGCGTGATCCCTACGACCGTGATCCTGCAGGCCTCCGGGCTGCTGCCGCCGCGCTGCGAGATCAGGGACAGCCAGGCCCTGTATCTACCGTTCGCGTGGCTCGGCCGCGTCGGGCGTCCCGGACGGGAACCCGGCCACACGCTCTCGCAGGCGGCCCTCGTGGTGGACGATCCCGCCGGGGTGGACAGGCCGGTGCACGTCTCCCTCTACACCCACAGCGACGGCATCACGCAGAGGGTTCGCCGCGAACATCCCTGGATCGCGCGCACGCTGGGGCCCGGGCTGGAGCGCATCCTGCGGCGCCTGGTGGTGGGGATCTGCTTCTTCCACAGCGACGACTCCGACGCGGTCGCGTGCAGCTGGGACGAGCACGGCCGCCGGGTGACGCTCGATCCCGTCCCCAATCCGGCCCGGCGGGCCGCGGTCTCCCGCTTCCAACGCTCGCTGCTGCGCTCACTCGGCGGCGCCGGGCTGGTTCCGCTCGCCCCGCTCGCCGAGGTGGCCCCGCCCGGGGGCGGCTACCACTACGGCGGGTCGGCACCGATGCGCTCGCAACCCACCTTCGGCGAGACCGACACGCTCGGACGGCCCGCCGGTGCCCGCGCCATCCACGTGGTCGACGCGAGCTGCTTCCCAGCGGTGCCCGGCGGCTCGATCACGCTCACGGCGATGGCCAACGCCCACCGGATCGCGGCCGCGGTGGCGGCGGGCGCCGGCGCACGGGCAGGCGCGGGCGAGCCGGCGTGATCGCGGTCACCGGCGCCAACGGGTATGTCGGCGGGAGGATCCTCGCCCACCTGCGAGGGCGCGGCGAGCAGGTGCTCGCGCTGGTGCGCAGGGCCGAGGGGTGCGGGGCGCCGGCGCGGCGTTTTGCGCTCGCCGAGCCGCTGCCGCCGGAATCGCTCGCGGGCGTGGAGGCCGTCGTGCACGCAGCCTGGGATCTGGGCGCCCGCGGCGCGAGCGTGCGCGAGGTGAACCTCGCCGGCAGCCTGCCGCTGCTTGACGCCGCCTCGGAGGCGGGAGCCCGCTTGGTCCTCATCTCCACCCTCGCGGCCTTCGCCGGCGCCCGCTCGGACTACGGCCGGGCCAAGCTGGCTCTCGAGCAGGAGGTGATCGAGCGCGGCGGGGTGGTGCTCCGCCCCGGCGTCGTGTTCGGCAATCCTCCGCAGGGCATCTTCGGCGCACTCGTCCGCTCGCTGTCGGGTCGCCGCCCGGTCCCGCTCGTGGGTGCCTCCGGGCGGCTGTTTCTGAGCCACGACGAGCACCTCTGCGAGCTGGTGGCGAGTGTCCTACGCGGCGGCCGCCCTCCCGCGGGGCCGCTGTTCGCCGCCCACGAGCTTCCGCTCACTCTGCGTGGGCTCATCGAGCAGATCGCCTCCGCTTGCGGGCACGCGCCGCGGATCATCCCGCTCCCGGCCACACCGCTCTACGGCGCCATCCGTGGCCTCGAGCTGCTCGGCGTGGGGCTGCCCTACCGCAGCGACAGCCTGCGCTCGTTGATCAACCCCGCCCCGCTCGATCAGATCGCGGCACTCGAGCGCGGGCCGGTGCGATTCCCGCCGCTCAGTCCCGATCTGTGGCGGAGCTGACGTGCGGGGGCGGGGGGCCCGCCGGGGGCGCGTACTGCGGGTCCTCTCCCTCCTCGAGTCGCTCCTGCAGCAGTGCCAGGCGCTGGGCCAGGGCGGTGTTCTGGTCGGACAGCCGCGAGATCGCCATCGAGAACTGGATCAGCATCGCGAGCACGAACACGAACGCGATCGCGAACACCGCCGAGGGCGCGTAGGAGATCCCCGCCGTGCGGGTGAGTTTGATCAGCAGGTCCTGTCCGAGCGCGAGGACGAGGATCGTGATCCCGGCGAGCAGCCACAGGATCGCGTAGCGCTCCATCAGCCGCCGACGCCTGATCAACTCGAAGATCAATAGGCAGATCAGTACCGAGACCGTGATGATCTCGACCCGCTGAAGGGTCGCGTTGGCGTACTTGACGGCGAGCAGGATCACGTTGGACGTTCCGCGACGATCGGCGCGCACTCCTCAGCGCGCGCGGCCGGCTCCGCGGGAGGAGTCTCCCACGAATCGAGCGAGGAGTGGCCACGAAACAGGCCCACG
>Ga0335085_10007545_pt1 | contig 16827 bp, 14 predicted proteins | sample Lox_Sample_45_FD_206712 | JGI IMG/M metagenome (GOLD analysis project Ga0335085, IMG submission 206712) | Soil microbial communities from Loxahatchee National Wildlife Refuge, Florida, United States - Lox_Sample_4.5 | ecosystem: Environmental > Terrestrial > Soil > Wetlands | place: USA...
GCTGCGCCTGAACGATGCCCGGCTGCTCCTGGACTGCGAGGAGTCCTTCTTCGTCGGAAGCGGCCCGGGGGGTCAGCACCGGAACAAGGCCGCCACCGCGGTCCGCCTCGTGCACCGGCCGACGGGTGTCACGGTCACCGCCACCGAGCGCCGGAGCCAGTCCCTGAACCGCAGCGCCGCGCTCAGGCGGCTCCGCGGCGCGCTGCGCGCCCTGTCGCACGTCCCTCGGCCGCGGCGTCCCACGCGTCCGACCCGGGCGGCGACCGAGCGTCGGCTGGCGGCCAAGCGGCACCGGGCGAGGCGGAAGGCCGAGCGCCGGGGTGAGACCTGAGGCTCAGCTTCCTGCCGTCTCGGGCCGAAAACGCGTCCGGATGCGGTAGCGCACCCGCTCCAGCGCCTCGGCGACCGACATCGGAGCGCCGCGGGCGAACGCCACGGAGAAGGTCCGCGAGTCGCAGTCGGCGAGCGAGCGTCGGCCGGGCACCGGCGCCCGCTTCTGGAGCAACTGAACGTCTCGCTCCGGGACCTCCACCCCGTGGCGGAGAAGCACGTCGTCGACGAACCGCCTCCGGAGCTGGGCGACGCTGAGCGACTCCTGCTGGACCGGGACGAGCTGCATGCTCACCGAGGCCCGCCCGAGCCGGAACGTCCACTCGACGAGCAGGTCCAGGTCGAGGAAGGCGTCGTTGAGCACCGCCTGCACATCCTTCCCTCGCGGCATCCAGTAGCTCTTGAGGAGGTGCCCGCAGCGCGGGCAGACCGAGGCGTGGAGGTCGTCCAGCCCCCTCAGCCGGTAGAGCGGCACGGCGAAGACGTCCACCCCGCACTCCGGGCAGCGCAGCTCGTCGCCGAGGCTGGCCAGGACTCCGCGGAACTCCTCGCGGAGGGCGTGGCTCCGGAGCGCGAGGGGCACTGCCTCGGCCAGCGTCCGGTCCCGGAACCTGAGGCCGGTCTGTACCATCCGCGGCCCGGCCCGCCGGACGCCGAGCTCCACCAGCTCGGCAGCGTCGACGAGCAGCTCCTCCAGGCGGCCCGCGGCGCCCCGGGGGTGAGCCTGGAAGCGGCGGCGCAGGCCCTCCAGCGTGGCCACGCTCTCCAACCCGTGGGGGAGGAGCTCGGCGGCATAGGCGAACAAGACGAGGCGGACCACGCCCGGGCGCTCCCCGGCCTCCTCCACCAGACGATCCGCCCGCGCCCGCACCTCGCGCGAGGCGCGCAGCGTGGCCAGGGCCTCGAGCGAGAGCCGGACCAGCGGCTGTCGAAGGTGGGCATCGAAGCTCCGACCCATCGCCCGCCCCCGCGCGGCGTCGAGCTCGTTGGCACTCCGGTTGTAGCGACGCACGACCTCCTCCAGTGCACGGGCGGCGGCCCGCACGTCGTCATACGCACGGCGGGCACGGTCGCCCAGCTCCCGGCGTAGCTCGGCGAAGGCGTCGACGCCCTCCGATTCGCGCGCCTTCACCTTGCGCCACAGCCTGGCCGTCGGGCAGTCCTCGAGCTCGGCCAGCTCCTCCTCCAGGCCCTCGAGCACGGCGCGGAAGCGGGCACACCGCTCGGCGAGCAGCTCGACCTCTCGCTCCAGGGAAGCGGCTTCCTCCTCCAGCTCCGCTCCGAGCGCCTGGTCGGCCAGGGCTCGGAGGCCGGCCAGGTCCCCGGCGCGGTACAGGGCATTGATGCGCGCCATGAGGCTCGCCGCGCGGAGCTGCTCCTCCTCGGTCCGCGCCAGGTCGGGGTGATGGCGGCGCGCCAGGCGGCGGTAGAGGGACTTCAGCTCGCCGGCCTCGTCCGGGGCGGGCAGCGCCTCCACCGGCTCGGGCGCCTCGCCGTCCGCGTCGGTGTGGAGCTGTCGCGCACGGCGGCGGTCGATGCGGCGGGCGCGCCGGGCGACCTCGGCGCGAGGAGCGGTGGCCAGCAGCTCGGCCCAGGCCTCCATCTGGCGGACCACCCCGGCGATCCGTCTGAGCAGGGCGTGCGCGTCGCGAAGCTCGCCGTGGACGCGCGCGTCGAACACGGCCAGGGTGGTGCGCAGGGTCTCGATCTCCAGATCCAGCGCCCCCACCGCATCTCGGAGGGACTCCGCCTCGGCGCGCAGCGCGCCCAGCCGCTCGCGGAGCGGTGAGTCGGCGAGCACAAGAGCAGGCGGTGGTCCGTGGTTGGCCATGTGGTACGCGGCCCGGGGAGTGTAGTGGAGCGGATCCGGGGGACAAGACCGGCCGGCCTTAACCTCCGCCTCCCGGTAAGGGTGCCTGCCACATGAACCGCAAGGAGAAGCAGATGCACGCACCCCGTTCTCGCCTCGGCGCCCTGCTCGGCGCCGTCGCCTTCCTGGTCGCGCCCCTGGCCCTCGCTCAGGGAGCCCCCCCGCCGCCGAAGAAGGGCGGCGCGTGCCGGGACGACATCGCCACCCTGTGCCCGGGCATCCAGCCGGGGCCGGGCGCGCGGAAGCAGATCGCGCAGTGCCTCTCCTCGCAGCAGGACAAGGTCTCAGCGGCGTGCAAGGCGCAGATCGACGCCGAGAAGGCGAGGATGGAAGCGGCCAAGGCCGCCTGCCAGCCGGACGTGGAGAAGTTCTGCGCCAACGTTCCCCACGGCGACGGTCAGGTCCGGCAGTGCCTGCGCCAGCATCAGAACGAGCTGAGCGACGCCTGCAAGGCTGTGCACCAGGGGAAGCGTGGCCCGCCTCCCGCACCGGCGGCGCCGGCGCAGCCTGCGCAGAAGTGATCGGGCGCGCGGCAGTGCCCCGGGGCCACGCCGAATTCGCTGGACAACCCCGGGCCGGGACCTAACCTGCCCGGCCCGGCGGAGGCCAGGGCCAGGCGTTCTGGATGCCCGGTCGCCGCCGCACACACTCCCCGGGAGGCACCATGTCTAGCCGTTCGACTTTCTGGCCCGCGCTCGTTGGCGCGGCCACGCTTCTCGCTGCACCTCTGGCATTCGCCCAGACCGAGCCGGGCAAGCCCTGCCAGGCCGACGTGAAGAAGCTCTGTCCGGGGGTGAAGCCCGGGCACGGCCGCATCCTCGGCTGCCTCGAGGGAAAGGAGGACCAGGTTTCCCAGGCCTGCAAGGACGACTTCAAGGCCAAGCTCCAGGCGATCTACGACGCGTGCAAGGGCGACGTGGAGAAGTTCTGCGCCAGCGTGGAGAAGGGCCAGGGCCGGGTCTTACAGTGCCTGAACAAGAACGGGCCGAACCTGAGCGACTCCTGCAAGGCCATCTGGACCAAGGCCAAGTCCGCGGCCAAGGCGGCGAAACCCGCGAACTAGGCTCCGGCACCCTCAGGGCGACGGAGGTGGGGCTGGGGAGGGTGCGGCTGCCTCGCTTCCCGCCGAGAGTGCGCCCAGGAGCTGGTTGAGATTCAGCGTCTGCACCCCCACCCCGCTCCTGCCGGTGGGGAGGAAGATGAGCTGCTTGCCGGCGAGCGCCTCGGCGATGCGCAGCTTGACCAGGGCCTTGCCCCCGCTCCCGGCCAGCGCCTCGTTCTGCTTGCGCACCGCCTCGGCGTGGGCCTTGCGCTCGGCGACGATGGCCTCCGCCTGCTTCTGGCTCTGGACGTAGAGAGCGTCCGCCCCGAGCCGAGCGATGTCCAGGGCGCCGGCCGCGGCGGCCAGCTGCTGGTTGACGGTGCCCTTGGCCTTCTCCAGCTCGCTCTTCCACTGCTCGGCGGCGGCCCTCGCCTCGCTTCGCATCCGCTCGCTGTTCTGCTCGGCGAGCTTCTTGTCCCGGATGACCTTCTCGTACTCCGGGTTGAACCGATGCTCGCCGAGGATCACCTGGCGCACGAGCACTCCCTCGGGCCCGAGCACTGCCTGGAGACGGTCACGCGCCTCCGCTGCTTTGGCGAAGCGCTTCTCCGAGACGTAGAACTCCTCGCTCCGCAGCTCGTTGAGCACGTCCCGCACCACGCTGCGGCAGGCGGGACGGACCAGTTTCTCCTTCACCTCGGAGACGTTGTCGCCCACCTTGTTCAGGAGGTAGGGGGCGCGCTTCGGATCGACCTGCCAGGCGACGGTGACGTCCACGCGTACGTCGTTACCGTCCACGGTCTTGAAGCTCAGGTCGTCCTCGCCGGTCCGGTCGCCGCGCGCGGGGTCCCGGATCATGGCCAGGTTCTGGATGGAGACGTCGAAGGTGTTCCAGTCGGTGATGAAGGCGGGAAAGAAGTAGGTGGCGCCGGGGGCGAAGAGCTCGGATTGGACCCCGGGCTTGCCGTACAATCCTCCGAAGGCCACCTTCTTGGTCAGGACACCGACCTCGGTGCTCCCGGTGGAGTGGCAGGTGCAGGCCGAGAGGGGCAGCGCCACGAGGCAGAGAGCGAGCAGTGGGTGGTGGCGCATGGTGCTCACTCCTTCACGTCGAAGCGCTTCAGCGCGCTCTTCAAGTCCAGGGGGTTGGTCCCCGCCTCGCCGTCGGTGGGGACGATGATGATGCGCGTCCCCTTGAGCACGTCGGCCATCTTCAGGCCCACCAGGTTCTCCGCTCCGACGCCCCGGAGGGCCTCGTTCTCCAGCCGCGTCCCCTCCGCCTCGGCCAGCTGGACCGCCAGCTCGCCCGCGGCGTGGCGCTTGCGCGCGTAGAGGTCCGCCTCGGCCTCCAGCTTCTTCTTCTCCGCGTCGCCGCGGGACAGCTCCACCTTCACTGCCGCGCCGCCCACCGCGGCGATGCGGTCCCGCTCGGCGGTGGCGGTGGACAGCTCCGCCTCGGCCTTGTTCTTGAAGACCGTCTGGTCCTGGATCTTGCGCTGCTCGATGGCCTGCTGGTAGCGCGCGTCGTAGACGTACTTGCGCACGAAGACCTGCACCACCCGGACGCCGGTGGGGAGCAGCTCGCGGTTCATCTCCTCCAGCGCCGCGCGGACCTTCGTCGCCCGGAGCTTCACGTCGTAGAACTGCTCGGCGTCGAGCTCGCCCAGGCGCTTGCGGAGGATCTGTTCCAGGCGAGGAAAGACCAGCGACTCCTCGTAGAGGCGACCGGGACCGGCCACGGTGATCACCCGGTAGGGGTCCTCGACGCGGAAGGCGACGGACACGTCCACCGTCACCGTGTAGCCCTCCGAGGTCTGGATGTTCAGGGCCGGCCGGATGGACTGCTCGGCCTTGCCCCGCTCGCTGGCGTCGTTGGTCAGGTTGAGGATCTGGATGTCGCTGGGGAAGACGTGCATCCGCTCCGTCCCCGGGCTCACCCAGTGGATGCCCGGGTAATACACCTCGGGGAGGATGCCCTTCGTGCTCCCCACGATGACCTGCTTCACCCCGAGCTCGTTGGGGCGGACGTAGACCGTGCACACCCCGTAGGCGACCAGGGCGACGAGCAGGCCCCCGAGGAGGAGGTAGAGGCGGCGGCCGCGCGGCGTTCCGAAGATGCGCTGGCTGGCGGCGCGGAGGTCGATGGGGAGGCGGGGTGGGTCGGCCATGGGCCGGTGAGCCTACTCTCGACCTCGCACGCGGTCAGCGGTCCGCTCCGTCGAGGGGGGGAGCTCGTTCGCCGCGGCAGGCGGCGCCAGCGGCTGGTAGAGCTCTCGGTGCACCTCGGCGTCGCGCAGGTCGTCAACTACGGCGCGGAGCGCGGCGCGGTGCCGCCGCTTGAGCAGCCACACCTGTACATCGGGGAGGAACGGGGCGGCGAGCAGGAAGGCGAAGGCCAGGAGATCCCAGGTGGTGGGAATGGGGATGAAGGGGGCCTTGACCAGGAACAGCCCGAGCGCGAACCCGGCCGCGGCGTAGACCCCGCGCGCGACGAGGTCCCCTCCGCGCCACAGCCCGTAATCCCGCTGCTCGAGCGCCGTCTGCCGCTGGGCCGCGGCCAGGTAGCGCGGGAGGGCCACTTGGAGCACCGTCTCCTGCACCCGGTCGAAGTAGGCCGGATCGTCGAAGAGCTCGAGGAAGCGCGCGCGCACGTCGGCCAGCTCGGTGGCGAAGACCTCGCGCAGCTGCACCTCGACCTTCGGCGTCCAGGGGCCGAGGCCGGGCCGGACGCGCTCTGCGGCGGCGATGAGGACGCCGGCGAGGAACGGCAGACGAAACCGATCGGGGTACACGCTCGGCGCGGAGCGTAGCTCAACCGTGGCCGGCGATCCGGGAGGAGCCGAGGCGCCTCGAGGCGGCGCCTGGCTCCGGCCGGCGACTACTCCTTCGGCGGCGGCTTGTTCTTGTCGCCCTTCTCCGGGGGCGGAGCCTTGGCCGGCTTGGGCGGTGGCGGGCGCTGCTGTGCCGGCGGCGGCGTCGACGTGGCCGGTGGGTGAAAGGTGGGCGGACGCCGCGGCGTCTGGTCGATCTGCTGGGGAAGCTTGACCGGCCCCTGGGCGGGGGCCCCCTGGGAGGGCTGCACCGGCTGGCCGGGCATGAGCACCGTCCCATGGTTGCCCTGGTTGGTGGGCGTCGCCGGCGGCGGCTGCTGCGGATTCGCCGGCGCCGGAGCCCCGGGCTGCGGCTGGCCCACCGCCGGTCCGCGCGGCGTCCCATACGAGCCGGGCAACGGGGGGTTGGCCTGAGGCTGACCCACCACCGGGCCGTGCGGCGTCCCGTAGGAACCGGGCAACGGGGGGTTGCCCTGGGGCTGCTGGCCCACTGCCGGGCCCCGCGGCGTCCCGGGGGCCGGTCCCGGTGCCGGAGCACCGGGCTGAGGCTGGCCCACCGCCGGGCCGCGCGGCGTCTGAGGATACTGGGGGCCGCCGCGCAGCGGGGGCGGCGGCGCGGACACCGCCGGAGCCCCGGACGGTCGCGAGTCGATCGGTACCGGGCGCGCCACCGCTCCGCCCTGGCGGGTCACGCCGGGCGGGGCCCAGACCTCCACGCCGCTCCCGCTCGGGCGGACGACCATCCCCGGACGGACCACCGGCGGGGCGGTCACCACCACCGAGGGCGGCGTGCCCACCGGAGCCGGGACGATGACGCCGCGGTGGGAGCCCGGGGGCGCAGGAACGAAGCAGCCCTGGGGACCGACCGGCCGCGAGTAGTAGACCACCACCTCGCGCCGCACGACCTGGACCGGGACATAGACCGTCGGCGGCGGCGGCACGAAGACCACCGTGGGGCGGCGCCAGAAGCCGGCGACGTAGACCACGTTGCCTCCGCGAAGCTCGTAGTACGGCGGCGTCCAGAGGTAACCCGGGAACGGTGGGGCCATCCACTGCCCGCGGGCCCAGATCCACTCGCCGTTCCAGAAGTGCCAGTAGCCCCCCACCCACACCGCGCCGGCGTAGGGCATCGGAGGCGGAGGGTCATAGACCATCGGCGGCGGCGCGTACTCGATGGCCACCGCCGGAGGCTGACCCACCGGCGGCTCGACGTACTCGGAGTAGTACTCCGCCTCCCCCTGCGGCGCCGGAGCAGGCGCCGGCGGCGGTGGCTGCTCGTAGGCCTGCGGCGGCGGCGCCGGCACGACCTCGTGGACCACGCAGCCCGCCGAAGCGAGGAGCACTGCACTCCAGAGGATCCTTCTCAAGCGTTTCTCCCTTTGTCGGGATCCGACGTCCACCTCCCGGTGGAATTCAAGGGCCACCATACCTACACCGCCGGACGTTGCATGCGCGTGATGGCCACGAAGAAGGAGATCACCAGCGGACCGGCGATGATTCCCACCGGGCCGAACGCGGCCAGGCCACCGAGGAGCGAGAAGAAGACCACCGCGCCGTGCAGCTCCACGCCGCCGCGGATGAAGAACGGCTTGACGAAGTTGTCGATGGTTCCCACCAGGAGCAGGCCCCAGATGAGGAGGAAGATGCCCCAGCCGGTCCGACCGCCGAGGAGAAGGGTGATGGCCAGGACGACCGACACCGCCGCCGCCGCGCCGATGGGAATCAGTGCGGCGACGAAGGTCACCATCCCGAAGAAGAGCGCATTCGGGACGCCGGCGATGATGAAGCCGAGCAGCGCCACCACCGATTGCACCAGCGCGGTGGCCACGGTGGAGATGAGCACCGCACGGGTGACCTTGCGGAATTCCATCATCAGCGAGCGAAACTGGCCCGGGGCGAGCGGGACGACCTTCTCCAGCCAGTTGACGAGATCGTGCCCGCTGGTGAGGAAGAAGAAGAAGCCCACCAGCAGCACCAGCGCCATGAACAGCGCGCGCCCGGTGGCGCTGAGGACGCCGCCGAAGGCCGCTGCGGCGCTCCGGCCGGACTCGGTGAGGGTGTCGATGAGCTCCTTCGGATCGGGCAGAGCATCGAGCAACCGGTCCGCGCGGGCGCTCACGTTCTGCGGAAGCCGGTGGGCCAGCTCGCGGATGCCCCCGGTCTCCAGGGCCTTGCTGATGTAGTTCACCCCCTGGCTCGCCTCGCCGATGGTCACCGCGGCGAGGCTGGCCACCGGCCCGACGATGGCCAGGACGAGGAGCAGGGTGAGCAGCGCGGCGGCCACTGCCGGCCGGCCGCGCAGCCTCCGGGAGAGCCGGTCGTGGATTCCGATCAGGGAAGCGGCGAGCACCGCGGCCAGGAACAGCGCCGAGGCGAAGGGCATGATCATCATGCCCAGGAGGACGAGCGAGGCGAGGACGAGGCCGATGTTGAAGAGGCGGGACCCCTGCGGCGGAGGCGTGGTCACCCCTCACCCGGGCAGCGAACGGAGGACCAGCGCCACCACTCCCGCCCCGGCCAGGGCCGCCCAGCGCGCCGCCTCGAGCGCGGGCGCCCAGCGCCGGAGCTCGAGCAGGCCCCCCAGCGTGAGCAGGGTGAGGAGGACCAGCCCCACCCCGGCGATGCGCCAGGCGAGCGGCACCCCCTCCCCCCACATCACCAGGGCAAAGGTGGCCGCGATGAGGACGACGAAGTTGGCGAACACGTAGGCCGCCCGGGCGCGGCCGGGGCGGACGTCGTACTTGGTCTCCGGGGTCCCGGGCTGGCCGCGCAGCGCACCCGTCGGCCCGACCCACGCCGGCCGGAACTCCGGCGAGGCGAAGAGGAAGCGCACCGCCTCCCGCAGCGACGGGGCGCGGGCGGCGTCGCCGAGCAGCGCCGCCCAGGGCTGCACCTGCGCCCAGGCCGAGTTGAAGCTCCGCAGGGGGTGGCTCACGCCGTAGATGCACGGCTCGCGCTCCGGGGCAAAGCTGCCGAACAGGCGATCCCAGACGATGAACGTGCCGGCGTAGTTCCGGTCCAGGTACTGCGGATTGACGGCGTGGTGCACCCGGTGGTGGGAGGGGGTGTTGAGCACCGCCTCCAGCGGCCCGATGCGCCCCACCAGCTCGGTGTGGATCCAGAACTGGTAGAGCGTGACCAGCGACTCCACGACCACGAAGTGCAGGAGCGGAACCCCGAGCACCGCCAACGGAAGGTAGAAGGGCAGCACGGTGAGCGGCGAGAGGATGGCCTGCCGCAGCGCGACGGCGAGGTTGTAGTCCTCGCTCTGGTGGTGGACGACGTGCACTGCCCAGAGGAGGTTCACCTCGTGCGAGAGCCGGTGCCACCAGTAGTAGCCCAGCTCCACCCCGAGGACGGCCAGCACCCACGGCCACGGGCTCCCCGGGACGAAGGTGAACAGGCGGGCGTGCTCGTGCACCAGCGCGTAGATGCCGAGCACGGCGGCGCCGCCCAGGACGAGCACCGCCCGCTGCCCGATCCCGCAGCCCAGGTCGGCGAGCGCGTCGGACAGACGGTAGATGCGGACCCGGCGGCGCCGGGCGACGAGCAGCTCGACGCCGATGAAGAGGAAGAAGGCCGGGATGGCCAGGGCGATGAGGTTCGGGCCCACGGACGGAGGGGAGATTACTCCCCCGCCCGTCCGCTCGTCGCACTGCGGCTCAGGAGGCGACCTGCGCCAGGACTGCCGCCCCCCAGTTCAGCCCCTCCCCCCGGATGCCCATCAGGGCTCCCGAAGCTCCGAAGCCGATGACGAAGAGGATGCCGCCGGCGACGAGTGCCCCGAGCACTCGCGAGTGCCGGGAAAGAAGACCGATGTTCTGGACGGTGCGTGCCATGACTGCCGTGCTCCGGCTACCGACCGGACCGTGGAATGCGGTCCGGGCGGCCCCATGAATTGCATCGCCGATGCCAGGGGAGGAGGCGTGTGAGAACGGGCAGTTGGATGGAAGCGCGGACCTCCGTTGTCGCCTCCCGCGCAACAGCGCTTCGCTGGATGTTGCTCGGGAGGTGCAACACCGCCGGCCGCGCCGACGCGGAGAACAGCCCATCCCCGTGGAGCCCCGGGCCCTCGGTCCGCCGGTCCGCTTGACCGCCGCCAGCCCGGATGTTACCCGTGTCCACGTCTGATGTTACGCATGTAAACATTGGGAGGGCAGGCCATGTCGCTCCGTCGCACGATGCTCCTCGGGCTCCTCGCCCCCTTGCCTCTCCTCGCCGGCTGCAGCGAGTCCTCGGCCAGCACCCCTCTGGCGCGCTCCGCCGAGACCCGGGCGGTGGCGGTGCGCACCGCCCCGGTGGTGGAGGAGCGCATCACCCGCCGCATCCGCGCCTCGGGGCGGCTCCTGGGCAAGCAGGAGATGACCCTCTCCTTCCGGGACGGCGGCACGGTGCGACGGCTCCTGGCGGACACCGGACAGACGGTGAGGAAAGGCCAGCTCCTGGCCACCCTCGACCGCACCGAGTCCTCCGCCCGGGTGGTCCAGGCCGAGGCGGCCTTCGACAAGGCCCGGCGGGACCTGGCCCGGGCCGAGCAGCAGCGGGCCGGTGGAGCCATCGCCCTGGCCGACTATCAGAATGCCCGCACCGCGGTGGACCAGACCGAGGCCGGACTGCGGGCCGCTCGCCATGCCGACGAGGTGACGGTGCTCCGGGCCCCGGAGGGCGGCCAGGTGCAGCGCAGGCTGGTGGAAGCCAGCGAGCAGGTCGCTCCGGGGCAGCCGGTGTTCGCTCTCCGCGCCTCGGGCCGCGGGTGGGTGACCCGGGTGGGCCTCGCCGACCGGGACGCGGTGCAGGTGCGGGTGGGTGACCAGGCCACCATCTCCTTCGACGCCTTCCCCGGCATCCGCTTCGCCGGCCGGGTGACGGAGATCGCCGGGGCGGCCTCGCCCCTCACCGGGACCTACGAGGTGGAGGTGGCGGTGGAGCCGGGCTCGGCCCAGCTCCTCTCCGGGCTGGTGGCCAAGGTGGAGCTCGAGCCCTCCGAGGTGCCGTTGCTCCGGGCGATTCCCATCGAAGCGGTGGTGGAGGGGAACGGGCTCCAGGCGGCGGTCTACGTCGCCCAGGCGGACGCCACCGCGCGCCGGGTTCCGATCCGCATCGCCTTCATCGAGGGGAGCCAGGTGGCGGTCACCAGCGGGCTGGAGTCGGTGGCCGAGGTGGTCACCGACGGCGCCCCCTACCTCTCGCCCGGCGCCCGCCTGCGCCGCGTGGAATAGGGGCCGCCGATGCGCATCGCTGAGTTCAGCGTCCGCCGCTACCAGTTCACCATCGTCGTCTTCCTGATGCTGGTGGCGCTGGGGGTGAGCTCGCTCCTCTCCATCGCCAAGGCCGAGGACCCGACCTTCCCCTACCCCAACTTCACCGTCGTCGCCGTCTACCCCGGCTCCAGCCCTCAGGACATCGAGAAGCTGGTGGTCGATCCGATCGAGGCCAAGCTCAAGGCGCTCGACGACGTGAAGACGATGAAGACGGAGGTCAGCGACGGCCTGGCGGTGATCGCCCTCGAGTTCACCGCCGGCACCGACGCAGAAAAGAAATACGACGACGTCCTCCGGGAGCTGAACGTGCTCCGCGCCGAGCTGCCGTCCGACCTCCAGCCGCTCAAGGTCGACAAGTTCAACGCCGCCGACGTGAACATCGTCCAGCTGGCCCTGGTCTCGGAGACCGCCTCCTACCGCGAGCTGGCGGAACGGGCGGACCGCCTCCGCAAGCGACTGGAGAACCTGCCCGGCATCAAGGAGGCCAAGCGCTGGGCCTTTCCGTCCCAGGAGGTCCGCGTCTCGCTGGACCTGGAGCGGCTGGCGGCGCTGGGGGTGACACCCCTGCAAGTGCTCTCCGCCATCCAGGCCACCAACGTGAACATCCCGGCCGGCAGCGTCGACGTGGGGCGGAAGAAGTTCAACGTCAAGACCAGCGGGGACTACAGCTCGCTGGAGCAGGTGGAGGACACGGTGGTGGCCGCGGTGAAGGGCCACCTCGTCCACCTGCGCGACGTGGCCGCGGTGGCGGTCGAGGACGAGGACGCCAACTACCTCGGGCGCTTCAACGGTCAGCGTGCCGTCTTCGTCACCGCCAACATGAAGGAGCGGCAGAACATCTTCCAGGTGCGCGAGGCGCTGTGGAAGGAGCTGGACGTCTTCGAGAAGGAGCTGCCCCCGGGGATGCGGCTCGAGCGCGGGTTCGATCAGTCGCGCAACGTGGCCCAGCGGCTGGAGGGGTTCACCCGCGACTTCGGGATCGCCATCCTCCTCGTGCTCCTCACCCTGCTGCCGCTCGGGTTCCGTGCCTCGGCGGTGGTGATGATCTCCATCCCCCTCAGCCTGGCCATCGGGGTGGCGCTCCTCCACCTCACCGGATTCACCATCAACCAGCTGAGCGTGGTCGGGTTCGTCATCGCGCTCGGCCTCCTGGTCGACGACTCCATCGTGGTGGTGGAGAACATCAGTCGGTTCCTGCGCATGGGGTACTCGCGGCGGGAGGCGGCCATCGAGGCGACGAGGCAGATCGGAGTCTCGGTGATCGGCTGCACGGCGACCCTGATCTTCGCCTTCCTCCCCCTGCTCTTCCTGCCCGGGGCGCCCGGCCTCTTCATCCGGAGCATGCCCGTGGCGGTGGTCTACACCATCCTCGCCTCGCTCCTCGTCTCGCTGACCATCATCCCCTTCCTGGCCAGCTTCTTCCTCCGCGAGACCAAGGACGAGCACGGCAACTTCTTCATGCGGGGGCTGATGCGGCTCGTGGACGGCAGCTACCGGCGCGTGCTCCACGGCGCGCTGCGCCGCCCGCTGGCCACACTCGGGGTGGCGGCGGCGCTCTTCCTGGGAAGCCTGGCCCTCATCCCGGCGGTAGGGTTCAGCCTCTTCCCCAAGGCCGGGCTCCCCCAGTTCCGGGTGACGGTGGAGACCCCCGACGGCAGCACGCTGGCCGAGACCAACCGGGCGGTGCGCTTCGTCGAGGCCGAGCTGGCCAAGGTCCCCGAGGTGAAGTCGGTGATGGCCAACATCGGCCACGGGAACCCGCGCGTCTACTACAACGTCTCTTCCAAGAACGAGAAGAACAACGTCGGCGAGCTGTTCGTGCAGCTGCGGCACTACCAGGCGGTGGAAACGCCCCGGCTCTTCGACCGTCTCCGCCGGCGCTTCGACGGCTTCCCCAACGCCAAGATCGAGCTCAAGGAGTTCGAGCAGGGCCCGCCGCTCGATGCCCCCATCGCCATGCGCATCATCGGCGAGCGGTTGGACACGCTGGATGCGGTGGCCGCGGAAGTGGAGCGGGTGATGCAGGACACTCCGGGAACGACCTACGTGCGCAATCCGTCGCGGGATCGGAAGACCGACCTCCGGGTGGCCATCGACCGGGACAAGGCGGGGATGTACGGCGTGCAGCTGGTCGACGTCGACCGCAGCGTGCGGATGGGCGTGGCCGGGATCCAGGTGGGGAAATACCGCGCCGACGGGCAGGTGGAGGATGCCTTCGCGGTCAACGTGGCGCTTCCCCGGGCCGGCCCCAAGCAGTCGATCGAGGCGCTGGAGCGCGTCTACGTCCCGGCCAGCTCCGGCGCCCAGGTGCCGCTCGGGCAGCTGAGTCGGATCGAGCTCGAGGCTTCCCCGGCGACGATCAACCATTTCAACAAGGAGCGAAGCGTCACCGTCACCTCGGACGTGGCCACCGGCTTCAACACCGACCGGGTGACCCGGGCCATCCTCGACCGCCTGGCGGCGCTGAAGCTGCCGCCCGGCTACCGGATCGTCCCGGCGGGGGAGATCGAGAGCCGCAAGGAGAGCTTCGGAGGCCTTGGGGCGGCGATCATCGTCGCCGCCTTCGGCGTCCTGGCGGTGCTGGTGCTCGAGTTCCGGACCTTCAAGAGCACCCTCATCGTCGCCTCGGTCATCCCGCTGGGGGTCATCGGCGGGGTGGTGGCCCTCTTTCTCTCCGGCAACACGCTCTCCTTCACCGCCACCATCGGCTTCGTGGCCCTGCTCGGGATCGAGGTCAAGAACTCCATCCTCCTCGTCGACTTCACCAACCAGCTCCGGGCAAGAGGGGTCCCCATCGACGAGGCCATCGAGCGGGCAGGCGAGACGCGCTTCGTGCCCATCCTCCTCACCACCCTCACCGCGCTGGGCGGCCTGATACCCCTGGCGCTGGAGGGGAGCTCGCTCTACTCGCCGCTGGCCCTGGTGATCATCGGCGGGCTGGTCACCTCCACCGTGCTCACCCGGGTGGTGACTCCGGTGGTGTACAAGCTGCTCGCCCCGACCGTGGAACTGCACCCCGCGACGTGACAGTCTCCCCCGCCGCCATGGCCGATCTGAGCTTGACGGTGGACGTGCACTGGACCAGCCCCTATGCCTTCAGCGCCTTCGTCGGACTCCGAGAAAAGGGCCTCGCCTTCGACGTGGAGGAGGTGGCCCTGCAGCGCAAGGAGCACCAGCGTCCGGAGTACCTGGCCACCTCGCTCACCGGGCGGGTTCCGAGGCTCCGCCACCAGGACTTCTACCTCTCCGAGAGCAGCGCCATCGACGAGTACCTGGAGGAGGCCTTCCCGCCCCCGAAGTACGCGCGGCTCTTCCCGGCGGATGTCCGGGAGCGCGCCCGGGCGCGGCAGCTGATGGCCTGGGTGCGAAGCGATCTCATGCCCATCCGCGAGGAGCGCTCGACCTACACCCTCTTCTACGAGCGCACGAGCAAGCCGCTCTCGCCCAAGGCCGAGGCGGCGGCGGCCCGGCTGCTCTCCACGGCCGATGCCGTCCTGGCCCCGGGCAGGACGACGCTCTTCGGGGCGTGGTGCATCGCCGACGCCGACTTCGCGCTCATGCTCCAGCGCCTGCTCTGGAACGGCCATCCGGCGCCGGCCAAGGTGAAGGCCTTTGCCGACGCGCAGTGGGCGCGCCCCTCGGTGCAGGCGTGGATCGCCCAGAAGCGGCCCACCTACGAGCCGTACTGACGCGGCCAGAGGCCACGGCCCGATGGCCTGGAAGGTGGTGAGCGAGGGGGCGGGCGTTCCGCCCGAAACCGTCAGTGCGGCTCGTCCTCTCCGGGCGGCGGGGAACCCATGTCCTCCCCGCCTCCCTCGGAGCGCTGCCGCGCCTGCTCGGCCTCGATGGCGGCGAGGAGCGCCCGCTCCTTCTCGTGGAACCGCGCCTTGCCCGGGTCGGCCAGGGTCCGGCGGGCGCCGTTGGCGTAGAATTCCAGGTCTTGCGGGCTGGCCCCGCGGATGGGCGCGCCCTTGCTCCTCCCGTAGGGCGGGAAGACGCTCGGCGCCTCGCCCGGCGCGGGCGGCGGAGGTCTGCGGCGGCCTTCAGGCCCCCGGCTCTCACCGCCGATCTGCAGCTCGCCCAGCTTGAGGCTGAACCCTTCGCCCTGGCGAACCGCGGTCCCGACGCGAACGTGCTCCACTCCCCCGTCGGGCCGTGGCACCGCCACCGTCACTGGCAGTTCCTGGTCGCGCATGGCGCCCGAATCCCACCGCCGGCCGCAGGCTGTCAACACCGGCCGGCCAGGCACCCGGACCCCCCGTCCGGGCGGTCAGGCAGCCCGCGCCCGGACCAGCGCCGCCAGCCGCTCCAGCCCCCGCTCCACCACCTCCCTCGCGGGGCCGAAGCTGAAGCGCGCGTGGTTGCGGAACCGGGAGGCACGCCCGCGGCGGCGCTTGCCGGGGTTGATGTCGAAGAACTCGCCCGGGACGACGATGACCTGGTGCTCCAGGGCGGCCCGGAAGAAGGCCATCCCGTCGGAGAGGGGGGCGGGGAGGCCGGAGAGGTCCCCCCAGACGTAGAACGTCCCCTCGGGGGCGCGGTCCACGCGGATGCCCAGGGCCTGGAGCCCCTCCAGGAGCCGGAGGCGCTTGGGCCGGAAGGCGGCGTGGATGGCCTGCAGCTCGCGCTCCACGTGGCTGGGCTCGAAGAGCGCCACCGCCGCCCGCTGCAGCGGCTTGCTGCCCCCGCCGTCGAGGAAGGAGCCGGCGCTGCCCACCGCCTCGATGACCGACTTCGGCGCCACCGTCCAGGTCACTCGCCAGCCCGGGTAGCGCCAGTTCTTGGTCAGGCCGTCGAAGAGAACCACCGGGTCCTTGTTCACGTCGCGCACGTAGGCGGCGGCGCTGCGGGCGGCCACCGGGTCCGCCCACACGTAGTGCGCGTAGAACTCGTCGATGAGCAGCGCACAATCGAGCGAGCGCGCCAGGTGCACCCAGGCCTCGAGGGCGTCCCCGCGCACCACCTTCCCGGTGGGATTGGCCGGGTTGGAGAGGAGGAGCGCGGACAGCCCTCGTCCGAGGACCTCCTTGCGCAGGTCATCCACCGAGAAGTCGTAGCCGCGCTCGGCGTCGAGGAGGATGGGGATGGAGATGAAGCCCTTGAAGGCGTCCAGCAGCTCCTCGTAGGCGGTGTAGTCGGGGAGGAAGTGGCCGAGGTTGACCGGTCCCAGGCTGGCCGCGGCCCGGGTGAGCGCGGCGCGGCCGCCCCCGGAGATGCTCACGTTCTCCGCGCTGTATTGCGAGGGGAGCCCGCGCCGGTAGAGGCGATTGTAGTGCGCGGCGATGGTCTCGCGCAGCTCCCACAGCCCGGGCACGGGCGCATATTCCTGGTCGCCGGGATCGATGGTCACCGACCCGACGCGCGGCGGAGCCCCGGGGAGCTCACCCGTCTCGGGCTGACCCTGGCCGAGGTTGCACCAGCTGGGGTCGTCGGACGTGTACCCGCGCTTCTGCGCCTCGGTGATGACGAAGATCACGCCCGTCCGCGGCACCA
>Ga0335085_10007547_pt1 | contig 16825 bp, 13 predicted proteins | sample Lox_Sample_45_FD_206712 | JGI IMG/M metagenome (GOLD analysis project Ga0335085, IMG submission 206712) | Soil microbial communities from Loxahatchee National Wildlife Refuge, Florida, United States - Lox_Sample_4.5 | ecosystem: Environmental > Terrestrial > Soil > Wetlands | place: USA...
AGAACGCGAACGAAAGCGAACTGAAAGACAGGCTTGAACTGATCGAGAACATGCTGGCCCTGGGCCGGCGCAAGACCCAGATGTGGGGCTGGACCTTTGTTCTGTGGGGCGTGGCGTACTACGTGGCCATCGCATGGTCCGCGTGGGGCAATTCGGCCCTGGCATGGCCCGTGACCATGATTGCCGCGGTCATGCTGACCGGCCTGGTGGCCTCGCGCATTAAGCGCGATGAAGCAGAAACGACCGTCAGCCGGGCGATCTCTTCCATCTGGATCGCCATGGGAATCTCGCTCTTTGTGTTGATGATGCCGCTCAGCATAGCCCACAGGTTGGATGCCCACATCAGTGTTGCCGTGGTGAGCGCGATCATTGGCACGGCCAATGCCACCTCGGGGCTGATTCTGAAGTGGAAGATGCAGATTGCATGCGCGGTCGTGTGGTGGACGGCATCGGTTGCCGGCTGCTTTGGCACGGAAAGTCAAAGCTCGATCGTGTTCCTTGTCGCGATCTTCTTCTGCCAGATCGTCTTCGGCATCTACGCGATGATTTGCGAGGCCCAGCGGAGGCAGCGCGGAGCGATCCATGCCTGAGCTGCCGGAATTGAATCCAGTCGTGCACGGCAAGTTGCGGCTGGCCCTGCTCTCTTTGCTGGCGGGTGTTGAGCACGCCGACTTTATCTGGCTGCGCGACAAGACCGGTTCGACCGACGGCAACCTGGGAGCGCAGTTGCTCAAGCTGGAAGAAGCCGGCTACGTGGCGGTCGAAAAGAAGTTTGTGCAGCGCAAGCCGCAGTCGATTTACCGCATGACCGAGCCGGGGCGGGCGGCACTGGTGGAATACGTGCGGGCCCTGAAACAACTGCTGGGCGACGCGATCTAGTGCATTTTCCGATTCAAGTGTTCACATGTCTGATGGGCTTCTGTGGTCTCCCACCCTTCGAGCCAAGAACGCTCGAAGGATGGGGCACCCGCAGTTTGTTCATACTTGAATCGAAAAATGCTCTAGTGTGCGCGCTGCCCGGCAGGCGTTGACGGAGCGGTTTCCAAGTCCGCCCGCACGCGACGCATGATTCCAAGGTAGTAGGCGAGGTTGTGAATGGAATTGAGCGTGCCTGAAAGACCTTCGCCCGCCTGCATCAAGTGGCGCAGATAGGCGCGGGTGTAGCGGCGACACACCGGGCAATCGCAGTTTGGATCGGGCGGATTCCGGTCCTCGGCGTATTGCTTGTTCTTGATGTTGATGCGGCCTTCGCTGGTGAACAGCAGTGCATGACGCGCGGCGCGCGTGGGCAACACGCAGTCCATCATATCGACGCCCATGCGCGCATACAGCTCAATCTCATCCGGGTAGCCGACGCCCATCACGTAGCGCGGCTTGTCTTTTGGCAAAAGGGGCAGGACCTCGGCGATCATTTCAAGGGTAAGTTCGCGCGGCTCGCCCACGCTGAGGCCGCCAATCGCGTAGCCTTCAAAATCCATCTCAACCAGCTGCTCGGCGCACTGGCGGCGCAGATCGGTGTACATGCCGCCCTGCACGATTCCGAAGAGGCTTTGCGCGCGATCGGGAAACTCCATGCGCCACGGAACCTCGTCCCTATGCGCGCGGTGGTGATGGAGCGAGCGGCGCGCCCAGGCCATTGTCAGCCGCAGGCTCTCTTCAGCGCGACTGCGCTCGGCCGGATACTCGGTGCACTCGTCAAAGGCCATGGCGATATCCGCGCCGAGCGCGATCTGCACGTCCATGGAGTGCTCGGGCGTGAAGAAATGGCTGCTGCCGTCGAGATGCGATCGAAAGCGGACGCCGTCATCCGTAACCTTGCGCAGATCGCTGAGCGAGAAGACTTGGAATCCGCCCGAATCCGTGAGCATGGCGGTCGGCCAACTGATAAAGCGATGCAAACCGCCGAGGCGGCGAATGGTTTCGTGACCGGGACGCAGGTAAAGATGGTAAGTGTTGCCAAGGATGATCTGCGCGCCGAGCTGCTCGAGCGTGTCCTGGGGAACGGACTTGACGGTGCCCTGCGTGCCCACAGGCATGAAGACCGGCGATTCAACCGTTTGATGCGGCAGCGCAATGCGGCCGCGGCGTCCGCCGCCTGGCGATTCCGCGATGATTTCGAAACGAGCGCTCACCAGATGATTTTATCGGCAAGAGCAGCGGCTACTTGCCGCCGCCGAGGCGGAGATTGAATCCGACGCGCGCCGTGCGCGGCTGGCCGAGCGTTGTGCTGGGGGTTTTGGAAACCTCAATGGTGCGATCGAAGAGGTTCTCGCCGGCGGCGAACAGTTCCACCCGCCGGCCAAGATTGTGCGAGCCGTATGCATCAAGCTGGAAGTAACCGTGCAGCAGGAATGCGTTGGCGTCGTCGTCATACTGACGTCCGCTGATGCGGCTCGCAAGGGTGAGCAGCCCCAGCTTCGGCTTCGATGCGCGCAGGTTGAGGGTGGCCATGTTGCGCGCAACTTCGGGAATCCAGTTGCCTACATCGACGGGGCCACGGGTCACGGTGGCGTGAGCGTACTGATAGCCGCCGTCAGCATGCAGCCACGTGCGCAACGCTACTTCGGAATCGAGCGCCAGGCCGCGGCTCTCGATCTGGCCGAGGTTTTCGCGCATCAGCAGAATCGGCGAAGAGTTGGGATTGGTGGTAACGGCGACGATCGGCCGGTTGACCTCGGTATCGAAGTAGCTTGCGCGCACCGTGCCCCAGCGCCACTGGGTAGCAACGCCGGTCTCCCATCCTGTGGCGCGCTCGCTCAGCAGGCTGCCGTTGGGCTTCGTGAGTTTGTTTCCCACCTGCGTGGAGCGGTAAAGCTCGCTCGGCGTGGGTGCTCGATAGGCGCGAAAGCCGGAGGCCGAAAGGGCCCAGTGCTCGGAGAGCTTGCGGGAAACGCCGAGCCGGGGATTGAAGATATTTTCACTGGACTCCGGCGGCTGGGTTGCGTTCGGCACCCATGCGGTACCGTTCCAATTCACCTGGTGAGCGTCGAAGTTTCGGAACCAGTCCATGCGGGCCGACGCGGTAACGGTCCACGCGGCATGCACCCACATTGCCTCAGCCCACAGAGCCGAGTCGCGCTGATGATCGTGCAGATTGGTGAGGGCGGCGCCGGACCCGTAGGTTTGTTCGCGGTCCCAGATGCGCACGTCGTGCACTTCAGCTCCGCCCATGACGAGCAGCCCCGCGCCCAGCGGCTGGTTCCAGTGCGCGGCCGCGCCCAGTTCGTTGTCAGGGACGTAGGTGAAGCGCGTGGGAGTTTCGCCGCAGCGGAAATTACATTGTGGATAGGTCGCATTGGGCGTGTTGGCCACGTTTGAAAACGTCTGACGGTAGCGCTCGTCAGAACCGTATGCCCGCGCAATCAGCGTTCCCGAGTGCGGTCCCTTCCAATCGCCACCGGCAGCGTAACGCACGAGGCGAGTGGCATTGATTTGATAGGGCGTGCCGTTGTGGCGCGACTCGTTGAATCCGCTTGCGCGCGCAACCAGCCGCAGCGGCCCATGCGTGTATTCGGCCAGCGCGAGCGCGTTCTGGCTGTGTACCTTGCTTTCCACATCGATGGGGCCGCGCTGCGAAGGCGCCTGCTGAATGTAGCCATTGGTGCCGAGGACGCCTGCCGCGCCAAGTAATCCCCACGGGCCGAACTTGCCCTGCGCCAGTCCGCTGGTGTCGTAGGTTCCTTCGCCGCCGTAGAGCGAGCGCAGCTCACCGCGCATCGTAGTGGGCCGGGCCGGAATCACGCTGATGACGCCGCCGATCGCACTGGAGCCGTACAGGTCGCTGGCTCCGCCGCGCACCAGCTCAACGCTGTCGATGGCGAGCTCCGGCTGCTCCTGCCAGTGAATCCATCCGCCGACGGGATCGTTGAGGGGCACGTCGTCTTCTGTCAGCAATGTGCGGCTTGCGGAGGTGGAGCCGAGGCCGCGCAAACTCATGCCCTGCGAGGTGGGGTTGGCCACCAGCGAACTTGAACGCCGAAACAGCTCGAGACCGGGGATCTGACGGATCTTGCCATCGAGTGTGACCGGGGCGACGGAGCCAAGAGCATTCTGCGAGAGCAGGCGGGTGGTGGCCGGGCTCTCAAGGGTGCTTATGGGGGTGCGATATGCGGAAACCGTAACGGAGGTGACGGGCCCCGCGGCAGGAGCGGGCCCGCCGCCCTGTGAAGCGCCTACCGAAGGTGCGGCGGTTGCCGCCTGGCCGTCAAGGCAAGGGGCGATAACCATCATCAACGCCATTGCCAGCGCGCCAAAACTCGCTTTGGATTTGGACCACTGAATCGATTTCATTACCGGGGACGGGGACAAAGCTCTGCAGCAATTGTGCCACAGTGCGCATTGTGCGTGGCTCAATTGCGGAGGGGGCGATGTCGTTGAGCGGGATCAGCACAAAGGCGCGGCCGGCCAGCCGCGGATGCGGAATTTCCAGCGTGGCTCCGCCAATAACGAAATCGCCGTATAAAAGTATGTCCAGATCGATGGTGCGCGGCCCGTACTGAAATCCGAGCACACGGCTGCGGCCGAAATCTTTTTCGATGAGGAGCAATGCGCCGAGCAGTTCGAAAGGAGTCAGCTCGGTTTCAAGCGCCGCGGCCGCATTGAAGAAGCGGGGCTGATTGGTAAATCCGACTGGAGCGGAGGAGTAGAGCGACGACCGCGCGGTAATGCGGCCCAGATCTTCAAGGCGCGCAGCGGCGGCAGCCAGCGTGGCATCCGGCGGGCCGGCTTCTCCGGGCAGGTTTGCTCCCATTCCGATGTAGGCGGTGGGCACTTGTTCAGGTTATCGCGGATGGTTGGGTAGAACCTACTCCTCGCGCAGCGCCTGCATGGGTTCGATTGTCGCGGCTCGCCGCGCCGGCAGCAGGCCGGCAGTGGCGCCAATTAGCAACAGCGTTAGAACCACGCCGGCATAGGTCCATGCATCAAGCGGGCGCACTTCGTAAAGGAAGCTCTTGACCAGACGTCCGGAGGCGGCGGCAAGTGCAAGCCCGGCAAGCAGTCCGGCGGCCACCATCATGGCGCCCTGGCGCAGTACCAGGCCGGCCACGGATTGGCGCGTCGCTCCCAGCGCCATGCGCACGCCAATCTCATGGCGGCGGTAGCTTACAAGTTGCGACAAAATGCCGTACAGGCCGGCAATCACCATCACTATCGCCAACCCGGCAAAGCTCGCTACTAGATAGAGGCCGAGCCTTTGGTTGAAGGTGTTCTTCTCAACGGCTTCCTGCATGGTCTGGAAGTTGTCGAGTGCGAAGCCCGGCGCGTCCTGGCGAAAAACGGAGCGTATCTCAGCGGCAACCGGAACGTCGCCGCGCGTTCTGACGACAAAGTTCACCACCGTGCTCAAGAGCGCCTGGTAGAACAGCGATGTGGTGGGAATCTGCTGCTGCGGCAGCAACAACAGCGGCTGTACATCCGCGCCGACGTTGGTGTCAACCTGATCAGCCAATACACCAACAATCGTGAAGGGCTTGTCCATGCCGGTTCTCTTTCCGCCCAGGTTGATCTGCTTGCCGAGAGGATCCTGCGATGAGAAGTACTTCTTCGCGAACGCCTCATTGACGACCGTAACGAACGGAGTGGTGAGCGTATCGCCATCGTCGATCATGCGGCCGCGGACTATTGGCGTCTGCATGGTGCGCGCGTATTCTCCGCTGATGGCGCTCACGCGCGCCCGGTTCGGATTCGGTGTCTGATGGGGCTGACCCGCAACGTCGAAGGAGCTCTGCATGTCCATGCCGGAGAGCGGAGGACTGGTTGAAACGGCGGCGCTTTCAACTCCCGGCAGGTGGCGAATGCGGTCGAGCACGGGCTGATAGATGAGGGTGGCGACGGAGCTTTTGGCGTGCTCCGCGTCCTCAGAGACGGCCAGGCTTGAAAAGCCCGAAGCATCGGCCGGCATGGCGCTGAACGTGGTCAGGTGTTCGGCGACAAATCCCATGCGCGACTGCTCAAGGTTCCAAAGCGTACGGAAAAGCAGACCTGTTCCGACGAGCAGCACGGTTGAAAGCGCCACTTCGCCCGCGGTAAGCAACGCAGTGAGCCTTCTGCTTGCGGTGCGCGTCCCAAGGCCTCGCGAACCCGCCTGCAACGCGACCTGCGGATTGGATCGCGCGACCAGCACGGCCGGCAGCAGCGAAGAAATGGCCGTTGTAAACACGGCAATTGCGGCCAGCACGAGCATGACCGTCCAGCGGATGGCAATGAGGTCGCCGTTGGGAATTGTTCCGGGCGGCAGCTTCTTCACGGCCATCATGGCGAGCTGAGCAACTGCAACGCCGACGCCGCTGCCAAGCAGGCTAAGGGTGAGTCCCTCGCAAAGCACCTGCCTGAAGAGGCGCGCGCGACCGGCTCCCAACGCCGAGCGCACGGCGAACTCCTGGCGGCGGCCGAGGCAGCGCGCAATCAGCAGGTTCGATACATTCGCGCAGGCGATGAGCAGCACCAGCCCAAGCGCCGCAAACAGTGCAAACAAGACAGGGCGTACAGGGCCAGTAAGCACCTGTTGGTACGGCACTGCTCGAAATGCAACCGGGTTGTGCGAACCGTCGTTGGGAATGTGCGCGGCAATGGCGTCGAGTTCCTGCTGCGCTTGGGCAATGCGGGCGCCGGGCTGCAGCTTGCCAACGATGTTGAAGAAGCTGAAGCCGCGATCGTTTCGCATTTCGTCAGTAGGCTGCAGAGGCAGCCACACGCCGTTTTGCAGGTCGGGCCCCATTGAATCGGGAAAATGGAAGCTTCTGGGCATGACGCCGACGACGGTATGCGGCTTGCCGGAAATCTTCACCACCTGGCCGACGATCGCTGGATTGGCATGAAAATTCTGCCGCCAAATTCCTTCAGACAACAGCACGACCTGAGGTCCGTTTGGCTCTCCTTCAGCGTCGGTAAATGTTCGGCCCAGCAGCGGCTGTCCGCCAAGCATGGCGAACAGATTCGTGGTCACGCGCGGCGCAACCACGCTTTGCGATCCGTCAGGCGCTTCTACCACGCTCACGTCCTCGGAGTATCCGGCGGACCCCGCCAGCAGTTTTGACTGCGCGTGCACGTCGCGATAATTGAGCCACGACGTGGAACCGAAGCTCGGCTTATCACCGGGCGGACCTATGAAGACAAGGCGGCTCGCATCCGCATAAGGCAGCGGGCGCAACAACACGCTTTCAATCACGGTAAAGATCGCGGTGTTGGCTCCGATGCCGAGCGCGAGAATGAGGACGGCAAGAAGCGAAAGCATTGGAGACTTGCGAAGCTGGCGCAAAGCAAAGCGAAGATCGGATAACAATATCTGCATCGTCTACCACCGGCAGTCATGTTGAGTATCTTTTACTTCTTTCGATTGCGGACAGGCAACATCGCCCGCGCCGGCCGAAGTTGTTGCCCAGACGCAATCAGGCATTTGGAAGGCAATACGAATCCGATGCGACATTGGTTCAATCGACTGTTCTGAAACTGTGGATGCATCTTCGCGGCGGCCAGGGCAGGAATCGCGCCGGGGAATTCTGGTAGCATCCTTGTTTGGAGAAACTTCAGGTGGGAGAATTGAGAGGATGGACGCATTGAATGCCGCAGGGCTTGGTGCCCGCCGCAACGAAGACATCGCACTCGATTTGCTCAAGTTTGTTGCTGCGACTACCGGCGTGGGCAAAGTCGCCACGCCCTCCACCGGATTTGCCGGTACGGCCGCAACCAAACCCGAGGAGCACGTGACCCAGTTGCTTGAGCTTTACAGCCGCTGCCTGCGTGCCGTGGAAGGCAAGCAGGGGTAGCGAGATCGCAAGCCAATCTGATTTGCGTGTAGCCGTAGCGGGCGCAGGAGCGTTTGGGCGCAACCATTTGCGCGTGTATCGCGAGCTGGAGTCCGCGGGCCTTGGCGTTTCACTCGCCGCAGCCGTCGAGCCAGACCCGGCGCGCGCCGCTGACGCCGCAGCGAAATACAACATTCCAGTTTTTCCTACCGCCGAAAAACTGCTCGCCGCCGATCTGGAGCTCGATGCCGCTTCAGTTGCGGTGCCGACCGTGCATCACCGCGATGTAGCGCTGGAATTGCTGGCTGCAAGACTCGATCTGCTGATTGAAAAGCCATTGGGCGCCAGTTTGAACGAAGCAGACGAGATCGTGGCTCAGGCTGCGAAAAACGGCCGCATCATTCAACCGGGCCATCTGGAACGCTTTAACCCGGCCGTTATGGCCGTGGAGCCAAAGCTGCGCCGTCCGATGTTTTTCGAGGCTCATCGGCTCAGTGTGTTTACACCGCGCTCGCTCGACGTGGACGTGGTGCTCGACCTGATGATCCACGACCTCGACATCGTGCTCACCTTCGCCCGCTCCGCGGTGAGCGAAGTGCGAGCCGTGGGGTTGCCGATTGTTTCGCCGAATGTGGACATCGCCAACGTGCGTGTTGAGTTTGAATCCGGTTGCGTGGCCAACTTCACCGCCTCGCGCGTTTCTACTGAGACGGTGCGAAAGCTGCGGTTCTTTGAGCCGCGGCAATACGTATCGATCGACTACGCGCGCCGCGATTTGCTGGTGATCGGGATCGATGCCAACATCCCGCCGGAGATTGCAGCGGCCATTGCCGCGCACAAGCTGGATGCGGCGGCGCTGGCAAAACTCGCTGCAGCAGCCGCGGCAACAGGTGGTCCAGCGCCGGGATTGAGCTTTAAGAAACCTGAAATCACACCGGGCGAACCACTCCGCCTCGAGCTTGAGTCCTTCCTCGATGCGGTGCGTACGCGTCGCGAGCCGCGCGTCACAGCGCAGCAGGGCCGCAATGCGCTGGCGCTCGCTTTGGAGATACAGGCGACGATGGCGGATCACGCCCAGCGGGCGGGGCTGAAGGATTTTTTCAAAGGCAGCTTCTAGCTGCTAGCCTCCAGCTTTGAACCTCCTCAATCGAGGCGTTTGTACCGATCTTGAAGGCGTTAAAACGATAGCCACAAAAGGCTGTGCGCTGCTTTGAGTTTTAGCTAGAGGCTAGAAGTTGGTAGCCGGCAGCTGTCTTACGCGATCTCCAACACGCGATTCAAGAACCCCACAATGTACTTCCACACCAGGTAGTATCCGGCGACGGCTGCCAGGAATGCGCAGGCAAAGAACGCATAGGGAATTTGCACGTGCTGGAACCAGAAGATGCCGTCATCGCGAAGCTGCAGGATTCCAAGACAACTGGCAACCAGCGCCCCGGTGGGCACTCCAAGGAACGGAAGAATCGCTCCGTGGACACCGAGCGGAAGATGGGTGCGATCATGCGTGGCAAGATAGGCCATGTTCCACAGGCCGAACAGGAATGGAACCACGGCCATGGGGAATATGATGAAGCGCTCGATGGGAACCTGCACACCGATTACCAGCCGCAGCGTGATGAACCCCGCCAGGATCAGCGGCAGTACGAGCGTGGGCAGAAAGATGCCGGCAACATAGGCGCGAAGGTAAGGATGGATTTTCATGACTTGCTCCTTTCCGAGCGGACGGTGCGCTTGCTGTTCACAGGTAATAGAGAAGCAGTGGAATCATCGCCGGAAAACTGACGCCGAGAACGGCGAGCCCGGCAAGCAGCGCCACATCAAACCACACCCAGCGCGACCGCGTGCGGGCGCCGCCCGCGGTGTCAGCGTCGAGGCGCTTGAGAACGGCGGGCCATAGATCGCGCGCCGGCTCAGCATCTGTTTCGACGGGCGATACCGCCTGCTTGAGCAGTTGTTTCAAGCGGTCGTCATCGTGTGCATTCATGGCCTGATCCCCTGCCTTTCAAGATCCTTCCTGAGCAATCGGAGCGCGCGAAAAACGCGCAGTTTTACGGCTGCGACCGAGATGCCCAGCGCCTCGGCTACTTCCTTATGGGGCCGCTCTTCAACAACTGCCAGAACAGCCGCAACCCGTAATGTGGCTGGCAGGCGCGCAAAAGCTCTTGCCGTTTTCATGCGAATCTCCGCGGCAACTCCGGGATCGGCAGCCCTCGCCGCCGGCAAAACAGCCAGCGACTCGTCGTCCAGTTCGATTTCGGGCCGCCGGGCGCGCAACCAGTCCAACGCTACACGAGTGGAAATGCGCCGCGCCCACGGAGCAAAATCGCGGTCCGCATCAAAACGGGCGCGAGCCTGATAGATACGCCAGAAAGTCTCAACCACAAGTTCTTCCGCAGCGGCGGGGTTGCGCACCACACGCAGAATCCAGCCGTAGACGGCGCGCTGATGGAGCCGGAAGAGCGATTCGAACGCATCCAGATCACCCTGCCTGAACAGGAGATAGGCGGCATCATGGCCCGGGAACTGAAGCAGCGCTTTCGACCCGTCGCTCATCCGCTTGCCCCTTCTATCAGCACTTACGCTGGACGACGCATCAAGGTTACACGCATAGCTGCGTTCAGGCTTGCGGGCTGGCCCGCAGGACACAGTGGATAGAGCCAAATAGGCTCGTCTGTCCTTTAGTAAAGCGATTTGTCAATGAGAAGTGAGCTTGACAGTGCTGCGATGCGACCCTTAAAGTCGGGTGCGATGGCCGTGCTGCATTCTGCTGGTTTTATGACGCGCTGAAAGCCTGGCCGCCATGTGAGGGAGACAATGAGAAAGTTCAGTTTGAGATTGGCTGCAGCGGGGTTGGTTTGTTGCGCGGCTGCATGGAGTGCGGGGGCGCAAAGCGCACAGAAACCCGCTTACCTTGACACCAGCCTGCCGGCAGAACAGCGCGCGGCAGATCTGGTTAAGCGCATGACGCTGGAAGAGAAAGCCAGTCAGCTTGTGAACCAGGCGCGGGCCATTCCACGCCTCAAGGTTCCATCGTACGACTGGTGGAACGAGTCGCTGCACGGCGTGGCGACCAACGGAACCACCGAATTTCCGGAACCTGTGGGACTGGCATCGACATTCGATCCTGCCGTGATTCATCACATGGGAGTGGTCATCGGAACCGAAGGCCGCATCAAGAATGCGCAAGCCGTTCGCGCCAACGGCGGATACAGCAATATCTTTGAGGGTCTTGATTTCTGGGCGCCGAACATCAACATCTTCCGCGATCCGCGCTGGGGCCGCGGGCAGGAAACCTACGGTGAAGATCCCTTCCTGACCGCGCGCATGGGCGTGGCATTTGTAAAGGGCATGCAGGGCGACGACCCGAAGTACTACCGCGTGATCTCGACGCCCAAGCACTTTGCCGTACACAGCGGTCCCGAGCCGACCCGGCACACAGTCGATGTCCCGGTAAGCAAGCATGACGAGCTCGACACGTATCTGCCTGCGTTTCGCGCCGCTGTTACCGAAGGCAAAGCCGAGTCGGTGATGTGCGCCTACAACAGCATCAACGGGGAGCCGGCCTGCGCCAGCGATTTCCTGCTGGTCGATCAGCTTCGCGAGAAGTGGGGCTTCAAAGGCTATGTTGTTTCAGACTGCGGAGCGGTGCGCGACATCGCCATCGGCCACAAGTTCAGGCCGACGCAGCCCGAGGCCTCGGCCATCAGCCTGCAGCGCGGCATGGACAACGAGTGCATCGACTTCCGCGCCAAGGTTCTGGACGACCACGACTATCGCCCGTACATCGACGCGGTGAAGCAGGGCCACCTGAAAGAGAGCGAGATCGACACCGCGCTGGTGCGGCTGTTTACGGCGCGCGTGAAGCTCGGCATGTTCGATCCGCCGGAGATGGTTCCCTACACAAAGATCGACGAGAAACTGCTCGACAGCGCAGAGCACCGCACCCTGGCCCTTAAGATCGCCAACGAATCAATGGTCCTGCTGAAGAACGACGGCGTGCTGCCTATCAGGACTTCGGGAACCAGGATCGCCGTGGTTGGTCCGCTGGCGAACCAGACGCGCGTTCTGCTTGGCAACTACAACGGCATTCCGAATCACACAGTTTCAATTCTCGAAGGCCTCAAGAACGAGTTTGCGGGCGCAACCGTGAACTACGTTCCGGGCACCGGATTCCTGAGCAAGGAAACTCAGCCGGTTCCGAATGCACTTTTGACGACGGGTGGCAAGGCGGGCGCGAAGGTGACTTACCTGAAGCACGACCTTGTGTCAGAGGAGATTACGGCTTCAGGCAGAACAGACGCCGCGATCGCCACGCGCGTTGAACCGGGCATCGACATTGCAGCTCAGCCGCTGCCTGCTGAAGCAATGAACGTTCAGCCTCTGCTTGTGCGCTGGGAAGCCACGCTGACGCCGAAGGAATCGGGCGACTACATTCTGGGCGTGCAGACCGACGCTTACATTCGCATGTTGCTCGACGGCAAGCCGGTGGTGCGCTCCGGCTATCCTCACGGCGTGGAGGATCTGACCGGCCAGGTCCATCTGGAAGCAGGCCATCCATACAAGGTGCTGGTTCAGTATCAGAAGACTTATGCCAATTCCACGCCGCACATGCACCTGATCTGGGGAAAGACCGACCGCAAGGTCGATCCGGCGGCGATTGAAGCGGCAAGGAAGGCTGATGTTGTCGTTGCCGTGGTGGGCATCACCAGCGAGCTTGAAGGCGAGGAGATGACAGTAAATGAGCCGGGCTTCATCGGCGGCGACCGCACCAGCATCGATCTGCCCAAGCCCGAGCAGGACCTGCTTGAAGCCCTTGCCGGCAGCGGCAAACCCGTCGTAGTGGTGCTGACCAACGGCAGTGCGCTGGCAGTGAACTGGGCCAAGGAGCATGCGAACGCCATTCTCGAAGCCTGGTATCCGGGTGAAGAAGGCGGAAACGCGGTTGCGCAAACGCTCTCCGGCAAGAACAACCCGTCTGGCCGCCTGCCCGTGACCTTCTACACCGGAGTTGATCAGTTGCCGCCGTTCGACGACTATGCAATGAAGGGCCGCACCTATCGCTACTTTGAAGGCACACCGCTTTATCCCTTCGGCTATGGGCTGAGTTACACAACGTTCAGCTACAGCGACATCAAGGTTCCCGCGCAGGTTTCCGCGGGAAGCCCGCTGGTTGTTGAAGCAACCGTAACCAACACCGGCAAGAAAGCCGGCGACGAAGTTGCGCAGCTCTACCTGACCTTCCCGAAGGTGGCGGGCGCGCCTCTCAAGGCACTGCGCGGCTTCCAGCGCATTCATCTGGAGCCGGGCGCCTCGCAGACGGTGAAGTTTGAGCTGAACCCGCGCGACATGAGCATGGTGACGGAGGCCGGCGATCCAGTGGTTGCCGAGGGCGCTTACACGCTGTCTGTCGGCGGCGGCCAGCCGGGCACTTCGGCGCCGGCCGCAACCGGGAACTTCAGCGTGCAGGGAACGCAGAAGCTGCCTGAATAGCATTGGGTACAACCGCACGGCAAAAGGGGCGCTTCCACAGCGCCCCTTCTGCATTTGACCCGATCTGAAATCAGTTCGCCGGAACTGTCGCCGCCTTCGGCATCATCTCAAGCATCTTCAGATACACGGCGTTCGTCCAGCCGAAGCCGATCACGTTGGTGCTGTAGCCGGTGCTCACCTTCACGTTTGCGTTGCCAGCCACCACGTTGTACTTCTCGCGAATTGTTCCATCGTCTGCAAAGCCGGCATCGACTGTGGCGTTGAAGTGCTGCGCAATGCGCGTTGCATCGGCACGAAAGCCATAGGCGTGCAGTCCGGCCACCGCAATCCAGTTGGTCGGCGCCCATCCGAACGGCTCGTCCCATTGCAGGCCGGTATTGGTGTCGCTCATGGAGAGGCCGCCGGGGCGCTCGAACTCGCTCAGCTTCAATTCCATCTTCGTCGCCTGCTCGCGTGTGGCCAGACCGCTCCATAACGGATAGAGCGACGTGAGGAACTCGTAGGTGGAAGTTCGCGCGCGCGTAAAGTCAAAGTCGGCAAACACACCGTCTTTTGCGCGCCATAGATAACGCTGAATCGCGGCGGCACGAGCCTGCGAGCGGCGATCCCAATGCGCCGCGTCGCGATCATTGCCTACGAGCAGCGCCAGGTGCTGCAGATCGCGCTCGTAGCGGTAGAGCAGGCTGTTCAGGCACACCGGAGCGAAGTGATGCGTGGCTCCCGAAAACGGGCCGAAGCGATTCGACGTATCGAAGCCGGATTCGCGCATGGCGCGGTCGCCCTCGTAAAAGTCGCGTGAAAGCCGGTAGCCGCCGTACCACGCCTTCATGCACACCACGCTCTCGTGCACATCGCAACTGGTTGTTTTCAGCAGCACGGCTTCGGCGGCGTCAGGATGCTGCGCGCCTTTTACCAGGAACGCGTCGCCGCCTTCGCGGGGATGCGCCAACAGCCAGCGGAGCACGTCAACGTAATAGGCGTCGTCGTCGGCCATCTCGGGAACAGGCCCGGTTCCGTAGTCGTAATAGCGCGCCAGGCCCGTCGATCCAGCCTTGTGCTCGGGCCGCTCCCATGTTGCGTGATCCTTCACCGCCAGCGCGTAAGCATGCGCCAGCCAGGCACGCGCCTGTGCGCGCCCCGTCGGCGTTGCGGGAAAGCTCCTGGGATTTTTGTACACCATGCGAATCATGGAGGTAAGAAACGGCGGCTGCGAACGCGTCAGGTAGTAGGTGCGGTTGGCGTTGAGCACGCTTCCGTAGTGCTCCACTTCGAACAGAAAATTGTCGACGATGCCCTTGGCCAGCGCTTCGCGATGATCGGCCTCAAGCCCAAGAAGGATGAAGTAGCTGTCCCACCCGTACATTTCATTGAATCGTCCGCCTGGCACAACGTAGGGATTGGGAAGGTAGAGAAGCCCCGGCGTTTGCACCTCTTCAGGCCGCACGTCTCCCAGCTTATCAATGCGGCGCGGCAGTACAATGACGCGCACGTTGCAGCTCTGCTGCATGGCCTGCACCCTTGGAGGCGCGGGCACATCCGCGGGCATATAGAGAACCGGCCGCGCAGCGGCGGAGTCGCGCACTTTGACGTCGACAAGGGAATCGCAACTCGTCATTGAGCGCGTAAGCGTATTCCATGCGCTGTGAATGTAGCGCAATGTTGCATCGGGATCCGGCGCGGCCGCCTGCTGCGAATATGTTTGTGCGGCAGAAAAGAGCAAGCATGCGGCGAGGGAGAAGAAATGACAGCGATGCAGCTTCATGAAGACTCCGGCGAAAAACACTACGAACGATTCGGAGTTTAACGTACCGGATGCACCTTTCGCTCAACCTCGGGAACACTTTGGAGATCGCCGGTGTCTACACCAGCACAGTGGTTCTGACCGGGATGATCGGAAGGCCGGCGGAACCGGCAATCGTCAAGCATTGCCGGATGATTCATCCGCCATGAGGCTTGTGCCGCGCGAAGAGATTGCGCGGCGCGAACGGGCGGTTGCGCCTCGAAAACCCTCTGCTTCCCGGCGGGCGACTGAATCGCAGTTCGAGGGAGGCAGGCCATGTTTGAAGACTCCACGTTCGAATCCAACGGCAGAATCCAAACCCGCAGCCGCGCATGGATGTTGGCGACCTGCATTTTCAACGGAACCATCCTGCTGGCGATGGTTCTGGTTCCTCTTATTTATCCCTCAGCATTGCCGCGCATGGTAAGGAGCTTTCTGATGGAAGTTCCCGCGCCGCCGCAACCGCAGCCGAAGCCCGTGACCCAGGTCGCGATGGCCTCGAGCGCACCTTCGCAGATGCAGGGCGGGCACATCTTCGCTCCCATCCAGATTCCGCATACGACCTTCATTCCCGCCACGCCGGAAGTAGCCAGTCCGGTGAACGTTGCCGGGACTGACTTTGGCGATGACAGCAATGCCAACAATCCATTCGGTTCTCAGACGCGGCACACTGAGGTGCGTCAGGCTGTCAGAGGTCCGGTGCGGGTTCCCAGCACGATTCAGGAGGGACTGCTGGTTCACAAGATCATTCCGACCTATCCGCCTATCGCCCTGGCCGGGGGCGTTCAAGGCGTTGTCGTACTGCAGGCAACGATTTCGCGTACCGGAACCATCGAGCATCTGCACGTCATCAGCGGCCCGATCATGCTGCAGCAGGCGGCCATGAACGCGGTGAACGAGTGGCGCTACCGGCCTTACCTGCTTAACGGCGAACCGGTTGAAGTGGAAACGAACGTGAACGTGATTTTCAAGCTGAACTGAAGGACTGCGCGAATCGGTCGGTCGAAATATGCAGACTTGCTCACTCGTGAAGCGGCCGTTCGGCGGCGAACCAATCTGCCGCTTTCCGGATCAGATTCCGGCCAGCGCCGGCGCGCCGAAGGGTGCGCCGTGCGCAGTTGCCGCTGTCTCTTCGTTAATCGGCGCGGCCACCGGGACATGGGCCAGTTCCCAGGCGGAGCGGTCTTTCATGAGGCGGGAGACCAACGCAGTATGCATGGCGTGCCCGGCGCGCTCGGCGACCACGTGCCCTTCAATGCGGCGCCCGGCCAGCGCAAGGTCGCCGATGAGGTCAAGCACCTTGTGCCGGACATACTCATCGACGAAGCGCAACGGACCATTCTCCGGCCCCCTGGGCCCGAGGATAATGGCGTTCTCCTCTCCCGCGCCGCGAATCAGGCCCATATCGCGCAGGCGCTTCTCATCGGCCTTGTAGCCGAAGGTTCGCGCGGCGGCAATCTCCGCGCCATAGTTCTCAGTGGCGAGATCGACGCACGTCTTCTGCTGCCCGATGGGCGCTGGGAAATCGATGGTGTATTCGATGCGGTACCCGGAGCCGGGATAGAGGCCGATGAACTTGTTGCCCTCGCGAACTTCGATGGGATGCAGAACGCGAATGCTTTCGCGGCGCCGGCGCTGAACGCGTATGCCCACCCGGAGAAACGCCTCGACGTACGGCAGCGCACTACCGTCCAGAATCGGCAGCTCAAGGTTGTCGAGTTCAACAATTACGTTATCGACGCCCATGCCGATGAGAGCCGAAAGCAGATGCTCGGTGGTGGAGATGAGCACGCCCTGCCGCATGAGGCTG
>Ga0335085_10007548_pt1 | contig 16824 bp, 8 predicted proteins | sample Lox_Sample_45_FD_206712 | JGI IMG/M metagenome (GOLD analysis project Ga0335085, IMG submission 206712) | Soil microbial communities from Loxahatchee National Wildlife Refuge, Florida, United States - Lox_Sample_4.5 | ecosystem: Environmental > Terrestrial > Soil > Wetlands | place: USA: Florida...
CGGTCCGGAAGCTCGATGCGCTTCCATCCAAACAGGTGGGCGTCAACCGACCAGACCCCCGGCCCCAGAAGCGCCAGGGCAGCACCAACAGTCCCTAATAGCATGCAGTTACAAGGATCGGCGGGATGTAGGAAGGCGCTTAAGGACGCAAGAATTGCCAGAGCGGTTCCCGCCACAGGGGTCCACAGACCGAGAAGTAAAAACATTCCTACAAATCCGGTTAGCACATTCAATATGGTTGGTCCAACGGGGGGTCCGCCGCGGAGTCCCATAGCGGCGTGAAAGACCACGGCGACAGCCGCAACCACTCGCAGCAGGAGAAGACCCAGCCCGGGCGCACCGTGGGCGAAAGTTGAGAAAAGTCTGCGCACGACATATCGAGATTACGAACTCCGGAACACAGACGTAACCCCCAAAAGGCCCGGGTGAGGGACTCTTTCGAGAAAGCTACAACTCAATGATGCCGCGCTTCACCCCAATCATGGCGGCTTGGGTACGGTCTTTTGCGCCCAATTTGGAAAGAATGTTTCGGACCTGGCCTTTCACCGTCTCTTCGCTTACGGACAGCTGCGCGGCAATCTCCTTATTTGCGTTCCCTTCCGCAATCAGCCGCAGAACCCGCACTTCTGCCGGCGTCAGCGCGTCGTCAGTGGCATGCTCGGCAAGTTCGTAGGAAGCTTCAGCGGAAACTGTCTTTTTACCTGCATGAACGGCTCGGATGTTCTTCAGCAGTTCCTCATGCAGCGAACTTTTCAGCAGGTAGCCCCGAGCGCCCGCCTTGATTGCCCGCAACACCTGGGCATCTCCAGCATACGTAGTCAGCATGATGATCCGCGCCTCCGGAGCTTCGTCGCGAATCGCGATCAGCGCGTCCAAGCCACTCATTACGGGCATCTGGATGTCCATCAGCGTAATGTCCGGTCGCTGCGCGCGGAACTGCTGGATTGCTTCCCGGCCATTCGCGGCCTCGCCAACAACCCGCATGTCCGACTGCCCCCCGACGAGCGCGGCAACGCCTTCCCGGACGACAGGGTGGTCGTCAACAACCAGAATCCGAATCGGACTCGCTTCGTCGTTCATGACTTTTTTGCCGTGCCTCGACCGGATAGCTTTGCAAGAATCTTGTCTGTCAACCGCATCGGCTGCCCCTCGGAAGATGCCGTGTAAGCGCGTGCCGCCGGAATGCTTAGCTCCACTTCCGTGCCAGCGCTCAGTTCGCTCCACACCGTCAGCTTGCCACCTATGAGCTTGGCTCTTTCCCGCATGCCACGCAACCCAAAGTGTCCTTCGGGCCCTTCGTCACTTATGAGCTTCGGATCGATGCCCTTGCCATCATCGCGAACCCGCACCCGTATCTGCCGGTCGTCATAATGCAGTTCGACCTCGATCTGCTTCGCATCGGCGTGCCGGAAGGAGTTTCGTATGCCCTCTCCCGCTATACGATAGACTTCATCGCGGAGAATCGGATGCAGGTTGCGCGGCGTGCCTTCCACATGCACTTGAAAGGCAACTGCGTTCGATTCGGCCGCGAGCTCTTCTCCAAGTGTCCGAATTGCCAGGGCCAGGTCGTTCGTTTCGACAACGGAGGAGCGCAACCCTTGGATCGCCTCCCGCCCTTCGACGATTGCATGCTTAGCCTGATTCATTGCTTTCTCAAATGCTTTCCGGGCTTCGGCGGTGCGGGCCTCAGCGGAATTTTCCGGCAACAGGTTGATGCCGGACTGAAAATGCAGCAGGATCCCCTGGAAGCTCTGCAGCAAAGTGTCATGAAGTTCCCGCGCGATCCGCGTGCGCTCGTCGACACGCGCGTCCAGTGTCATGTCGAACTGCTTTTGCAACTGGCGGACGCGCAACTGATAGGCCGCCCACAGCAGGGCCAGAAAAGCAGCCACGCAAAGCGCGCGGAACCAGTTGGTCTGGTAGTAGGCCGGAGCAATGGAGAAATCGAGCCGGGCGGCATTGTCGTTCCAAACGCCGTCACTATTGCACGCGATGACGCGAAACGAATAGTTCCCAGGAGGCAGATCGGCGTAGAACGCCTGCCGCCGCGCGCCGGCGTCGTGCCAGTCAGTGTCGTACCCATCGAGCCGATAACGAAACTTGACCCTCTGCGGAATGAGAAGGGTGGGCGAAGTGTAATTAATCTGCAAGTCACGCGGATGCGCCGAGATTTTGAGGTTGTCCGTTGCGGCGAATTCCTTTCGGTCAACAGTCACCGATTCAATGTATGTCGCGGCAGGAAGCGCCTTTTGCGACAGCCTGGACGGGTCCAGCATCTGCACCACAACCCCCGTCACAAACCATACGCGCCCATCAGGAGAGTAAGCTGCCGAAGTGAAAGAGGGGACCGACGGCCGAGCTCCGTCTAATACGTCATAAACCCTCGTTTGAACTGTCGTTTCCGGGTTGGCCCACCATCGCTGGAGCTCGGTATCAGGGATCTCAACTATGCCGCATTCCGTATAGAGCCACCATTCTTTGTTCTTGTCCTCAACAAACGAATAGACCCAGTTGCAGGGAAGACCGTTTTTCATGGTCATCCTCTGTGCCTTGCCGTCCCGCAATCCGAATAGCCCGTCCGTGGATCCCGCAAGTAGTGAGCCGTCCGCCTGGGCAAGAATCAAATCGGCAACGGAATCCCCATTCAGGTTTACCGGAAACTTTTTTTCCAGAACACCGTTTCGAAATAGCACGATGTCACCATTTGCTGTGCCTATCCAGATTCCCCCCTGTGGGTCCGCTTCGAGGCTATGTCCAGGGGGAACCTCTGACTCAGGAAATTCTTCCCGCACTCGGAAATCGCGGATGCGCACAAGCTTTCGCGGCTTGCTCCAGCACTCAGCCCAAATGTTTCCATCAATGTCCTCGGCCATTCCGACTATCATTCCAAGCGGTTTGTGATCTGGCTCGGGCAGACGACGGAAGCGGCCATTGGTGAACAGATAAAGTCCATCATCCAATCCCACCCACATGTTTCCCGCTCGGTCTTGCAGCAGCGAAGTGACCTGACGACCCGGAAGACCAGCCCCGGTTCGAATGGAGGAAATAGTTCCGTTGGCGATACGATCGAGCGAGCCGTCGTTTGCAATCCAGATCGTACCGTCTTTAGTAGCCAGAATGCCCACCGCTGCCTCCTTGGGTAGGCCTTCCAAAGCTGAGAACGTGGTGACGGCTGGATCGCGAAAGCTATCTATTCCATTCGGAGTCGCAGCCCACACAATCCCTTCTCTGTCTTGGAAAAGAGTCCATACCGTATCGCTGGACAAACCCTCTGTCCGTCCGTAATGGTCCACATCGTTGCCATGGATATGAAAGACCCCTTTTGCGACGGTGCCAAACCAAAGATCGCCCTTACGGTCGGAGATCATGCGGGTGACGGCGATCTTATTTCCGTCGAAAGTCGGGGTCACGAAGGGTTTGATGGTTCCGTTTTTCCATTTTGCAAGTCCTTCTTCTAACATGCCGACCCATAGCGTCCCATCATTCGCCGGGACCAGGCTCGCGATTTGGCCTCTGGTCCTGTACATTTCGGAAACCCCGTCATGCCAATGGACAAGCGCCGTAAACCCTCCCAGCCAAATCTCGCCTTTGCCATCAGCCAATAAGGAAGAGATTGGGGCAATCGGTATTCCATCACCTTTACCGAAGCACTTGATGGTCTGGTCGGTGACATGGCACAAGGGGTTGTCTAAGCTTTTCAACGATCCCCGCACGATCCACAACGAGCCATCGGGATCTTCACTGATGTTTTGAGTCGATTGAACCCCTCTCAGTTCGAAATGAGAGATGACGATTCCCCCCTTCAAATGGACAATTTCATCGTTCCCAATTACCCAAAGCCCACCCGAGCGGTCACCATAAATGTTGGCTATGGCATGCATTGAAACAGTAGCCGGCAAGTCCCAGGAAACGAACCGAACACCGTCGAATCTGTAGAGGCCACGAGCAGATACGAACCAGAGGAAACCGTCCGATGTCTGCGCAATGGCACTCATGTCGGCCGCCGGCGCGGACCCGTCTTGTATTCGCCAGGAGGTATGGATGTACTGCGTGAGACGCTTGTTCAGATCGAGGGCGTGAACCGGCAGGGCCCCGAGGAATAGGTAAATTAGGTAGCCACCCCAAATGACCCTAATTGACACGTTGGACCAGCTGAGGCGAATGAGAAGCAGTCCGTAAGAAGCTATTTTTCGCATGTTCATAGCCAAACAGCAATGTGTTTTGGTTCCGATGCGTAGACGACCGGAATCCGAATCGGACTCGCTTCGTGGTTCATGACTTTTTTGCTGTGCCTCGGCCGGATAGCTTTGCAAGAATCTTGTCCGTCAACCGCATCGGCTGCCCCTCGGAAGATGCCGTGTATGCGCGTGCCGCAGGAATGCTCAGTTCCACTTCTGTGCCCGCGTCCAGTTCGCTCCACACGGTCAGCTTGCCGCCTATAAGCTTGGCTCTCTCCCGCATACCGCGCAAGCCAAAGTGCCCTTGGCGCCCGTCAGCGCTAAGCAGCTTCGGATCGATGCCCTTGCCGTCGTCGCGTATCCGCACTCGCAGCCGCCGGTCGTCGTAGTGGATTTCCACCTCAATTTGCTTCGCGTCCGCGTGAAGGAAGGCATTACGAATCCCTTCTCCGGTTATACGGTAGACTTCGTCGCGAAGGATCGGATGCAAATCGCGCGGCGTGCCCTCCACATGTACCTGAAACGCCGTAGAGTTCGCGTTGGCCGCAAGTTCTTCTCCGAGTGTCCGCATGGCCACGGCAAGGTCATTTTTCTCGATTACGGAAGAGCGCAATCCCTGTATTGCCTCCCGCCCCTCGACGATCGCCTGCTTCGCCTGATGCGCTGCTTTTTCAAGTGTTTTTCGGGCTTCGGCGATCCGCGGCTCGGCGGGACGTTCCGGCAGCAGGTTAATGCCCGTCTGAAAATACAGCAAAACGCCATGAAAACTTTGCAGCAGCGTGTCGTGTAGATCGCGGGCGATGCGGGTTCGCTCGCCGACGCGCTCTTCCAGGCGCATGTTGAACTGTTGCGCCAGTTGGTGCAGCCGGTATTGATACAGCGCCCAAAGCAATGCCAGAAAAGCGACCACGCATAGTGCGACGAACCAGTTGGTCTGATACCACGCCGGCGGAATCACGAAATCCAGCGCCGCGCCTTCTTCGTTCCACACTCCGCTGTTATTGCAGGCCTTCACCAGGAAGCGATAATGCTTCGGCGCCAGGTTTGAGTACTGCACTTGGCGGTCGTTGACCACTTCGCGCCAATCCTTGTCCTGTCCTTCGAGCTTGAACCGGAAATGCACCTTCTCCGGCACCACCAGGCTCAGTGCCGTGTAGTCGATCGTCAGGTCGCGTACCAGCGCTGGCAGCCGAACGCCGTTCGCGGCATCGTAGACCTTGCCAGCCGCCGTGATCTTCTCGACGTGCACCGGCGGCGGCAGCTCGTTGTACGGCAGATGCCGCGGATCAATAATCCCAGCTCCTTCCCAAGACATAAACCAGATTCTCCCATCCGGTGATTTCGTCACGCGCGGACTATAACCAGAGATTTGTCCCATAGTCCGCACTCCGTCGGAAGCATCAAAAACCGTTGCCCGGACCGTATGTTTTGGATCGCTTACCCACGCATCTAGTTCCGAACGAGCTAGGCGCACTAGCCCGCATGGCTGGTACAACCATACGAAGTGGTCGTCATCTTCCATGGACCAATAGACCTCATCGCACGGCAAACCGTTCTTGTTTGTCAGGGTTGAGACGTGACCGTCTCGAATTCGGCTTAGACCGCCTTCTGTGCCAGCCCATAGACTTCCGCGGGAGCCGAATCGCAGGTCGTTCACGTGCCCGGTCCCCAGCCCGTCAGCGGAGGCATAGGAAGTCCGGACCTGTCCTTCGTTGAAATAAGCGATTCCGCCTTCATAAAACGCGAGCCAAACGCCGCCCCGGGATCGATCCGGCAGCAAAGCTGAGGGTCCAAAGTCTTTTTTTTGCCCGAACCGTGACCACGGAATTGGTTGCGCGATGTCCCCTGATTTCACATCTACAAGCCCGAGGTCGCGGTGACTGATCCACAGGTTATTGTGCCCGTCTTGGGCGAACTTGTCTCCGGCCGGAACTCCAGGTATGCGTGTAAAATGCCCACCTTCAAAGTAAAACAGACCTTCCGCCGTCGAAACAAAGAGCCGTTCGTGCTCATCCAGCCCAAGCGATCGAGGAGCGGATGGTAGTTCGCCATTCGTGATTTCCGTCTGTCCCGCCCCGGCTTTATCGAGTCGTGAGCTTCCTCCGCGCCCAGTTCGCGTCTTGTAAACGACCATGTGCTGGTTCGTCCACCGGTTCAAGCCGCTAGCCGAGGCAAGCCAGGTGCTTCCGTCCGCCGTCGCTTGCACCGACCAAATGAACGAATTTGAGAGCCCCTGCTTTTGCGAGATTCTTGTTATCGCGTACTCACGAAAACGGTCAAGGCCGTCTGTCGTGCCGGCCCAAACGTTGCCTTCACGGTCTTCGAAGAGGCCAGAAACAAAATCACCCGAGAGACCGTCAGAAGCCGCGAAGACGTCCGTCTTTCCCTCGTGGAAGTGGAAAAGACCCTGCAGTGTACCTATCCACAAGCTGCCGTCACGGCTGCGCAAGAAAAAGTCCGGCCTGAACTGCCCATTGCGCCCCGGAAGGGCGTAGCTCTGAATCTTTCCGCCCGCAAGCTGCTTGATTCCCTGGTTTGTGGCCAATAGCAGTACATCCTCGCGTTCGACAAGCGAGTTGGCCTCAACCACACCGCTAGGAAACGCGTAATGCTCTGGAGCGCCCGGCTTCCATCGCCATAGCCCATTGGCAGAAACCCAGAGATTGCCCCTGTTGTCCTCGTATAAAGCGATTATTCCTATGCCAAAGCTTCCAGCCCCGTAACACTCAATTTTTCCACCCCGGAAGCTGCAGAGCCTGCCGGGCGTGAACGCTCCAAACCAAACCGTTCCTTCGCGGTCTTCCAGGAATGAACCAATAATGGATCCGGCAACTTCTGGGTAGTTCGTCAGCTTGCCATCTTTCCAGCGAGCGAGCCCCTTGTCCGTGCCGATGTAAAGTGCCCCATCGCGCGCGGCCAGCAGTGCTCTTATCTGATTGCTGGGGAGTCGCTGGCCGGAAACAAGTTCCCACGGAACAGCACGCACACCATCAAAGCGATAGAGTCCTAATTCCGTCCCTAACCAGAGATAGCCGTCGGGTGTTTGCGCCATCGCGTCGATCGGTCCTCGTACGAAACCATCGTGAATTCTCCAGGCGGTATGCGCGTATTGGCTGATGTCGAGGGAGGGATCAAGCGAGAACGCACACGGGGCTGAGAGGAGGAGCAGGGCTGCCGCGAGAAACAAGTCGCGAGTGACGAGTGGCGAGTGGCGAGAAACAGACCAGAAAAGCAGGAGTTTTCGGGTGTTGTTGCTCATAGAAAGCAACATTCTACTCCCAAGCCCCCGCGCCGCTCAAAACGCCAGCTTCAGAGCCAATTGAATGGATCTGGGACCGCCGATCTGGTACAGCGGATTGAAGCCGCCAAACCCTCCACCGGAACCGAGGCTGCTGGCCAACGTTTGCGTCGAATGACCAAACAACGGGTCGGTCAGATTGTTGTCAGGAGGGCCGAAATTGGGATGGTTAAAAATATTGAAGAACTCCGCACGGAATCGTAGGCTCACCTGCTCAGTGAGTGGAAACTGCCGCTGGAACGCCACATCCGCTTGCGTCGCTCCGAATCCCCGCAGCACGTTCCGCCCGAAATTGCCCTGCCCGGAGGCGACGGAACACCATGCCCCGACCTGATCTAGACCGCCTGGACAGGCTCCCGAAATCACCGTGTTATTGAACGCTTTTCCCCCTGGATATTGCGAGCCGTAGAGGACCTGCGGCACTCCGGGCACCACATTCGGTCGCGGGTAGAGAACGGTGCCCGCGGCAACAACAAGCCCCCCAATGACATTTACGGGAGGAGCGGACCGAGCGATTACGAACCCGTCGACCGACCACCCGCCCAGTATCGCACGCGCAAATTTGCTCCATTCCGGAGTTGGCAAGGCGTACGTCACGCCTGTCGTGAAAGAATGGCGGATGTCGAAGTCCGAATTTCCGCGGTCGACGTTCGGGTTCAAGGCGGAGGCTGGTATGTTCAAATAGTTTGCGTATGCGTCCGTCGAGGCAATATCGATCGAGTGCGAGAATGTATACGATGCCAACGCTTGCAATCCATGTGACAAGCGCCGCTGGAATTTGATCTGAAGCGCATGATAGTCCGATGTCGCCGAATTGTCCGTGACACCGACAAACCCAAAATCCGGATTCGGGAATACAAGATTCGTAACACGCAGCAGGTCACGCCCGATTGCTCCGACGTAGGTAAAGGAGACGCTTTGTCTGCTTCCGAGCGATTTTTCCAGCGCGATGTTCCATTCGTACGTGCGCGGGAGCTTTAGGCCCCGGTCGGCTATTGTCATGTTCTCTGCCGGCAAGCTCGTTGACGGGGGCGGCGGCGCTGCATCTTGTGCGTTCAACGGCAGGGTTGCACCTGGAAATACATTGAAAACTTCGAATGGGTAACTGAAGCTGGATGCTCCTCCTAACGAGCCATATCCTAAATCGTAAAAAACCCCGAAGCCCCCACGCAGAACCGTCGTCCAATTCGGTTTTTCGCCCAATTGATACGCTACTCCCACGCGCGGCGCCACGTTTCCATACGTTGTGTCATAAAGTGGCGTTCCGCGCGGAGCCAGGGTCATTGTTGCCGGGTCCTGAAGCCCAATCACAGTAAAGGGCTGGCTTGCCAAGTTCTTACCCTTCAGAGGCGGATTGATGTCCCACCGCAAGCCGTACGTTATTGTCAATCTTGGGGTTATTTTCCATGTGTCTTGGCCGTAGAAAGAGAAGTTTTGCGTCACGAACGCAACGCTTTGTTCACTGAACGTCGCAACATAAACGGAGGTTCCCGACAGTGCGTATCCGGGACATGGTGGTGCGCTAGGGCACGTTACCCCTGTGAATTCTGGCTGTTGACGGTACGCATAGGGGCTGGTGAATGGGGAAAGCCAGCGATAGTCCACTCCGAATTTCAGCTGATGGTCGCCTTCGCTCCAGGAGAAATTGTCGATGAGGTTGACCTGGCGTTGTTCATCGGTGGCGAGCTTGCCTTGGTTGTATTCTCCGACGTTGTCTATGTTGAACGCGAAACTACCGTTTGCGGATGAATAACCGGAGGGGAATACTAGTGAATCAGGCAGCGGCACGGCCCCGCCGAAATTATCCGCAACGAATTTAGATGCGACTCTGGCGTTACTATAATTTGCCCGAATCTCGTTACTTGTACGCGGCGTGAGCACTTGATTTAGGCCTACCGTGAAGGTGTGTATTGAGGTTGAGGCTTTCTCAATCGTACTTAGGACCGGCCCAGTGCCGGTGATCAATATACCTCGTTGAGCATAATCCGAGGGCGAATAGTTGTATCGTCCGAAAATACTGAGCTTGGAGTTTATGGCGTGGTCCAGACGGATGCTGTAAGCGTCTAGCGAAGAGGGATTCGAGTAGCTGCCGTTGAATTGCGCCGTGCCGCTGCCGAGTTCCGCCCCATTCGGAACGGGATAGGCGTTTAAGTACGGCTGCATGGGTGGGGGAGCTGCCTGCCGCGACGCCATATCGGGGACCACAGTTTCCTGTGTAGCCGGTTGGCGCAGCCGCAAGCCTTCGTAGGAGAAAAAGAAAAACGTTTTGTCTTTGAGAATCGGTCCGCCGAAAACACCGCCAAAATCGTTTTGCCGCTCCTCGGGTTTGGGCAGGTGATCGCGATTCGAAAACCAGTCGTTCGCGTCCAGGACGCTGTTGCGGAAATATTCGAACGCTGTGCCGTGGAACTGATTGGTGCCGGAGCGCGTGAGAATCGCAATTTGCCCGCCGGGTGTGCGCCCAAACTCCGGCGCAAACGAAGACGTTTGCACGCGGAATTCCTGCATGGCATCCACGGACACGAGGCTGTTCGTTCCACCTGAGGCGCTGAGCGCCGGCAGTGCCCCTCCAGTAACCTGCGAAAGCGCCGGGATTCCGGTGACACCAAAGTTCGCACTGACCCCATCCACGGTGAAGTAATTTGCGTCCGCACGCTGGCCATTCACGCTGAACTGGCCCTGGTCGTCGAACGCCGTCTGCGTCACCACCACGCCCGGCGTGAGCATTATGAGCGTCTGGAAGCTGCGGCCGTTCAGCGGGATATTCTCCACAAAGGTTTGGTCCACCACCGTGCTGACCGTGGCGGAAGTGGTATTCACCTGCGGCGCGCCCGCTTGTACCGTGATGGTGTCAGACACGGAGCCGACCGCCATTTCGAAATCGATCGCTAGCGCATCCTGCACGTGCAGGGTCACGTCCGGTCGGATGAGCTTCTTGAATCCGGTCTTTTCCACTTCGATGCGGTACGTTCCTGGCGGCAGATTCGCCAGGGTGTATTCCCCCGCGCCATTAGTGTCTGTCTCATACCGGAAATTCGTGCCGGCATTCACCGCCCCCACCTTCGCATCCGGTACGCTCGCCTTCGACGAGTCCGTCACTCGGCCAGTAATGGAGCCATTCGTGGTTTGCGCCCGAAGGGCGCAGGGGTACAAAAACAAAGAGAGAGCCAACACAGGAAGGAGGGCTTTGAACATCGTACTGACCTGGAGCGGAGCGGCTCTGGCGTGATTCTGCCACCTCAATCCCGTTTCTGCAACCACCTGCGGGTAATCATCTTTGCCGCAGCATGCAAGTGACATTAGGAGAGCTAACGGTCAGGCACACTAGTTTGGGCCAGTAAATCCGCTCCACTTCTGTCAGAAACCAAGCCGAACCGACAGGGGATAGTGATCGGAGCTTGATACGGATCGGTGGACCTGCGGTGCGCTGGACCCCAGAGTGCCTCGTGAAAAAATCCAGTCGATTACCCGGCCCTCTGCAAAAAACGAGTTGGGTGTCGTCGGAACGTGCTGATCGCTGAAGGCGTCTTGAAAATCGGCCCGCCTAATCGCTTGTGCGGCATCTCCGGCAGACACATCCATATTGAGGTCGCCGGCCAGCACGACGACCGTGTCTGCATCGTACCGTTGCGCATCTTGCAGAGCCTCTTTCATTTGAGCACACCGGAGCCGGTCGTCGCCGCGACTTTCGAGATGCAGGTTGTAGGTAACAATTGTTTTGCATCCTACATTCGCATTGACAACAAGTGCCAGCCGCCCTCCGAGCCTCTCTTGAAATGGCTCGATCTCCGGTAAAAACCAATGCGGCTGCCAGAATTTGGATTGCTGCTGGAACCGGAGGATACGCGCATTCGATAGCGGCCAACGGGAGAGCGTTGCCTGGCCATGGTAAGCGGGGGAATCGCGGGTACCCTGCGTCAATTCCTGAAACTCACGCCCAAAGACATAGTTGAGTTGCAGCTTTTGTGCTATTTCCCGCGCAATATTCAGGCGTTGTGTGCGCCGGGCATTTAGGTCTGCCTCTTGCACGAGCAGGATGTCCGGCTGACTGCGACCCAAAAACTCGATGATCCACCGCAGTTGCAATCCGCGATTAATGTTCCAGCACACAACCTTGACCGAGCTTGGCGGGCAAAGAAGCCATCGCGGAATGGCGAAGCTGCCTGTTTCGATCTCCGGTATAGAAGTCACGATATCACTTTTTCCCGTAGTTTTTTATTTGGCATGCCTCGAAACTTGTTAATAAGGATGATGCTCACAATTTCATTCACGGCATGCAGTCACGAAGCGCGAGCCCACAACCCGAAATACGGAAGGAGCCTCGGTTAACTCGGAAACAAAGGAACCCGTTTCAATGTGGTTCATGACCCAAGGTCGAAGACCCCGCCGGTCACGGTTTGCCGCCTGTGGCTTTTTCCAGTCGGTGACGCCGCAAGAGATGACGGCCTAGAAAGCTTGTGGTACGAATACAGAGCAATCATCCAGACCAAATTGGCGCCAACCGCGCTGCCAATGAAGAAGAAACGAGTCAGATTCAGAACCGCGAACGCCAGTAACGCATACGGCAGAAAACAGCGGCGGATAATGAATTCTGTGTTTCGCGCAAGGTACATCAGTGGGTTTGTTGTTTGCTTGTCCGCTCTCTTCTGCCATAGGTTCAGAAACTTTTCAGGTTGGCTTGATGCAAACCGGTGACGCGCCGAGCCAACCGCCAGGAAACTGGCCACGGCTCCAAAAAGCAGGAGGCCTCCCCAGACGAGGTAAGCCTCTGTGCCACGGCTTTTGGTCAGTCCTATGCTCATTCCCATGAAGATGAAGAGATAATAGAGGTAGTCGCAAATCGTCTCTAACCAACATCCGAATTTGCTTGTTTGCAGCTTCAAACGTGCGACTTCGCCGTCACACCCATCGAGAATGCTTGCCCAAATGGATAGGAGCGCACCCAACAAGTTGTTCCAGTAGCCGCCAATTGCGAAGAATACGCCAGCAAGAAAGCTCACTCCAAGCGTGAATATCGTGACCATGTTGGGCGTAATGGGAAACTTGATGAGCCGGCGGCTGATCGGAATGGAAATCCTGCGATTCATCCGGGCATAAAAGCCGTCAGTCGGTTTCACCAGCCATCCGTCGAGCTTTCGTTCGGCAATGATGCGGTCGTTGGGAGAATTCACGGTCTGCCACAGGTGCTCTTGCACTGGCTCTAACAACACAGAATGTCTCCGGTTGAGCCAGGCGTAGAGGTCAACAGGCGTCTCGACATAAAGCGGGCAGTCTACAGCAATATCGAGCGCGCCTTGACGAGAAAGAGCAGCGATACCTACGAACTCGCTGCCCGATGCGAGTGTCATTGCTTCGCCCTGACCATCCCACTGCCGGATCATGTCGAAAAGGCTTGGGTGGTATGCGGTGCATCCGGACACCAGCAAGAGACGATCCGAGTCTGTCGCGACCTGGCCAATCAATCGAGCGAGTGACCCGGGAGTATCGCCAATTTCCAACCATTCCAAGATTTTCGGCAGGCGGCCCGTGCGCGTCAGGTCACGCGAGACTACGCTCCTCGCCAATCCCCTCGACGCCACAATGATCCGACTCGCGTTAATACTCTGCGCTTGCAGAATGGCGCGAAGGATAATTGGAAGCGTTCCCACTTGTGCGAGCTCTGGCGTAAAGCCGCGTGTCTCGCGGCCGTGATCCGCAAATATTATTGCGGAAGTCGTTTCGGGGGGAGATGGATAGTTCGATTTGGAGCTTGATTCCCGAAGGGGTAACGGACCGTCTTCAGGTGCCGGGCCGGGGCTCCCGGCCGCCTTGCGTGGGTCGACGGATCGGGAGACGAGTAAGAAGGAAAGTGCTCCCATCAGAGTCCAGAATACGCTGCGCACTCTACGGCACAATCCTAAGGACAGTCCTACGCTACTACTAAGCCCGAACAGAGTGGCAATCAGCATGGTGCCACCCTCGTAAACTCCGACATTGCCGGGAGTCAGTGCCCCCGCAATGTTAATGAGTTTTGTGAAGGCCTCCAGGATCAATGCTCTTGTCCAGGTCACATTCTTGCCCATGAACAGCAGGATCAGATAAACCTCGCTGATCGCCAAAACGTGGCACATAAAATTCAGCGTTACACTTCCCCAGAATGCGGATGGCCTTTCACGGTGGAATTGCAGTAGTTTCTCTTCAACGGAGAATATTAGGGATTCTTTCTCGCGAAGCCATGGGCCGATCCAAGGTAAGCTTCCGCAAGCGCGAGCCGGACCGGACAGGAGTGGCCATCGGTTTTTCACCGCCAGAACTACCATTGCGGGAACGCCTAGAAATACCAATGCGAACAAGGCTCCATAAACACGCAAGGTATGGGAAAGCGACAACACAACCAGTCCAGCACTGATTCCGCAAACAGTGACGATGGCGCCACAGGCCGTGAACAACCCCCGGTCAAGCGTGACGGACAGCACTCGACTGTCGACAGGCGTCTCCGATCCAAGCAAAGTGACACGTGTTGCCTCACCTGCCAGCACGCCAGCGAACCCAAGCTGGCCAATGGCTTCGGAAACCAGCCGCAATCCAAACAAACGCAAAAATGAATAACGCGCCGTCTGCGGGAGTGTCAGGCGCCAAGCCCACGCCTTGATCAGGTGCGACACCCCGCCTAAAGCGATGATTAAAACGAGACCCCAGCCGATCAGGCCCACGTTTTCGAATAGCGCCCGGAGTCCCGCGTGAGCGACTAGAGAAACTAACAGCGCGGTTCCGAGCAATCCACAGGCACAGCGGAACAAGACGCGTTGGTCTGGCCGAAATCTACACACGGGCCACCTCTTCCTGCGACTCGGCGGAGTACCTGGAAAGGTTGGCCTCTGCGAAGTCGAGCATTTCGGGAGTATCGATATCCTGCCAAACGGCATCCCCGATGTCGTACGCTCGCAGCTTCCGATTCGAAGCTAGATATTGCATTCCATCTGATAGAGAACAATCTCCGTCCTTGGCTACCGCATCCAGAGCATCGAAGATCGCCGGAGTACACAAAAACATCCCGGTATCGGCGGCGTGATAGCGGGCGAGGTCCTTTCCGATGCGCAGCACGTAGTCACCCATGCATACGACCTTCGTGGCGTCGTCCAAGTCAAAGATGCGATCCAACTTGTGATCCACTGCGAGAATCGTCTCGTTTGGCCCCAAGCTCTCCCGAAGCAAAGAAGCGGCGGTATCAGGCTGAAAGATATGGTCTGACATAAGCAGCAGAAAGGGTCCCTTGGCGACTGGCCTGGCATGCAGCAGGGAAATCCCGTTCTTCTTGTGATACTCGTCGTTTTGCACCCAGGTTACGGGCGTGCCGTAGAGTGAACTCCGTTCAAACCACCGGCGCACCATATGGCATTGATGGCCAGTAACGATCACGAACCGCTCAATGCCGGCCTGTTTCGCTCCCGACATAACGTGCTCAAGCAAAGGAATTCCCTCAAATTTTACGAGCGGCTTGGGAAGGTAACCGGAAACAACACTCAGGCGCGTTCCCAGACCTGCAGCAAGGATGACGGCAACATTAGTTGTGAGCATATTTTGCCTCCACTTGATCCACTTTTGGCATCTGCGATATCGCTGGTTCAGCGATAGAATTCGGTTGGTAATCGAGGTAGTTGATGGTGACCGCCGTCTTTCCAAAAATGCGCGCATCGGTCAGGCTTTCTGTGGACACCGGAAACCAGAAGGTCCCGGATTTGTGATACAGCTGCACAAAATTGACGCTGTGGATCCAGAAGGAAGGGTTTTTTGCCGGCTTACCCTCGGCTCGGACGAGCGCAAAATCCTGGGTGTCCACCCAGATGCGGCCCTCAAACAGGTATTTGTCCTCCCGTTTTGGCTGAACCTCAACGATGTAGACGGGCCGGGATTCCACAATACCGGTGCCGATCAACCGGAAACTGTAGTTCTCGGAATTGATGCCGGTTCTTTCGCGCACTTCTGGCCGGGAGGTTTCCGACTCCGATTCCAACATCTTGCGCAGGACATGCTTGTTCGCGGAAGACCACCCCTCCTCTGAAACGACTTCGAAATGTTTCGTTCCGTCGGGATCGCAGTTGACGCTTACGACCATCTCGGCCCGTTTACTTAACTTCTGGTTTTCAAGCACATAGCGTCTGGCTCCGCTATATCCGCCTTGCAATTTCTCTCTTTGGTTGTTCCGGTACAGCATTCTCGCGATGATGTCATCGGCGCCGAGGACAGGAGTGTTCTGCGCCTGACAAAGGGTTATCCAACCCAACGCAAGAAACAGGATAAGGATGCTTTGAATTCTCATGATCAGAACTCCATGACAAATTTCCCGCGGTATTCACGCCACGAGTTGTTGAAGAAGCCCCCGAATCTGGCGCTTTCCTCGATGGTCTGCACATCACGTGGATTAAACTGATTGAAGAGATTGAACACCGCGAGGCCTACCCGCGCCCTGACTCTTCTGTCGCTGCCCATTGGAATTGCGATGTACCGGGAGACTTGCAGATCAAAGGACGAAAATTGTGGAAAACGCCGCGAGTCTCGTGGTCCCACATACTCGCGATACTCGTCTTGAACCGAGTACGGAAATCCGGTGTGCAGATCGTAGACCGGAGCAAACACCAGCTTCCACGGTGCATGGAGTTCGCCAGAAACCAGAAATCGGTTCGGTGCGTCGAACGCAAGGCGTCCTTGCCCGTTGGGCTGAATAACCGGCTTCGCTGTGTTTCCGAAGAACTGAAAGAAATCGTTCAGGTCCCCGTACGCGCGTGACCTGACGTAGGATGCGTTGATGAAATGCTTGCGTAACTGGTAGCGCCCAGTTACCTGAAATTCTTTGTAGGACTGGCCTCCGGTATTCGAGAGAGTCACGAGTCCCGTACCAATTCCGCCATCCACCGTCGAAACGACGAAGTCGTTGACCGTACTGCGTTGTTCATAGCCAACCAACAGCAGTAGGTCACTGGAAATCTTATGAGTCAGTGCCAAATTCCAGGCTGTGCTGCGGGGGGTGCGAAGATCACCGATGATCCGGTTCGTATAAAGCGTCGAGCTGGTTACTTCTCCCTGAGGGTTCAGCAACAAGACCGTGCGCTCTGGAAACCACCGAAAACTGGGAATCATCAGGGGAACGCGGTCGTAGAACTCTCCGACTCCCCCTCGGAGCATTGTTCGTCCGTTGCGATTGAGAGCCAACTGGAAACCAGCACGCGGAGCAACATGCCCTGAATTTGTGATGGTGTCGCCGTCAAAGCGCAGCCCGAGATCCAGAATCAGACGAGGCGAAACTGTCCAGCGATCTCCGGCAAACCATGTGACTTCGTGTTGTGACACATCGGAGCGACCTTCGCCAGT
>Ga0335085_10007549_pt1 | contig 16824 bp, 16 predicted proteins | sample Lox_Sample_45_FD_206712 | JGI IMG/M metagenome (GOLD analysis project Ga0335085, IMG submission 206712) | Soil microbial communities from Loxahatchee National Wildlife Refuge, Florida, United States - Lox_Sample_4.5 | ecosystem: Environmental > Terrestrial > Soil > Wetlands | place: USA...
GAATCGGAGGCCTGAAAGATCACAGCGGTCTTCTTTGCTCCGTCGATCGTAAACAACGTGAAGACAGGAGTGCTGGACGGAAAATTCGAGGGGGATCCGAGGTGGAGGCGCTGCACATCCCCGGCGCGGGAACACAGGAAAGCGAAGAGCAGAAGAGAAAGTTGTTTTTTCATGAGAATCCTCAGAGCTGGCATTGAACCTGGATGGTGACCCGGGTGACGACGCTGGCGGCGGTGACATTCCAGCCGACCGTGTCCCAGGCGGAAATCGCCGTGGCCCAACTGGCAACTCCGGCGCTACTGGCAGCGGCCGTTTGGGCGGAGGTAAGCGCCACCGGCGCGGAGGCCGAGATTTTGTCGGTAGTGGTATTGGGTACCGAAGGAGCGGTGGGCGGCGCGGAAGAAGCGTGCCGGTCGAGTTCTACGGTAATAGAGCCGGCCTGATCGGCAATGGCGGACCAGCCGATCACGGTGCAGGCGTACGGAATCTGGTTATAGCCTTTTTGTCCCGAGGTGATGGCGGAACCGCCGCCATCGATGGTGATGCCGAACGAACGGATGCGGGCGGAATCGCTGAGCCGCGCGGAAGGCAGAGTGCCGCTGCTGATGTTGGCGGCGTTAGTGGCATCGATCGTGGCGCTGGCGGCGGCGGTGCTGCCGTTGATCTGGTTGGCATTCACGATGCCTCCTCCGGTGGGAGCCAGGGAGCAGCCGGTGCCGCAAGTCATGGCGGCGGTGGTGTTGGAGCCGCTTGCAATTCCGCTGAATGCGACGCTGCCCACGGTTCCGCCGGTATTGCCGCAACTGAAGGTATGAGTGGCGGCGTTGTAGTTCAAATGACTGCCGCCAGAATCGCCGCAATCGGGGACGGGCGTGTAAGTGGCGGTGTTACTGGCGGTAACCAGCGGAAGAGTATTGACCGCCGGAGCCGCACTGAATGCCACGCCGTTGACCTTGCCGACTGTAGTGGTTGTACTGCCGGCAGAACTGGTGACGTCGCCGGAGAGCGCCGGCATTTGGGAAGGCAGCAGGCTCGCGCTGGATCGCATCAGGCCGGCGCCATCGCTGAGGTCGGCCGCGGAAGGTTGCGTGCAACTGCCTGTTCCGGTTGCGTCGGTGGTCCACCATTGGTGGCCGCCGCACGGGCCGGTCGGCGGGGTAAAGCGCCAGCTTGTGAAATTCGCCGGAGGGGTGATATCCCACTCGCCCGCGGAGGCGCCTTGCAGCCCCAGCATGGCGGTACCGGTGCCGCGCTGCGCAATCAGCGAGCCGGCGGCGGAACTGCCGAGACCGGTGCTGAGAGATCCCGGCGTTGCAATGTTTCCGGTAACGGGGTCTACGGTGGCCGGCGTGTTCTGGATGGTCTTGCCGCCGGAACCGCTGAAGACGGCAACGGCGGTATCCAGAGAAGAGGCGGCGCCAGTCACATTTCCGGAACCGCCGGTACCTGCGCCACAGGGCGCGCCCGCGTCGGCGAGGTCTCCCGAGACGGACCAGGTGACGCAGTTTCCGCCGGTTCCTGCCGCGGCGGCCGTGGCGAGTTTGCTTCCGCTGCCGGTCTTATTGGCGCTTTTGAGCGCCAGGATGTCCAGTTGGCCGCCCTGGGTGGCATCGTAATGAGTGTGTGTAGGGAGATTGCCGGTCACCGAAGAGAACGGAATGGAAATCGACTGGCTGGTGCCGGCAGTGGCCCGGCCATCGGCGCCGAAGGTGAGCACCGGAACATGCGAGGCATCGCCATATTGCTGCGCGGTGATGCCGGAGTTGGCGATGCCCGGATTGGGAAACGTGCCGGAGAGCGAACCGCCGGCCGGTCCGGAAAGAGTCAGCGCGGTTTTGACGCCGGCGGAATTGACGGTGTAAAGAACTCCGGATTCGGCGCAGAGCACAAGATTGAAGCCCGCATCCGGGAGACTGGGGCAGGCTCCCTGGGTGATATCGATGCGAGTCGCCTGGCCGCTGGTACCCGTATTCAGGGTGGCCGCGGTGATTTGATGGGTGCCGAGGTTGAGGTCCTGCGAGGCTCCCTGATAAGGGACGCCGCTGCCGGTACCGCTGCCACAGGGAGCGCCGCTGGTGACCAGGTTGCCGTTGGCATCGAACTGGGCGCAATCGGCCGGTTGCGGTTCATTCCCCGTGAAGGTCTGCAGGCGGGTGCCGGCGCCGTGGAGGCCGGTGACCCCTTGCAGGTCGGTCACGTTGTGAGTATGGTCGTTATCGAGTTTCAGTTGCCATTGTTTGGCAGTGGCGTTCCACTTGAGGATGTTGCGGTCGCCGGGGACTCCCGGGACCACGGGATTGCCCTGAATGCCGTCGACGGCGACGGAACCCGGCGAACCGGAGAGGTCCCCGCCGGTCCAGTCGGGCGAAACCGCGGTCCAGACATTGGCGGCGGTGCAGGCGTAAAGATTTCTTCCGGGAACGGCGTCCTGTTTATAAAACAGTTCGCCGGGGGAGCAGGCTTGCGGGAGGGTTGTGCCGACGCGAACCGGCCGGGTGGATGAGGCATTGGCAAAATCGACGCTTTTGGCCTGCGTGCGCAGATCGATGGCAGTCTGGCCATGCACCGGAACGACAGCGAATGACAGGAATGCAAGGAGGAGGGGGAATGGCTTCTTTGCGAGCCGCGGGTCTGTGTCCCGCCGGCATGATTTCAACATGGGATTCTGTACTCCTTGAAGACACACTGGGATGACAGCCGGCGTGTCCCCAAAAAACTCGGCGGCCATTGCTGGCGGCCGGCGCGGAGAATGAAAAAGGCCCGCGGGATAGCCCGCGGGCCTCAGATACTCTCCAACCAATTTGACGGTAACATGCGCGACATTTCGCCAGGAAAACCGAAGTTAGTGATGTTACGCGATGTTACTGAGAATAAGAGAGAACAGATTTTTTCAATATTTGTGACTCGGATTCGCGAGTGTGCGGCGAGCCGGTCAGAGCCGTGTTTCGATCAGTTCGGCGAGTTCGGCGGTCAGGCGCGGGCGCTCATAGCGCCGCACCTTGTCCCAGTGGATCTGCGACGCGGCCTGCTCCCGGTACTGCACAGCCTTTTGCAGCATGAATTGAATGGCCGCGGGATCGAACGGATCGGCGCACCAGCCGGAGCCGGTTTCCGCCAGGATCTGATGGACTTCGCTGCCGGCTGCGGCCAGCGCCAGGATGGGTTTGCCGGTGGCCAGATACTCGAAGAGCTTTCCCGGCAGACTGATGTCATTGGTCATGGTGAGCAGGAGAAAATCAGTTTCTTCGATCTGCCGCAAAGCTTCACTCTGCGGCATGAAGCCCATGATCCGGATATCCGATTTCCGGCCTGTCAGGACTGCCTGTTCACTATCGGCGATGCGTCCGATGAAGCGGGTTTCAAAACGGCTGCGAAGGTCTTCGGGGAGGGTATCGAGCGCATCGAGATAATAGCGCGGCGAGGCCGTTTTATATAAGGTTCCGACATGGGTGACCACCACCTGGCCGCCGGCATGGGGGCGGGCGTGAAAATTCGCAAAGGACGCGGGATCGTAGCCGTTGGGAAGGCAGGCGAATTTGGCGTCGGGCTGTTCCGGATAGCGGCTTCGGATGGTCTCGAGGGACGTAGGGGTTACGGCGATCACCAGGTCGGAGGCTTCGATGCTGGCCCGTTCGATGGCTTCGGCGCGGCGGCGTGTCGCGGGGCTGTTTTGAAACTCGAAATCCTTCAAATAGAAACTGAGCCATTCATCGCGGAAGTCGCTGATGAGGCGGACGTGAGGGAAACGGCGCTTGATTTGGGAACCCACCACCAGGGCAGAGAAGGGGGGCACCGTGATGATGACCGTGTCGATCTTTTCACGCGCTATGAGTTTCGCCAGCTTCCGGACGGCAAACGGCACCCAGAGGATTTCCGGTTCGGGGCAGAGGATGCGGCGGATCAGGCGCGCCGGCAGTCCGGGCCGGCTTGGGCCGGCGGGCGCGGGAGTTGCCGCCGGCTTAGCGGCGGGGCGGCGATTGCGGGCCAGCAGGCTCCAGATTTTCTGGCGGAAATGAAAGGGGATTTCGGGCGTGAAGGCTTGATGGATTCGCACTTCCGCGGGAATGTGCCGCAGCAGTCCGGGGTCCTGCACGGGGCCCGAGGCGTTGCGGCCCTTCAGCACGTGGACTTCATAACCCAGAGGCGGAAGATATTTGGCAAAACTCAGGGCCCGCTGGACGGCAATGCCGCCATTGGGAGGAAACAGATAAGAAACCAGCAGGATTTTCCGGCTGCTAGGGCGTGGGTTCGTCACTGGTGGCTGCGATTACGGGCTGCCGCCCGCATTTCTCCGGTTCCCCCTTATCATACTGCACGCCCGGACGGAATCCTGATATGTTAAGAGCTTGAAAATCGGGACCTTGAGCACGTTGTATCCCCATACAGGCGAGCCGTGCAAAGGGCTGTTCGTCCGGGCGCGGCTGCAGGCAATGGCGAAGCTCTCCGACGTGCGGGTGGTGGCGCCGCTGGCGCTTCTGAACTACTCCCGGATCGGCAGGGCCGGCATACCGGCAACAGGCAAGGCGCGGGGCTGGGCAGCGGATGGGGGACTCCAGGTACTCCACCCGCGCTGGCTGTACCCTCCAATGGGAGGAACTCTAAACGCCTATTTCCTTTATTTCCAGATGATTTCCCTATTCGAGAGGATGGCCAGGGAGGGCGGCCTGGATGTTATTGACGCGCAGATAGGCTACCCCGACGGTATCGCCGCGGCCATGATCGCGGGCAAGCTGGGGAGGCCGTTCACGGTGACGTTGCGCGGATCCGAAGTGGATCATGCCCAGACAGAGGGGAAGCGGAAGGCGATGGCCCGGGCGTTCCGGAAGGCGGCCCGGGTGATTGCCGTCTCCGAACGCCTGCGGCAGTTCGCGATTTCCCTGGGTGCGGATGCACGGAAGGCGGTCACCATTCCGAATGGAGTTGCGGCGGAAGTCTACCATCCGGGAGACCGTGCGGCGGAGCGCTTGAAAAAACAAATTCCAGCGGGCACCCAGGCCATCCTGACTGCCGGACATCTCATTGAACTGAAAGGCCATCACAGGGTAATCGCGGCGGTGGCGGGGATGCGTCGAAGGGGCTTGCCAGTGCGCCTGTATATCGCCGGTGGCGCGGGGCATGCGGTACCGTTCGAAGCGGAATTGCGGCGGCTGGCGGAGGGGGCCGGAGGGGCCGTCACTTTCCTGGGGCAACTGCCACAGGAGGAACTGGCGGGATGGATGCGGGCGGTGGACGTTTTCTGCATGGCCAGCCGGCGCGAAGGCTGGCCCAATGTCGTCAACGAGGCTCTGGCGTGTGGAACCCCCGTGGTGGCGACGGATGTGGGCGCGGTTCCGGAGATGATCCCTTCCGAGGAGTATGGAACGATCGTGCCCCCATCGGACGAGGAGGCGCTCGAGCGCGCTCTGGAGAAGGCACTTGCCAGGGATTGGGACCGGGTCGGAATCGCGCGGTGGGGTCAATCGCGCGGTTGGCCGGAGGTGGCGCGGGAAGCGGTGGAAGAAATGAGCCGGGCGGTCGCGGAGCAGCGGTCGTGAGGGGCAAGGTGGCATGCGTCGCGGTTATGGGACTGGCGCTGGCGACCCGGCTGGCGCAGGCGCAGACTCCGTGGCGCGGCTGGGATCAATACCAGGTGATTCTGTGGAGCGTGGGAGAGCCGCAGACCAGAGCCTGGCTCGACCGCGTGCGGGAAGCGGGGTACACCGCGGACCAGTGTTCCAACGCGGATTGCAGTCGATTCGGCCCGGCCCGGCTGGGTTTTTATGTGGAGAACATGATTCCCGAGCTGGCCTTCCTGCACCAGAGAAACGCGTTGTATCAGACCGATTGGAATGGATATACGGCCACGGGCGACAAGCGCTTTCTGACGCGGAAGCCTTGTCTGGACGATCCGTCATTTTGGGAAACGGTGGCTCCCCGGGTGGCTTCCCAGGTGCGCGGGCAGGCTCCGCACCGGCCGCTGCTTTACGATCTGCGGGATGAGCCGTCGCTCGGGTCCTTTGTCGCGCCGATGGATTATTGCTTCGGCCCGCACACCCTGCGCGCATTCCGCGAGTGGCTGCAAAAGCAGTACGGTTCGCTGGCCGGCCTGAACCGGGAGTGGGAAAGCAACTTCGCCACCTGGAGCGACGTGGTACCTGCAACTACGTTCGAAATCAAGCAGCGGGAAAAGGCTGCGCTGGCTGCCGGCCGGCCGGAAAACTATGCCCCGTGGGCAGACCACAGGGAGTTTATGGACATTACCTTTGCCCGGGCGATCGACCGGTTGCGGGGCCTGATCCACCGGCAGGATCCGCTGGCTCCGGTAGGGATCGAGGGGGCGCAAATGCCGAGCGCGTGGGGCGGGTACGATCTTTGGCGCCTGGCCGGGGTGGTGGACTGGATCGAGCCTTACGATATTGGGAACAGCCGGGCCATCCTGGGGTCGTTTCTACCGCCGCGGGCGCCGGTGCTGGCCACGTATTCCGGCAGCGATATCCCGGCTATGCGGCATATTGCCTGGCAGAGGCTGCTGGACGGGGATCGCGGCGCCATTATCTGGGACGACGAAACGGATCGGGTGATTCTGAGCGCGGCGCCCGGGATGCCGATCACCCGGCGGGGCAGGGAAGTAGACGGCCTGTTCCAGGAGATACGGGCCGGCGCGGCGCGGCTGGCGGGATTGCAGCGGGTGGACGACCGGATTGCGATTCATTATTCGCAGGCCAGCATCAGGGCCCACTGGATGTTCGACAGCCGGGAGGACGGCAATACCTGGTTTCGCCGGGTGGGATCTTACGAGCGGGACCATTCGCGGCTGGTGAAGGTGCGCGACAGCTTCGTGAAGGTTGTGGAAGACGTGGGGCGGACGGCCCGGTTTGTCTCTTATGAACAGATTGAGAATGGGGAACTGATTCGCCAGGGGTATAAGGTGCTGCTGCTGCCGCAGTCGGTGGCGATGTCGGCGCTGGAATGCCGGCAGATCGAGGCCTTCGTGCAGGCGGGCGGCGTGGTGATCGCGGACAACATGGTGGCGACCATGGACGAGCATGGCCGACGGCTGCGGTCGGGTCAACTGGACGAGCTTTTCGGCGTGCGGCAGAAGACGGGTTGGAAACCGGCGGGAGACCGGCCGTTTTTCAGCCGGCAGCCCCTGGTGCCCTTCGATTCCGCGCTGGTGCTTCATGGCGGAAGACTCGGCTCCACCGCCGGGGCTCCCATGGTAGTGGAGAAGCGAACCGGCAAAGGGCGGGCCATCTACTTGAATCTGGACATGCACGATTACGCCGGGATGCGCGCGGACTGGTCCGGAGGAGAGGCTTACAGGTCGCTGTTCGAGCGCCTGTTCGAGGGCGCGGGTCTGGAGGTTCCCGTTCGGGTAACCGGGGGGCGCGGCGTGCTTGTCCGGCGCTTTACGGGTAAGGATGCGGGGTATGTGGCGTTTTTGCAGAGCGCGCCTAAACCCGCGGGGCCGGTACGAATTCATGTGGCTTTCCCGAAGGCATTCCGGATCCGGCGGGGCGGCCGGGATCTGGGGACGGCGCAACAACTGGATTTAGACCTGGAACCATCCCGACCCGTGCTGCTGGAATTGGGGGGCCTGCCGTGACAGGCGGACGGGATCCGCGCCCCTTAGTGGCCCACCTGGTGTATCGCTTCGCGATGGGCGGGATGGAGCACGGGATTGTCACCCTGATCGACAACATGCCGCCGGACCGGTTCCGGCATTGCGTCATTGCGCTGACCGATTACACGGATTTTGCAAAATCCATCCGGACACCGGATGTGCCGGTAATCGCGCTCCACAAACGGCCCGGAAACGACTTGGGGGCACACACCAGGCTGTGGCGCCTGCTGCGCGAGATGCGCCCGGCCATTCTGCACACGCGCAACCTGGGGACGATGGAGTTTCAGGCGGTGGCGGCCGCCGCCGGTGTGCCGTCGCGAGTGCATGGCGAGCATGGCAGAGACATCTACGATATCGACGGCAGCAACTTCCGGTACAACCTGTTGCGTAAGGGCATGCGGGGATTCATCCATCACTACACCACGGTGAGCCGCGACCTTTCGGCCTGGCTGACGCGGACGGTAGGCGTAAGAACCGACCGGCTGACTCAAATCTACAACGGTGTGGATACGGCCCGCTTCCGGCCCAGAGGCGATGAGGCGAGGTCCGGGACCTTACCGGATGGTTTCGTCCCGGAACAGGGAATCGTGATCGGCAGCGTGGGGCGGATGGAAGCAGTGAAGGATCATGCCAATTTAGTTCAGGCATTTCTCGCCTTGCTTGCCGGGTTTCCGGAGGCGCGCAGGCGAGCGCGGCTGGTGATTATCGGCGGCGGGAGTGAGCGGGAAAGATGCCTGGAAATGCTGCGGCAGGCAGGCGCCGCGGATCTGGCCTGGCTACCAGGGGAACGGCAGGATGTTCCAGAGCTGTTGCGGTCCTTCGATATTTTTGTGCTGCCGTCTCTGGGCGAGGGGATTTCGAATACCATTCTGGAAGCCATGGCCAGCGGCTTGCCCGTTGTAGCCACCCGGGTGGGCGGCAACGTGGAACTGGTGGAGGAGGAGAAGACCGGCTCGCTGGTGCCGGCTTCCGATTCGACGGCGCTGGCCGCCGCCTTGAGACTCTACGTGGAGCAGCCGGGGCTGGCGGCCAGACGAGGGGGCGCGAGCCGGGAGTGCGTAGAGCGGAAATTCACCATCGGGAAAATGGTTTTCGGATACCTTGGAGTTTATGAAGGCCTGATGCGCTCCGGTGAAACCAAAGTGTCATGATCCGGCATTGAGCTACACTGGGTTGCTGAGGAAATTCCCAGGCGGAATGGGATTGATAACTTTCGTTTAGCGTTCATTGTTATGCGTGGTCTTCTACTCTTAGGAATTGTTTTAGGCGCATCGTGCGTCGCTTTGTTCGATGCGCGCATAGGGCTTTACGCATACATATGGTTCGGGCTGATGCGGCCCGACTATCCAGCCTATGTGCCTGGTTACTATAACTTCAGTTTATATCTGGCGCTGGGAGTCATTCTGGGCAGTTGGCGGTATCTGGTCAATGTTCCCAATGCCTGGTTAAACAATTCCATTACTTTTTCATTTTTCCTGTTACAGATCCCCATGTTTCTGGCAAGCGACCACCAATCGCCCCGCTATCAGCTTTTCCTCCGCATGTCGATCGTGCTGATTTTTATTCCGCTGCTGATCGTGAACATCGAAGATCTCAAGAGATTATATTTGGTGACCGCGGTTTCCTTGGGCATTTGGGGATTCTGGCACGGCACCACGGGAGTTCTGCATGGCGGCCTTCGGATCTCGTCGGGCATCGGCGGATTCATGTCGGAAAATAACACCTTTGCCTGCGGCCTCACGATGGTGATTCCCTTCTGCTGGTACACGCGGACTCTGTATACATCGAAATGGATCAAATCGATACTGCTGGCCATGGTGCTGGGGTCGATGGCGTGCATCGTTCTGACTTTTTCCCGTGGCGCGGCAATCGCCCTCGGACTGGAAATTCTGCTCATCAGCATGCAATCGAAACAGAAGATCCTGACTTTGATGGCGGTGCTGATTTGCGGATTGATGCCGGCGGTTTTTCTGGTGCGGGCGGCGTATTTCGGCCGTATCGAAAGCATCGCCACCTATCAGGAGGACGGTTCCGCCATGTCCCGTATCGACCTGATGAAGACTGCGGTGAAAGTCTGGCGCGATCATCCCTTATTCGGCGTGGGTCTCGAGGACAAGGATTTTTTTGCGGCTTCGAATCCCTACTTGGCGGCAGGAGGGCTTCTGGGTAAGGACCACGTGGTCCACAATTCCTATCTCTGGATCCTGGCGCAGGGAGGTATTTTTGCTTTCCTCGCTTTCATGTATATGTTATTTGGTGCCTTTTGGCGGATGGGGCGGTCGGCCCGAAGGTTAGCGAAGACTCATCCGGATCTGCAAAATTTCCCGAGGACTCTGGCTTATTCGCTAATGGCTTACTCGATCTGCAGTATGACGCAACCGCGGGCGACGTTCGACTTCTTATATATGATCGTCATGTATGCCGCGGCCTGGCATGCGATTGAGCGGAATCTGCCGCAAGGCATCGAAAGTTCCGTCGACGCCGTGCCTTTGACCATGCCAACGGCGGGGCTGGCCATCACTCGCCCGCGGCCGCGCCCGGTAATTTTTCCAGCACCGCAATAATGTTACTGCGGTAGAGCTTGAAGATCCGCCAGTTCAAAATGCGGATACCGATTAGTTCGAAGATCACCAAAGGGCCCAGCCTCAAGGTTTCGGGGCTGGAGTTTACCAGTTCCAGATCGCGGACCTGAAATCCGCACTCTTTCGCGAGGCGCCGGATTTTGGCAGCGGTGTTCATGCGATAGTGCGTGGGAAACACGTCTTCCTCGCGCCGCCCCTCCAGGTGCCAACTGAGGGCATTCTTGGCCCGCTGCGGCAGTAGCGAGGCAAGGAGCGTCTGGTAGTTGTAAAAATTCGGCGTGTGAAAAATGAATAGGCCGTTGGCTTTCAGAAGAGCGTGAACGTTACGCAGCGCCGCTGCGGGGTCGGCCACATGCTCCATGACGGCATTGGAGGTAATCAGATGGAATGACCCGGCGCGGAACGGCGCCTGCTCCATGTTCCCGGCAACGCGATGCACGACAGTGGTGTTGTCGTGCAGGCTCGGCATGTCCATATCGATGCCGACGAGCCGAACACGGGGAGGGAGCACATCCCGGTCGTGCCTTCGCATCCACTCGGGGAAGATGCCGCGGCCGCAGCCGGCGTCCAACCACCAGAAATCAGGCTTGGCGTAGGCCTTCAGTTTGTCTTTGTAGGCGTATTGGGAATGCCGCAATCCGGGGACGACTGCCTTTTCGACGGCTGGGTAGATCTCTTTCCATTTGCGCATGGTTTGTTCTTGACTGGGCGGGCGAAAGGTAGTGTGGCCCGAGCGCCGGGACGCCAGCTATTATCTCCGATCCCGACTTTATTCTAATAAACGCAATGCCTTGGACAGAGGAGGGGGATGCTCTGCCGGACGAGATGCGGGGCGCTCGGTTTGCCTGTAAAGAACAGGGAAAATAGAGGACGGGAAGGTGCGTAGATTGAGGCTTGCCAGGGTACGAAACCCGGCGGTTTCTTTCCCTGGACCCATTCTTCCCTGATTGAAGGCGGGGAATGTCAGCATAAGGGATCATCTTCGATCGGGGTGACCGTGGTTTCTTCTGGCAGAGCGGGTTGCTCCAATTTCGAAAGGCGTTCATCCAGTTCCTGGAGTTGCACCAAGGTCGCATGGGAAGCCAGAACGCGGGAAACAGTTTCGCCCTCCTGTGGGGTGATCTGTCCTTCGCTGACGGCTCGGAAGATGCTCAGTATCGCCTCTGAGAAATTGCCTGGGCTGTGCAGAGGCGGCAGGTCGAAGTGGACCAGGCGATCCCGGCCCGGGGGCATGAGGCGCTCGAGACAGAGTCGTAGGGCATGGGTATCTCCCGCCTTGCCGAGTTCGATGACTTTTCGAGTGAGTTCTTCGGCTTCGCCTTCTAACAAGGCTTCCATCAGCAAAGTGGCGCGGTTGCGGCTTCCTCGCGGGCGGCCGGAAGGATTGCCGCTGGTTCCTTTTGGAAACTGGCCGTTGTTCTGTTTTTGTTCTTTCGACATAGGGTACTCGGTTTTTAGTTTTTGGGGCAGATCTGAGTGGTGGGCTCAGCGCATCCAGCCTCCAGGGAATCCGTCGTTGCCGCTCCAGGGATAGCCGGCATACTCCTGTTCTTCTTCTTCGCCGTCCTGTTGAGAAAGAGGGGCTACGTGTTGGGCGAAGGTGAGCGCCAAGGCGTCTCCGTCGTCGGGAGAGTCCAAGCCACGCTTCGGCATGTCCTCTTTGCTTTCGAGCTGCAACTGATCGGATTTGTTGTGGTGATACCACGGCCCCATCAGGTCGGTTTCCAGCCGTTCGGCGCCGTCGATCGCGCCCCGCGGCAGCCAGTCGCGCACCTGCGACCACATATAGGAGCGCCAGTTGGCGAAGTGCCGGTTATCCGGAGCGGAGCCGCCGAAGCTGACTTCGACTACGTTGCGGTGGCCGAGTTGGTGCAGCCGGTCCACGATCGGACCGCCGAAACCGGAATCCACGAACATCACCGTCGGGCGGATCCCGTTGTACGTGGTGTTCAGGATCTGAGCCGCGATGCTGGCGACGCGCATCGAATCGCGCGATTCCTGGCCCGTGAGGCGGACCGCCTGGATGCTAGTGGCATCGAGGCCTCGGCGGAACCGGAATACGGTATTGGCGCTGCCACCGCGGGAGACGTCCAGTCCCACAATCAGCGGATCATTGGCCATGGAGGACGGTTGGCGTCGCTGCGCCTCCATGATACGGCCGGCGTCAATGAACTGGCCGGCGGCCGCTAAGGGCGGGAGGCCCCGAACGCGGACGCGCACGTAATCGCTGTCCAAGCCGTAATCGTGGATCCATTCTTGAATCAGTTCTTGATTGGTGAATCGACTGTCGCGGGAGTCCACTGCGTGGTGAACCCAGCGATTACGCTGTTTGCCGAAACAGACGTTGTAAAACTCGCCTTCGCGCCGTTCGGGCTGCCCCCAGGCGAAGATCATCGGCTCACCATCGGTGAGACCGCCGTAGGCCACCTGCCAGATCTCGTCCGGAACCCGACTGGCTTCGTCGAATAGGTACCAGCTTGTCGACCGGCGGGCATGCTGGCCGGCGAAGGACTGCGCGTTTTCCGCCTTGCACGTCTGGGCCCACGAGTTTCCAAGTGTCGGGGTGATCCTTGTGGTGGATGCGCTCGGCGCCGATAACAAACCAGTGCCCGGCGATGCATAAGCCTAGCCAGTAGCGGATGGCCAAGTTCCTGGTTTTGAGCTGTGTTTTGGTGCCCGCGGTCACTGTGCCGATGGAGTGCGGACGGGTACAGAGGATCCAGGACGCAAGCCACGCGCCGAGCACCGTTTTCCCGGTGCCATGCCCGCTGGACTCGGCCATGCGGATGGGCATTACGGGGGTGCTCCCGTCGAATTTTCTGGATCGGACGGCCTGACCTAGGTCAAGGAGGAATTGCGTCTGATTCTCATCGGGACCCTGCTCGTTCTCCAGGGGTCCGTCCTTTTCGCCCCAGGGGAAGGCAAACCGTACGAAGCCGAGGGGATCGCCGTAATACTTCCCGATTTCCTGGGCCAGGTCAATATCGATCGAGCAAAGTGATGTCATTCAATCTCTCCGCGTAGGAGATGGTTCCGTTCGCGCCCGCGTTGTAAGTGAAGCAGGATGATGTCCTGCTTGCTCTTGCCGAGGAGAGCCTCCGCGGCCAGCGGCGGCAAGGGATCGAGACTGTCGGAGGGGAACTCCGTCATACGCCGGCGGGCCGCCACGAACCGGGCGCGTAACTTACGGTTGGCTTCTGTCTCCTGTGCCGGCACCCGGCGCTTTTCTTCGAGCTTGATGCGTTTGCGGAGTTGGCCGATGGTTCGTTGACATCGCAGGAGACCCGAGCTATGGTAGAGTATATAATGCAATTGATAATCTACCATAAAACACCATGCCTCTGACACCATACCAATCGTTAGTAATCAACGATGACCACAGTTCATTAGGCCGGGCGTGTCGGTTTAGCGAATACGTTCTGGATGGTGCCTACATCCGGCCTGCACCGGATGCTGTTCTCCAGTGGTATAACCCTTGGGAATCGTGCGAGATCCGCGCATCGAGACAGAGGGGTGGCGGTATGCTGGCTCGCCCCTATCTGGCGCTCGTCGAACTGGCGGACTCGATGTCTGAGGAGTCCGGAGAAAAGGATTCTGCCGAAAAGGACCGGAATCTGCTCGCCTGGTGCCGGGCGCATGGACTGCTCGGCATTCTGCTGTTCGAAGTGGTCCAAATCACCCTCTTCCCCCGCTGGGAAGCCGATATCGCCGATTCGGCGGAGGAGGGAGGGTGGCCGACATCGGTCACCTATAGCCGGGCTCCGCGAGGATGGGTGCAGTCCGGAGACACTTTTGCGAGCGAACAGGTTCGGCAGCTTCCCCCTGAAAAACGGCCGGTGGGGGCGTTGGTAGAGCGGGAATTCTGGAACGGTGACTGGGAGGAACCAGGTGTACTCGAGCAGAAACTCGCCGCCGGTCTATTTGTCCGGCGTGGCCTGAGCGAGAAGGTAGGCGGTTTCTTTCCATCGGTGCCTCCGGCGCAGAAGGAGACATTTCCGTATCCACGGCCTTTGTCTCCCGAGTTCTGGAAGCTCTATGCCGAGAAGCGGGACGAGTTGCAGTTCTGGGCTCAGCGCTTTGCGGAAATGGTCCGCACGCTGGGCCTACATTCGCGTGAGGCGGGGAAAGGAGGGGCGAACGAGAGGGTCCAAGAGGCAGCTCGTAAGCTTGAGGCGCTCGCGTTTCCGTCAAGCCCAGTTTTGCAGGGTTCGCTGCGGGAACATCGTACGACGGTTTCCCTGCTGGGAACTTATGCATCGATGGTTCTTGAAGACGCGGCACAAGGACTGCTCAACATTTGTGAAGAGTGTGCGCGGGTATTTGTGTCCAGCGCCGGACGAGCGCGGTTCTGTTCGTCGCGCTGTCGGAAGACCGTGTTGCAGCGGGAATGGAGAGCTCGGAAGGCGCAGAGGCCTGAGAGGGAACAAGTGGAGTAGGATTCGAGCAAATGCAGAGCGTCAACCCATAAAGAGGTGGTACACCTATTTATGTGCAAACTCGCAACGTCACCCTCAGTCTTCCCGTGGAGTTGGTGCGCCAGGCCAAAATCTACGCTGCCCAACACAACACCTCTATCCATGCTTTGGTTCGCGAATTGTTGCAGGAGAAAATCTTCGCTGAGGCACGAGTCAGGGGCGCCACGGAGCGATTTTTGCAATTGGCGGAACAGGGCCCCTACGCTTCCATAGACCCCAGCTCCATTCGTCGCGAGGAGCTGTATGAGCGAGGGTAGGGCTTCTTCGATACCAACATTTTCCTTTATGTGTACAGTAGCGCCGACTCCCGCAAACAGGCTCGCGCTTTAGCACTCTATCGCGAACATGCGCAGGAAGGTCGCATGTTATTAAGTACACAGGTCGTTCAGGAGTTCATCGTGGCTGCACTCCGGAAACTGCAACTTCCGCCACAGCAAGTGCGCGAGGTCGCCCTCACGATGCTGGACTCCCCGTTGGTCGTCATTGAAGCTCCCCACATGGCGTGCCGCGCTCGACAAGGCCTACCAAGTATAAGATTTCGTTCTAGGATGCGCTGATAACTCTCTATACCGAGGATCTGAACGATGGCCAGCAGTGATCGTACGCAACCCTTTCCGCGCGGCGAACCCGGGATACGAACTAAAGGGTGGCGCCGAACCATTATCCCCTGGAGGCGAGCATCGATCATGCGACGGCCGGCACGAAAGAGTTTCGCTTGCGGTTCGGAACGGAGGAGGGTGGTATCCAGATCGCGTCCACAGGGTATCCGGTACTGCCGATCAGCAGGTGTCAGAAGGCCACCCGGTGAGGCAGCAGGAATGCGTGCGTGTCTCGTTGAAGCGGCCTGACACCCGGTCGAAACGGCGCGTTTAACGGGTGAACATCTCCACCAACACCGAAGAGACGGCTTGCGCGGTCCTTGCTGGCGCTGTGCCGAGCTTGCGAATCAGGCGTTGCCGGTCCACCGCCCGGATCTGATCGAGCGCCACTTGGGCGCGCCGGCGTTGGAATTGGATGCTGACCCGTGTCGGATAGGATCGTTCGGTGGTGGTCATCGGGGCAATGATGACAGTATGTAAGTATTCGTTGGCCTCATTTGGTGAAACAACCAGACACGGACGGCTCTTTTGGATCTCAGAGCCCTGAGTAGGGTCTAGCGAGACCAGCCAGACCTCATCCCGTCGTGGCGGATTCACCAGGTCCATTCCTCCGCATCAAAATCGTTCGGGAGCAGAGCCTCACACAGCAGCGGATCACCAGCAGAAGAGCCGGCTGCGGTGAAAGCCTTTTCCCAACCCTCGCGTGGACGGCGATCCGGTTCAATGATCAAATGGTTTTCTTCGACATGCAGTTCGACGGTATCGCCGAAGCCACATTGCTCAATGAGCGGCTTCGGAATGCGGATGCCGCGGGAATTGCCGATGCGTACCAATTCGACTTTCATAAAGGACCCTCCCTTGCGCCGCCTTGTGATTACATTGTAATCACAACTGAGGTTGGAAGTGCGAGCTGCGGTAATCCGCCGTGCGGACCCGGACACGTTCCTGTAAAGGGAAATACGGGAGGTGGGGGTTGTTTCGCATGAATCGGTGCACCCAAGGGAACGAAACCCGGCGGTTTCTTTCCCTGGACCCATTCTTCCCTGATGGTCTGGCCGGATGTTCATGAGGGAGCTTGCTCCTTGGGGGCGACGGGGGTTTGATCCTGAGCCGAAGGATGCTCCAGGTTCTGTAGGCGCTGTTCCCAGTCCCGCGTCTTCAGCACGGTAGCTTGATCTGCCAGGATGCGGGAGAGGACCTCACCTTCCTGGGGCGTGATCTTTGCTTCGCTGACGGCTTGCAGAATGCAGGCAACTCCTAATGAGAAGTCGTCGGCGCTTTGCAACGGCGGTAGGGCGAAGCAGACCAATCGGTCCCTGCCCGGGGGCATGAGGCGCTCCAGGCATAGGCGTAGGGCATGAGTGTCTCCCGCCTTGGCGAGTTCGATAACCTTGCGAGTCAGCTCTTCCGCTTCCCCTTCTAACAAGGCTTCCATCAGCAAAGTGGCGCGGTTGCGGCTTCCTCGCGGGCGGCCGGAAGGATTGCCGCTGGTTCCTTTTGGAAACTGGCCGTTGTTCTGTTTTTGTTCTTTCGACATGGGGTGCTCCGTTTTTAGTGGTTGGGGC